>FWPV01001056.1_pt1 | contig 79550 bp, 72 predicted proteins | sample 2228371 | NCBI WGS metagenome assembly FWPV01 (sample SAMEA103939776, study PRJEB20133) | metagenome
TTGGCGGGCGGCTTCGGTTTGCGCCGCCGGCGCCGGCTGACGGGCGCCGCCGGCGGCGGGAGCTGCTCCGCGGCGGGCGCGGGCTGTTCCGGCACAGGCGGCGGAACGGGCCGCTCCGCGGGGGCGGCCGCCGTTTCGGGCATCGCTTCCCCCTGCCGGGCCGCGCGCTGTTCCCGCTTGCGCGCGCGCTTGCGTTGCCGGCTTGCCTCCCAGCGCTCCTCCTCCTGTTCCTCGGCCTCGATGACCTCGCGGGGCACGGTCTGCGGAATGGGTTTCGGCTCCGGATAGGGCAGGCGCACCAGCGGCTCCAATCCGGTCTCGCGCGTGCGCAGGGGGCGCACGACCAGTTCCGTCACCACATTGCCGAAGGGGCTTGCGATGATTTGCTCGACCGCCTGGGCGACCGCTTCCGGATCGAGCACCGCCTCGATGCGGGCCCCGGGGCGGGCGGTCCCGGGCGGTTCACCGCGCCGGTTGGGCTCCGGCGACACATGGCAGACCCGCACCCCGTGGTCGCGCAATTCCTGGAACAGCACCTCGCCCATCCATTTCAAGCCGCCCGAGGCGGCCGCACCGGCCGCGCCGCCGCGGCTGGTTTCGGCATACGGGGCGCCCAGCTGGATGACATAGCCCTGCAGCTCCTTGAGGCTCGGGGCCAGCTTGCGCACCAGCACCAGCGGGCACAGCAGATTGACCCGCAGCACGCGCTCGATGTCGGCCGCGTCCATCTCGAAAAACGGGGCGCGCCCGAAATACTTGGCGTTGTTGATCAGGGCGTAGACGCCCTGCTCCTTTTCCAACACAAAACCGGCGGCGGCCTCGACGGCGGCCGGGTCGGCCAAGTCGCACGGGAGCGGGCGGAAATTGACGTTCTGCAGCGGGCAGTCGGTGTAGTCCCCGCCGAGGCCGTAGACGCGGAATCCCAGTTGGATGAGGCGCCGTGAGACGGCCAGCCCGAGCGAGCTGGAAGCGCCGGTTACGATGGCGATGTCCATAAAAGAAAAGGCGGGCTTGCTACCACGCGGCGGATGAGAAAGCAAGTGGCCGCTGCCCGGGAATGAAGGGAGTGAGCGACGCCCGTTTCACGGCTCGACGGGGTGGCGCGGCGGGGGTAATGGTCGCCGCATGGATGCCGAATCGTTTCTCAAGGTGAGCGACCAGTTCCGGCTGGGGGAACTGGTCACCGAACAGCCGCATCCGGAGACCGTCGGCCTGGCCGAGCTGGCGCAAGGCGACCTGGAACGCGCCATCGCCGCCTTTCACCGCGTCGACCTGCTGGCGCTGGCGCGCCTGGAGGAGCGGCTCGGGCCGCTGCCGGAGCTGGTGGCGGCGATGCGCGCCGCGCTGGCGGAGGGCGGGCGGATATTTTTGTGCGGCTGCGGGGCCACGGGGCGGCTGGCGCTTTCGCTCGAGGTGCTGGCGCGCGAAGCGTGGCTGCCGCACGGGGCGGAGCGGGTCGTCGGCTTCATGGCGGGCGGCGACGCGGCCTTGATCCGGTCGATCGAATCGTTCGAGGACCACCCCGAATACGGGGCGCGCCAGCTGCGCGAGCTCGGGTACGGGCCGCGGGACCTGTTGTTGGCAATCACGGAGGGCGGGGAGACCCCGTTTGTCATCGGCGCGTGCCTCGAGGCCGCGGAGCGCGCGGGCCGGCCGCCCTGGTTCCTGTTTTGCAATCCGCCGGAGCTGCTGGGCCGGGTGGCGGAGCGTTCGCGGCGCGTGCTGGAATGCCCGCGCGTGCGGCCGTTTTGCCTTGAGGTCGGCCCGATGGCGCTGGCCGGCAGCACGCGGCTGCAGGCCACCACGGTGCAGATGCTGGTGGCCGGGGCCGCCCTCGCCGAGGCGCTCGGCCATGGGCCCGCGGCCGGCCTGATCGCGGCTTTCCGCCGCGCCGTTGAGGCGCGCGAGCCCCGCCTGCTGGCGCCCTTCATCGAGGCGGAGGCCGCCGTCTACCGCGCCGGGGGCATGGTCCTGTATCAGACTGGACACTACGGCGTCACCGTGCTGACGGACACCACCGAGCGCGCCCCGACCTTCTCGGTGGCGCCGTTCGAGAACCGCTGGCGGCCGGAGGATCCGCCAAGCCTGTGTTACCTGTCCCTACCGGACGCGGCGGACGCGCGCCATGCATGGCGCCGGCTGCTGGGCCGGCCGCCGCGCACCCTGGAATGGCCGGAGCTGCGCGGGCGCGCCGGTCTGGAGTGGTTGCTCGGCCACGACATCTCCGCGGCCGCGGCGGCCTGGCGGGCGGAGCGGCATCCCGGCCGCCGCCAGGCCGTCTATGCGGTGCACGGTCCGGCGCCCGTGCTCGCGTTCGCCGGCCGGTCCCTGCCGCTCGCCACGGCGGAATCGCCCCTCCTGGTCCGCCACCTGCTGGTCAAGACCGCGCTCAACCTGCAGAGCACCCTGGTGATGGGGCGGCTGGGGCGCTTCGAGAGCAACCTGATGACCCTGGTCCGGCCCAGCAACCACAAGCTGGTCGACCGGGCCGCCCGCCATGTCCAGCACCGCCACCTGCAGCGGACCGGCCGGCCGCTCCCCTACCCCGACGCGGTGCGGCAGGTGTTCGCCGCCCTGAAGGAGGAAACGGAAGGGAGGCCGCCTTCCGTTTCCAGTGGGCAGGTGGAGTCGCTCTGACTCCTTTTAGCCCTGCGGGGCAGGCAGGGATACGCTGAAGCGTGCGCCTCCTTCAGGTAAATTGCAGAAACCGATCCGGCCGCCGTGGGCCAGCGTGATCCGATGGCAGATGGACAGGCCGAGCCCGGTGCTTTTCTCGCCGCCGGTGGGCACATTCGAGGTCTTGCCAAATTCCTTGAACAACCGGTCGGCCTCCTTTTCCGGAATGCCGGGCCCGTTGTCTTCCACATCGAGCACGACTTCCCCGGCGGTCCGGCGCACCCGCACCCGCACCCGACCGCCCGCGGGCGTGAACTTGATCGCGTTGCTCACAAGGTTGTCCACGACGCGGCGGAACTGCTGCCGGTCGGCCGCCACCGGCGGCAGGCCGGGCGCGCATTCCACCTCGAGCCGGATGTTCTTGCGCTCGGCCTCGCCGCGGAACAGCGGCACCAGGTTGCGCACCAATTCGCACAGGTTGAGCTGCTCCAGGTGCAGCTCCGCCAAGCCGCTGTCCAGCGCGGACAGGTCGAGCAGCTCATTGAGCAGTTGCACCAGCCCTTTGCTGGCCTGCTCGATGCACTCGACGATCTCGCGTTGACCGTCGCTCAGCTTGTCGGAGTCCGCCTTGAGAAACTCCGCGAGGCCGGCGATGGCGGCGATCGGGTTGCGCAAGTCGTGCGAGGCGATGCGCAGCACGCGGTCCTTGGTCTGGTTGAGGTGCTTGAGCTCGAGGATGTGCTTCTCCCGCAGCTCCGCGAGCTTCCTGACCCGCAAGTGCGTGCGGATGCGCGTCAAGCTCTCGGCCGGGTGGAAGGGTTTGACGATGTAATCGATGGCCCCGCTCTTGAAGCCGTTGACGATCTCCTCGCGTTCCCCCTTGGCGGAGAGGAAGATGACGGGCAGCGTGGCGTTGGCGGGGTCTTCCTTGAGGTGCCGGCAGGCCTCCATGCCGTCCATGCCATCCATGCTGACATCCATGAGCACGAGATCGGGGTCCACCTCGTTGACCAGCCAGAGCGCCTCCTCGCCTGACTTCGCCTCGTAGACATCGAACCCGTCGTTCTCCAGATAGAAGCGGATCTGGCGGCGGGCCATCGGGCTGTCGTCCACCACGAGGATGCGGCTCCCCTTCAGGTTGTCGGCGCTGGGGGACGCGCTCATTTCCTCGAGCAGGCTGTCCTTGTCGAGGGCGTAGGTTTCCACCAGCGCCTGCTCGAGCGTGCGGCGTACTTCGCGGCGGCCGGCCCGCTCCCCGCTCCGGATGATCCGGCCGAGCATCATGCTGGCCATGGCCAGGATCTCGCGCTGGTCGACCTTGGTTTTCAGCAGGGGCTGAATTTCCTCCACGATCGCGAGGACCATGGGATAGTATTCCTTGAACAGGTCCGGATCGGACGGCTTGCCGTGCCGCTCCGACGACCGCTGACTGGGATCCTTCCTGCTCATTGCCTCAGCCTACCCCGATAACAGCCTACCATGGTGAGTCAGGGGCGACTATTAGGAACACACCGGATATTTGTCGAGAAATTGCCCGAGGCGCTTCACCCGCGTGCGGGTGGGCGGGCGAGCGCGCCGGTTAACGCGGTGGTGGCGGCGCCGACCAGCAGCAGCCAGGTCCAGGCCAGCGGCAGCACGCCGGTTTCGATCAGCCACAGGCCGGTGGCCGCGACCGCGGTTCCGGCGAGCATCGCAACCGGGTTCCAGCGGTCGGAACCGCGCCGGGTCAGGCGGGCCAGCAGAAAGATGCCCAGCATGCTGCCGTAGGTGAGGCTGGTGATCTTGAAGGCCAGCCACAGGAAGGTGCCGCCCTCGCGCAGCAGCCAGGCGGTGGCGAGCAGGACGGCGGCGAACACGCCGGTGCACAGGCGGCTGATCCAAAGCCATCGCGCGGGGGAGACCGCCCGGCGCGCCAGCGGCTGGAGCAGGTCGCGCACCATGGAGGTGCTGAGGGCCGCCATGGTCGAGTCGAGGCTGGACATGGCCGCAGCCAGCACACCGGCCAGCAAGAGCCCGCGCAGCCACTCCGGGATGCCGGTGGTCATGAAATGGGAAAAGGCGCGGTCGCCGTCGGGGACCAGCACGCCGCCGGCCTGCTTCATCGGAAAGGCCGGATCGGGATGCAGCTGGAAGTGGACGAAGAGGGCCACGCCGAGCAGCAGGAACAGGGCGGCGACCGGCAGGGCGATGAACCCGCTGAGCACCATGCTGCGCCGGGCCTGGCGGGCGCTGCGGCTGGCGAGCAGGCGCTGGAGCATGTCCTGGTCGGTGCCGAGCGCCGCGGCGGTGCTGGCGAAGCCGAACAGCGCCCCGGTCAGCAGCCACTGCGGGTCGTTGAGCCAGCCCAGCGGCCCGTCCCCCTGCGGCCACAGGCGGATCAGCTCGAGCCGGCCGGCCGCGGCGGCGGTCTCATGGAAGGCGGCCAGGCCGGTCTCCCCCAGCAGCCAGCCGGCGCCGGCCAGGCCGGCGGCAAGGAACACCAGCGCCTGCACGCAGTCGGTCCAGATCACGGCGCGAATGCCGCCCATCAGGGTGTATCCAAGCGTCACGACGCCGAACAGCAGCAGGCTCCAGGCGAAGGGGATGCCGAGTATCACGGCGAAGCCGGTGGCGGCGATCATCAGCCGCACGCCGGAGGCGAGGATGCGCGTGGCGAGAAAATACACCGCGGCGGTGTACTGGCTGCCGGCCCCGAAGCGCCGGCGCAGGTACTCGTAGACGCTCAGGCAGCCCGCATCGTAGAAGGCGCCGACGAAGACGGTGGCCACGAAAATCCGGGCGCAGAAGCTGCCGAAGCCGAACTGCAGGTAGGTGAGGTTCTCGGAGAACCCGACGCCGGGCACCGCGAGGTAGGTGGCGGCGCTCACCTCCGTGGCGATCAGGGAGCCGAGCACGGCCCACCACGGCACGCGCCGCCGGCCGACAAAGTAGTCCTCGACCGATACCTCGTGGCGCCCCTTGAGCCAGCCGACCGCGAGGATCAGGATGAAGTAGCCCGCGACAATCAGCACTGCCGTGAGGGTTCGCCGGTGGAGTGCGGCCGGAACAGATTGTACTTCAGGATCGCGTAGATGGCGCGGAAGCCGTCGCGCCAGCCGATCTTTTTGCCCTCGGCGTAGGTGCGGCCGTAATACGAGATGCCGACCTCGTAGATGCGGCAGCCGAGGCGGGCGACCTTGGCGGTGACTTCCGGCTCGAAGCCGAACCGGTCCTCCTCGATCGTGAAGCGCCGCAACACCTCGCGGCGGAACACCTTGAAGCAGGTCTCCATGTCGGTGAGGTTGATGTTGGTGAACATGTTGGAAACCAGCGTGAGGAACTTGTTGCCGACCATGTGCCAGAAATACACCACGCGGTGCGGCCGGCCGCCCTGGAAGCGTGAGCCGAACACGACATCGGCGTTGCCCGCAAGGATCGGCTCGAGCAGCAGGGGATATTCGCGCGGGTCGTACTCGAGGTCGGCGTCCTGGACGATGATGACGTCGCCGGTCGCGTGGGCGAAGCCGGTGCGCAGGGCGGCGCCTTTGCCGCGGTTGGTGTCGTGATGGAGCACGCGCACCAACGGGTCGGCGGCCAGTTCGGCAAGCACGGCGGGGGTGCCGTCCCGGGAGCAGTCGTTGACAATCACAATCTCATGCAACGGCACCCCGGACCGTTTAACCCGCGCCACGATCTCGCGGATGGTTTTTTCCTCGTTGTAGCAGGGGATGACGACCGAGACGTTCATGTGCATGGGCAAGCCGGCGCGGTGATGGCAATAGCAGGGTATTGGGCGCATGAGACAAGCCCAATCGGTTGGCCCGCCCGCGCGGTGCCGGGAGCCGCGGCAGGTCCACGAATGCTGTTGCCAGGGCTGGGACGGTGCGGTGTGCTGGGATTGTGATCGGATTGCCGCCAGCCCGCCAGACGCCACGCTGCCGGCGCACGGTTCTTGCCCTCACCGCCGCGGTGGCGGTGCTGCTGCCGGCCAGCGATGGGCAGGCGGAGGGCTTGTCGCTGCTCAGCCGATCGCCGTTCATCCATCCCGGCTGGTCACCGCCCGGCCCGAGTGCACCGCCGGTGACGCCGGCCAGGACCGGTGCCGAGTACGAATTCCGGGGCGTCTATCAACTGGGGGACGGCTACCGGTTTTTGGTGCGGGACAAGCGTTCCGGGGTGGGCAAATGGGTGGAGATCGGCAAACCCAGCGAGGAATACGAGGTGCGCGGGTACGATCCGGCGACCCTGACCCTCACCCTGTTTGCCAACGGCGAGGAGACCGCACTGACGCTCGCGCGCAGCGAGGCGGGTCCCACGCCGGTGACTCCAACCGTCCCGGTCCGGCCACCGGCCCCGGTGACGCCCGTGCCCCATGCGGCCCCCGCGGGCACCGCGGCGGCCCAGCCCATGCGCCGTCCGGTGCGGCCGCCGGGCGGCAGCATCGCAGAGGCCGGCGACCGGCCCGCCGCCCCCCCGCCGCCGGCATGGCTGCAGAAATTGCGGGAGGAGGCGGCCGCGCGCCGGGCCCAAGCCGAAGCGGAAGCCGCCCCGCCCGTGGAGGAGCCGGTGGAGGGGGAAGCGGAAGCCGACTCCACGCCACCGAGCACGGAGCCCCCTTACCAGTTGCTGCCGTTGCACCAGCGTCTGCGGCAGGCGGTGCCACGGCCGCCCGGGCCCTGAGATTTGCCGTGCGGGAGGCTTGAACCGGAACCATCCACCCGACTGAATTCTGGCTGACAGGCATGCAGGGCTTCCAAAGCATCCACACAGTCGCGGAGCTGATGGCACAGCCACAAGTCCGGGCGGCGCAGGTGCTGCAACTGACCTTTCCCGACCTGGTGCATTTCCGCGTCTCGATCCCCGGCGATGTGTACGCGCTGGTCGAGCGGCGGCTGGCGCTGCGGTCGGCCGAAACGTTCGCGGGCTACGCTGAAACGCGCAGCGCGGTGGAGTCCACCCTCAGGGGGGCCGAACTGAAGGCCAAGATCGACTCCTGCTGCGTGCGGCGGCCGGACTGGCTGCCGTTCCGGCAAATTTTGCAAAGCGTCGAACTGGAGACCTGGATGGACCTGTCCTATCCGACAGCGTTCGGCCTCGGCGTCTATCAGGCGGCGATCCAGGCGGGCAAAGCGGTCCATGTCCCGCGGGAGGGGCAATTTCACCCGCTGTTCCTGCAATTCCTGCTGGAGAAAAACGGCTACGAGCTGACGCACGGGGAAGCGCCGGCGGGCGCGCTGGTGAAAGTCCATATCGGTCCGCCGGTCTCGGCGCGCGCGGCGGCGCTATCGCTGGTGCCGCCGGAGGGCGCGGGCCGGCCGCATCCGCTGGAGCGCGGGAATTGCCCGGCCTGCCGTTTGGCAGCCGGCATCCTGCAAAAGGACATGGAGTATCTTGCCGCCCGGGGTGCGGCCGAAGGGGCGCGCCATATCCGCCATCTCGGCTATCGATTGGCAGGCCCGGCGCTGGCGGTATTCTTCCAAGCGCTGCAGGACCGGCCCGGGGCGGTCGCGCCAGTGGGCGCGGGGGCGGCCTTCCTCCGCCCGCTCGGGCAGGACTTGCAACGGCTTTGGCCATGGTTGCCGACTTTTGTGGATGAGGCGGCGCGCGCGGAACCCGTGAGTCTGTTGCCGGAACGCGGCAGCGCATTGAGCCTGGTGCCCGCCGCCATCGGAAGCAACGGCGCCGCCCGGTCGGTGTTCGAGGCATCCCGTTGCGGACCGGAAACCCTCGTGCTGCAGCCGTTGCACCGGCTCTTTGCCGCCCTCCTGGAGGGTCCGGCCGCGGCGCCATTATCCGCCGCAGCCGCCGCCTTTGCGCGCGACTACGCCTTTGCCACCCGCGGGCTGTGCCTTCGTCTGCCACCGGAGCCGGTTTTGGAGGCATGGCGGGAAGAATTGCTCAACCCCGACCCCGCATTCATCGCCTGGGTCAGCAGCCAGCGCATCCTTCCCGGGCTGGAGCGCCCGCGCACGCCGTGGCGAACGCGGTCCCAGTTGACGTCGGGCCCGTGGCCCTCGGCCAGCTACCGGCTGGCCAAAGGCGTCGCCCGCGCCTCGGCCCGGTGGGTGGCGCCCGCCACCGTGCGCCTCATCGAGGCCGGGCTGGCAGGCGACTGGCAGGCAGGCTAAACGGCGAAGCTTTCGCCGCACGAACAGCTGGCTTTGGCGTTGGGGTTGTGGAACTTGAACCCGCCGGCCACCAGCTTGTCCGAGTAATCGAGCGTCATGCCCTTCAGGTAGAGGGCGCTCTTGCCATCGACCAGCACCGCGGTGCCGTTGCTTTCGACCAGCAGGTCGCCCGGGGCCGGCGCGTCGGTGAATTTCATGCGGTAAGCCAGCCCGCTGCAGCCGCCGCCGGTCACCCGGACCCGCAGGTAAGGGCCGGCCTGTTCGCGCTGGCGCAGGGCGGCAAGCTTGCGGGCAGCCGCTTCGGTGACGCGGATCAGGCGCTCATCGACCCGGCGCACGCCTTCGGGCAGTTGGCTGGAGGCTTCGACCATGGAGCGGGAGTTTAGCGCGGCGTGCCGGTTCTGGCAAGTGCGCCGGTCCGGTGGGCGTAGCGCCAAGCCAGCTCGACCGCATGGGCCCAACTGCCGGTCCGGGCCAAGCCCCTGCCGGCAAGGGCATAGGCGGTGCCGTGGTCGGGGCTGGTGCGGATAAACGGCAATCCGAGCGATATATTGACCGCCTGGTGGAATTCGAGGGTTTTGACCGCGATCAGCCCTTGGTCGTGATACAAGGCGACCGCGATGTCGAATTCGCCTTCGCGCAGCCGGTGGAAGACGCTATCGGGGGGCAGGCAGTCGCTGACGCCGGGATAGATGCGCCGCAGGACCGCCAGCCGCGGGTTGAGCAGGTCCCGTTCCTCGGAGCCGAGCAGGCCGCCCTCGCCGGCATGGGGATTCAGCCCGCAGACCGCGATGCGCGGCTCGGCCCATCCCTCGCGGCGCCCCCATTCGACGGCGCGGATGACCGCCCGATCGAGCAGGTCGGGAGTCTGGCGAAAGCGATTCGGGATGGTGTGCAACGGCTCGTGCCAGGTGGCGAGGACCACGCGCAATTCCCGGCCGGCGAAGGCCATCGAGGGGATGCCGCCCCATGCATCGGCAAAAAACTCCGTCTGCCCGGGGAACGGATAACCGACCGCCTGCAGCCGCTCCTTGCTCACCGGGCCGGTGACCACGCCGCAGAAGCGCCCTTCCCGGCATCCCTCGGCGGCGATCCGCATGGCTTGCCAGGCGAGGCGCGCGCCCTCATCGGTCGGCCTGCCGGGCACAAACAGACTGCCCTGTCCCGGACACGGCACACCCGGGCAGTCGAGGGATTCCAGCCATGCCGCCGGCCCAATGGCGCACACCCGGTTTGCCCAGTCCGGATTTTCCCGCAACCAGCGCGCGATAATTTCGGGCCCGATCCCGGCGGGGTCGCCACACGTCAGGGCCAAGGGCGCGGATTCATTCATGGCTCGCAAGCCTGCGCGGGCGCATCAGACCTTTTTTGCCCGGCGTGGCGACAAACTCGAGGAAGGTTCGGCCTTGCGGGGTGCGTGCGGTGCCATCGGCCAGCGCCGCGGCGGCCAGTTCGCGCGGGCGCCCGGCGCCGCCATAGACCAGCCGGAACAGCGCCTTCAACTCGCGGATCGTGTCCCGGTCGAAGCCGCGCCGCTGCAGGCCGACCAGATTCAGCCCGATCAGCTCGTTGCGCTCGGCGGCGAGGCAGAACGGCGGCAGGTCCTCGCTCGCGCGCGACAGGCCGCTGACCATGACCGATTCGCCGATGCGCACGTGTTGGTGCACCGCCGCGCCCCCGCCGATGAAGGCGTAATCGCCCACCGTGACCCTGCCCGCCAGCAGCACGCCATTGGCGAGCACCACGCGCCGCCCGAGACGGCAATCGTGACCGACATGGCTGTTCGCCATCAGCAGCGACCCCGCACCGACCTCGGTGAAGCCGCCCGGCGCGGTCGCCCGGTTGACAGTGACGCCCTCCCGGAAGGTGACGCCCTCCCCCACCCTCACGCCCGAGGGCGTGGCGGGCGCAAACGACAGGTCCTGCGGCAGGCCGCCGATGACGGCGTGGGCGTCGACCACACAGCCGGCCGCGAGGATGCTCCCGGTGCGGATCACGGCGTGCTCTCCGATCCGGCAGCCCCGGCCGATTTCCGCGCCGTCCTCGATCACCGCATAGGCGCCGACCACGACATCGGGCGCAAGCCGGGCGGCGGAATGAATGAGGGCGGTCGGATGGCGGTTCATTGCTTGAACAGGCCCAACTGGGAGTCCTTGAGCAGGTCGTAGTTCTTGAGGATGCGCAGTATCTGCAGGAACTCGCTCTTCTGGTAGCTGCGGTTGACCTCGATTTTCTGGATGATGTCCAGCAGCATGGTGCGGAAGCTGATGATGCCGTCGACCCCCTGCTGGCGCAGCAACTGGATGCTCTCGCTGCGATACGGCTCGCAGGTCGGCAGCCCGGGCAGAACCAGGATGCGCTTGAGGTCCTGCACCTTGCCGAAGGTGGATTCGGTGTCGGAAAAGCTGCCCGCGACGATTTCGGCGACGTTCTTTTCCAGGAACTTCAGGATTTCCGAGCTGCTCTTGATGAGGTTGGGGGTGAACCGCTGGATGGTGTGCCATGCGCGCACCACGACCACGGCGCGGTGGATGTAGGGCAGCTCGGTCGCGAACAACAGGAAATTGGCGTCGCGGTCGCCGGGAGTGTACGTCGGGTTGTAAACCAGCAGGTCGATCTCCTCCTCGGCCAACTTGCGGCGGGCCTGGACCTGGTACTTCCGCACCTGCCGGACCAGGAAGCCGTGCAGCTCGAAGTACTCGCGCACGATGTTCTCGTCGAACCCCGACATGTGGCGGCATTAAGGCGCCTGCCGGGCGGATTGGCAATCCTTTGCCGGCCGGGCGCCGGCTCAGCGCTTCTTTTCGGCGAGCAGTTTTTGCACGAGGGCGAAGCGGGCCTTGGTCTCGAGCTGCTCGAGGATTTCCGCCTCCTCGCCCCGTTCGCGCGCCTCCTCGACCGCCTCGGCCGCGCGCAGCATCGCCTTGGCGGCCGCCTCCGGGTCGAGCCGCTCGACCTCCACCGCCGACTCGGTGAGCACGCAGACCGTGTCGCCCTTGATCTCGATAAAGCCGCGGTCGATGGCGATCGAATGGTCCTCGCCGCCGGAGTGGTAGCGCAGTTCGCCGGGCTCGATCAGGGTCATGAGGGGGATGTGCCCCGGCAGGATGTCGATTTCCCCGGCTCCCGCCGTGGGCAGGGCGACATGGTCCACCGATACGGCCAGCACCTTGCGCTCGGGGGTGACGACTTCGAGAAACAGGGGCATGGGGGTCAGGCTTTGCCGGTCACGGCGAGCACTTCGTCGATACCGCCCTTGTAGGCAAAGTCGTTCTCGTCGACATGGTCGAGGTCGCCCTCGAGGATCATGCGGAAGCCGCGGATCGTTTCCTCGAGCGGGACGATCTTGCCTTCGAGGCCGGTGAACACTTCAGCCACATTGAAGGGCTGGGACAGGAACTTCTGGATTTTGCGGGCGCGGAACACGGTCAGCTTGTCCTCGGGAGACAGCTCGTCGATGCCAAGGATGGCGATGATGTCCTGCAGGTCGCGGTAGCGCTGGAGGACCGCCTGCACGCCGCGGGCGACGCGGAAGTGCTCCTCGCCGACGATGGCCGGGTCGAGCGCCGTCGAGGTGGAGGCCAAGGGGTCGACCGCGGGATAGATGCCCAGTTCGGCGATGCGGCGCTCGAGCACGATGGTGGAGTCGAGGTGGGCGAAGGTGTTGGCCGGGGCCGGGTCGGTGAGGTCGTCCGCCGGCACATACACCGCCTGGAAGGAAGTGATGGAGCCCTTGCGGGTGGAGGTGATGCGCTCCTGCAGATTGCCCATTTCCTGGGCGAGAGTCGGCTGGTAGCCGACCGCCGAGGGCGACCGCCCGAGCAGGGCCGAGACCTCGGAACCGGCCTGCGAAAAGCGGAAGATGTTGTCGATGAACAGCAGCACATCCAGCCCCTTTTCGTCGCGGAAATACTCCGCCATGGACAGCCCGGAAAGGCCGACGCGCATGCGGGCCCCGGGCGGCTCATTCATCTGCCCGTAAACCAGCGCGACCTTGGAGTTGGCGAGGTTCTTCTGGTCGATGACGCCGGCGTCGGACATTTCCTTGTAGAGGTCGTTGCCCTCGCGGGAGCGCTCCCCCACCCCACAGAAGACCGAGTAGCCCCCGTAGGACTTGGCGATGTTGTTGATCAATTCCATGATCACGACGGTTTTGCCGACGCCGGCCCCGCCGAAGGCGCCCACTTTGCCCCCCTTCGTGAAGGGACAGATCAGGTCGATCACCTTGATGCCGGTGACCAGGATTTCGGCCTCCGTGGATTGCTCGACCAGCTCGGGCGGCGGGCGGTGGATGGGATAGCGTTTTTGGTATTTGACTTCGCCGCGCTCGTCCACCGGGTCGCCGGTCACGTTAAAGATGCGCCCGAGCACCCCCTCGCCGACCGGCACCGTGATGGGGCCGCCGGTGTCGATGACAGGCATGCCGCGCACCAAGCCCTCGGTGGTGGACATCGCCACGCAGCGCACGATCCCCTCGCCGAGGTGCTGCTGCACTTCGAGGGTCAGCCGGACCGGCCGGCCTTGGTAAGGGTAATGGATGTGCAACGCCTGGTAAATGGGGGGCACCCGCTGGGGGTCGAATTGCACGTCGACGACGGCCCCGAGCACTTGGAGGATTTTTCCGGTATTGTCGCTCATGGTTGCAAATGGGTTCGGGTGGGAGGACTCAGCGACGGGTGGCGGCGGTGATCTCAAGAATTTCCTGGGTGATCCCGGCCTGGCGGGCCTTGTTGTATTGGAGCGTCAGGGTGTCGGCCAGTTTCTTGGCGTTGTCCGTGGCCGCCTTCATGGCGACCATGCGGGCGCTGTGCTCCGAGGCGCGGGCGTCGATCAGCACCTGGTAGATTTCCCGCTTGATGAAGAGGTCCAGCAGGGCGTTCAGAATCTGCTCCGCTCCCGGCTCGTAGAGCATTTCGCGCCGGTCCTGCAGGACGCGCAGATCGGTCTCGTCCGCCTGCGCCATGATGTGCTCGCGGAAGTTGGTCAGCGGCAAAAACGGCACCAGGACCGGCTCCTGCACCAGGGTGTTGCGGAAGCGCGGGTACAACACCTCGAGCGTGTCGACCGCGCCCGCGCAATACTGCTCGATGAGAAAGTCCACCACCGGCCGCACCTCGGTGAAGCGGACCTGCTCGGAGACGTCGAAATCGGCCAACAGCTCGCGGCCGGTGCGGCTGACGAACTGGCGCCCCTTGCGGCCGACGGTGACAAAGGCCGTGCTGCGCCGGTCCAGCTTGAGCGCCTCGCGGAACAGGTTGGCGTTGAGCGGGCCGCACAAGCCGCGGTCGGTGGAAATCAGCAGCACGCCGCGCTTGTGGATGCGCCGGACCTCGAGGAACGGATGGCTGAAATCCTCCCGCACACCGTTGAGCGAGACCAGCATGCGCGCCAGTTGGCGCGCGTAGGGGCGGCCCTCCAGGACCCGGTCCTGGGCCTTCTTCATTTTGGAGGCGGCCACCAACTGCATGGCGCGGGTGATTTTCTGGGTGTTCTTCACCCCGCGGATGCGGTTGCGTATGTCGCGCGTGTTGGGCATGCGGGCGAAGCGGCGTGCTGCCGGCTACTTGGTCTCAAAGGCGGCCTTCCAACCGGAAACGGCCTCCTTGAGCTGGGCCTCGATCGCGGCGTCCAGCTGCTTCTTTTCCGAAATGGCGGACAGCAGCGGCGTCATGCCGGTGGTCAAATACTTGCGCAGCGACGTCGCGGCGGTGACGACTTGGTCCACCGGGATGTCGTCGAAGAACCCGTTTTGCAGGCTCCACAGCAGGGCGACCTGGACCTCGACCGGGATCGGCGAATAGGCGGGCTGCTTGAACAACTCGACGGTGCGGGCGCCCCGGTCCAGCTGGCGGCGGGTGCGCGCGTCCAGGTCCGAGCCGAACTGGGCGAAGGCCGCCAACTCGCGATAGGCGGCGAGCTCGAGCTTGACCTTGCCGGCCACCTGCTTGGTGGCCTTGATCTGGGCGGCGGACCCCACGCGGCTGACGGACAGGCCCACGTTGACCGCCGGCCGGATGCCTTGATTGAACAGGTCCGTCTCGAGGAAAATCTGCCCGTCGGTGATGGAAATCACGTTGGTGGGAATGTAGGCCGAGACGTCGCCCGCCTGGGTCTCGATGATCGGCAGGGCGGTCAGGGAGCCGTTGCCGTTTTGCTCGTTGAGCCGCGCGGCGCGTTCCAGCAGGCGGCTGTGCAGGTAGAACACGTCGCCCGGGTAGGCCTCGCGGCCGGCGGGCCGCTTCAGCACCAGCGAAATCTGGCGGTAGGCGGCGGCGTGCTTGGACAGGTCGTCGTAAACGATCAGGGCGTCCATGCCGTTGTTCATGAACCATTCGCCCATGGCGCAGCCGGCGAACGGGGCGATGAACAGGTTGGCCGCGTTCTCGGCGGCGGGGGCCGCCACGATGATGGTGAACGGCAGGGCGTCGGCGCTCTCCAACGTCTTGATGGTGCGGGCGATGGTCGAGTTCTTCTGGCCGACCGCCACATAGATCGAATAGACTGGCCGGAACGCCGGGTCGCCGCCGGCCAGCCCCTTGATGTTGATCTTTGCCTGGTTGATGATGGTGTCGATGGCGATGGTGGTCTTGCCCGTCTGGCGGTCGCCAATGATCAGCTCGCGCTGGCCGCGCCCGATGGGGATCATCGAATCGATGGCCATGATGCCGGTCTGCAGCGGCTGGTCGACCGGCTTGCGCGGGATGATCCCCGGCGCGATCTTTTCCACCGGGTAACGTTCCTGCGCGGTAATCGGGCCCTTGCCGTCAATGGGTTCCCCGATGGCGTTGACGACGCGTCCCAGCAGTTCCTTGCCCACGGGCACCGACAAGAGGCGGCCGGTGCAGCGGGCCTCATCGCCCTCGCGCAACAGGTTGGCGTTGCCGAGGCAAACCACGCCGACCTCGTCTTCCTCAAGGTTCAGGGCGATGCCGGTGATGCCGTGGGGAAACTCGACCATCTCGTTGTACATCACTTCCGACAGCCCGGCCACCTTGGCCACGCCATCCGCCACCGCCGTGACGACGCCCGTGTTGCTGCGGCCCACTTCCGGCGTGAGCGCGGCGATTTCCTTCTCCAGCAATTCAAGAATGGTGTTCATCGGTCTTTCGCGGGTAGTACTGTAGCATCTCGCGGATGTGGTCGGCCATCCACTGCAGCCGGTTGGCCACCGAGGACTCAAAAACAGCATCGCCCAGGCGCACGCGCAACCCGGCGATCAATTCCGGCATGATCATCTGGCGCACCCGCAGCGGCCCGGGGCGGTTGCGCGAGAAGGCCGTCACCAATTGGCCGAGCGTTTCCGCGTCCAATGGCTGGGAGGATTCCACCGTGAGCGTGGTGCGTTGCAGCTCCTCGGCCATGGCGCGGTGCAGCACCTTGAGCAGCAACCGGCTCTCGCGGGCCGGACGGCCCCGCACGAGGCGCTGCAAGGCCGGCTTGAGCTGTTCCGGGTCCGCGATCTCGTTTGTCACGATGATGCGGGCCAGGTGCTTGGCCAAGTGACGGTCGCGGGTGGCCAGCATGGTTCAGTTCAGGCGCGCAATTTCCGCGGCGGCGCCCTTTTCCAGACGGGCCTTTTCTTCCGGCGGCAGCTCGCGCTGCAGGACCCGGCTGCTGATCTGGATGACGAAGCGCGCCACTTCGCTGCGGATGTCCCGGAGCATCTTCTGGCGCTGGATCTCGATGGCCTCCTCGGCCCGCTTGCGCATGGCCTCGATTTGAAAGGCGGTTTCCGCCTTCATGCGGGCCTCGAATTCGCGCGCGCTCTGCCGGGCCTCCTTGTAGATTTCCTGGGCTTTGGCGTGCGCCTCCCGCAGCACTTCGGCCTGGCGCCGCTCCGTTTCCGCCAGCTGGCGCTTGGCTTCCTCGGCAAACTGCAGGCCCTCGGCGATTTTGTGCTGGCGCTCGTCGATCGTGACCATGACCGGCTTGTAGGCGAAGCGCCAGAGCAACCAGGCCACGACTATGAAGTTGACCGCCTGCGCGACGATCAGCTTGCCGTCGATGCCAAACTGGCCCACCAGGCCCGGCTCCGGCGCCGCGGCGGCAAGCAGATAAAGGCTGTGCAACATGGCTGTGGCGGCGGGATCAATCCACCCCGGTGGCTGGGTTAGCGGCCAAGGAACAGCGCGTAGAAGGCGACGGCCTCGGCCAGCGCCATGCCGATAATGGACTGCACCAGCACCTTGCCGGAGGCGCCCGGATTGCGGCCGACCGCTTCGACGGCCTTCATGCCGACGAGCGCCACGCCCATGGCGGCGGCGGCGCAACCTATGGCGCCCTGCAGGCCATGATGGAGGTTACCTTCGATGGCGGCGATGATTTCGTTCATGGTTGTTGTGTCGTGTTTGGGTTTCGCGGTTGTGGCGGGTGGCTAATGCGCGGCATGCGCCTCCTCCCCGCCGTGGTTGCAGATCAGGCCGATGTAGACGGCCGTCAACAGGGTGAAGACCAGCGCCTGCACGGCACCGATCAACAGTTCGAGAAAATAGAACGGCACGGGCACGATCCAGCCGGCCAGCTCGGTCATGTTGGCCAACAGGTTTTCGCCGCCGAAGATGTTGCCGAACAACCGGAAGGACAAGGAGACCGGACGAAACAAAATGGAAATGACCTCGACCAGGCCCACGAAGAAGAAAATCGGAAACAGCAGCAAATAAATCAGCCGCGGCACTTCACGCGGGTCCGCCTTGTTTCCGAACAGGTCATGGATCAGGGTGCGGATTCCAGCGTACCGTAAAACGAAGTAGCCCCATGCCCCGATCGCGGCGACCAAGGCAAGCGCGATGGTCATGTTGAGGTCCGCGTTACCCGGCCGGAGCCAATATTTAATGTGCCCCTCGGCGTCCCGCAACCCAAAGGCCCCGACCCCGGGCAGCAACCCGCTCCAGTTGTGGATCAGAATAAAGGTAAACAACCCGATCAGCAACGGGAACACCTTGCCGATCATGTGTTTGCCCACAATGGGTTCCATGATGTCACGGATTCCCAAAAGCAGGTTTTCGATCATCGCTTGCCCGGCCGAAGGGATCAACATGGGCTTGCGCACCATGAGCCGGACCACCGCGATGATCAGCAGCGAAACCACCCAGCTCATCACCATCGAATTGGTGATGGGAAGCCCGAGCAAGGTCTCATCCACCAGTTTGTATGGACTGGGCGAAACCGCGTTCGCCTCCGCCACAATCAACAGACCGAAGCAGGTCGCCCAGCGGACATTCAGCGGCTTAACCCATGAGGACATGACTTCATCCCGGAATTAAAAAGTCGCATCCATGGATGGAGTTGCCCATGCCGTCAACCACGCAGTCAGTTTTTTGCTCGCACCGCCCCGCGTGGAAGTGACGAACAACCCCCCATGTGAGCTGTGAACCGGGTGTCAACAAATCTGCCGCGACCGGAGGCACTGCGGGCCGGGTTGGTTATCGGTTGATTTTCCTCACGCAACCTATTGTATTTCAAAAGGTTTTGTACTTGATACGAATTTTCACAAAGCAGGAGAAGAAGGAGGAATTCTTTCTGGAAAGACCCTCTCACCGTCCCTTCCATGCCGAAAGCAAAAGACTTGACCGGTGATCTCGGCCGACTGCGCAAGCGGGGCGTATTTGCGAAAGGCACCCCCGCCCCACTGCTCGAGCCGCCCGCGGAGGAGCGGCGGCTCGCGCTCAACACGGTCGGGGTGCTCTGCTGGGTGGCCGTGGCGGTGTTGCTCGCCGCCCAAGTGGCGTTTGTGCTTTGGCTGTTGTGATGGGCTCGGACGCCGCGAACCTGCCGGAGGGTTACCGCCGCCAGTTGGCAGCGCGCCACCAACGCGTGGACGCGCTGCGTGCGGAATTGCGCCGGTGCTTTCCAAAGCCGGCCCCGCTGACCTTGGAGATCGGGTGCGGACACGGGCATTACCTTGCGGCGTATGCGGCCAGCCGGCCGGCGGAACAATGCCTCGGCATCGATCTGATCACCCGCCGCGTTCAGCGGGCTTGGCGCAAGCGCGAACGGCTCGGGCTTGCCAATCTTCACTTCCTCAAGGCTGAAGCCCGCGAATGTCTGGAGGCGTTGCCGCCATGGCTGCCCCTGCACCGCGTCTTTCTCCTTTTTCCGGACCCATGGCCCAAACGCCGGCACCACAAGAACCGAATCCTCCAGCCGGCCTTTCTCGAGGAGCTCGCCAAACATGCCGTTGCGGGAACCCTGCTGCATTTCCGCACGGATCATGAGGAAAATTTCGCATGGGGCATGGACGTGCTGGCAAGCGACCACCGCTGGACCATCGACGACGGCGCGGACTGGCCGCTGGAAGTGACCACCTTTTTTCAGCGGCTGGCGGACGCCTATTTTTCGCTGACCGCGGTCTTTTGCCCGGAAGAGTCCGCGCCGGAAGCTGGCGGCGACGCCTGATACGGCAGCAGCACATCGATGGTGGTTCCTTGACCGCGGACGCTGCGGGCGAGGATTTCACCGCGGTGCTGCATCACAATGTGCTTCACAATCGCCAAGCCCAACCCCGTGCCGCCGGACTCGCGCGAACGGCCCTTGTCCACCCGGTAAAACCGCCGGAAGATATGCGGCAGGTCCTGCTCGGGAATTCCGATGCCGTTGTCAGACAGTAAGATGCGCACCCCCCGCCGTTCCAGCCGGGTGGCCAACCGCACCTCCGTGAAGCCGCGTGCATGGCGCAACACATTGTCCAGCAAGTTCATGATCACCTGCGACAGGCGCAGCGGATCGGCCCAAATGGTGTCGTCGCCCTCGGCGAACTCGCGCACGAGCCGCTGATGGGGCCCCAGCAAGTGCACCCAGCCATCGGCCAGCTCGTTCAGAAAGGCCGCGACCGACACCCGTTCACAGTGCAACACCATTTCGGCCGACTCCAGCCGCGACAACAGCAGCAGGTCCTGCAACAGACTGTGGAGCCGTTCGGCGTTGGCGCGTATCTTGGCCAAAAAGCGGCGGCGGTCCTCCGCCGTCAGCTCCTCCTCGTCCTCCAGCAGCGTCTGCGCGAACCCCTTGATCACGGTCACGGGCGTGCGCAGCTCGTGGGACACATTGGCGACGAAGTCCGTGCGCATCTGCTCCAGTTGTTTCTGCCTGGAAATGTCGTGCAGCACGAACAAGGTGTAGCCCCGGCGTGTCCCCGTTTGGTCCGCCAACGGCGCGGCGCTGATTTCCAACCAGCGGGTTTCCGCGCCGATCAACGCCTCGATCTCCTGCCGCTGGCCGCCCGCCCCGGCCGGCAGGTTTTGCAGCAGCTGTTGAAACCCGGCACCCCGGATGAACGTGTCCAAGCGCTGGCCCAGCGGGGTGGTTGCGCCGCCCACCAGCTCGACAAAGGCCGGATTGGCCAAGCGGATGACCTGACCGGCGTCCACCATCACCACCGCCTCGCGCAGGTTGCCCAAGGTGGTCTGGATTTGTTCAAGGTACTCCTGGCCGGCGTCCGAAATGCGCGCTTTCTCCTCGATGAGCCGGTTGAAAGCCGCCATCAGCAGGTCGAGCCGCAGGTGCCGCACCATCCACGAGCGGCGATCCATCAAGACGGGCGTCGAGTGCGTGGCACCCGCCAGCAGCGCCGCGACCACCCGCCGGGTCGCGCGCAGGCTCCAGCCCAACGCCACGCTCACCAGCAGCAACAGCAGACTGACGGCGATCCAGAGCAACCGGCCCGGCCCCCTACCCCGCTGGTTCGTTGATGCGGTACCCCACCCCGCGCACCGTTTCAATCAGACCGGCCCGTTCCCCCAGCTTCTCCCGCAGCCGGCGGATGTGCGTGTCGATGGTCCGGGTCTCCGTATCCGTGTCGTAATTCCACACGTTCACCAGCAGGTTCTCGCGCGACTGCACCCGGCCCTTGCGCTGCATCAGCAGCTTCAGCAGCTTGAATTCGGTCGCCGTCAGCTCCACCGGCTGCCCGCCGACCGTCACCCGGTGCACCTCCTCGTCGAGCACAATGTCCCCCACCCGCAACTGCTGCGGGCCGCCGTCCGGCACCGCCCCCATGCGCTTGAAAATAAGCCCGATGCGCAACACCAGCTCCTTCGTGTCGAACGGCTTCGAAATGTACTCGTCCGCCCCGGACTCCAACCCGCGGATGCGGTCCTCCACCTCCCCCCGCGCCGTCAGAAACACGATCGGCACCCGGCTCAGCCGCTGGTCGGCCCGGATCATCCGGCAAATCTTCATTCCGTCCAGTTCCGGCATCATGATGTCCAGCACGAACAGGTCCGGGTTGAAGGCGCGCGCCTTGCCCATGATCTCCAGCGGATCGTTGATCACGGCCACCTCGTAGCCCTCCCGCCGCAGGTGATAGGACACCAGCTCGGTCACATCCGGCTCGTCGTCCACCACCAGGATCCGTTTGCCGCTTGCCATGGTCGCCATACCGTCCACCCCACCGTTACAAAGACAAGCGGACGCTGTGCGCAATGCCATTTTCGGGGGGGGGCGGCGGCCGCGGCGCGCCCCGCGGCCGGGGTCTTGTAAGTTTGTAAGTAGTTGTTCAGGAATTACTTACCGACTTCCCAAGGGCCACCATCAGGATCGTCACGTCGGTCGGGTTGACACCCGAGATGCGGCTGGCCTGCCCCAGCGTTTCCGGCTGGATGGCCGCCAGCTTCTGGGCGGCCTCCGTGCGCAAGCCGCAGACCTTTGCGTAATCGAAGCCGCGGGGGATGCGGATGCGTTCGGTGTCGGCAAGCCGGGCCACCGTGCGCAGCTCGCGCTCCAAATAGCCGCGGTAGCGCACCCGGTACAGCACCTCCTCCCGCACCGCCTCGGGCTGGGCGCGAAAATCCGCAGGCAGGTCGGCTTCCGCCCCACCCCGCCGCACCCATTCCGCCCACGAGCCGCCCGGGGCGGCCAGGCGCTCGAGGCGCTCCGTCCAGGCCTCCACCGCGGCGCGCTTGGCCTGCATGCGGCGCAGGCGGTCCGGCGGCACCAGGTTGTAGCGGCCCGCCAGGTCCACCAGCCGCAGCTCGGCCGAACCGTGGTTGAACAGCAGGCGGTGCTCCGCGCGCGAAGTGAACATCCGATACGGCTCGGTGGTGCCCTTGGTGACCAGGTCGTCGATCAGGACGCCGATGTAGGCCGTCTCGCGGCCGATGATCAGCGGCGGCTCGCCGCGCAGCTTGAGGACGGCGTTGATGCCGGCCACCAGGCCCTGCGCCGCCGCCTCCTCGTAACCCGAGGTGCCGTTGATCTGGCCGGCCAGGAACAGGTTTTCGACGCGTTTGGACTCGAGCGAGGCGAACAACTGGGTCGGCTGGGCGAAATCGTACTCGACCGCATACGCCGGGCGCAGCATCCGGGCGTGCTCCAATCCCGGGATGGTGCGCAGCAACTGCTCCTGGACGGCGAACGGCAGGCTGGTGGACAGGCCGTTGACATACCATTCGTCGGTGTGGCGGCCCTCCGGCTCGAGGAACAGTTTGTGCTGCGGCTTGTCGGCGAACCGCACCACCTTGTCCTCGATCGAGGGGCAATAGCGCGGTCCGATTCCCTCGATCTCGCCGGCATAGAGGGCGGACTGGTGGAGGTTGGCGCGGATCAGCTCGGCGGTGGCCTCCGTGGTGGCGGTGAGCCAGCAGGCGAGCTGGTCGGTCCCCGGCAGCCAGCCGGGCCGGACCTGGCCCGGTTGTTCCACGTGGAACATCACGCGGGAGAATTCGGGGCTGAACACCCGCCGGCCGTGTTCCACGTGGAACAGCGGCGCGTCGGCGCGGGTGTCATAGAACGCGAACAGGGTGGGGAGGGGATCGCCGTGCTGCGGGGTGAGGCGGGAAAAGTCGATGGAACGCCCCAGCAGCCGGCACGGGGTGCCGGTTTTCAGGCGGGACAACGCGATGCCCAGCTCGGCCAGCGAGCCCGACAGGGTTTTGGCGCTGAAATCGCCCATGCGGCCGCCTTCGGCCTTGGCGCGGCCGACATGCATCAAGGCGCGCAGGAAGGTGCCGGTGGTGATGACGACCGCGCGGGCGTGGAAGGCGACGCCGAGCTGGGTTTGCACGCCGGTGACCCGGCCGCCCCGGGTGAGCGGGCCGGTGACGACCGCCTGGAACAGGTCCAAGCCGGGAGTCCGCTCCAAGGTGTGCTTGAGCCGGAACTGGTAGGTTTTTTTGTCGCATTGGGCCCGGCCGGCCTGGACGGCCGGGCCTTTGGAGGCGTTGAGCAGGCGGAACTGGATGGCGGTCACATCGGTGTTGACGGCCATTTCGCCGCCGAGGGCGTCGATTTCGCGCACCATGTGGCCCTTGGCGATGCCGCCGATGGCCGGGTTGCAGGACATCTGCGCAATGGTGTCGAGGTTGCCGGTGACCAAGAGGGTGCGGGCACCCATGCGGGCGGCGGCCAAGGCGGCCTCGCAGCCGGCGTGGCCGGCGCCGCAGACGATGACGTCGTAGAGGGGCTCCATGTTACGTAACAAATTGCCGGATAACTACTTGCCAATGCAAAACTGGCCGAAGACGCGGTCCAGCACGGCCTCGTTGTCGATCCGGCCCGTGATGGCGGCGAGCGCCTCGCGGGCGGCGTGGAGGTCGGCCGCGACCAGCTCGGCCGGGTCGGCGGCGCCCAGTTTGGCCAGGGCGGCGGCGAGGGCGGCTTTGGCCTCCTGCAGCGCGGCGGCGTGGCGGGCGGAAACGAGCACGGCGTTTTCGTCGGGAATGACCAGGCCCTCCTCGAGGGTGCGGCGGATGGTGGCGCGGAGGGTGTCGAGCCCGGTGCGGCGGGCGGCCGACAAGCGCACATGGGGGCGGGCGGGGGCGAAGGCGGCCAGCTCGGGGCGGACGGCCAGATCGGTCTTGTTCTCGACCACGATGGCCTGGGTTCCCTGCAGGGCGGCCTGCACGGCGGGGGGCAGGGTGGGGGCGGGCCGGGTGGAATCGAGCACCACCAGCAGCAGGTCGGCCGTTTCGATCTGGGCGAGGGTGCGCTGGATGCCTTGGGCCTCCAGGGGGCTGGCGGCCTCGTGCAGGCCGGCGGTGTCGATGACCCGCAGCAGGTAGGGGCCGATGCGGATGCGGTCCTCGATGTAATCGCGGGTCGTGCCCGGCTCGGGGGACACGATGACCCGGTCCTCGCCGGTGAGCGCGTTGAGCAGGCTCGACTTGCCCACATTCGGCTCGCCGAGAATGACGCATTTGACGCCGTCGTGCAGCAGGGTGGCGTACTCCCGGGTGGCGATCAGGTTCTCCATCTCGGCGATCAGCGCGCGCAAGTCGCGGGCCGGTCCGGCCTGGTCCTCGGGGGGCAGGTCTTCCTCGGGAAAATCGATGTAGGCCTCGACCTGGGCGGTTATCCCGAGCAACCGCTCGACCAGGGCCTGGACGGCCGCCCCGACGGCGCCGGCGAGCTGGCGTCGGGCGGCCTCGAGGGCCCGGTCGGAACGGGCGCGGATCAACTGCAGCACCGCCTCGGCCTGGCTGAGGTCGAGCTTGCCGTTGAGAAAGGCCCGGCGGGTGAACTCCCCGGGCTCGGCCAGCCGGCAGCCGCGCGCGCGCAAGTCGTCCAGAATCTTGCGCACCAGCCACGGGTTGCCGTGCGGGGTCAGCTCCAGCAGCGGTTCACCGGTGTAGGACCGGCCGTTGGCGTAGACCGTGTAGACCAGCGTGTCGAGGACGCGGCCGGAGACATCGCGGTAGCTGCCCAGGCAGGCGCGACGGGGCGGGGGCAGCGCACCGAACACCGCCGTCACCAGCTCCGGGACCAGCGGGCCGGAAGCCCGGATCACCGCCAAGGCCGCCTCGCCGGCACCGCTGGCCGGGGCCACAATGGTGTCGTTGGGCGTCATGGTGCTACTGGGGACGCCAAACGCCCGCGGAAGCAACCCTGTTTTGCGCGGCCTCGCCCCGCAGGCAGGCCCATCTTTTGCTTCCCAGAAGCGGTCCGGCCGGCCAATTTTTCAGACCCATGCCCGCGCCCCTGCCCATCGACGCCGTGCGCCCGCAGCTCGAACAGGCTTGGGCACGCCACCGCAATTTCATCCTGCGCGCCCCGACCGGTTCCGGCAAATCCACCCGGGTCCCCCGCATGTTGCTGGAATGGAGCGGCTTTCCCGCCGGCCAGCGCATCCTCATCCTCCAGCCGCGGCGCATGGCCGCCCGCTTGCTCGCCCGCCGCGTCGCCGCCGAGCTCGGCGAGCCCCCCGGTCAAACCGCCGGTTACCAGGTCCGCTTCGAGGCGGTCCGCTCCCCGGCCACCCGCCTGCTCTTTGTCACCGAAGGGATACTTTTTCGCCAATTGGCTGCCGGGGAAGGTTTGGACGGGGTAGGGGCGGTGCTGTTTGACGAGTTCCACGAGCGGCACCTGGAGGGGGATGTCGGGCTGGGGCTGGCGTTGCAGCGGCAGGCGGCGGGCTGGCCGGGTCGGATCGGGGTGTTGTCGGCGACGCTGGAGGTTGGGGTCTTGGTGGACTACCTGCCGGATGCGGCGGTCGTGGAGGGGGGCGGGCGGCAGTATCCGGTGGCGGTGGTGCATCTGGGGGGCACGGGGCGCGAGCCGGTATGGGAGCAGGCGGCGGCGGGGTTGCGGCGGGCGTTGCAAGCGGGGGCTGAGCCGGACGTGCTGGTGTTCATGCCGGGCAAGTACGAGATTCAGCGCACGGTGGAGGCGTTGGGCGCGTTGCGGGAGACCCGCGGCTGGGAAATTCTCGCGCTGCATGGGGAACTGGAGCCCGCCGAGCAAGAGCGGGCGATCGCCGGCGGGGCGGTGCCGCGGATCATCGTGGCGACCAACATCGCGGAGACGTCGGTGACGCTTCCCGGCATCCGCACGGTGCTGGATTCCGGGCTGGTGCGGATGGCCGATTACGATCCGCGGCGGGGGGTGAACACGCTGCTGACCGCCAAGATCAGCCGGGCCAGCGCGGAGCAACGGGCCGGGCGGGCCGGGCGGGTGGCGCCCGGGCGCTGTTTCCGGCTGTGGACGGAGGCCGACCACGCGCACCGGCCGGCTTTTACCCCGCCGGAAATCGAGCGGCTGGATTTGGCGGAGACCCGCCTGCACTTGTTGGCGCTCGACCAGGATGCAGGCTTTCGCTGGCTCCAGGCGCCACCGGCGGCGGCATGGGACCGCGCCGCCGAGCTGTTGGACGACTTGGGCGCCCGAAGCGGCGGGCGGATCACCCCCATCGGCCGCGCCATGGCCCGCCTGCCCCTGCACCCGCGCTTCAGCCGGATGCTGCTGGCCGCGCGGCACTACGGCTGCCTGGCCTGGGCCATGGCGGCGGTGGCCCTCGCCCAGGGCCGGTCATTGATTTTACCGTTAAGTGACAAAAGGCGCGAGGAGGCCCGTGCGGCATGGTGGGCGGCTGCGGAGGGGGTGTCCGACCTGTTGCGGGACGTATTGGTGTGGCAGCGGGTGCTGGCGGAAGGGGGTGGGATGGCGTTCTGTCGGGAGTGGGGCATCCACGGGCAAGCGGTGTGGCAGGCGGTGCAAGCGTATCGGCAGCTGGAGCAGCTGTTGGGCGGGGTGGGGGACGGGGAGCGGCCGACGGTGGCGGGATTCGCGAAGAGTGTGCTGGCCGGGTATGCGGACCACTTGGCCCGGCGGATCGACCGGGGGACGCGGCGCTGCGAGCTGGTGCATGGGCGGCGCGGCGAGCTGGTGCGGGACACGGTGGTGGGCGATGCGCCGCTGCTGGTGGCGGCGGAAGTGGAGGAACGGGAATTCCGCGGCGAGGCGACGCTGTTTCTGGGAGCGGCGACGGCGGTGGAGGAGAGCTGGCTGGAGGAAGTGTTTCCGGGCGAGCTGCAGGGGCGGGCGGTGGAGCGCCTGGACCGGGAGCGCCGGCGGGTGGAGCGGGTCGAGCAGGTGGCCTTTCGCGGGTTGGTGCTGCGGGAAAAGGTGGCCGGCGAACCGGAACCGGCGGCGGCGGCGCAGGTGTTGGCGCGGGAAATCCACGCCAACGGCTGGCCGTTGAAGCACTGGGATGCGCAGGCGGAGGCATGGATTCGGCGGGTGAACGTGTTGGCGCGGCATTGCCCGGAGTGGGGGATCAATCCGATTCGCGCGGAGGACCGGCTTTTGCTGCTGGAGCAAATCTGCGAGGGGGCGCGCAGCTACAAGGAGGTGAAGGACCGCCCGGTGATGGGCGTGCTGCACAGCTGGCTGCCGCGGGAAATTCTGCCGCTGCTGGATGAATGGGTGCCGGAGCGGTTCACGTTGCCGGGCCGGGGCAGCGTCAAGTTGCGGTACGAGGAGGATGGGACCGTGGTCCTGCCGGCGCGCATCCAGCAGCTTTACGACATCCCCGGGTCCAGCCTGGCGATCTGCCGGGGCCGCTGCCGGCTGCGGCTGGAAATTTTGGCGCCCAACGGCCGGCCGGTGCAGATCACGGACGACCTGGACGGGTTCTGGACCCGCCAGTACCCGCACATTCGCAAGGAGTTGTTTGGGCGGTATCCGCGCCACGAATGGCGTTGAAGCGGTCCGGCGGGCGTGCCAGAATGTGCATATGACCAGCGAGCGGCAAGGCGCGGAGGCCGGCGGGCCGGAGGAACCGGTCGAGCTGCCGGTCGACGGGGTGTTGGACCTGCACATGTTCCGGCCCGCGGAGGTGCGGGAAGCGGTCCTGTGCCACATTGAAGCCTGCCGGACGCGCGGCATCCGGGACCTCCGGCTCATCCACGGCAAGGGCATCGGGACCCTGCGCGAACAGGTGCACGCCCTGCTGCGGCGCCATCCCGCGGTGGCCTCTTTCCGGATTGCGGGGGAGGATGCGGGCGGCTGGGGCGCCACGCTGGTGCGGCTGGCGGAGCGGGCCTGAGGGCGCATTCCGGGATGGCCCGCCGGCGGGTCAGGGCGTGCGGCGGGCGGCGATTTCGGCGGCGGCCCAGGCGGCGTGTTCGGCGACGAGCGGATCGGGGTCGCCGGCCGCGGCGCGCAGGGCCGGGAGGTCCTCGGCCGTGCCGATGTTGCCCAGGACGACGCAGACGTTGCGCAGCCAGCGCGGCCGGCCCAGGCGGCGGATCGGCGAGCCGGCGAACAGCGCGGCAAACCCGGCGTCATCCAGCGCCAACATGTCGCGAAGGTCCGGATACGCGCGGGGCGCGAAGGCCGTCTCGCGGGTCAGGCGCGCCCACCTGTTCCACGGGCACACGTCCAGGCAGTCGTCGCAGCCGAAGAGATGGTCGCCCACCAGGCGCCGGTAGGGCAGGGGAATCGGCCCCTTGTGTTCAATGGTGAGGTAGGCGATGCACCGGCGGGCGTCCAGCTGGTAGGGTGCGGTGATGGCGCGGGTCGGGCAGGCGTCGATGCACCGGGTGCAGGTGCCGCAGCGGTCCGGCTCGGGCCGGCTGGGCGGGAACGGGTAGCTGGTGAGGATGAAGCCGAGAAACAGCCACTGGCCGTGTTCGCGGTTGAGCACCACGGTGTTTTTGCCCTGCCAGCCGATGCCGGCCCAGGCCGCCAGCGGCTTTTCCAACAGCGGTCCGGTGTCCACGTAGGGGCGGTTCACCGCGCCCAATTCGCGCAGCCAGGCGCACAGGCGCTTGAGCCGGCCGAGCAGGACCGTGTGATAGTCCTTGCCGAGCGCGTACTTGGCGATGCGGCCGCGGCGGGAAGGCTCGGGCTGGTAGTAATTCAGGCCGAACGCGAGAACGCAGCGGGCTTCGGGCATCACGCGTCCCGGCGCCGTGCGCCGTTCGGGGTCGCGGGCCAGCCAGGCCATGTCGCCGTGCCGGCCGGCAGCCAGCCATTCCAAAAAGTAGCCGCCGCGCAAGTCCGCGTCGACCGGGGCCGCGCCGACCGGGTGCAAGCCCAGCTGCGCCGCGCGCTGGCGCAGCGCTTCCCAGGCGGCTGCGGGGGGCAAATTGTGCATTTGAAAACTTGTGAAACCGCGAAATCCGGTCTAGCTGCATAGCTGAATGAACCGGGCAGGCAACATCCTCTTGCGCGTCGCGTGGGCGGCCGCCGCATGGGCGGTCCCGCCGGCGGCGCCCGCGGAGCCGGGCGAGGCGCTAGTTTCCGAGGCGGCGCCCGCCGCGGCCGGGACGGAGCGGAGCGAGACCGGGCCTTGGGTTCCGCCGCTCGGCGAGCGGGTGGCCGCGGAACTGGCCGCCGGCGGGACGCTGCAGGTGTACCGGGTGCCGATCACCGAGGCGATCTCCCGGCCCAATCTGTTCATTCTGCGCCGCGCCCTGAAACAGGCCATCGACCGGGGCGTGCACGCCATCATTCTCGACATGGACACGCCGGGGGGCCGGCTCGACATCACGCTCGAGATGATTGAGCTGCTCGCCCGCTTCGAAGGGGAGACCATCACCTTCGTCAACAAGGACGCCATCTCGGCCGGGGCCTACATCGCGATGGCAACCGACTCGATCTATTTCGCCCCCAACGGCGTGATGGGCGCGGCCGCGGTGGTCTCGGCATCCGGCGCCGAGATCGACGAGAGCCTCAAGGCCAAAATCAACAGCTACCTCCTGGCCCGCATGCGCAGCTACACCGAGCGGTTCCCGTTCCGGGCCGAAGTGATCCGCGCCATGGCCGACCTCGACTACGAGCTCAACATCGACGGGCGGGTGCTGAAGGCCCCCGGGGAGCTGCTGTCGCTGACCGCGCGGGAGGCCTTCGAGCGCTTCGGCGACCCGCCCCGGCCGCTGCTGGCCGACGGCATCGCCCGCGACGTCGAGGACCTACTGGCGCAGCGTTACGGCGAGGGCCGGGCCGAGCTGCACACCTTCGCCATCTCCTGGTCGGAGGAGGCCGCCAAGTATCTCGACTCGATCGCGCCGATCCTGCTCGGGCTGGGGCTGCTCCTGCTGTTCATCGAGTTCAAGACCCCCGGTTTCGGGCTGTTCGGGATTCTCGGCCTGACCCTGGTGGCGATTGTATTCGCGAGCAATTACATGGCCGGCCTTGCGGGATTCGAGGCCATCCTGTTCTTCCTCCTCGGCCTCGCCCTGATCGTGGTCGACATTTTCCTGTTCCCGGGGACCTTCATCTTCCTGATCCTCGGCATCCTGCTGATGCTCGGCTCCATCCTGTGGTCGCTGGCGGATGTCTGGCCGGCGCCCGAGGGCGACGGGCCGGGCGGCCTCACCTTCACGGTGGACGCGCAGGCCCTCTGGCAGGCGCTCTACGAGACGCTTGGCGCCTTCGCCGTCGCGGCCATCGGGCTGGTGCTGGTCTGGCGGTTCCTGCCCAAGACGAGCCTGTACGGGCGGCTGGTGCACGCCGCCGCCGGGGCCATGCCCGATCCGGTGGTGGTCGGCGGCAGCCAGGTGCCCGGCACCGCGGAACTCCCGGCCCAGGGCGCCACCGGGATCGTGACCGCTCCCCTCCACCCGGTCGGCGAAGTGGAGATTGACGGCCGCCGCTACCAGGCGACCGTCGCGCTCGGCACCCTCGACAAGGGGACCCGCGTGGTGGTCACCGGTTACCGGCACTTTTGCCTGCTGGTCGAGGAGGCGGGGGAGGGCTCGCCATGACCCTCATGATCGGGCTCATCGTCCTGGCCTTCGTGCTGTTCTTCTTCGAGATTTTCGTGCCCGGCGGCGTTTTGGCGATGCTGGGCGGGGCGGCGCTGCTGGCCGCCGCCGCGGTCGCCTACTCGGAGCTGGGCCTCGTGTGGGCGGTGGCGCTGTTTTTCGCCGGTCTGGTGGGCGCCCTGGTGATGTTCTTTGTCGAGATCCGCCTGCTTGCGCATTCCCGCCTGGGCAAGCAGTTGTCCCTGCAATCCACCATCGCCGCCCGGCTCAATCCCATGCCCGCCGATGATCTGGTCGGCAAAGAGGGCGTCACCTTGACAATCCTTGCACCCAGCGGCAGGGTCCAAATCGGCGGGCAGGTCTACACCGCTTCCGCGGAGGACGGATTCCTTGAAAAAGGCGTCCCGGTCCGCGTGCTCCGCACCGAAACGTTCAACCTGATCGTACAAAGAAAATGAACCAGACGCTCCTACTCGCACTGCCCCAGATCGGGGCGCTTATCGGTCTCGTCATCCTTGTCATCCTGCTGTTCATCGTGGGGTCCTTCCTCAGCGTGTGGCTGAAGGCCTACTCCTCGGGCGCGCCGGTCAGCATGTGGAACCTGATCGCCATGCGCTATCTGCGCAAGCTGCCTTACTCGCTGATTGTCGACGCGCGCATCATGGCCGTGAAGGCCGGCCTGCCGATTTCCGTGAACGAATTCGAGACCCACTACATGGCGGGCGGGGACATCATCCAGACGGTGTCCGGCCTGATCAACGCGCAAAAGGCGGGCATCCCGCTGAGCTGGGACAAGGCCTGCGCCATCGATCTGGCGACCAAGGGCACCGAGAAGTCGATCATCGAGGCGGTCCGCACCTCGATCAATCCGAAGGTGATCGACTGTCCGAACCCCAAGTCCGGCCGCACCACCATCGACGGGGTGGCCAAGGACGGCATCCAGGTGAAGGTGCGCGCCCGGGTGACGGTCCGCTCGAACCTCGAGCATTACGTGGGCAGCGCCCAGGAGGAGACCATCATCGCCCGTGTCGGCGAGGGCATCGTCACGACCATCGGTTCGGCGGAGAGCTACAAATGGGTGCTGGAAAACCCGGATTCGATTTCGCGCAACGTGCTCAACCGCGGCTTGGACACCGGCACGGCCTTTGAAATTCTGTCGATCGACATCGCCGACGTGGACGTGGGCGAGAATGTCGGGGCGCAGCTGCAGGTGGCGCAGGCCGAGGCCAACAAAAACATGGCCCAGGCGCAGGCGGAAATCCGGCGCGCGGCGGCGGTGGCCCTCGAGCAGGAGATGAAGGCCCGGGTGCAGGAAATGCAGGCCAAGGTGGTCGAGGCCCAGGCGCAGGTGCCGCTCGCCATCGCCGAGGCGTTCCGCAAGGGCAACCTCGGCATCATGGATTACATGCGCCTCAAAAACATCGAGGCGGACACCGACATGCGGCGCTCGATCGCCAATCCCGATGAGGTCAAAAACGCCTGACGGGCGCCTGTGAACGGTTGACCCCGCGCGGCCGCGCCCATGAGCTCCGCATTGCCGATACCGGTCCACTTGGCGGCCTCCTTTGACTGGGAGACCTTGCTGCCGGTGTTGTTCCTCGTGCTGTACGGCCTGGCCCAGTTCCTGAGCGCGCGCAAAAAGGGCGCGGCCGCCGCAGAGGAGACGGAGCAAGCGGAGGTGGACGCCGAGGAGCGGGCGCGGCAAATCCGGGAGGAAATCCGGCGGCGGATCGAGGAGCGGCGCCGGGCGGCGGAGGGGCAGGCGCCCCAGCCGGCCGCCCCCGCGCCGGCCTATGACCCGCGCCTGCCGGAAAGCCAGCAGCGCCGCATGCCGGCCGCGCCGGCCGCCCCGGTGTTTATGCCGGGCGCCGAGAGCGACTTCGAGCAGCGCCTGCGCGAGCAGCGCCGCAAGCTGGAGGAGGCCCGGCGGGAGCGGGAAGAGGCCCATGCCCGTGCGCTGGAGATCGAGCGGCGCGCCATGGAGGCCCGGCCGGGCCGTCCGATCCAGCGCAAGCGTGCCGCCGCCGGCGCGCCGGCCGGATTACAGGGACCGGCGCAGTTGCGCCGGCAGTTGGTCAGCAACTTGCAGCAGCCCGAGTCCGTGCGGCTGGCGGTGCTCCTCCGGGAAGTTCTCGGCCCGCCGGTGGCGCTGCGGTGACCTGTGCCGGTGCAGCCGAGCCCCGCGGCTACAAGTGCCGTGCGACTTCCTCCGGCGAATCGGTCGGGGCAAGGCATGTGGAGCCCACGCAGAGTTGGAACGCCGCGGCCTGGTCCGGACCGGCTTGCAGCAGAAACACGGGCCGCCATGGGCGGGCGGCGAGCGCGGCGCGCAGCGGCTCGAGGTCGGTTCCCGGGCGCGCCTTGACCGTGGCGATGCCGATGGAGCGCCATACGATGGCCGACAGGGCGTGACCGACGGCGGCGGGCGCGCCGGCCACGATACCCGGGTAGGCCGTTTTCAGGCGTTCAATAGCCTGTCCCCAGCGGGCGTCGCCGGTGAGCGCCTCCAAGGCGGCGAAAACATGCAGCAGGCTGGAATTGCCGGCCGGGATGGCGTTGTCGAACCACTCCTTTTTGCGGTGCACCAGCATCGCGTGGTCGTCGCTGGTGAAGAAACAGCCGAGTCCGTCCGGGTCCTGGAAACGGTCGAGCACGACCCGCGTCAACGCGCCGGCCCGGTCGATCCACAAGGCGGCCGTGCCGGGGCGCCGCCACTCAACGACGGCAGCCAGCGCCAGGAACGCCTCGGCGCTGAAGGCGTAATCGTCCAGCAGCCCGTTTTCCCGCGGCCGGCCGGCGTAGCTGACGCTGAACAGGCGGTCGCCCTCACGGCGCATGGTGCGCCAAATCCACTCGGCGATGGTGCAGGCCTCCTCCAGCCAGACCGGCTCGCCGCAGGCGAAGGCGGCGCGCGCAAGGCCGCGCACCAGCAGGGCATTCCATGCGGTCAGGCACTTCTCGTCACGGGCGGGTTGGGGACGCCGGTTGCGCGCGGCAAGGAGGCGGGCGCGGGCGGGGGCGAGGGCGTCGCGCACGGCCGGGTCGCCCTCGAGCAGGGCGGGGTTGCTGCGCCCGCTGTGTTCAAAATTTCCCTCCTCAGTGATGCCGTACGCCGCGCACAAGCGCCCGCCTTCCTCCGCGCCGAGGACGGCCGCCACTTCCTGCGGTGTCCACAGGTAGGTGCGGCCCTCCTCGCCGGCCGTGTCGGCATCCAGCGCGGCGCAGTAGGCGCCCTCCGGCGCGCGCATCTCCCGCTGCAGCCAACCGACCGTTTCCGCGATCACGTGGCGGTACAACGGTTTTGGGTGGCGCTGCCAGGCCTTGGCATAGATGTCCAGCAGCAGCGCGTTGTCGTAGAGCATCTTTTCAAAGTGCGGAATGAGCCAGTGCCGGTCGACGCTGTAGCGGCAAAAGCCGCCGCCGAACTGGTCGAAGATGCCGCCGTGGGCCATTGCGGTGAGCGTGGTATTGACCGCCGCATCGATCGCCTGCGCCGTCTGCGGGTAGCGGGTCTCGACTGTGGCGCTGGCGCGCATGGCCAGCAGAAAATCGAGGGTCATCGAGGGCGGAAACTTGGGCGGCCCGCCGAAGCCGCCGAACTCCGCGTCATGGGCGTCGAGCAGACGCCCGGCCGCCGTCAGCAGATCGCCGGTGGCAAGCGGCTCGCCGGTGGCGCGATACGGGAGGTTGGCAGCCTGCAGGTTGCCGATGATGGCGCGCGCGTTTTCCTCGAGGTCGGCGCGCTGGCGCCGGTAGAAGTCGGCAATCCGCATCAGCAGCTGCGGCCATGGGATGATGGCGTGGCCGCGCCGCTCGTCCGGCGGGAAATAGGTGCCGCCGGCGAAGGGCCGCCCGTCCGGCAGGCAGAACACATTGAGCGGCCAGCCGCCGTGGCCGTTGAGCATCTGCACCGCCTCCATGTAGATGCGGTCGATGTCCGGCCGCTCCTCGCGGTCCACCTTGACGCACACGAAATGGGTGTTCATCAGGCGGGCGATGTAGGGGTCCTCGAACGACTCGTGCGCCATGACATGGCACCAATGGCAGGCGGAGTAGCCGATGGAGACCAGCACCGGCTTGTCCTCGGCGGCGGCTTTGCGGAAGGCTTCTTCGCCCCACGGATACCAATCGACGGGATTGTCGGCGTGCTGGCGCAGGTAAAGGCTGTCGGCGTTGGCGAGGCGGTTGGGCACGGTCAGTTGGGGAAGAAGGCTTCTTTGCCGGCCCACACGTCGTAGGTGAGCGGTGTCCCGCAGCGGCTGGGGCGCATGCGCACGGTGCCGCCCCCGGCCTGGATGAGCGCCAACCCGGCCGCCACATCCCACAAGCGGATGGATTCCTCGTGGTACACGTCAAACAGGCCGGCCGCCACGTAGGCGAGCGCCAGCGCGGCCGATCCGACCATGCGGACCTTCTTGAACGGGGCCAGCAACCCGAGGAATGCCTGCATGCGTTCCGGGGAACGGTCCATTCCCGCCGGAAAACCGGTGGCCAGCACGGCCTGGTCCGGCGTGGCGGCCCAGGCGGGCTGAACGGGCTGGCCGTTGACATGGAGCCCCTGCGCGACCACCCCGCTGAAGCAGGTGTCCGAGGCAAACTCATAAATCACCCCGAGCAGCGGCGTCAGGCCGCGCAGCAAGCCGATGCTCACGGCGCACAGCGCGCTGCCGCGCAGGTAATTGTAGGTTCCGTCCAGCGGATCGACCACCCAGTAGGGCTCGTAGCGCCGCAGCAGCCCCTCGTCGCCGCCCAGTTCCTCGCCATAAACCGGGAAGGGGGAGGCGGCTGCCAGCCGCCGCCGGATCAACTGCTCCGATTCGACATCCGCCTGCAGCTTGACGTCATCCCGCGTCTGCAGGTTGACGGTGCGCAAGTGCGGTGCTCCGGCCTTGAGCACGGCGCCGGCCTCGCGGGCCACACTTTCCGCGGTGGTCAACAATCCCTGCCAGTCCATGGCCCGAATGCATGGCCAATTGCCTGGCAAGTCAACGGCGCGAAAGTACGGAAATTCACCCGAGCAAACCGCGCAGCTGCTCCAAGGTGTCGGCCTCCTCGGCGCGCTTGTCACGGCGCCAGCGCAGGATGCGGGGGAAGCGCAGGGCGAGGCCGGACTTGTGGCGCGTGGAGGGGCGCAGGCCCTCGAAGCCGACCTCGAAAACCATCTCGGGCGGGACGGTGCGCACCGGGCCGTGCCGCGCAAGGGTGCGGGCCTTGATCCAGCGGTCGAGCTCGCGGAGTTCGGCGTCGGTGAGACCGGAGTAGGCCTTGGCCACCGGAACAAAGCGGTCGCCGGCGCGTGCGGCCAGCGTGTAATCGGTGTAGAGCGTGGCGCGGCGACCGTGGCCGGCCTGGGCGTACACCAGAACCAGGTCGGCGGTGAACGGAGCGACCTTCCATTTCCACCACTCGCCGCGCACCCGGCCGTCCCGGTAGGGGCCGTCGCGGCGTTTGAGCATCAGCCCCTCGACGCCGCGCGCGCGGGAGGTGCTCCACGCGCGGGCCAAGGCTGCCCAATCGGCAAAGGGAACCAGGGGTGAGCACCGCAGCACGGCCGGGTCCGCGCGGCGCAGCGCTTCCTGCATATGCGCCTGCCGCGCGGCCAGCGGCCGGGAGCGGATGTCCGCGCCCTGCCACTCCAGGCAGTCGTAGGCCATGAACACCGCCGGGGCCTGCTGCAAGAGGGCGGGCTCCAGCCGCTTGCGGGTGATGCGGGTCTGCAGCGCGTGGAACCCGAGCGGACGGTCTTCCCGCCAGCACAGGATTTCGCCGTCCAGAACCGTGCCATCAGGCAGTCCGGCGGCGGCCGCCACGATTTCCGGGAAGGCCCCGGTCAGCCGCTCGTCGCCGCGCGACCACAAGTGGCAGTCGCCGCCGCGACGGATCAGCTGGGCGCGCACACCGTCCCATTTCCATTCGGCGCACCAGTCGGCCGGGCTGCCCAGCGCGTCGGGGGACCCGGGCAGGGGAGTGGCCAAATAAAAGGGGTAGGGGCGGGTCGCCGCCGCCGCCGGGCTGTCCGTTGCATCCGTGAGGGAGCGAAAAAAGGCGGCGGTGGGCGGCCAGTCGCCCATCAACCGGTGGCTGAGCACCGCCAGCTCCAGGCCCAGCGCTTCCGCCAGCCCGCGCATGACCAGCTGGCGGGACACCCCGATGCGAAAGGCCCCGGTCAGCATCTTGTTGAGCACCAGCGCCTGGTCGCGGTCGAGGGACAGCCAGAGGTCGCGCAGCAGCTGCAACTGGAAACGGTCGTCCCAGTCGCGCAACGGCAGCAGGTGCCGCTCGATCACCGCATGCAGGGGCAGCTCACAGCCGTGGCCATCGTTCAAGGGCAGGAGCAGGGCGGCGGTCTCCGCGAGGTCGCCCACCCGCTCGTGGCAGGCCTCGACCAACCAATCGGGATGGCCGGAAACGTCGGCCGCCCACTGGCGCAGGCGGCGCGCGGGAATGCCCAGCCGCAGGCGGTTGCCCCACAAAAACCACAGCGCCCAGACCGCGTCCTCGGCCGGCGCCTCCGCGAAATAGCGCCGCAGCGCCGCCAGCTTGTCGCCGGTGCGGCGGGAGGCGTCGACTTCACGAAACAACTCGGTGAACCGGCGCATCGCTGGCGGAATTCATGCGGATCGGAACGCGCTGTGCTGCAGGTGTGGGCGGGGGCACCCCGCCGGTTTTGCGCTTTTCATGCCGGCCGGCGCCGTTAGGCTCCCGCTCTTCACGGTTAGATTCTCATCGCAAAGAACAGACCCATGCCAACCCAAAAGACGATCCGCCCCGCCCGGGAGAGCGCTCCGGCGCCCGTTGACGAGGCGGCGACCCATCTGGGCACCGCCACCACACCGGAAGGGATGCGGCTTTCCATTCTCAACCACCTGAAGTTCACCCTGGCCCGCGACACCGGCACCGCCACCAAGCGCGACTGGTGGATCGCCACCTGCCATGCGGTGCACGACCGCATCCTGGAGCGGTTCATCCGCACCATGGCCGTGCACAATTTCAACAATGTGAAGCGCGTCTATTACCTGAGCCTCGAGTACCTGATGGGGCGGATGCTGCGCAACAACATCTGGAATGCCGGCCTGTACGAGGTCACCCGGCAGGCGTTGGACGGCCTCGATCTCTCGCTCGATGAGCTCGAGGCCCAGGAGGAGGACATGGGCTTGGGCAACGGCGGCTTGGGGCGCCTCGCCGCCTGCTTCCTCGATTCGCTCGCCACGCTCGAGTATCCCGCGGTGGGCTACGGCATCTATTACGAGTTCGGCATGTTCCGGCAGGTCTTCGTGGACGGCCAGCAGGTCGAGCGGCCCGATTCCTGGCGCAAGTTCGGCTGCCCGTGGGAAATCGTGCGCCCCGAATACACCCGGACCGTGCGGGTCTACGGGCGCGTCGAGATGCAGTTCGACCGGCGCGGCAACCCCTCGCCCTGCTGGGTCGACACCCGCGAGATTGCCGGGCTGCCCTACGACATCCCGATCTGCGGCCACCGCGTCGGCACCGTCAATTTCCTGCGCCTGTGGGAGGCGCGCGCCTCCCAGGACTTCGATTTGGACATCTTCAACAAGGGCGGCTATGTCGAGGCGGTGCGCGACAAGGTCGAGGCGGAGACCGTTTCCAAGGTGCTGTACCCGAACGATTCCGCCGAGCATGGCAAGGAGCTGCGCCTGCTGCAGCAGTACTTTTTCGTCTCCTGCTCGATCCAGGACATCATCCGCCGGTGGCGCAAACGCAACCGCGACTGGGAAACCTTCCCGGACAAGGCGGTGATCCAGCTCAACGACACCCATCCGGCCGTCGCCATCGCCGAGCTGATGCGGATACTCGTGGACGAGGAGCGGGTCGGCTGGGACAAGGCGTGGGAGATCACCCGCCGCACCTGCAACTACACCAACCACACGCTGCTGCCGGAGGCGCTGGAGATGTGGAGCGTGCCCCTGTTCGGCAAGGTCCTGCCGCGCCACCTGCAGATCATCTTCGAGATCAACCGGCGCTTCCTCGAGGACGAGGTCGAGGCGAAGTGGCCGGGCGACGACGAAAAGAAGCGGCGCCTGTCCCTGATCGAGGAGAGCAACCCGAAGCAGATCCGGATGGCCAACCTGTGCATGGTCGGGAGCGGCGCGGTCAACGGCGTGGCGGCCCTCCACACCGAGCTGATCAAGAAGGAGCTGTTCCCGGAATTCCACGAGCTGTATCCGGGCAAAATCCAGAACAAGACCAACGGCATCACGCCGCGGCGCTGGCTGCTGGCCTGCAACCCGGTGCTCAGCGGCCTGATCACCGAGACCATCGGCCCCGGCTGGGTGAACGACTTGGACAGGCTGCGCCAGCTCGAGCCGCACGCCGACAACCGCCGCTTCCGCAAGCGCTTCCGCGACATCAAGCGGGCCAACAAGGAGGCGCTGGCCCGGCTGGTCCTCAGCGAGTGCGGCGTCGAAATCTCCCCGGACGCGATTTTCGACGTGCAGATCAAGCGTCTCCACGAGTACAAGCGCCAGCACCTCAACCTGCTGCACATCCTGCACCTGTACCGGCGCCTGCTGCACAACCCGGACCTGGACATCCACCCGCGGGTGTTCCTGTTCGGGGCGAAGGCCGCCCCCGGCTATCACATGGCCAAGGTCATCATCCACGCCATCAACGCGGTGGCCGCCACCGTCAACAGCGACGAGCGCATCGGCGGCAAGCTGAAGGTTGTATTCCTTCCCAACTACCGGGTCACCCTCGCCGAGCAGATCATCCCGGCGGCCGACGTGTCCGAGCAAATCTCGACCGCCGGCAAGGAGGCCAGCGGCACCGGCAACATGAAATTCGCCCTCAACGGCGCCCTCACCATCGGCACCCTCGACGGCGCCAACGTCGAAATCCGCGAGGAGGTCGGCCGCGAGAACATCTTCATCTTCGGCTGCACGGTGGAGGAGGTGCGCGCGCTGCGCGCCCGCGGCTACAACCCCTACGACCGTTATTTCAACGACGAGAACCTGCGCGCGCTGGTCGACTGGATCGGCTCCAATTATTTCACCCCGGGCCAGCCGGGCGCGCTGGCCCCCCTCAAGCACAGCCTGCTGGAAGGCGGCGACCGCTATTTCGTGCTGGAGGATTTCGCCAGCTACGTCCGGGCCCAGGAGCGCATCGACGCCGCCTATCGCGACCAGGAGGCGTGGACGCGCATGGCCATCCTCAACACCGCCCGCGTCGGCCGGTTCTCCAGCGACCGCACGATCCGCGAGTACGCGCGCGACATCTGGCGGATCGAGCCGGTCAAGGTCCCCTTGAACGGCGAGTAGGCGGGGGCGTCTTATTCCCATGCTCCCTTACCGACGCCCCGTTGCGGTCCTTGCCGTCCTGCTGCTGCTGGCGGCGGCCGCTCGCCCGACCGGTTCCCATGAGCCGCCCGCGACCCCGGCGCACACCCGGCTGATCGACCCGCTCACCGTCCCCAAGGCCCCGACCTTCGCCGCCGGCGAGCACCTGCGGTTCCGCCTCGGCTGGAGCCTGTTCACCGTGGCGCGCGCGGAGATGTCCGTCGCCCCCGACACCCATGAGGGCCGGGCCGCCCTGCGCATCACCCTGACCACCCGCACCAACCGCTTCGCCGACGCCTTCTACAAGGTGCGCAACTCGAGCACCAGCTGGGTGGCCGCCGATTTGTCGCGGTCCTTTGAATACAGCGCCGTGCAGCGCGAGGGCGGGCGCGCGCGCGACTCGGTGTGCCGCTTCGACGCGGACACCCTGACCGCCCGCCGCCTCAACCGCCTCACCGGCGAGGAGGAGCAGCCGGTGCCGATCGTGCCCGGCACCTTCGACCCGCTCGGCATCGTTTTCCTGGTGCGCAGCCTCGAGTTCGACGTCGGCGACGAGCTGGTCATCCCCGCCAGCAACGGCCGCGAGCTGTTCCACGCGGTGGTGCGGGTGGTCGGCAGGGTCGAGCGCGACTTCCTTTCCGGCCGGCGCGAGGCGTGGGTGATCGAGCCGGACATCAAGGACGTGGGCGGCGTGTTCCGCCGCTCCGAGAACGCCTCCCTGCGCTTCTACCTCAGCGCCGACGCCCGCAAGCTGCCCCTGCGCATGGAGAGCGAGGTCTCGGTCGGCCGCTTCTGGGCGGAGCTGGTGGATGACGACGGCTAACCCGGCCGGCCGCAATGCCCCGCCGGCGGGAGGCGCTACTCGCCGTCCCCCGGCGGAACCTGAAAGACGGTGAAAAAGGCCGCCCCGTTGTCCGGGAGCGCAGGCTCCGGGAACGGATCAGCGGGAAGAGCGACGCGCAGGACCGTTTGCCATGGGCCGGCCGGATGCGCCGCCTGGCGCACCTCGTAGCGACCGGGGACGGGCTCCCACGCGAGCCGGACGGTGCCGCGGGAACTTCCCGCCCCGATCCGCGGCGAGGGGACCGGCAGGGCGACCGGAAACAGCTCAAGGGCATTGAGGCAGGTCTTTTGCGACCCTTGGCTGCTGTCGGCGCGCAGGCTGAAGTGGATCGCGCCCGTGCGGTCGGCCACGACCGGTCCCATCGTGAAGACCGGCGCCGCCGGTTTCGCGTTGAACCGCGCGGTACGCCCGCCGGCGACCAGCTCGCCGTGGAACCCCTTGCCGGCGTCGTAGTCGTCCAACGAGCTGTAGGCCCGTATCCGGTATTCGCCGCCGGGGCACAGCCCGTGAATGACCCAAGTCGCCGCCGCGGTGCCGGCTATCCACCCGTCCCGCGTGGCGGCATCCGGCCCAAAGGCGGTGCTGAGGCCGTTGTTGGAACGCCCGGTGACGCCGGCGCGCACCTCGAGCAGCAGGCCGCAATGGCGCCCGGCGGTGGTCCGCAAGGATGCCACCCATGCGGGGGTCGCGGCGACGGCCGTGGGGTCCAGTTGGAGCGAGTTCCAGAAGCGCCCGGCCGCATCCGGCCCTTCTTGCACGGCATAATGCATGCCGAAATCCAGCAGCACCGACTCGCCGATCGCCAGCGTGTCCCGTTGCAACAGCGTGTCCGTGCGCCGATGCGCGAGCATCCACGCGTGGATGCCGTGTTGGTCCGCATCCGCCGGATCGCCCCCCTGGAAGAAGCCGGTGTAGAGCGGGTTGTCGGCGTAAATTTGCGCCCAGTTGCCGTGCCCCATTCCCGGGATCACCGTCAGCCGGGGTGTGCCTCCCGCCTTCGTCTGGGCTGCATACATGGCCAGCGTGCTGTTGAGCATGCCGTCATTGGCGCCGACCAAAAACCAGGTCGGGGTCAGCACTTGGACCTGTGGGTTCACAGTCACGCCGGTCCCCGAGAGCGGCAGGGCGGCGCAGTAGAAACGCGGCGTATGGGCGATGGCCAGCACGGTGTTGCCCCCGCCGGCGGACAGGCCCGTGATGATCACCCGGCGCAAATCGATCGGATAGCGTGCGGCGAGGGCGCGGACCAGCCCCTCCAGAACGGCAGGCTGGAAATAGCCGCCGTAGGCTTCCTGGGGCGCCACGACGAAGGCGCCCCGGTTGGGCGCGGTCAACCGTTCCGCCAAGGGCGGGAAGTGCACGGTGACCTGCTTGACGTTGTCCGTGCCGCGCTCGCCGATCCCATGGAGGAACAGCACGAGCGGCCACCTGCCTGCCTCCCAGTCCGCCGGCCGGTAAAGCCGGTAGGGCAAGACTTTCGGTTTCTGCAAACCGTCAAGGTGGTCGAACCCTTGAAACAGGCCCGGTTCCGAGTCCGCAAGCACGTCAAACGCGCCGGCCGGCCCGGGTGCGCTCACCAGCCCGAGGGCCGCCACGGCGATCCTGCCCGCGCGGATCGCCCATCTGTTGGTGGGCGCGCCGCGCATCAGTTGCAGTCTCCGAGGTAGGCGGCCGGGAAGGCCGGGCCGGCCGGGCCGAGGAACGGTTTGACCGCCTCCGGATAGAAGCGGATGCGCGGCAGCGCCTCGAGCGCCAGCCAGTTGACGCCGATCTGATGCGTGTCGGTTTCGCGACCCGGGCAGGCGCTCCGCGGGTCCTCCACCTCGCACAGGAACACATGCTCGAGCTGGTGGAAGGACGCGTGGCGCTTGGAAAAGTCGTGGTTTTTGCCAATATACTCGCGGACGTACAGCAGGCGGACCACCCGCACCTTGACCCCGGCCTCCTCGAGGCATTCGCGGCGGACCGTCTCCTCCAGCGTCTCTCCCGGCCGCTGGCCGCCGCCCGGCAGGATGTAATAGACGCCCCGGGCGTCGCGCATCTTGGTGGCCAGCAGGCGGCCGTCGCAAATGATGACGGCGCGCGCGGCGGAGCGGATTTGGCGAATCTGGGGCATGCGAGTGTCGAGAAGTCTTGCGCCGGATTCCACCGGCTGACAAGTCTTGAAGCGCGCCGCGAAACCGCCATCGATACCACCGATGCGGTGGGGCGGACCATGCGACCACATCGGTGTTTTTTGGCAGGGGCGCTGGCGGAACGGCGACACGCCGTGGGACCACGGGGGCGCGGCGCCGCCTTTCGCCGAGTTCGTCGCGCGCCGCGGCCCGCCGCGGGGCGCGCTGCTGGTGCCCGGCTGCGGTTCCGGCCACGACGTGCGCTATTTTGCCGAGCTGGGGGCGCGGGTCATCGGCCTGGATATCGCGCCTGTGGCGGTCGCGACGGCGCGCCGGCGCAATCCCCATCCGAACGCCGCCTACCATTGCGGGGATTTCCTCCGCCTCGAGCCGCGCTGGCACGGCCGGTTCGATTGGGTGGCCGAACACGCCTGCCTGTGCGCGTTGCCGCCGGCGCACTGGCCGGACTATGCCGCCGCGGTGCGCCGCGCGCTGCGGCCCGGCGGGTACTTTCTCGCCATCTTCTACCGCAATCCGCACGGCCCGGAGGGTCCGCCGTTCGGCATCCGCGCCGAACAGATCGACGCGCTGTTCGGGGCAGGCTTCAGCCTGCTGGAGGCATGGGTGCCGCGGCGCTCGTATCCTTCGCGGGCCGGGCGTGAGGAGCTGCGCTGGTACCGCATGGACCCCGCCGCGGCGTCGGGTTGACCGACCGGTCAGGAGATCGGCAGCCCGAGGTAGGCGAGGGTCCACAGCTCCTGCCACAGGCGGGCCTTGCCGGCAGGGGTCAGGCGGCCGTGCTCGGCCTCCGCCTGCGGCGGATGGAGGAAGCCCAGCTCGCGATTGAGCTGCTCGACCAGCCGCTGGTTGGCGTTGATCTCCTCCAGCGGCGATTCGGTGAAAGGTTGCAGCTGCTCGGACTTGGCGTCGATGCGGGCGCGGTGGCGCTGGAGCAATTTTTCCGGGGACCGCGTCCATGGGCGGCGCTCGACCTCCCAATGTTCCGGATAAAAGCCGCCAAAGGGCAGGTAAACATTGTCGGTGATGATCAGCACCCCGGAAACGGTGGCTGAGAACACCGTGAAGCAGACGGAGGTGTAACCGCGCGCATTCGGCAGGAACAGGATGTGGAGGCGCTCGGTCCGGTCGGCATTCTCAAACACCGACACGCGCATCAGCACCTGCTCCCCCAGCATCGACACCAGCGCCTGGCGGCGCTGGAATCCGGCCGCACGCAGCCATTCCTTCAGCCGGATAAAGCGCGACTCGCTCGGCCACTCGTCGCCGCGCTGGTTTTCCTCGAACTTTGGGAACAGCGGCAGGTCGCTCCTGCTCAGTGCCGAGATGACGAGCCAATTGTAGAGCGTCTCGACCAGGAACCACGCCAGCAGGGCGACCGCCAGCAGCACCGGGAAACGGTATCCGGTCCAGCCGAGCCAATGCACCAGCCCGGCCGCAAAAAAAGCGATGAACAGCCAGCGCACCCAGCGGCTGAGGATGGCCACCACCGGTGAGGCGGCGCGCCCCGCCCACCACGAGCAGAGCAGGCTCGCCAGCGCCAAGGCGAGGACGAGCCCCTGCAGCCACCCGGACTGGCCGTTCACGGTCACCGCCCGCTAGCCCCGCGGCCCTCAGGTCAGGCGCAACGGCATGATCACGCACAGAAAGCTGTCTTGGGTGCGCAGCACGCCCGGGCTCAGCTCGTCCTTGAACTCGAATATCACCTCGTCGCGGGTCAGCGCCCGCAGCGGATCCAGCAGGAACTGCGGGTTGAACGCCACGGTGATTTCCGGGCCGCTGTACTCGACACTCAAGGTGACGCTCGACTCGCCGAATTCCGGGCTCTGGCCCGTCACTTCGAGCAGGTTTTCCTTCACGTGAATCTTGACCGCGTTGTTCTTCTCGCTGGCCACCAGCGCGGCCCGCCGCACACAATTGGCGAAGTTCTCGCGGTTGAGCTTGATGTGCTGGTCGTTGCCTTTGGGGATGACCTGGCGGAAGTTCGGATAATTGCCTTCGACCACCTTGGAAACCAAGTAGATCGAGTCGACCAAGCCGGTCTCGGCGGCCTCCTCGCCGGAGGTGATCTCGAAGGCCACCTGCCGGTCGTTGAAAGCGATGCGCACATTGTCGCCCTTGCCGAGCAGGCGCTCGACCTCCTGCACCGTCTTGGCCGGCAGGATCAGGTGGCCGGCGTTCTCCTCGGCGACCTCGACCTCCTTGGAGATGATGGCCAGCCGCCGCCCGTCGGTCGCCACCAGGGTCAGCTGCTGGTCCTCGAAGCTGAAGAACACCCCGTTCATGATGTAGCGCGTCTCGTCGGTCGACTGCGCGTAGGAAACGCTGCGGAGCATGCGCGCGAGGTCGTCCTGGCGGAGCAGGTAGCTGTGCTGGTCGGCAAAGGTCGGCAGCGGGGGGAATTCGTCCGCCGCGATGCCCATCACCCGGAACAGCGAGGTGCCGCTGGTGATCTTGGCCTGGTTGTTGGAATAGGACTCCAATTCCACCTCCAGCGAGGGCATTTCACGAATGATGCTGGCCAGTTTGCGCACCGGCAGGGTGATCGCGCCCGGCTCGCTCACCGCGGCCTTGGTGCGGCACCGGATGCCGAGGTCCAAGTTGGTGGTGGTCAGGGAAATCTGGTCGCCCGCAGCCTCGATCAGGACATTTCCCAGGATCGGCATGGTGGCGCGCGTGCCCACGACATTGAGCACCTGGTTCAAGCCGCTGGTGAAGTGGTCGCGATTGATTTTGAACTTCATGGGATTTCGGCGATGATGGAGAACTCCTGTAAACACTGGCAATGCAAATTCACGCCGCCGCCCCGGCGCGCGGGCCGCCCCCGGCGGGCGGCTTTTCGCGGGGACGCGCTTGCCAAAGGGTGGGGGATCGGCTTTGGTCGCCGTATCATGCATGCGGATTCCGCCCAGACCCTGTCGCGGCGTGCGCGCGGGTTTTATCAGGTCACGTTCAGCGACCACGCGATGCGCGAGCTCAACAAGTTGCCGGTCGAGGACCAACTGGCCCTGGTGGACAAGATTTCGACGGTGACACCGGCCCAGCTCGCCCGGCAGGACGACGCGATCGGCAAATTCCACCGCGACGGCATCACCTACTACCGTGTCCGGGCCGGCGACTTCCGCTGCTACTTCGAAATCCGGGGCGACACCCTCTTCGCCCACTACATACTCAGCAAGAACTCGCTCACCGACTTCATCTACCGCAACAAGCTGCCGGTCACCGAGGAGACCATGATCGAGCAGCATCAGTCCTTCTGGAAATACCTCGAAACCCTGAAGAAGAGCAACCCCTCGTGAGCTTGCCGGACGCGCCAGAGCCCTCCGGCGGGGCGGACGACAGCCCGCCGCCGCCCCACGCCGATGCGCTCGAGGCCGGCCGGATTCACGTGCTCCCCAACCTCATGACGGCGGGCAACCTGTTCTGCGGGTATGTCGCCATTATCCGTTGCATCCAGGCCAAGTTTGCCTCGACCGCCGAGGGCCTGCAGGCCGAGTTCATCGAGACGATCGCGCGGACTCCCGCCCAACTGTACGAGCAGGCGGTGTGGTTCATCCTTGCGGCGGTCATGTTCGATATCCTCGACGGGCACATGGCCCGCCTCATCCGCAAGCAGTCCCTGTTCGGCAAGGAATTCGACTCGCTGGCGGATGTGGTCTCCTTCGGCTTGGCCCCGGCCCTGCTGGTGTTTTTCATGCTGCTGTCGCCGACCGCCGGCTTCCCCTTGGTGCGCACCATGGGCGGGCTCGTCGGGTTCTTCTACCTGCTGTGCGCCGCCGTGCGATTGGCGCGCTACAACGTCATCACCAGCCCCCTGCTGCCGCACGCCGAAAGCCTTCCCAAAAACGATTTCCTCGGCCTGCCGGCCCCGGCGGCGGCCGGCATGGTGTCTTCCATCGTGCTGGTGCTCAACCGCTTCGACCTGCCCGGCGGCGCCCTGTTCCTGCCGGTGCTGATGATCCTCATCGCCCTGCTGATGGTGTCCAATGTCCCATACCCCAGCCTCAAGTCCATCGGCCTGCACACCCGCATCGACTTCCGCAGCTTCATTTACCTGTTGATCGTCATGACCGCCATTTTCCTGTTCCACTTCCTCGCGGTGGCGCTGGTGTTCCTCGGCTACATCTTCTATGGCCTGGTCCGGCATTTCAAAAGGCTGCGGCGGGCCGGACGCACGCAAGCAGGCGCATGAGCAGCCATATCCACCCGGAGTTCCACCGCATGCTCGGGCGCGCCGACAAGGAACGCCTGCTCGGCCAGCGCGGCCGGGTATACTGGCTCTACGGCCTGTCCGGAGCCGGCAAGTCGACCATCGCCAACGCCTTCGAGCGCCAGTTGCATGCCCAGGGGGTGCTCACCCAGATTCTGGACGGCGACAACATCCGCACCGGACTGAACGCCAACCTCGGCTTCAGCGACGCCGACCGGGCCGAGAACATCCGCCGCATCGCCGAGGTGGCCAAGCTCTACCTCAACACCGGCATCGTCACCATCACCAGCTTCATCTGCCCGACCCGCGCGCTGCGCCAACTCGCCCGCGCCATCGTCGGCCCTCCCGACTTTGTCGAGGTGTTCGTCAAGGCATCCTACCCCACCTGCGCCCGGCGCGACCCCAAAGGCCTGTACGCCAAGGCCCAGGCCGGCCAAATTCCCCAATTCACCGGCCGCGATGCCCCCTTCGAGGAGCCGCTTCCCGAGGATGGCGCCCTCGTCCTCGATACCGAAACCCGCAGCCTTGAGGATTGCGTCGCCACCCTCATGGCCGCCCACGCCGCCGCCCGACAAAAGAATATTTGACCCATCTTGCCCCCGATACCAAAGAAGACCGCCACAATGTATCGCTCGTACACGGTCACCCATTTGGAGCATTTGGAATCGGAGGCGATTTACGTGCTGCGGGAGGTGGCGGCGCAGTTCCAGAACCCGGTGCTGTTGTTTTCCGGGGGCAAGGATTCGATCTGCGTGGCCCATCTGGCGAAAAAGGCCTTTTGGCCGGCGCGCATGCCGTTCCCGCTGCTGCATGTGGACACGGGGCACAACTTTCCGGAGACCCTTGAATTTCGCGATCGTTTCGTCGAGCGGCTGGGGGCGCGGCTGGTGGTCGCCTCGGTGCAGGAATCGATCGACCGCGGCCGGGTGGTCGAAGAGAAGGGTCCGAACGCCTCGCGCAACGCGCTGCAGACGGTGACGCTGCTGGATGCGATCGAGGCGCACAAGTTCGACGCGGCCATTGGCGGGGCGCGGCGCGACGAGGAAAAGGCGCGCGCCAAGGAGCGGTTCTTTTCGCATCGCGACGATTTCGGTCAGTGGGACCCGAAGAACCAGCGGCCCGAGCTATGGAACCTGTTCAACGGCCGCATGCACCCGGGGGAGCATTTTCGCGTGTTTCCGCTGTCCAACTGGACGGAGATGGACGTGTGGCAGTACATCCAGCGCGAGCGCATCGAGCTGCCGACGATTTATTTCGCGCACACCCGGCCGGTGATTGAGCGGAACGGCACGCTGCTGGCGGTGACGCCCTTCATCACGCTGCTGGACGGCGAGGTGCCGCGGCAGCTGCGGGTGCGGTTCCGCACGGTGGGCGACGCCACCTGCACCGGCTGCACCGTGTCCGACGCCGACACGGTGGAGGCGATCATCGCCGAGGTGGCCGCCGCCCGCGTGACCGAGCGCGGCACCCGCGCCGACGACAAGCGCTCCGAGACCGCCATGGAGGACCGCAAGCGGCAGGGCTATTTCTAATAAAGCGCTCCGGCGCCACACCGCATGACCACGCAAGCGACAACGGGAAAGGACGGCTACCTCGACATGGAGCTGCTGCGCTTCACCACCGCCGGATCGGTGGATGACGGCAAGTCGACCCTGATCGGCCGGCTCATGTACGACACCAAGACCATCTTCGAGGACCAGCTCGAGGCGGTCGAGCGCACCTCGCGCCAGCGCGGCGACGAGATCGTCGACCTCGCGCTGCTGACCGACGGGCTGCGCGCGGAGCGCGAGCAGGGCATCACCATCGACGTGGCCTACCGCTACTTCGCCACGCCGCGGCGCAAGTTCATCATCGCCGACACGCCCGGGCACATCCAGTACACCCGCAACATGGTGACCGGGGCCTCCACCGCCAACCTTGCCATCATCCTCGTGGACGCGCGCAACGGCGTCATCGAGCAGACCTGCCGCCACGCCTTCATCGCCTCGCTGCTGCGCATCGGCCACGTGGTGCTGGCGGTCAACAAGATGGACCTTGTGGACTGGTCGGAGGCGCGCTTCGAGGAGATCGTCGCCGACTTCAAGGACTTCGCCTCGCGGCTGGACATCCCCCAGATCACCTTCATCCCGATCTCGGCGCTGCACGGGGACAACGTCGTGCACAAGTCGGACCGGATGCCCTGGTACCAGGGCCCGGCCCTCCTGTACCATCTCGAGACCGTGTACATCGGGCCGGACGCCAACCACGTCGACCCGCGCTTCCCCGTCCAATGGGTGATCCGCCCCCATTCCCACAAGTGGCACGACTTCCGCGGCTACGCCGGGCGCGTGGCCGGCGGCGTCTTCAAGCCGGGCGACGAGATCATGGTGCTGCCGTCCGGCTTCACCTCCCGGATCAAGAAAATCCACACTTACGACGGCGAGCTGCAGGAGGCGTTCTACCCGCACTCGTGCGTCATCACCCTCGAGGACGAGATCGACATCTCGCGCGGCGACATGCTGGTGAAGCCGGCCAACCGGCCGCGCGTGTCGCAGGACATCGACTGCATGCTGTGCTGGTTCTCCGAGAAGCGCAAGCTGCGCCCGGGGGACAAGCTGCTGTTGCGCCACACCACCCGCGAGGTCAAGGCGCTGGTCAAGGCCGTCCCCTACAAGGTGAACGTCAACACGCTGCACAAGATCGAGAACGACCCCGAGGTCGGCCTCAACGAGATCGCGCGCGTGCAGCTGCGCGTGTCGCTGCCGCTGTTCTTCGACGAGTACCACCGCAACCGGCTCACCGGCTCGCTGATCCTGGTGGACCCCTTCACCAACGACACGCTGGCCGGCGGCATGATCCGCGCCGTCCAGTAGCGATCTTTCACGACATGCAAACACCCCCGACCACCTCCCCCGCCGGATGCGCCGGCCGCGTGGCGCTGATCACCGGCATCACCGGCCAGGACGGCTCCTACCTGACCGAGCAGCTGCTGCAGAAAGGCTACATCGTGCACGGCATGGTGCGCCGCAGCAGCTCGTTCAACTGGGGCCGCATCGAGCACCTCAACCTCGACCCGGAGATCGGCAACAAGCGCCTGTTCCTGCACTACGGCGACCTGACCGATTCCTCGAACCTCAACCGGCTGCTCGAGAAGATCCGCCCGGACGAGATCTACAACCTCGGCGCCCAGTCGCACGTCAAGGTCTCCTTCGAGGTGCCGGAGTACACCGCGGAGGTCGACGCCATCGGCACGCTGCGCTTTCTGGACGCGATCAAGGAGGTCGGCCTGAAGGACCGCATCCGCTTCTACCAGGCCTCGACCTCCGAGCTGTACGGCAAGGTGCAGGCCGTGCCGCAGAACGAGGAGACGCCCTTCTATCCCCGCTCGCCGTACGGGGTCGCCAAGCTGTACGCGTTCTGGATCATCGTGAATTACCGGGAATCGTACGGCATCCACGCCAGCAACGGCATCCTGTTCAACCACGAGTCGCCGCGGCGCGGCGAGAACTTCGTCACGCGCAAGATCACGCGCAGCGTGGCGCGCATCGCGCACGGCCGGCAGCAGCTGGTGCGGCTGGGCAACCTTGACGCCAAGCGCGACTGGGGCTACGCGCCGGAGTACACCGAGGGCATGTGGCGCATCCTGCAGCACCGGGAGGCGACCGACTTCGTCCTTGCCACCAACGAGACCCACACGGTGCGCGAGTTCGCCAGCCTGGCCTTCGCCCATGCCGGCATGCCGCTGGAGTGGCGCGGCGCGGGCGTCGACGAGGTCGGGGTCGATTCCAAGGGCGTGGTGCGCGTGGCGGTCGATCCCGAATACTACCGGCCGGCCGAGGTCGACCTGCTCATCGGCGACTATGCGAAGGCCAAGCGCCTGCTCGGCTGGGAGCCCAAGACCCGCTTCGCCGAGCTGGTGCGCCTGATGACCGAGGCCGACCTGAAGGAGGTCGCCCGCACCGGCTGGTAAGCGGGCTGCCGCGGACCGATCCGGGCGAACTGCAGCGGAAACCATGACCCCTGAGACCAAAATCTACGTGGCGGGCCACCAGGGGATGGTGGGCTCGGCGGTGTGCCGCTGCCTGCGCCGGCACGGCTTCGCCAACCTTGTGCTGCGCCCGCGCGCGGAGCTGGACCTGCTGCGGCAGGAGGCGGTCGAGGCGTTCTTCGCGGCGGAGCGGCCGGAGGTGGTGGTCTTCGCGGCGGCGCGGGTGGGGGGCATCCAGGCCAACAACACCTACCCGGCCGAGTTCCTGTACGAGAACCTGATGGCGGAGCTGAACGCCATCCATTCCGCCTTCCGCAGCGGGACGCGCCGGTTCCTGTTCCTCGGCTCCTCCTGCATCTACCCGCGCGCGGCGCCGCAGCCGATGCCGGAGGCCTGCCTGCTGACCTCGCCCCTCGAGCCCACCAACGAGGCGTACGCCCTGGCCAAGATTTCCGGGCTCAAGTACTGCTCGTATCTGCGCCGCGAATACGGGGTGCTCTACCATTCGGCGATGCCGACCAACCTGTACGGGCCCGGCGACAACTATCACCCGGAGGACTCCCACGTCCTGCCGGCGCTGATCCGCCGCTTCCACGATGCCAAGCTGGCCGGCGCGGCCGCCGTCACCATCTGGGGGACGGGCACGCCGCGCCGCGAGTTCCTGCATGTGGACGACCTGGCCGAGGGGTTGCTCCACCTGCTGCGGCTGGAGAACCCGCCCGACTGGGTGAACATCGGCTCGGGCGAGGACATCGCCATCCGCGACCTCGCGGCGCTGGTGGCCGAGGTGGTGGGCTACCGCGGTGAAATCCGGACGGACCCGTCCAAGCCGGACGGCACGCCGCGCAAGCTGATGGACAACTCCCTGATCCGCGGCCTCGGCTGGCGTCCGCGCATCCCCCTGCGGGACGGCATCGCCTCCGCCTACGCGGACTTCCGGGCCGCGCTTGAGGCTGGACGGCTGCGCGGCTGACGCCCAGGCTCGGCGCATGAACGTCCTGCTCACGGGCTGCGCGGGCTTCGTCGGCTGGAAGACCGGCGAGCTGCTGCTGCGCGCGGGTCACACGGTGGTCGGCCTGGACAACCTCAACGACTATTATTCGCCGCGCCTGAAGCGCTGGCGGGTGGCCCAGCTCGAGGGCCTGGCGCCGGCCGCCTTTCGTTTCCGCGAGGGCGATCTGCTCGATCGGGGGCTGCTGGACCGCCTGCTTGGGGACGGCGGGGTGGACGCCGTGATCAACCTTGCCGCGCGCGCCGGCGTGCGGCCGTCGATCGCCCAGCCTGAGCTGTATGTCGCCACCAACCTGACCGGGGTTGTCATCCTGATGGAGGCCATGGTGCGCCACGGGGTGAAGAAACTGGTGCAGGCCTCCACCTCGTCGGTGTATGCCGGGCAGCCGCCGCCCTTCCGCGAGGACCAGCCGGTGGACCGCCCGCTCTCTCCCTATGCGGCCTCCAAGAAGGCCGCCGAGGTGATGGCCTACACTTATCACCACCTGCACGGCCTCGATGTCTCGGTGGTGCGCTATTTCACCGTCTACGGGCCGGCGGGGCGGCCCGACATGTCGCCGCTGAAGTTCACCCACTGCATCGCCCGGGGACGGCCGTTCCCGCTGTACGGGGACGGCAGCCAGCGGCGCGACTTCACCTACATCGACGACATTGCCAGCGGCACCATCGCCGCGCTCAAGCCGCTCGGCTACGAGATCATCAACCTCGGCGGCGGCAACGAGCCGCTCTCAATCAGCCGGATGATCGAGGTGCTCGAGCGGCATCTCGGGCGCACGGCGGTCATCGAGCGCCGGCCCTGGAACGCCGCCGACATGCGCGACACGGCCGCCGACATCTCCAAGGCCGCGCGCCTGCTCGGCTGGCGCCCCCAGGTGAAGCCGGAGGAGGGATTGCGCGAGCTGGCACGGTGGTACCGGCGCGAGGAAGCGTGGCTGGCCGCCGAGCTGGACAGATGAACCGGGATCCTTGATGATGGCGGGCATGAACGGCAGTGGGATGAAACGAACGGTCATCGGGTTGGGCTTGCTGGCCGGCGCGCTGGCACACGGGCAGCTGGTGTTTGAGCGGACGGAGATCCACAGCGAGGCGGGGCTGTTCGACGAGCAGGCGGTGGCGCATTTCCGCTTCGAGAACAAGGGCGCCCAGCCGGTGACCATCACGCGCCTGCAGTCCAGCTGCGGCTGCACCGTGCCGCAGCTGGACAAGCGCGTTTATGAACCGGGCGAGGGCGGCGAGATCACGGCCATCTTCACCTTCGGGGGCCGCAAGGGACCGCAGGAAAAGCGCATCATGGTGGAGACGGACCACCCGGGCGTGCCGCGGCATTCCCTGGTGTTCAAGACCCTCATTCCCGAATGGGGCCGGATGCAGCCGCAATTGCTGCGCTGGCCGCTCGGCGCCGCGGCCGCGCCGCAGGAGGTCCGCATCACCATCGACGACCCGCAGGCCGTCAGCGTAAGCGGGCCCCAGGGCGAGCTCCGGCAATTCGACCTTGCCCTGGTCCGTTCGGCGCCCGGCGAGGTGGTGTATTCCGTCACCCCCAAATCCACCGAGACGCGCGTGACCGAACGGGTCGTGTTCATCCTGACCGCGCGGGACGGCGACACGGTCCGCACCCAGCCGCACGCGCTGTATTGCCTGGTGCGCTAACCCTTTGCCAACGGAACGTCCATGAAACTCGCCGCCCCGACCTCCAAGCGCATTCTGGTGACCGGCGGCGCGGGCTTTCTCGGCTCGCACCTGGTCGACCGCCTGCTCGCCCAGGGGCACGATGTGATCTGCCTGGACAACTTCTTCACCGGATCGAAGCAGAACATCCGCCATCTGCTGGGCCACCCGCGCTTCGAGCTGATGCGCTGGGATGTCATCGACCCGTTCAAGGTCGAGGTGGACCAAATCTACAATTTGGCCTGTCCGGCCTCACCGGTCCACTACCAGTACAACGCGATCAAGACGGTGAAGACCTCGGTGATGGGCGCGATCAACTGCCTCGGCCTGGCCAAGCGGGTCAAGGCGCGCATCCTGCAGGCGAGCACCTCGGAAGTGTACGGCGACCCGGAGGTGCACCCGCAGGTCGAGTCCTACCGCGGCTCGGTGAACCCGATCGGCATCCGCGCCTGCTACGACGAGGGCAAGCGCGTCGCGGAGACCTTGTTTTTCGACTACCACCGGCAGAACGGCGTGGACATCCGCGTGGTGCGCATTTTCAACACCTACGGCCCGCGCATGCACCCGGGGGACGGGCGCGTGGTCTCGAATTTCATCGTCCAGGCCCTGCGCAACGAGGACATCACCGTGTACGGCGACGGCTCGCAGACACGCTCGTTCTGCTATGTCGACGACCTGATCGAGGGCATGCTGCGCATGATGGACTGCCCGGGATTCACCGGGCCGGTCAATCTGGGCAATCCCGGCGAGTTCACCATCCTCGAGCTGGCCGAGGCGGTCATCCGCATGACCGCCTCGCGCTCCAAGATCGTGTTCCAGCCGCTGCCGCAGGACGACCCGCTGCAGCGCAAGCCGGACATCTCGCTGGCCAAGGAAAAGCTGGGCTGGGAGCCCGCGGTTCCGCTCGAGGAAGGGCTGCAGCGCACCATCGCCTATTTCCGCGGCGTTCTCGGCGTGGATTGACCGCGATGGGTGTGGCGCCGCAGGCCGATGTCCTTCTCGCGCCGTACACGACCTGGCGCATCGGCGGGCCGGCGGACTGGTTTTGCCTGCCCGCCGACGAGGGCGAACTGCGCGCCGCCATCGCCTGGGCCGGTGAGCGCGGCCTGCCGGTGCACATTCTCGGGCGCGGTTCCAATGTCCTGATCGCCGACGCCGGCCTGCGCGGCCTGGTGATCTGCCTGCGGGACTGGCTGCGCGGCGAAGCGCTGCTGGCGGATGGGGCAGGGGGCCGGCTGCTTGAGGCGCCGGCGGGGCTGTCGCTGCCGCGGCTGGCCAAGCGGGTGGCGGAACTCGGCTACGGTGGGTACGAGTTCTACATCGGCATCCCGGGCACGGTGGGCGGCGCGGTGGTCATGAACGCCGGCTTCGGGCCCGGCGATGAGCGCCAGACGGCCAACCGCTGCGTCGCCGTGCGCGTCCTCAGGCCGGGCAGCGAGCCCGAATGGCGCCCCTATGCCGCCTTTCATCCCGTGTACCGCCACACGGATTTGGTGGATGGCGATGCCATTGTGCTGGCCGCCCGCTTTGCCCTGCGCGCGCGCGCGGATCCGCAGTCCATCCGCGCCCTGACCGCCGAGCACTTGGCCATGCGCAAGGCGCGCCAACCGCTCGCCCGTCCGACCGCGGGATCGGTTTTCAAGGGCACGCCCGCCGGCGTGCCCGCCGCCGTTTACATCGACCGCTGCGGGCTCAAAGGCCTGCGCGTCGGCGACGCCATGGTCTCGCCCAAGCACGCTAATTGGATCGAGAACCTCGGCCACGCCACCGCCGCCGACGTGCTCGAACTGATCCGGCGCGTGCAGCAGACCGTGCTCGAGCGCGAGGGGGTGCGCCTCGAGCCGGAGGTGCGGTTCCTTCATTGACCGGTTTCAGCCGACGCTTATCAAGGCGGCTGAGATGAAAGCCGTCATCACCGCCGCCAATCCCCGACACCGCAACCTGCCCGTCCAGACGCTGTCGGACCCGGGCGGCGAGGCGGTGCCGCTGCTGTGCCTGCACCTGCGCGACCTCGAGGCGGCCGGGATCGGCGAGGTGGCGGTCATTCACCATCCCGACGACGGCGAGCTGTATCGGGCGGCGGCGGGGCCGCACGCGCAGCGGCTGCGGTTGATCCCGCAGGACCGGCCGCGCGGCTTTGGCGACGCGGTCTGGCGCGCCCGGGATTTCATCGGGGACGAGCCGTTCGTGCTGCTGGTCTGCGACCACCTGTTCCTGAGCCGCGACCGCTCCCGCAATTGCGTCGCGCAGTTGATCGCCCACCACGAGCGCCTGCGCTCGCCGGTCGCGGCGGTGCAGCCGACCCATGAGAGCCTGGTGACGCGCTTCGGCGTGGTCAGCGGCGAACCGGTCGGCCAGCAGGCGGGCGTCTACAAGGTGCGCGAGGTGCGCGAGAAGCCGACGCCGACGGAGGCCGAGCTGCACCTGCGCGTGCCGGGCAACCGGGCCGGGTATTACCTCGGCTTCTTCGGCATCCACGTCCTTGACGGCGAGATTTTCGCGTTGCTGGACGCGCAGCGGGAGGAAGGCAAGAGCCTCGGCCTGAGCCCGGCCCTCAACGAGCTGGCCCGCAAGGGCCACCTGCACGCGGCGCTGCTCAACGGCAGCCGCTTCGACCTCGAGGCGGAATACGGCCTGCTGCAGGCGCAATTGGCGATGGCCCTGTCGGGACCCAATCGCGAGACGGTGCTGGCCCATCTGGTGCGCGTGCTTGCCGAGACCGAATCCTGCCACGACGGCGGAGGGCGCCATGGGTAAGCGCAAGGACGCGGCCAACCCGGCACGCTCGCCCTTCATCGAGACCCTGCTCGGCGAGTCTCCCGAGGTGTTTGACCGGCCGGTCGAGGCGCTCTGTGCGGGCCGCTCACACGCCGAACTGCTGGAGGACTGCGCGGCGCTCGAGGCGTTCTGGCGCCAGACCGACAACCTGTACCTGCGGGTGCGGGCGCTGGTGTTTTTGTACCACCTGCACCGGTTTGTGCTGGGCGGGGAGACGGGCGGCGGGGACGCGATGGACGGGGTGGGGCGCCCCTGTCCCATTCCGCATGAGGCCCATCGCGCGCTGCAGCTGCGCAATTTCGCCGAGGCCATCGACCTGCTGCTGCGGCATGGGCATGCGGCGCGGCTGAACCTGACGCTCGCCAGCGGCCTTGCCACCGCCTACCGCGAGCTGGCCCTGCAGAACCTCGCCGACCAGGTCCGCCGCTCGGTGCGGCAGGAGCGCGGCAACCAATGGATGTTCCGGATCGGCCATCCTGACGACCATCCGCTGCGCGTACGGCGGGAGCTGCTGCCGGCGCCGGGCGGCGCCTCCCCGTGGCTGATCGAGCAGACGCCGGTCCGCATGGACCTGTCCCACAGCTCGTGGTCGGACATCTTTTTTCTCGGCATGGACCGGCCGGAGTTCGCGAAGGTCATCAACGTCTCGATCGACCTTGCGATCACCGGCAGCGCGACCGGCCCGGTGCCGCCATGCATGGGCGCGCTGCGGGTCATCGACCGGCCGGTGATCCGGCTCGCCAGCATCGATCTTGAGTGCGCCGCCGAGGTGCAGGACTTGCCGGCATTGTTTGATTTCGGCCGCGACTACCTCGGGCTGCTCAAGGCCGCGCTGATCGCCGCCGGCCTGATTCCGCCCGGCATGGAGGGGGCGCGCACCCCGCTGGAACGGCTGCTGGCGCGGCTGGTCGGCCCCGGCCGCGGGCTGGAGCTGGTCAGTTGGGTGCGCGACATCCCCAAGGGCAGCCGCCTTGCGGTGTCGACCAACCTGCTGGGCAGCCTGATCACGACCTGCATGCGCGCCACCGGTCAGATCGCCTCCCTGGAAGGCCCGCTGCGCGAGGAGGAGCGGCGCATCGTCGCCGCGCGGGCGATCCTGGGCGAATGGCTGGGCGGCTCCGGCGGCGGTTGGCAGGATTCCGGCGGCATCTGGCCGGGCGCCAAGCTGATCGAGGGCTGCTTCGCCGACGGCCGGATCGCCTGCCCGCTGCCGCCCTCGGCGGGAAGGGCGATCGGTGATGAGGACGGGTGCCCGGACGAGCCGGCGGCCGGGCCGCGCGCCCGCGGCGCCTTGTTGCCGCGCCACACCCGCCTGGACGGCGATTACATTCCGCAGCCATCCATCGCGGCGCTGGAAGGCGCGCTGATCCTTGTCCATGGCGGCATGGCGGCCAACGTCGGCCCCATCCTGGAAATGGTCACGGAGCGGTACCTGCTGCGCAACGCGCGCGAGTGGGAGGCGCGCCAGGCGTCGCTGCAGTGCACCCGGGCCATCCTCGAGGCGTTGCGCGCCGGAGACATGCGCGAACTGGGCCGCCTGACCACCGCGCACTTTTTCGGCCCCCTCAAGACCATCATTCCCTGGGCCAGCAATGCCTTCACCGAGCGCCTCATCGCCGAGGCCCGTGCGACTCTGGGCGCGGACTTCTGGGGCTTCTGGATGCTCGGCGGCATGTCCGGCGGCGGCATGGGGCTGATCGTCAACCCGCAGCGGCGCGACGCCGCCAAGCCGCTGCTGGCGGGCATCCTGCAGCGGCTCAAGCGGGAATACGAGCGCGCCCTGCCGTTCGCCATGGACCCGGTGATCTACGATTTCCGGATCAACCGCTCGGGCACGCTCGGTCTGGTTTCCACCCGCGGCGAGGGGGCGGTGCAGGACTTTTTGCGGGAGTACTTCCGCTTCCAGCTTCCCCAGTTGCTGCAAAAGCATCCGTCCACCCGCACCGCCCTCGAGCAGGAGGACTTGCGCCGCGTGCACCAGCTTGCGCGCACATGGTCGGCGGAGTTCCTCGGCAGCCTCCTGCCGGAAGCGGACGGCGCGCCGGCCGCGGGCGGCGGAACGCCCGGCGAATCGCTCCAGCAGTTGCTCGACCGCCATGGATTCGACCCGCTCCAGCACGAGCACATTCGCGAGGAGCTGCGGGCCGGCCGCGTCGGCCTGCGGCAGAACCGGCTCCACCCGAAGACCCAGATCGACGACGTGGCGCCGGAACAGCTGCAGTTCAAGGTCGGGCCGGCCGAGTGCCGGCGCGCCGGTGAGGCGGCCCTCGCCGAGGGGAGCTGCGCGGTGCTCACCCTCGCCGCCGGCGCGGGCTCGCGCTGGACCCAAGGGGCCGGCGTGGTCAAGGCCCTCCATCCCTTCGCGCCCCTGAACGGCACATTCCGCAGCTTCCTGGAAATCCATGCGGCCAAATCGTTCCTTGCCGCGCAGGCCGCCGGCGCACGCATCCCGCACATCGTCACCACCAGCTACCTCACCCACGAGCCGATCCGCGCCTGGCTCGCGCATTTCCAGGAGCGTTTCCCCGCCGTCGCCGGGCGCGTTGACCTGCGCCTGTCGGAGGGGCGTTCGGTCGGGCTGCGCTTCATCCCGACCGAGCGCGATCTGCGCTATGCCTGGTACGAGCTGCCCCAGGAGCTGCTCGACGAGCAGGCCGAGAAGATGCGCGACTCGGTCCGCCAGGCCTTGATCCGCTGGGCGCGCGAGGCGGGGGAGGGGAGCGACTACCGCGACAACCTGCCCATGCAGTGCCTGCACCCGGTCGGCCACTGGTATGAGGTGCCCAACCTGCTGCTCAACGGCACCCTGCACCACCTGCTGCGCGCCTATCCCGCCCTCCGCACCATCCTGCTGCACAACATCGACACCCTCGGCGCCACCCTCGACCCCGTCCTGCTCGGGCACCACCTGCTCACCGGCGCGCCCCTCACCTACGAGGTGATCCGGCGCCGCTTCGAGGACGTCGGCGGCGGCCTCGCCCGGGTCGACGGCATGCTGCGCCTGGTCGAGGGCTTCGCCCTGCCCCGCGAGGAGGACGAGTTCCGGCTGTCCTTCTACAACACCCTCACCACCTGGATCGATCTCGACGCCCTGCTCGGCGTGTTCGGGCTCGACCGCGCCGCCGTCCTCGATCCCGCCTGCCTGCCGGGCGGCGCCGCGTATCCGCGCATCCAGCACGCGGTCCGCTCCGTGGCCGCCCGCATGCCCACCTACATCACCCTCAAGGAGACCAAGAAGCGCTGGGGCCGCGGCCAGGAGGACGTCTTCCCCGTCCTCCAGTTCGAGCGCCTGTGGGGCGACATGTCCGCCTACCTGCCCGGCCATGGGCGCGGGGCCGCCAGCTTCCTCGAGGTCCCCCGCGCGCGCGGCCAGCAGCTCAAGGACCCCGCCCAGCTCGACCCTTGGAGCCGCGAGGGCAGCCTGGCCGACCTTGAGCACGCGCTGGCCCGGGTGTTGTGAATGACCGCGGCAACAGGGTTTCTCGCAAAGCCGCAAAGGGCGCGAAGGGATTCATTTTTTTTGGGCTTTGTGAGGGGGTGGCGTCCTCCCGCGCGGATCGCCTACGGCGCCTCGGGCGGCTCGTCGGGGGGCCGGTCCGGAGCCAGCCAGCCGCTCATCTCAAACAAGGCGATCAGGGCCAGCCATGTCCCCAGAAACAGGATCACCGCCTGGTGCATCGGCAGGTGCAGCAGCGAGCACACGCTCGCCACCGCCAGGCTGGCCAGCCCGACCAGGATGAAGCAGAACAGCTTGCGCGGGAGGGTGAGCATGAGAATCCGCACCGGCGATCCGTCGGAGTGGCTATGTTGTGCCTGCACATCGACAGGTCAAATGCTTTGAAGCAAGACCACCTTTCAGAATGGGCTTGCCGTCATCCCGGGAAGGTCCGGAATCCTCCTCACGCAGTTCCCTGCAAACCATGCCCCAATGGCCGGTCTGACACGAGTCCTCGCCTATCTGCGCCGTTTTGTGGACCGGGACGGCAGGCATCCCTGCCGCGTATCGGACGCCTGCCGCACTGCATGGATTCACGAGCTCGCAGCCCGGGAAAAGCACGCGATTGTGAGCGGATCGCACAACGGGATCCGGCCGGGATTTTGCTGGAGGGTCTGGCAATTGCCGGTGTGGGCCGCGATTGTCCTTTATGATTCCTGCTTGGAAGTGCGGCGCAAAGCCCGGGTTTACCGGCGCCGAGGGCGGATTCCAGCGGACTTTTGCCGGATGTTCCGCTATGCCCTGCAATACAACCTGCCGCCGCGAATCTATTACCAGTACCGCCTCTATCGTCCCGAAATGCGGGGCCGGGTCGGCCGGGTCATGCCGAGCTGGACGTTCGGGATGGTTTGCAGGGCGATCGCCCGGCGGCGCCGCCTCGACGTCACCTCCCTCGCCGACAAGTCGCGCTTTTTGGAGTTTTGCCGCGCCCACCATCTGCCGACGATTCCCGTTTGGCAGAGCGATCCAGCCGCTCCTTCCCCGGATTGGGTACGGGGGGACCTCTTTGTCAAGGTAACCGCCGGGTTCGGCGGGGCCGGTTGCGCGGTCATCCGGTATTTGCCGGAGCGCGACGCATGGCTCGTCGGCGAACGGCTGGTTGAGGCAGGCCGCCTGCAGCAGGCGGCCCGCGAGCTGTTTCCCGGACGGGAGATTCTCATCCAGCCGCGGCTGCGCAACCATCCATCCTTGCAGCGACTTGCCGGTGGCGCGTTGGCCACCGTGCGCGCCCTGACCGCCAAAGACCAGCAAGGCAGGCCCCAAGTTGTTCGGGCGACTTTGCGCATGGCAGTCACCAGCGACGTGGTGGACAATTTCTCCCAAGGCGGCGCCGCCGCGGCGGTGGATTTGGCAACCGGTGTCCTCGGCAAGTGTTTTCTGCAAAATCCGTCCCGCTTGGAACCATGTCACCCCAAAACCGGGGAACTTGTCGAAGGCTTTTGTCTGCCGGACTGGGATGCGGCGAAGGAACTCGTGTGCCATGCCCACCGGGCCGTGCCGGAATTCAACTTTCTCGGCTGGGATGTGGCACTCAGCGAACAGGGACCGGTCTTGGTGGAGTGCAATCCTTGGCCCCAAGTTGACATTGTGCAACTGCCGCAGGACGAACCGCTGCTGGACGACACCGTCATCGCCTGCCTCAGGCTGGAGTTCGCCCGTTCCCCGGAACGTTCGGGATGAACGGTCATCCGCCAACCAGCATTCCGGAAGCGAGCCGCAGCCCCGCGTAAGCGAGAAACCGCAGCCGGCCCTCCCGCAGATTCCAGCCAAACGACCTGCGGTACAAGTGCCATCCTTTAAGCGGTTCCCGCGCGCGCAGGGCGGCCAGAATCACCGGACGAATGTGCCGGGTAAGGATGCGTCGCCGCTGCCGAACATGCCGCCCATCGCCCGGGTAACGGCCGGCCTTTTCCGAATCGATGAGGTGGACCGCCCCCGCGTAGCCCAAGTGGAAATCCTTGGTAAGGTTGGCGGCGTGCCGCCGGTACGCAAATGTGGGAGGCTGGAGCACGTGCACGAAGCCCGGTTCGGTTCCCAGCCGGAGCATCAGGTCGGCATCTTCGGCGTTGATACGCCGGGCGGCAAAGCCGCCCACCCGCGCAAACGCCTCCCGCCGGATCACGAACGACGAGACGCCGAACCAGCGCCATGCATCCCATGCGGCATAGTAACAGGGGAAGGCCTCGGTCACGGGAGCCCCAGGCGCCGGCGGCGGTGGCGGCGGACTGTCGGTGAACAGCAGCGGCGTTCCGGTGACAACCGATGGATGACCGTGGGCCATGATCGCCTCCCGGTACACCGCGAGGGTGTAAGGGAACCAGAGGTCGTCGCTGTCGAGAAACGCCAGATACTCGCCGTGTGCATGGCTGGCCGCCTCGTTGCGAGCCAGGGCCGGCCCCTGGTTCGCCGTGCGGATGCGCACAGCCGGCGCGGGATGCGCGCGCAACTGCTCCCACGTCCCATCGGTCGACCCGTCATCAATGACGATAATCTCGAAATCGTGTTCGCCTTGCGCGCATACCGAATCAAGGACTCCTGACACAAGGTCCTGGCGGTTGTAGAAGGGTATGATGACGGAAAACCGCATCGGGTGTTTGGTGCGCCTCTCAGGAGCGGGTGCCCACCACCCTTGCCGGCACGCCGACAGCAATCGCGTAGGGAGGGATGGACTTGGTGACCACCGACCCGGCGCCGATTATCGCGCCGTCGCCGATCTCCACGCCTTTCAGGACCATCACGTGCGCGCCCAGCCACGCGTCGCGGCCAATCACCGTGGGCTTTTCGTCCAAGGGTTGGTCCATAACCAGGGCGTCCCGCGCATGGCCGTGGTTGTGGTCGGTTATGTAACAATGCGGCCCGATGCGGGCGTAATCCCTGAATTCGACCCGCAGGGAGGCGTCAATCAGCGTGTAACGGTTGAACCCGCAGAAGCGGCCGATGACGATTTTCGGCTCCCCGGTGGGGGGACCGGAAACAATCAGCACCACGCCGTCGTCGAGGTACGTTCCCTCATGAATCCGGATGTCGTGGAAATTGCGCGGAATGGAAATGTTGCGCACATGCACGTCCCCCAACAGTTGCACGCCGAGGAACCGGTACTTGGCCGAGCGCAACCGCCTTTGAACCGCATCGGTCTTTTGGGACAGCCAATTGGCCGTGTGCCGGTTGAGCATGGCCGCCATCGTTGGTCAAAAGCGCCCGTCCCGGCAACCCCCGAATGGAAATTTGAAGTTTGTTTTTCTGCCGGAAGCCGGCACAGTGGCGGTTACGTGGCCGACTTGTCCCATGCCGGACTGCCAGATCAGCATCGCCATCACCACCCACAACCGGGTCGCGGACCTGGCGTTCACGCTCGAGCGGCTGGAGCCATTCCGGGGCGCCTATCACGAGCTGCTGGTCTGTGCCGACGGCTGCAGCGACGGCACCCAGGCCTTGGTTCGGGAACGCCATCCGGATGCGCTTCTTCTCGAAAACAATCCGGGGCGCGGTTCGATACCGGCGCGCAACCGCCTGATCATGGCCGCCTCCGCGCCCCTGGTGCTGCTGCTGGACGACGACAGCTATCCGATCGAGCCGCACTTCTTCGCGGAGGTTGCACGGGTGATGGAAGCGCACCCGCGCATCGGGGTGTTGACCTTTCCCCAGCGGTCGGACGAGTTTCCGGAAACGCTGCAGCAGCCCGGCTTCGGCCCCTCCCGGAGGGTCGGCACGTTCACCTCCTCCGGCTCCGTCCTGCGCAAAAGCCTGTTCCTCGAGCTGGGCGGGTTCCCGGAAATGTTTTTCCATGCCTACGAGGAACCGGACTTTTCCCTGCGCGTCCATGCCGCCGGTTTCCTGGTCGTGCTGTGGACCGGCCTGACGGTGCGGCATCACTACAGCGGCGCGATGCGGGACGAGGGGCGCACCCACCGGCGGCATGCCCGCAACGAGTTCTGGAGCACGGCCATGCGCGCGCCGTTGCGGATACTTGCGCCGATGCTGCTCTACCGTTTGTATTCGCAGGGACGCTACGCGTGGCGGAGGGGCGGCCGTTGGCTGGTGCGCGAGCCGCTCTGGTGGGGCCAGGCCCTGCGGGGCCTGCCCGCGGCCCTGCGGCAGCGCCAGCCCGTTCCATGGCCGGCCTACCGGAGCTGGCTGGCCTTGCTGCGGCACCCCGAGCCGATAACCCTTGAAGGCGTCCCGTGAAGATTTCCTTTTCCGCCACGAATCCCTGCCACATCTACGACCAGGCCAAGGCCGTCCATGAGCTGGGCCACCTCGGCGTGTTCTTCAGCGGCTATCCCCGCTGGCGGCTCGCGCCGCCCGCGTCCATGCCGGTGGTCACCGCCAGTTGGCGCACGCTGGTGACCTACGGGCTGCAGCGCCTGCCCGAACGGCTGCGGCCGCCGGACGACCGTGTCTTCCGTTGGCAGGATGCCGGATTCGACCGGAGTGTTGCCAGGCTGCCCGAACTCCGGCGCAGCGACGCGTTGCACTGTCTGCCGGGGCAGGCCCTGGAATCCTTCCGGCGCGCCCGGGCGGCCGGCGTCCTGTGTGTCCTGAACCATGCGTCGGGACCGCTCCTGCAACAGCGCGAACTGATACGGGCGGAATACCTGCGCGCGGGGCTGGACTTGGAGCGGCTGCAGCCCCTGCCCGCCCCATGGCGGCGGCGGCTGGAACAAGAGATGGAGCTGGCCGACCGCCATTGCGTCGCTTCGACCGTGGTGCGTGACCAGCTGGTCGCCGAAGGGATCGCCCCGGAAAGAATCTGGGTTGTCCCATACGGCCTTGATGAGGCCCGTTTTCCCAAGCGCGACCGTCCTCCGGAGGGGGCATACCGGGTGTGCTTCGCCGGGCGCCAGTCGCTGCGCAAGGGCCTGTTCTACCTGTTGCGGGCCTTGGAGCGGGTCGCCGCCCCCGATTGGGAATTGCATGTCTTCGGCATGCCGCTGGCGGAGACCTCTGGCGACCTCGCGGCTTACCGCGGAGCCGCGCGAATCATCCAGCACGGCGCGGTCAGCCAGCGCGAATTTGCCGCCGCCATGCGCGACGTCCATGTTTTGGTGCTTCCTTCCGCGGAGGAGGCCTTCGGGCTGGTGGTTTTGCAGGCGCTGCAATGCGGGGTGCCCTGCATCGTCTCCGACCGGGTGGGAGCCAAGGACTTGTTGCGGCCCGGCGAAACGGGCACGGTCTTCCCGTTCGGCGATGTCGATCAGCTGGCGGCCGCCCTGTTGCGGTGGGAACAGGCGCGCGGACAGGTCGCCGATCGCTTCCCGTACCGTGCCGCGGCCGAGCGGCTGGTGGCGTTGACGGCCGCCGCCTTGGAAAGGGGCGCCGGACGGACATGAGGCAGGCGGATTCCCAACACATCAGGCCCACCTGGGCCGGAACGGCGGTCCTGTTGTCGGGATGCCTGGCGGCGTTTTTTGCCGTGCAGGACATGGAGGAAGCCTACCCGGCGGCCCGCCTGACCGCGCTGATCCTGCTCGCCGGCCTGTGCCTTGCCGCTGTGTGCGACTGGCGCAAAGGCTTGCGCAACCTGATCCGCGTCGACCTTTTCGCCCTGCTCGCCCTCTACTTTCTTCTGTATTTCGAGTTTTTATTCCCGCAGCCGCGGTTCGCCATGCGGGCTATCCCGGTCGACGTGCTGTTCAGCATCCGTCTCACGCTGCTCGGTTTCGCCGCCCTTGCCGTGGGCAGGCACATCCGGCTCCCCGGCGGTCATGCGCTCGACTATGTGGCGGAAGTCCGCCTGCGGCCGATGGAATACGTCTGGCTGTTGGCCGGCTGTTTCGTCCTTGCCAATCTGTACATGTGGCTGTCGGTGGATTTCAACCCCTACGACTGGTTCCAGGGGCTCCTCAAGACGCGCTTCGGCACCCCGTGGGCGCGCGGCCGCTACGGGGACGCAAGGGCGCTCGTCAGCGAACTCTCGCTGTTCGGCTACCTGATCCCCCCGATCGCCGGTCTGATCCTTGCCCGGCGGCGCGACTACCGGCTGCCCGCCATCCTGTTCGTGCTGGCGTGCCTCGCCATCCAGTGCTTCGTCGCGTTCGCGGGGGGCACGCGAAACGTTCTCGCCGTCTACATCGCAGGTTTCATCGGCAGTTTCCTGGTGATGCAGGAGCGGCTGCGGCTCCGCATGATCCTTGTGTACGCCGGGGCCGCCGCCCTCGTCTTTGTGGTGCTCGCAAGCTACATGCTGGAATTCCGCAACATCGGGCTCGGACGATATGTCGAGGAGGGGCGCTACCTGCCCTCTTACAGGGCCTATCAGCGGCAGTACATCGGCGAGCATGTGCCGGAACCTGAGGGTTACTCGGTCGACTCGAACCTGTTCAACATCTCGCGCCTTGTCGCCGTGTTTCCCAGCGCCTACGCCTTCATCGGCTGGAATATGCCCTTTGTGGCGCTGACCAAGCCCGTCCCCCGCGTGCTCTGGCCGTCCAAGCCGGTCGACTTCGCGGTGGGCATGGAGGAGGCCCTCGGGATCAGCGGCATGACGATATCCGCCACCTTCATCGGCGAATCCTACATTGCGTTTGGCGCACCCGGGGTGGGTGTGATTGGATTGCTGCTTGGGCTGTTCTGCTCATGGTGGAACCAGTTGGGGGGACAGCTTCGTTCGCCGCCCGCCCTCGCCGTGTATACCAGCGGCTTCTTCGCGGTGCTCATCACCATGCGGGGCCTGGTCTTTTTCACCACGGCGCTGTTGCCGACCGCCGCCTTGCTGGCGATCGTGAGGCTGTTGTATTTGAGGCAACGCGGGGCCGTGTCTGAACAATCCGCGCCGCGGACCGCCGCCCGAGGAAAGGTGTCATGAGGATTCGCTACATGGAATTGCCGGAGCCGCTCCGCGAGGGCGGGCTGGAGAAGGCGGCGGCCGACCTGGCCCGCTACCTCGGCGAGGCGGGCGTCGAGGTGCTGCGCGGGCCCGGTCCGGTGGACGCCTTCGGGCCCGTGGACCTTGTCCACTTTCACGGCATGTGGTCGCCGGGCCACTACCGCGCGGCCGGGTTTTGCCGGAGCCGCGGGCTGCCGCACGTGGTGTCGCCGCACGGCATGCTGGAGCCGTGGGCGTGGCGCCACCGCCTGTGGAAGAAATGGCCCTATTTCCACCTGGTGGAGCGGCGGCGCCTCGGCCGGGCGGACGCGCTGTTGGCGACCGCCGCCGCCGAGGCGGACAACCTGCGCCGCTTTTTCCCGCGGCAGCGCATCGAGGTGCTGGCGCTCGGCGTCGAGCCGGAGGCGGCGCCCGACTATGACGGCGCCCGGCGCGCGCTGGGCTGGCCGCCCGGGGAGCGGGTGCTGGTCTATCTGAGCCGGGTGCACCCGAAAAAGGGACTGAAGGAACTGCTGCTTGCGCTGCTGGAAATCATTCCGGAGGGGGCCGGAGGGGGCGGGGTGCGGCTCGTGATTCTCGGCGACGGGCCCGCCGGTTACGTGGCGGAGTGCCGGGGGCTGGCCCGGCGCCTGGGCGCCCGCATGCCGGTGGAATGGCTGCCGCCGCAGTGGGGCGACGCCAAATGGAAATACCTGCAGGGCGCCGACCTGTTCTGTCTGCCGACCTATTCCGAGAACTTCGGCATTGTCGTGCTGGAAGCGGGCATGGTCGGCACGCCCGTGTTCACCACCACCGGCACGCCGTGGCAACCGATCGCGGACGCCGGGTTCGGCTGGGTGGTCGCCCCGGACCCGGCCAACTATCCGGCCGTGCTGCGCCGCTTTCTCGCCCTGCCCGACGAGCGGCTCCGCGCCTTGCGCCGGCCGTTCGCCGACTGGACCCGCCGCCATTACGCCTGGCCGGTACTGACCGGTCGCTACCAAGCCTTCTACCGGCAAATCCTGGAGGGACGACGCTGATGGACCCGAACGCCATCGACCGCAACCAAATCCTCGATGTCCAGGCGCACCGGCGCAATGACAACTACGGGAGGGGGGATTTCGCCCGCCGCCTTGCGTGGCAGCCCGGCCGCCTGCTGTTCCGCCTGATCCCGCGTTTCCTGTACGGGGCGCGCAACGCCCTGTTGCGGCTGTACGGGGCGCGCATCGGCCGCGCGGTGCGCATCTATCCCGATGTCCGGATCATCTTCCCGTGGACGCTGGACATCGGCGACGAGGTGACCATCGGCGAGCGGGTGAACCTGTACGGCCTCGGGCCCATCCGCATCGGCGACGGCACGATGGTGTCGCAGGGCGTTCATTTCTGCGGCGGCACGCACGACTACCGCTATTGCAACCTGCCCCTGCTGAAGCCGGAAATCCGCGTCGGCCGGGGCGTGTGGATTTGCGCGGACAGCTTCATCGGTCCGGGCGTGACCGTGGGCGACTTCTGCATCATCGGCGCGCGCGCCGTGGTGGTGAAGGACATCCCGCCGCTCACGATCGCGGCCGGCAACCCCGCCCGCGTCATCAAGGACCGGCCCATACCCGCGAAGGGGGTCTACCGTTGAGGCATGCGCAACCGGGTGGTTTTCTTCAACCGTTTCTATTGGCCCGACGAGAGCGCCACCGCCCAGATTCTGACGGATTTGGCCGAGTATCTCGCCGGCCATGGCTGGGAGGTGGAGGTGGTCACCAGCCGGCTGCGGTACACGGACGCCCGCGTCGTGCTGCCGGCCGCCGATCTGTGCAACGGGGTGCGCGTCCACCGTTTGTGGTCGACCCGCTTCGGCCGCGGCCGCCTGGTCGGCCGCTTGAGCGATTACCTCACCATCTACCTGTCGTTCGCCGCATGGCTGCTCCGCCACGCGCGGGCCGGCCAGATCGTCGTCATGAAGACCGACCCGCCCCTGCTGAGCGTGCTCGGCTGGCTGTTCAAGGATTTGCAGCATTACCGGCTCGTTGCGTGGTGTCAGGATGTGTTTCCTGAGGTGGCGATCGCCGGTTTGCCACCCCGCCGATGGCTCCGGCCGGTTTATTCCCTGCTCCGCCACGCGCGCGACCTGAGCCTGAACGGCAGCGAGTGCACGGCTGTGCTCAGCGAGGACATGCGCCAATATCTGCTCCGTCAGGGCGTGCGGGCGCCCATCGCCAAATTGCCGAATTGGGCGGTGCACGCGGGGGCCGCCGATGCGGAGGAGGTCGCCCGGCTGCGGCGCGAGTGGGGGCTCGAGGGCCGCTTTGTGGTCGGCTATTCCGGAAACCTCGGCCGGGTCCACGACTGGGAGACGGTGCGCGACGCCATCCCCCTGCTGGCCGATGTTCCCGGTCTCGCCTTCCTGTTCGTCGGCGGCGGCGCGGGTTACGAGGCGCTCAGGCGCGCGCTGGCCGGAGTGAGGCGGCCCCTTGTGGTTTTTCGCCCCTACCAGCCGCGGGAGCGGCTCGCGGCCAGCCTGGCGGTGCCGGACATCCATTGGCTGTCGCTCCGCCCGGAAATGACCCCCTTCGTGTTTCCCAGCAAGCTGTACGGCATCCTCGCGGCCGGGAAGCCGGTGATCTTTGTCGGCGATTCCCGGAGCGAATTGGCGGCAATGGTGGCAACGAACGGCTGCGGGTTTCGTGTCGACTGCGGCGACGGGGCCACCTTACAAAACATCCTCATGCGGTTGACCGGTGATCCGCAATTGATGCTGAGGCTGCAAGCGGCCGCCCGGCGTTTTCAGCGTGCGCCGGCCATCCACGGGCGCCATGAATGGCGCCGCGTATTGGAGCATGTCGGCCGGCCGGATCCCTGCGATTCACCGCGAGGGGCCGGCGGCAAATAGCGGGAGACGACAAGGATCATGGAGCTGTGCATCTTCAGTGTGATGGCCTCGCCCTACCAGCGTGATCTGTTTCGCGCGCTGGCGGCGGTGCCCGGCGTCTCCCTGAGGGTGTATTATTGTTCGGCCAGCGCACCGGACTCGCCATGGCCGCAGGAGCCGCCGGAGGCATGGGAGCATTTGCTGCCGGGGATTTGCGTCGGGCGCGGCAACGTCCGCGTCAAATTCAACCATTCCCTGCCGAAGCCGCGCACGGGCGAGCAGGTGATTCTCAATCTGGATCTCACTTCGGCCACCACCCAATGGCTGATGCGCCGGTTGCCGCGCGGCACGTGGATTTTCTGGGGTGAGCGGATGCGCGCCCAGCCGCCCGGCTGGCGGCGGCGCGCGGCGACCCTTTTGGCGGCGCCGCTCAAAAATGCCGGCCGGATCGTGGCGATCGGCAGGGCGGCGGCCCGCGATTACGCGGAACGCTTCCCCGGGGTACCGGTCGCTTCGATCCCTTACCATTGCGATCTGTCCGCATTTCTCGCGCTGCCGCAGCGCAGCGCGGCGCCGGTGGAGGGATTGACCTTCCTGTTTTGCGGTCAAATGATCCGGCGCAAGGGCCTCGACCTGCTGTTGGAGGCCTTTGCCATACTGGTGGAAGAGGGGGCGCCGGTGCGGTTGCGTTTGGTGGGCCGCGAGGCGGAGTTGCCCGAGTTGTGGCGCCACCTTTCCCCGGCGGCCCGGGCGCGGATCGCGTATGCCGGATTCAAGGCGCCGGCGGAGTTGCATCATGCGTTCGCAGGGGCGGATGTATTCATCCTGCCAAGCCGTCATGAGGGCTGGGGAGTCGTGGTCAACCAGGCCCTTGCCGCCGGCCTGCCGGTGTTGTGCTCCGAATCGGTCGGCGCCAGCGAGCTTGTCGAGCCCGGGGTGAACGGTCTGGTTTTTGCAACGGGACAGGTGGCCGCGCTTTACCGCGCCATGCGGCGCATGGTCGACCAGCCGGAACGCCTGGCACCGATGGCCGCCGCGGCCCGGCGCAAAGCGGCCGAATTGACGCCCGAGAAGGGGGCCTGCAAGTGGCTGGAACTGTTGGGACACCGCGCATGAAAATTCTGTTTGCCAGTTCAAGCTCGGGATCGCGCGGTGGCGGCGAGTTGTTTCTGCTGCTGCTGGGGAAAGAATTAGCCTCCCGCGGCCACGCGGTGGAATTGTGGGCCTCCACCCATCCGCGGATGGACGAGTTGTGCCAGGCGTTCGCCGCCTTCGGCGCGGTGCACCGCGCCCGTTACCGCAACATGTACGATTATCCGATCCGGTCCCTGTCGGTTTTCTTTCTCCAGGCAGCAAGCCGGAGGATTGCCGCTGAATGGCGCGCCCTCGCCCCCGATCTGGTGCATGTCAACAAGCAGAATCTCGAGGACGGTCTGGATCTGGTCCGGGCGGCGGCGGCAAGCGGCCTTCCCTGTGTCGGCACGGTGCACATCACCCAGAGCGCCCGCTACCTGCGCGCGCGCGCGGCCGGCCTGCGCGATTGGCTGGCCCGGCGCGAGCTGCGGCGGTTTCCCGGTGTCTATGTGGTGATCCAGCCCAACCGCCAGAAGGAACTGGAGGATTTTGTGGGGCCGCTCGTGCGCGTGGTACCCATTGAGAACGGGGTTCGGGACCTTGCGGGGCTGGATCGGGCCGGCGTGCGTGCGGCAACGCGGGCGCGCTTGGCCGTGACCGAACAGAACCGGCTTTTCATCTGTGTCGCCCGGATGGAGGAGCAGAAGCTGCCGCTGGATTTCATCCGGTGGGCCGTTCGAATCCATGCGGAATACCCCGCGGCCCGGTTCCTTTGGGTCGGGGATGGCCGGCTCGCCAGACTTTGGGATACGGAGGTGGCGCGCCAAGGCGCGGGCGGGTTCATTTGGCGCATCGGCTGGCAGCGGGATGTGGCGCCATGGCTGTTGGCGGCCGACGTGTATTTGCACACGGCGCGCTATGAGAGTTTCCTGCCGCTTTCCGTGCTGGAAGCAATGGCTGCGGCCCTGCCCATCGTCATGCCCCCAGCGCTGATTGCGGATATCCCATTTTTGCGCGAGGTGGAGCCATTCGTCATTCCCTTGGAGGAGCGGAGCCTGCCGTTGTTTTCCGACCTTGGGCAAGTGCGGGCCGCCGGGCAGCTGGCCCGCGCGCTTTATGAGCGCCATTTCTCCGTCCAGCGCATGGCTGACCGCTATGAGGCGCTCTACCGGGAACAGTTGGCCGCCGCCTCCCCGTGACCTATGCTGATACCCTCCTCAACCAGCGGCCGGCTCGGCAACCAGCTGATACTCCACGCGCACATCCTCGCGTTCGCGTTGGAAAACCGCGTTTCCGCTTATTTTCCGCGGTTGCGGGAATATCGCGGGCGGTTTGAGGGCACCCGCGACAGCCTTGTTGTGGGCAGCGCACCGCCACCCTTGGTGCGGCTCGTTCCCGACCGGATCGCCGAGTTCCTGCTGCTCAAAGCCGGCAATTTTGTCGCCAACCAGAAGATACGCACGCGCTGCGTCGCGTCGCGGACGGCGATTCCCGGCCCGCTGGGCGAGTTCCACGCGATGGACACTCCGGATTTCCTTGCCGCGGCCCGCCGCCACAGGCTGCTGTTACTGCTCGGGTTCCGCTTCCGGGCCTATGATTCCTTCGCCCGGCAACAGGAAGCGGTCCGGCGCTACTTCACGCCGGTCGCCGGAATCCGCAGACGGGTCATGGAAACGGTCCAAGCGGCCCGCGCCCGGGGGCAGGTGCTGGTCGGCGTGCACGTGCGGCAGGGGGATTATGCGGGCTTTCTGGAAGGCCGTTACCACCACTCGCTGCAACTGTATCGCGAGAAGCTCGACGGCATCGGGCGGCTGTTCCACCCGAAGCCGGTGGTTTTTCTTGTTGCGGCGGAACGTCCCGTCGATCCCCTGCCCATGCGGGGGCTGGTGTGGGTCCCGGGGCCCGGCACCGCCATGGAGGACATGTATGCATTGGCCCAATGCGATTACCTGTTCGGTGTACCGAGCACCTTCAGCCGCTGGGCGGCTTTTTATGGCAAGGTTCCTCATTGGATAATGCGCGAGGCCACGGAGGAGCCGCGGCTGGAGCGGTTCCAAGTCGAGGCCACACCGCTTGGATACCCGCCTTCGTTGGCCGATTGCGATCCCGCGCGCCTGTTCCTCAGGGGCGCTGCCACGGCGCCGCCACGCCACCCGAACCCCAACAACCCTCATGAACGCTGAACACCCATCCGAACGGTCCCCCGTCAATGAGCTGGAGCTGCGCGCTTACGGGCTGCAGCGCAGCGGCAATCACGCCATCCTGTATTGGATTTTCGAGCAGTTCGCCGGCGGGCCGGTCTGCTTCCTCAACAACGTCCGTCACGGCGACCACGACCCTTATCATAACTACAAGCAACGCGTTTTGCGCGGCATCGACCCGGGCCTTGACACCGAACGCATTCGGCGGACTCCCAAGCGCGTGCTCGCCTTCTCCTATGAGGACGACGCGGACATGATGGCGACGGAGACCGACTTTCTGGCCAGCGCCCTCGACCCGCGATTCGAGGCCAACCGGGAGCGCTACCTGCTGCCCGCCAAGGTCCGCCGCGACATCCTGATCATCCGCGATCCCTTCAACTTTCTCGCCAGCCGCCTGAAAAAACGGGACTCCTTGTCCGGCATCAAGTCCGTCGAGGTGTTCATGGCCAATTGGAAGCGGCTGGCGGAAAAGGCGCTCGCCTTGGTCGACAACCCGCGCGAGGACACGATCGTGGCCAACTACAACCGGTGGGTTTCCGATTTGTCCTACCGCCGGGAACTCTCCCGACGGCTCGGCGGCACCTTCTCCGACGCCACCATGGACCACGTGACGCCGTTCGGCGGCGGCAGTTCGTTCGATCTCAGCAGCCAAAGACTTGGCCCACGCGATATCATCCGGAACTGGAGGAAGCTGTTGGACCCGCGCCGTTATTCCAGAATCCGTTTTTATTGGGCGCGGCTTACGGCGCCGCCCGCGAGAAAGATGCGCGTCACGGAACGCTGGCAGGCCCTCGCGGGAGATCCGGAGTTCAGAAAACCGTTCTCCGATCCCGGGATACTCGCCCTTTCCGAGTCCCTGTTCGGGGAAATTCCCGGCACCCGCGAGTTTGTCGGCGGGCTTGACCGGGCATGACGGCGGCACGGCTGCCCGGGCGGACGGATCACCCCAAGCGGATCACCCGATCGAAGATATCCTCGCTGCGCAAATTGTGGGTGATCATGATCACCGTCACGTCCGCCGGCAGGTTCTGGATGGCGCGCTTGACTTCCGTCTCGGTCTCCTCGTCGAGCGCGGAGGTCGCCTCGTCCATCACGATCAACTCGCGGCAATGGTAGAGGGCGCGCGCGATGCCGATCCGTTGCCGCTGCCCTCCCGAGAGGCGGGCCCCCTGCTCGCCCAAGATGGTCCGGGCGCCATCCGGCAGGCTCGCCACAAACTCGGCCAGCTGTGCCCCCGCAATGGCCTGCTGCAGCCGGGCCTCGTCGATGGCGCCATCCTCGACACCAAAGGCGATATTCTCCCGGATGGATGCGTCCAGCAGGTAGATTGACTGCGGCAGATAGATGGTTTTTGCGCGCCACGCCTCCAACGCCGCGCCGCGGATGGGCACGCCGTCCACCCGGAGTTCACCCGTGTCCGGAGCAAGATACCCGAGGATGATGTTGATCAACGTGGTTTTCCCCGAACCGGACTTGCCCACGATGGCCACCCTTTCCCCTTTCCGAATGGCCAGGTTGATGCCGCGCAGCACGGCCAGATGCGCCGCCGGATATGTGAAGGACACGTTGACCAACTCGACGCTCTCGGTGAACCGGAGAGCCCCCGCGGGGCGGCCAGGCTTGTCTCCCTCGCGCAACAAAATGCCTTCCGCGCTCAGGGCGCGCATCTCCTCGTACAACTGATGAACCGCATAACTGGAATTCTTCAGGCCGTTGAGGTCCGCGCTCATGTGACTGGCGGCGGGGACCAAGCGCAATCCGGCAAGGGCGAAGATTCCCAGCAGAGCGGTGATCTGGGTGAGGTCCCCGACAAGGAGATGGTAACCGATCGTGAACGTGACGATGAAACTCAGCAACAGGAACTCCCCGAGCGGCCGCGGGATCATGTTGAGCATCGAGGCCTTGATCCGATAGCGGAAGGTGTTGCGCAGATTCGCGGAAACCCTCCTTTGGAAAAAATCCTGGCAGCCGAGGGCCTGGATTTCATCCAGGGCGCCGATGCCCTCCCGCATGTTCTTGATCTGCAGTTCGTTGGCCTTGGCCCAAAGCCTGCCGTAGCGCGCGCTCCGGTCCCGTATGATGTAGTAATACAGCAACGAGGCGACGAGAACCACCAGCAGAATGGCTGCGGTGGCCGCAAAATGCGCGATCGCGAGAAAGGCGATCATCAGCAGGAACAGCACAAGGTTGGATACAAAGCTGAACAGGCTCTTGGAGAAGGAATAGATGAACTGCACCGCGAGGAAATTGACCGTATAGATCATCCTGGAGAGGCTGCTTTTCTTGCGGAACAGCAGCGGCGCGTGCAGGTAGCTGTAGAAAAGCCGGCGCTGGATGTTGATCTGCTTCAGGTTGTTGAAATAATGGGTGTACAGTTCCAGCCCGTAAGCCAGCAAGGTGCGCAGGGTGAAGAAAACCATGCTGACGGCCCCGATGACCACGATATGGTCGCCGGTTTCCGCCGACCAGCGTTCCCTGAGGGCCGCGGGAAGAAAGGTGAGTTTCGCCATGCCTTCCGGCGCGACCACCGCCTGCATGAAGAGCCCGATGGCGCCGATGCCGACGACATCGAGAAGCGCCGTCACAATAAAGGCGCACAGCAGGAGCAACCAGCGGTGGATCGGCTCGTCGAAGACGAAGAAGTATCGCTGCAGAAGGGTTTTGAGCCGTGCCATCGCGGAGCTGGAAGAGGCTGCGGGGATCACCACCGGCCGTCAAACACGAGGCCGGCGCGCAGGCGGGAATAGTCGAACAGGGCGCTGTCGGAGGAGCGCCGGGAATAACGTACCTCGAGGCCGAGGCGTCCCCAGTCGGCGAGCCGGCGGCCGGTTTGGAGCTGGCCGAAGACCTCCTCGTCCTTGCGGTCGGGGAACAGGGGGTTCTGGTATTTCGTTTCGAGATAGCCGAGGGCGGCGGAGGCGTCCCAGCGCGGGTTCAATTGGCGGCTGGCCGAAAGGGAGAGGGATCGGGATTCCGTGTTGAAGTTGTTGATGGTGGCGCCGAACTGGCTGGTGGCGCTCAAGTTGAAAGCGGTGGTCTCGCTCTGCCGCCATGTCAGGCGCGCGAGCAGGTACGGCGAGTTGGTGTCGGGGCCGTCCTGCAGCGAGCGGGTCTGGTAGCCGGCCAGGACGGCGCCCTGAAGTTTGGGGAGCAGTCCCCCGCTGAGGCCGGCGAAATAGGCGGCGGTGTCGCTGTCCGGCAGAAAAGGTGCATCGGGACGGTAAGCGCCGTATCGCACACCGACGTTGGCGAACCGGTTCTCACCGGCGGCAATCTGAAGGGTAAGGGCCGAGGTCATCCGGTCGATGCGGTTGAACGCATCGTTGTCCGGGTCGTCGCGGCTGACGGCGGCGTCGAGGACGAGATTGTAGCGGGGGTTGGGGTCGTAGATGAGCCGCCCGGAAACACCGTAGCGGCGGGTGGTGACGATCTGGCCGATGTCCTCCTCGGACCGGGTCTCGCTGCGCAGGATGAGGTCGCCATTAAAGGTGAAGCGCGAGGTGCGCACCTCGGTGTCGGGATTTACGGACACGTCGAAAAAGAAGTTCTCGTCGTTGAATTCGGTGTAATCGAGGTAGCGCTCGACGCGCACGCCGGCGGATGCCCGCAAGTCGAGATGCGGGGAGGGACGAATATAGACAAGGGACGGCGCAATGGCGAACACGATGTCGTCGAGCTTGGCGCTGCTGGCGGTGATGCTGGAGTCGTAGTGGAGCGCGCTGGCGGCCTGCAGCTCGATGCGGCCATCGCCGAGGTTGACCAGGGCGTCGGCGGCGACCGCGCAACAACCGATAAGGACAAGTGCCGGTATGCGTGTTTTCATGGGATGAATATCATAAGGCAATCCGGGTCAGGACCCGGCAGCGGCCTGAGCGGGATAATAGCTCTTGTATTTTTTGTAGTCCGCGTAGCGATAGGCGCCGAGGTTGCGCGCGCTGCCGTGGGTCACCTTGTTGACGACCATGCCGAGGATGCGGGCCTTGGACTGCCCCAACCGCTCGACAATCGCTTTCAGGGCGGCTTTCCGGTGCTTGTTGAGCTGGGTCAGGAGAATGAAATGGTCGGCATGATTGCCGAGCAGCCCGGCATCAGGGAACAGCCCGGCGGGCGGCGTGTCGATCACCACGATGTCGTATTGCTCCTGCAGCGCGTGGAGGGTGTCCTGAAACTCGCGCGAGGCGATCCACTCGGTGGCTTCAATGGTCGTGCGCAGCGCGGGAAGGACGTGGAAGTTGGGTGTGATGGCGACCGGCCGGGCGCGATCCGTTTGGTCGCGACCGGCGAGTTCGGCCCGCATGCGGTCGGCGATGGCCGGCCGGCGGAAATCCCCGTCGAACAGGAGCGTTTTGTGGTGGTGCCGGCTGAAGGATGCGGCCAAGTTGATCGCGAAGAAGGATTTGCCTTCCTTGGGAAGGGCGCTGGTCACGATAAAGGTGTGACCGTTCTCCAGCCGGTCGGTCTTCAGCAGGATTTGGCTGTGAATTTGGCGGAAGAGTTCAGCCGTGTGCGGATCGGACTGGTCGAGCACGATCCGGTGCGGCGCCTTGAGCCTGCGCGGGAGGCGCCGGATTTCCCCCAGAAACGGTATGCCCAAGAGGTTTTCGATGTCTGCGGCGGTTTTCAGGTTGAGGTTGAGGTAATGGATACCGAAGGGGACGGCAAGGAAGCAGAGCAGCCAAATGCCGGCACCCATGGCGTAGATTTTTCTGAAATCGGGCGTGAACGGCTCCGACGGTGGCCATGCCTGGTCGACCACGCGCACGTTGGTGTCGGTCAATTGGCTGGCGAGGATGGCCTCGTTGAGCCGCTGGTGGACCTGGGTGAACAGCCGCGTGTCGGTTTCCAGCTTGCGGCGCAGGACATTGTACTCGATGGCGATTTGGTCGAGCTCCAGCGCCTCCTTTTCCGCGACCGCCAGCGCTTCCTGCAGGTTGGCGACGCGCGCCTGCAAGTTGTTGTACTGCTCGAAGATGTCGGAGACATTCTTTTCGAGGGTGGCCCGGATTTCGGTCTCGATGGCCTCCAGCGCCGCGGCGTTGGCGATCATCCGCGGGTGGCGGCTGCCATAGCGCAAGGCCAGCGACTGCCGCTCCGCCAACAGCGAGGAACGCGTCTCGAAACGCCTCGGCAAGGTGCCCATCTGGGTGACGCTGGGGAGCCGGGCCAGCGCGTCGAGGTCGTTGCCGGCTGCCTTGATCTGGTCGATCGTGGCCGATAGATTCAGCAGCTCCACGCGGGCGCTGTTCAGGTTCGCGCTCAAATCCTTCATGCGCTGCACGATCAGGTTCTGGCTTTCCTCGAGGGAGACGAGGTTGCGCTCCTGCCGGTAGCGCTGGACCGCCAATTCGGAGCGCTCGACCCGCAGCTTCAGCTCCTCGCTCTGGCTGCGCAGGAACCGCAGGGCGGCCTCGTTGCGCCGCCTTGCCCGCTCCAGCAAGAAGTCGTTGAACTCCTCGCTGTAGCGGTTGGCCAGGAGGGCCGCCGCCTGCGGGTTGCGGTGATGAAACTCGAAGTTGAAAATGTTGGGGGCGATCTGCCGGATGTTGTTGGCCTCCGCGATGATGACGTGGATGTTCGGCTCCTCCTTGCCGCCCGGCACGCGGTAATCCCGGATGACCAACTCCGTCTCTTCCGGGGTGAGCGATTGCACCACGCGGGCGCGGAACGTGTTGCTGCGGAGGTCGGCAAGGTGGTTGCGCAGCACGTAATCGGCCGCGCGACCGAGGGAAGTGTCGACGACTTCCTGGATGTTGAGCACCTGGTCACGCTGCACTTCGAAGATCAACAGGGCGGAAGCCCGGTACAGGGGTACGGCTTGGCTCTTCTTGTAGACGAAAAACCCGCCGGCGAGCAGCGCGACAACGACGGCCAGCAGCCAGTGTTCGCGGATGACCCACAGGTAATCCAGCCAATTGCGCTCGCTCAGCAGATTGGCGACGCTCCTGCCGGCTGTGGGATTTTCCGTATGGGAGGAATTGTTGATGGCCATGCGGCGGTCAGAACATGCGTTGCGGGATGAACAGAATGTCTTCGGGAAGCACTTCCACAGATGCGCCGCCCGCCCCACGGCCCCCCCGAATCAATCGTTCAAGGTCGATGACGATGCGTTCTTCCGTGCCGGTTCCCCGGACGGGCCGGCGCAGGATGACCTCGTTGCGCTTGGCGTACTGGGTCAAGTCTCCGGCCAGCGTGATCGCTTCCAGGATGTCAAGGGATTGGCGGCCCGGGGGGAAGACCTTGGCGCCCGGAGAACGCACTTCGCCGAAGATGTAGAACACCTGTTGCGCGTACTGGACGACGGTCACGGTCACTTGGGGGTGGATCAGGTAATCCTCCGTAATGAAGAGGTGCTCCAGCCGTGCCTCCGCCTCGCGGGCGGTCAGCCCGGCGAGGGTAGTTCGTCCCAGCAGGGGCACAATTACCACCCCGTCCGGGTCGAGCTTACCCTCGACCGTCAGGTCCGGCTCGTTGAACACGGTGATCCGCACCACATCGCCGGCCCGCAAGCGATAGGTATCCGCTGATTCCGTACGGGTATCGGCGGACTGAGCGCGGGCCGCGGGCAGCGCGCCGAGGCAGACCAGCAGCGACAGAGCCAAGCGGGCCAAATCCATTGCGGAATCTTCAACGAATCCAATCCGGGGGGACAATCAAATTCTCCCGATTCCGATTCGGCCGAGAGCCGCAAGCGTCTGTTTACGCCCATTTTACACGGCGCCTGAGACTGCCTCGGGTGAGCCCTTCCGGGAAAGCGCAGCGATTTTCAACACCGCGTTAAAAATCGCTCCTCCGGCTGCCTGCGCTCCTGAGCCCCGTGCGGGCGCGGCACAATCGCGCCGTATGGAACACAATGCTTATGTGCCGATTCATGCGGTCGCGCATCGCGACTGGGTCCGCGCTGGCAGGGCCTTCTGGGCGGCAACTGTTTTTTCCCTGATGACCCTGAGTTTCGCGCAGGAAGGTGGCGTTGTATTTGACGTGCGCCAGTACGGAGCCGTTGGGGACGGGGTGGCGGACGACACGGAGGCGATCCGGGCGGCGCTTGGGGCGGCCTCGGCGTGGG
>FWPV01001057.1_pt1 | contig 79542 bp, 68 predicted proteins | sample 2228371 | NCBI WGS metagenome assembly FWPV01 (sample SAMEA103939776, study PRJEB20133) | metagenome
TTCGTCGCTTCGCTCCTCGCAATGACAAAAAATGCTTGCAATGAGAGAAGGGGGTTTGCAATAATGAAAGGTGTCGGGGAACTGGTTATAGGAGTTCGCGGGGGTCAGTTATTTTACCGGTCAAAGCACTGGCAGCAACAGTGGCGGGACTGGCAAGGTAAATTTCCGCGTCCTTTGAGCCCATTTTGCCGGGGAAGTTTTGGTTGGCGGTGGCAAGACATCTTTCACCCGGGGCAAGGATTCCTTGATGCGCGCTTAAGCAGGGGCCGCAACCTGGGGGTAAGAGGATGCCACCGGCGGCGATTAAGGTGTGGATATCCTCAGCGTCTAATGATTGTTCCAGCTCCATTTTTGAAGCCGGAAGGAGTAAAAGTCGAACTTTCGGGGAAATCTTCCGGTTGCTAATAATCCGGGCCGCGATAGCAAAGTCACTGGTTCGCCCGCTGGCACAGGTGCCGATGAGACACTGGTGAACCTCTAAGCCTTTGACCTCGTTCACCGGTTTACCGTTGTCAATCTTATGAGGTCCGGCGACCATTGGCACAATTTCGTTAAGATTGAATGTTAACTCTTGGGAGTAGGTCGCGTCCTTATCCGCCCAGATTTCCTGATAGCGAGTTCTTTCAATCCCCAATCCGGCAAGATAGCCCCGGGTGAGTTCATCTGCCGGAAAAACAGCCACGGTCGCGCCTAGCGCCGCGGACATATTTGCTATGGTTAACCGGTCGTCCATAGTGAGATGGGCGATATCACCGTGAAACTCAACCGCTCGGTTTGCTGCACCGGTTGTGCCAATTTTTTTAATAATTGTCAGCATTAAGTCGCTCGCAGTAACGAATTCAGAAAGTCTCCCTTTAAGGTTAACCTTTATTGTTGCCGGCACCGGGAATGAGACATCGCCAGTGGCAAAGAATTGCTTGAGTCCATCCGGGTCAAGTGGGGTAGTAAAGGCGTTCACCGCGCCACAGGAGCAGATATGGGAGGCGGAGCCGACTACAATCGTCCCCGGAAGAACCAATCCTTTTTCCACCATCACCTGATAGCAGATGCCGGTTCCGATATCAAAGAAATGCTTCACCCCATATTTCTGGACCAGTTCCCTAATTTTCTTGTGCTCGGTGGCGGTTTTTTCATCCAGCGCCGGGGTTGTCCGGTCAAACACAATCACCATTCGTTCAAACTGTTTTATACCAGCCTGAGCGATGAGCTGGGTTATCGGCTCGGTGAGTAAAGATGATAGATCGTGAATCAGCACGAGGTCGGGAATACAAAAGATGGTTTCGCCCGGTTTGGTGGTTGCTTTACCGGTCTTCCGGGCTAAAACCTTTTCCGCAAAAGTCATCTTACACCCCGTTCGGAGCACAAGCGAGGAGTCTCATTGGGAGGCAGGGCGGATGAGATTGCTGTTTTTCCGGAGGCTGGCAATGACGGGGAGGAGGCAACTCATCCCATCCTATTCCACGGTCACCGATTTAGCGAGATTGCGGGGTTTGTCAACATCACAACCGCGCAAAACCGCAATATGGTAAGCCAATAGTTGGAGGAGGGGGGCAACAAGAATTGGGGAAAGAAGCTCCGAACAAGGGGGGATGTAAAATACCTCCTCAGCAAGCTCTTTTAGCGTTTTATCCCCATCAGTGCCAATCGCCACTATCTTCCCTTTGCGCGATTTGGCTTCGGCGAGATTAAACATCATCTTATTATAAACCGAGTCCTGGGGGGCGATGCCAATTACCGGGACCTTTTCATCAATCAGCGAAATCGGTCCGTGTTTCATTTCCCCGGCGGGATAACCGGTCGCATGGACATAAGCAATCTCCTTTAATTTTAATGCCCCTTCCAAGGCGCTGGCATAGTTGATACCTCTACCTAAGAAGATAAAATCATGGGCAAAAACCAGCCTGGCTGCGGTCTTTTTCAGTTGAGGGTCAAGAGTAAGTATTTTTTTAATCTGTTCGGGCAGAAGTTCCACTTCCCTCAATAGCTTTTGTAATTTTTCGTTGTCAATTGTTCGGCGAATTTGGCTAAAATAAATCGCTACTGTTAGGAGCGTTAAGATTTGGGCGGTATAGGCTTTAGTTGAGGCAACGCCGATTTCTGGTCCAGCGTGGATATAAACATTTGAGTCCGCCTCGCGGGCGATTGAAGAACGAAAGACATTCAAGAGACCAAGCGATTTAATACCCTTTGACTTTGCCTCACGGAGGGCAGCAAGGGTATCGGCGGTCTCACCCGACTGGCTTATTGCCACCATTAAGGTGCCATCTTCAAAGAGATATTGACCGGTTCGTAACTCCGAGCTTATCTCCACCGCAACTGGAATACGACACAGATTCTGGAAGTAAAACTTACCCACTAAACCGGCATGGTAGGAGGTGCCACAGGCTTGAATCACTATCCGTTTAATACCTTCAATAAAATCGGGATAAAAAAGGAACTCCGGGTCAAGCATAATGCCCTCTCCTTTGAACCGTAGTTCAATATTCTTCTTTAAAACCCGGGGTTGTTCAAAGATTTCTTTGCGCATGAAGTGAGGGTAGCGACCTTTGGAGATCTGTTTAGGCTTTAGTCCCAGAGGGAGAAATTGCCTTGAGATTTTCTTGCCCAAAAAGTCCTGTAATTGAACTGAGTTCCTCTTGACTACCGCAATCTCTTTGTCCTCCAAGACTATTATCTTCCGGGCAATCCCAACCAGTGCTGGTTCATCCGAGGCGACAATGACCTCATCCTTGCCTTTCCCGATGACCAACGGACTGCCCATTCTTACCGCATAGAGACATTCAGGCTCATCAACTGTAATGATGAGCAGGGCATAAGCACCCTTCAATTCTGCAACCGCTTTGGAAATGGCGGGGAGAAGACCCGCCTTCGGTTGATGATACGACTCAATTAAATGGGCAATTACCTCGGTGTCGGTTGCCGATATAAACCGGTGTCCCGCTTCTATCAGCCGGGTGCGCAACTCCCGGTAGTTTTCAATTATCCCGTTGTGGCACAAGGCGATTTTGTGACCACAGTCGGTAAAAGGATGGGCGTTGTCATCATTGACCTCGCCATGAGTTGCCCAGCGGGTGTGACCAATGCCCAATTGCCCCTGAATTGGGTTTTCTTCTAATAAGGTCCTTAGCTTTTGAAGCCTGCCAGCGGTCTTACAGATTTTAATCTCGTTCCCACTAAGGATTGCCACCCCGCAAGAGTCATAGCCCCGATACTCAAGCCTTTCCAGTCCGATTAAAATTACGTTAGTTATATCTTTTTGCCCAATATAGCCAACAATTCCACACATAAATTAATTGTTCTCCTACTTTTTCAATCTGACCTTAAAACTTTTCTTAATATCTCCATTAATCCGTTCACTTGAGCCACTTCTTTTGCTTCACAGATTACCCTCACCAGTGGTTCGGTGTTGCTCTTCCGGATATGGAGCCACCAACCTTCACCAGTTAATCTTATACCATCGGTTTGGTCAACAGAGAAGGTTTGGGGAAGTGACTTCTTCAAAGCGAAGAGCGCACTCTCAATACTTCCGGAACTTTTATTAACGACCAGCACCGACTTCTTCATATAATACTGAGGGAGGGACTTTTTTATTTCCGAGAGAGGTTTCTTTGTCTGGGAAAGAAGCCCAATGACTATTGCACTGGCAACCAGCCCATCTCGGGTTAGATTTATTTCTGGGAGTATGACCCCGCCGTTTCCCTCGCCACCCAAGATGGCGTCACTTTCCTGGATGCTCTTTACTACCCAAGCCTCACCAACCTTTGTTCTTATCACTTTTGCCCCAAAACGGGCGGCAATATCCTCAACCGCCTGAGTGGTGGAGAGGTTAACGACCACCGTTGGCGGGCGAGCCGGGGAAAAGGAAAGTAGGCGCGGTAAAAGAAAAAGAGAGGCGAGACAGATTGTTGCCTCTTCTCCCAAAGGGACGCCCTGTTCATCTACACAACTAAACCGGTCGCCATCAGGGTCAAATGCAAAACCACCGCTGAGATGCGCTTTTTTTACCAAATCACCCAAATCAGAAAGATTTTCCGGAGTGGGTTCCGGGTTGCGGGGAAAACGGTCCCGTAACATATCAGGTGAGCAGTTGATTTTCACAACTTCACCGCCAAAAGCCCGAATGAGTTTCTCACCGGCAATAGAAGCAGCACCGTTGACCGCATCAATACCGATACGGAGTCCTTGGGCAGAAACCCCTCTAAACAACGGATGTTTTATAATACTTTGGATATGACCATTTATGCCATCGGCAGAGGAGATAGGTAGCGGTTGAGAATCCTTTGCCTTGCCCTCAGTCTCAACAAAAGCTTTAAACTGGTGAAATTCATCGGGAAGCAGGAATCTACCCGGTGCGATAACAAATTTCATCCCCTGCCATTCAATTGGGTTGTGACTGGCGGTAATCACTACACCGCCTTTAATTGCCGGCTGATTTGCCCGAACAAAATGGACGACGGTTGGTGTTGGGCAAATTCCCAAGTCAATCACTTCTCCGCCCGCACTTTGTAACCCATTCATGACCGACCGGCTGAACTCATTACCGCTCGGGCGCGAGTCTCGGCCAACAACAAATTTCCCCGGACCCGCAAATCTCCCATATTCTTTAGCAATATTAAACACCGTTTCTAAGGTCAGGGTCTTGCCAACAACCCCGCGTAGACCAGAGACGCTAAAAATCGGCTCAGTCACAAATTTAATTATAATAAGACACAAATATTTGTCAAGATTAAAATGGTGGTAATTCTAAATTATCCTATCGGACATCAAGAGAAATACTCATTATAAACCAAGAGCCATTCTGTTGCCTTTGGTGGTGGAAGGGTTATAATTAAACTGAAGTATGAGGACTCGTTCAAAAGTAGCGGTCTTGAGGACCAGACCCGAAACGGTATTGGAGGATTATCGTCGACTCATTCGCTTAGCCGAGGCGGATAAGTACTTGAAGCCCGGTGTTACTACCATCTTAAAGGATAACATCTCCTGGCACTACCCAATGCCCGGGGCAAATACCACCCCTTGGCAGCTGGAAGGGACGATTTTGGGTCTTTATGATTTGGGGTATAAGGAGATAACGGTGGTTCAGAATAAGACGGTTGTTATTGATACCCATAAAGGGGAGGATTTGAATCTCTACCTGCCGATATTTCAGAAGTGCGGTTTGAAGGTGCTCTATAACTTTAAGGATTCGGATATGAAGTGGATACCGTTTAAGCCGAAGGCGAAGATGTTGGCGTTAGACCACATCTATCCCGAGGGGATAAGGGTCCCGGACTACTTTGTCGGGAAAAATGTTGTCCACCTACCAACGGTGAAGTGCCACATTTATACGACTACGACCGGGGCAATGAAGAATGCCTTTGGTGGGCTTCTTAGTACTCATCGCCATTATACCCATACTTGGATTCACGAAACCTTAGTTGACCTACTTTCTATTCAGCAGGAAATTCATCCAGGGATTTTTGCGGTGATGGATGGGACAACCGCGGGCAATGGACCAGGACCAAGGACATTAAAGCCGGTGGTAAAGAATGTTATTTTGGCTTCTGGTGACCAGGTGGCGATTGATGCGATAGCGGCGAAGATGATGGGTTTTGACCCGCTGGCTATTAAATATATTCGTTTAGCCCATGAAATGGGGTTGGGGGTGGGTGACCCAAGGGAGATTGAGGTAGTGGGGGATGATATTTCCAATGAGAACTGGGGGTTTAAAGTAGGTTTTTCTTTCCATCGTTTTTTGGGTTGGCTTTCCTGGTATGGACCAACCAGGTTCTTGCAAAAACTCATCTTCCGGACCTGGTTGGTGAACATCCCGATTTTTATCTCGGAATTTAATCACGATTTCATTCACTGGCCGCTGAAGGGGCGGAGGGTTTTTGAGCGGTGGAAGAGCGAGACGGGGTGGGGCAACCTTTTTCAAGAGTACCAGAAAAAAGGATGTCTCCTCCTTTAAGGTTGGATTGAACAGTAGTGATTAAAGGGTCATCCGTTCTTCGGTAGGTTGAGGATGCCCAAAAATTATTTAACTTTTTTCTTAATTTGAGATGATTTTTCCTTTTTTGATGGCGATTGGTGGGTTGGGGCTGGCGGCACAGGTGGTAATATTGAGGGAACTTTTTGCCAGTTTTGCTGGAAATGAGATTTCTGCTGGTATTTTCCTTTCAGTTTGGTTAGTTTGCGAGGGGGTGGGCGCGTGGGGTTTTGGGAGGTTACTTAGGAAACTAAGGGCAAATGAAGATTGGAGAATAATAGAAGAAGGGCAGGCGAAAGTCGGCAGTTGCCTTGCGCTCATTTCGGTGTTCGGTTCGATGGTGGCGGTGTTGGTGGTGGTGCTAATTCGTCCGGTTTTTGGGTTTCTGCCCGGGGAAAGCTTAAATCTGGGCGCACTTTTTCTGGTAACTTTTATTTCAGTTTTATTTCCCGCCAGCACTCATGGGGCGCTTTTTATATTTGGGGCTGAAGTTGCCTCTCGGGCTGAAGGGATAGGGGGTGTAAGCCGAGCCTATTTTTATGAGGGTTTGGGTACGGTAATTGCTGGGGTTCTGTGTTATTTTGTGCTCCTTTCCCGTATTAGCGGGTTAGGGATTGTCGCACTTTTGGGTGGGATTCCCCTGATAGTTCTTGCTTCCTGGTTTCTGATTCTTAACAAAAAAAAGAAAAGTATAATATTTTGGCTTTTATTTTGCATCGGTGTGGGTGCAATGCTTTCTACATTGGTTCCGTTGGTAAGCGAAGCGGTCCAACGAAAGGTTTTGGAGATAACCTGGTGCGGACAGAGGGTGCTGAAGGTGCGGGAGTCTCCCTATGGGAAGGTTGTCACCATAGAGCGGGAGGGACAGAGGGTTTTGCTTTATGATGGGGCTTTGGTGATGAGCGTTCCCCAAATTGATATTGGTTCGGTTGAAGAGTTGGTCCATTTTCCCTTATTGCTCCATCCAAAGCCTAAGGAGGTTTTAGTTATAGGGGGAGGTCTCGCGGGAGTGGTAAAAGAGGTTTTAAAGGAGCCGGTGGAGAAGGTTACGGTAGTGGAATTAGACCCAATATTGGTAGATGAAATCAGGCGCAGTGGTGGGAAGTTGGTTGAGGAGGAGCTTGCGGACCCCAGAACGAAATTGGTGCTCGGGGACATAAGAAGATTTTTGGCGATAACAAAAGATAGTTTTGATATTATTCTGATTGCGAGTGCCGCACCCCAAAGCCTGAGCGCTAATCGGGTTTTTAGTGAAGAGTTTTTCCGGTTATGCAAAAGAAGGTTGAAGAGTTCGGGTTTTTTAGTAACGAGAACACCAGGGGGTGGTGAGTATCCAAGCGCCGAGGTGGTGGCGCTATGGCGAGTAAGGTGGGCAAGTTTGAAGCGGGTGTTTTCGGAAGTGAATAGTTATTTTCTTGATTTTCCACTTATTATTGCCGGTGATAAGAAGATTGAGGGTTTAGCCCCGGAAGTTGTCGGACGAATGAAGGAGCGAGGACTGACTTTAACACTGATGGATTCAAGTTATGTTTCTACCCTCCTGGATAGTTTTCGCCAAGCGGTTCTCGGGCAACAGGGAGAGAAGAGATATCAAAATGAGGTGCGTCCCCTTTTTAAAATGGGCAGTCTGACCAATACCGATATAAAGCCAATAGAACTATTCTTCAATATGGTTCGGGAGCAGAGGCGTTCTTCGCCTTTTTTTGCCCGGCTTTACTTCGTCGCTTCCCAGGTAAGTAGGTGGGGAGTTTTGGGGCTGGTGTTGGTCATTTTTATTCTCGGGATTGTAGGTAGTTTGACCCGAGGCAGTTTTTTTGCCCGCGGAGTCGGCATCTGGACGAGTGGATTTGCTGGTGCGGGAATTGCCACCTTAACTATCTTATTATATCAGGTGCGGTTTGAGTCGGTCTATTCCGGAGTGGCTTTGCTTCTCACCGGGTTTATGTTTGGAACCGTGCCCGGGGCTTACTTAGGAGCTCAAATTGCAGAGGTGAGAAAAAGCAGAAGCGCCCTTCCTTCAGCTCTTCGCCCGACCCCATTTATCATTGGTGAGATGGTTTTAGTTCTCCTTAGTTTAGGGATAGTGGTGTTGGCGGAGAGCGGAGGCGGGCAATTTTTTTACCTTATTTGGTTAATTCTTGCCGGGATGTGCCTGGGCTGGCAATTTGCCATTGCCAGCGGAGAGGATGAGAAAAGGTCTGCCTCCGGCGGCGGAATAGCCGGTAAGTTGAGCGTGCTGGACTTTACCGGTGGCGCCTTGGGGGGGATGGTAATAGCGGTGTTAGTGGTTCCCTTGTTTGGTTTAATTTCAGCTGCGCTGTTACTCGCGGGGATAAAACTTGCGAGTTTGTTAACCCAATTTTTCAATTTCTTCATTCGCCGATCTCATTCTTGACATATAAATTATTTTAGGATAATATTTTTAACATAAGTTGTTTTAAAATAAAAAGGAGGTCTAATGTTAGTTACGATAGTGAGCGCGTTGCTCATTGCAGTCAGCTCTAACGGAACACCCGGCGTCCCGCCACCGGTTTGGGGTGGTGGTGGGCCGGACTCCTTTGGTTACATCTATCTGGACTCGGACACGGTCTGTCCTGGTGCACCCGCCTACAACTGGATTGATATTAAAGGGATAGGCACAAAGGTTACCGGACTTGCTGATGACAATGTGGTCGGTCCGTTTGATATTGGCTTCTCCTTTCCTTACTACTGGTATAAGGTAACTAAGGTTTATATCGGCTCCAATGGCTGTATTGCGTTCCACGACAAGCGTCTGAACGCCCATGAGTTTCCACCAATCCCCGACCCTCGTGGTAGTAATAATACCTTGGCGGCGATGATGTCCGACCTCGACCCTTCAGCTGGCGGTTCGGTCTGGGTCTGGACCAGTCCCGGAAATGATACTTTTATTGTCCAGTATGATAGCGTTCCTTTCTGGTCCACTGGCGGGAGGAACACATTCCAGATTATTCTCTCTTTGCCGGACTCATCAATCACTTTTCAGTACAAGGAGCAAAACGGAACCCCGTATGGCGGTTGGCTACCTGAATCCAATCAGTGTGGAATTGAGAATGTCTCAGGTAAGATCGGGCTGAACTATCTCTCCGGCAATATCCCGCCCGGGAATATGTACCATGCGGAACTGGCGGTGAAGTTTATCCCACCGGAGTCAACCACCTACCAAGTCCACGATATGGCGGTGCGCAATGCGATGAACGATATCTCCGGCGGTATGTTTGTTTTGAAAGACACGCCCATCACCTTCTGGGGTGTTTTCCAGAACACCGGCAATCAGCCCGAAGGTGCGTTTACTGCGGTCGCCCGGGTGCGCAACCTTTCTGGCGCGGTTATGTTTATTGATTCAACTACGGTTCAAGCACTTAATCCCGGTGAAACCGATTCGGTTGTCTTTCCAAACACCTGGACACCGACAACCACGGGCACTTTCGTAATTCAGGTGATTAGTAAACTGCCGCAGGATGCGGTGCCAATCAATGATACCGCCAAGATTGAGTTAAGGGTGGTGACTCTACCATCAGCGGTTCTTACCTATGACCGAGGGATAGCCAGCACCTATTACGGTTGGAATGGACCCGGCGGATATGGCTGTCGGTTTGTCCCACCAGTTTATCCCTGCACCGTTACCAGCGCCCGGGTTTATATGCAGGCGGCTACTTCTACCCCCTGTGCGATTGGTGTCTTTGATGACAACGGGTTAGGCGGCAGTCCCGGTGATACGTTCTTTATTGCTACGGTAGATGTTAGTACCGCAAACTGGTATACAGTAGCGGTTCGTCCTCCGGTGATAATTGAAGAGGGCGCATTCTTTGTTGGGGCGATGTCTGCGGTGCCCAATTCGCCCAGTTTTGGTATGGATTCGGTGCCGCCAATCTCATTCCAATCTTGGGAATACACTACCGGCTGGTCGCAGTCCCGGAATGCGGATGTGTTTGATGTGATGGCGAATGCGATAATCTCCGAACAGGTTGGGATAACAGAACTTCTTCCAGAAAGAATCCAGAGACCACCGCGGCTTGAGGTTTCACCCAATCCCGGTCATAGGGTTGTTCGGTTCACCGTTAATGCCCCGCTTTCCGCATCGGTTGAGGTTTTTGACGCCACCGGTCGGTTGGTAAAAGAGGTTATTCTTAAGGATGGCGTTGGTGTGCTTGACACTCGCGAGATAGCGCCGGGGATTTACTTTGCCCGAGTAGCCAAGGGTGGGTCATCGGTAGCAAAGGTCATCGTCTCCAAGTAAAAAAGAGCGGTCTTAGAATTCTGGCGGGGTCCTTCCACCCCGCCAGAATCTTTTAATGGCAACGACTCGGCTCTTTTGATTCGCGGTCTTCCATTGGAAGGAACCGTGCCGGTTGGCGGAGAAAGGCACTCTGGCAGTTTTGGTTGCAGAAATAATAGACCCTTCCTTGATAAACCGCGGTTAACTTTCCTTCCTTCGCCTGTTTCCGGTTGACCGCCATTCCACAAACCAAATCCTTTGCCTGAGGCGATGCGGCAGCAACGAGTTCTTCTACATTCTCGTAGATTTTCTTTAGCGCTTTTGGATTCTCAGCGGTGAGTTTGATGACCACCCCACTGTCAATTGCGGTTACTTCAAGAGAAACCTCCTCAAGCCACTCCAAGGAAAGATATTTTAAACAGCTAAAAGGCAGCCGCTCTTGTTTGTTAGGCGGGATGCTCTCTCCACCTGAGAACATTCCAAGTAACGCAATAATCCCTGCAAATATCCGAAACATATGCTCTCCTTTTAGATATTGATAGAAACTGTTGTCCAAAATTCCCGACCGATTATCGGTCCCCAATAGTATTCGGTTTTACCTTCCTGATGGGAAATCGGAGGCTGGTGATAGTCCCAGAGGTTGTTCACACCAAAACCCAGCCGGAAGATGGCCAGTTCTTTTGTCGCCCGGAGGTTGAGAATCGAATAGACCGGTGAGTCGTAATCTTGTCTATGGTTGTTTCCATAAACCGCCTGAACTAACATCGGACCATTGACCTCACCGGCAAGATTTAGCTCCACCTGCCAGTGGGGAATCTTGTAAGCAAGTATGTAGTTTCCACCCCAGCGGCGGATAAAAGGAAGGGGTTGAACAGAGCTACTCCGGGGGGAAATGGTATAGGCGTTGAGGGTAGCAGAGATATTTTTGGGCAGGACGAGGTTGATGGAAAATTCCGCTCCGGTGGAAAATACAAGTTCGTCAAGGTTATGGTAGTAAAAAATCGCGCGCCGGGTCAGGGTGTCTAAACCGGTAAATTCCGCAGTGATGAAGTCGCTCACCCGATGCCAGAACAAATTTAGTCTTATGTCGGAGATAAACCCTTGACCAATAACCCTCTTGGTAGCACCCGCCTGAAGCGAGAGCCCCGATTCGCGGACGAGACGCGGGTCGCGGCGAATCGCATACTGATAGCCATTAGGTAAATACTCCATACTTTCAAAGAGGACGGTTGGGGTTCGGAAGCCGGTGCCGGCGGCAAAGTTCAAATCCAAGAACCCAGGATAGAGTTTCACCGAGCCATAAGGGGAGAGGATGACACCATACTCAGAATTGAGGTCAACCCTTAAAGCGGGGAGAATCTCGGTAGAGAAACGAAGGAAGGGAGGAGAGATATTTTTACCTGATGTCCAGAAGGCGAGGTTATTTTCGGTATAACCTTGCTCAAAGAGACGGATGTCGGTAAGAAGTTGGTGAGTGAATGAAATCCCCGAAGTGAAATAGGAGAGGTTGGCGCTGAATTCACTATAAAGAGTGGTTTGCCGAGCGGAATAGTCTCTTGTCTCCACAACCCCGTTTTCTCGGTGCTCTGAAATCGCCAAGCGGAGTAGAAGTTCCTTTTCGTTAATGGTGAGTTGGGTGCGCTGCCACAAATCCCAGCGCCGGGTGTGAACTTTCTCCGCCAGCGGGTTCGTTCCGTATCCTGAATCAGCGATGATTGCACCTGCCCGGCGGAGTTCGTCGGCAAACGAGCCACCGGTATTTAATCGCCAGTTCAAACCCGGATAATAGTTTAGATTTGTGAGGATGATGTCACGGCGGAACGCGGTGTTTTCGGCAATGGTGTCCTGATTCAAGTCAACAAACTCTCGGTTGCTGTGGGCACTAATGATACTGATGCCCAAAGTTTTCAGATTGCTGCCCAACATCGCTGATAGGTCGTTGCCAAAACTGCGCTTGGTGTAGTTTGCTTTTCCCTCAAGCCGCCTGACCGGCTGAGGCAAGAGAATATTGACCGCGCCGGCGACCGCATCACTTCCCCAGATTGCCCCGGATGCGCCTTTCACCACTTCCAGCCGGTCAATGAAGTCAACCGGTAGAATGTCTAAGATGTAGCGGGAAGCAAGGTTGGAAAATACCGGTGTGCCTTCAAGCAGGATGAGGGAGAATCTGCCGGGTAACCCATGGATAGAGAGTTCGCTCGCTTCACAGGCGCTGCAGCGCTTCTGCAACTGAATTCCGGTTTCGGTCGTTGCCGCCTCACCGATTGTTGATTTTCCTGCCTGTTCGGCGACCGCTTTCGGAATGATAACGGTTGGTTCCGGTGTCCTGGATTCGTGCACCATTTCCCGGCGTCCGCGGATTTCTACTGTCGGGGCAGGAAGGGCTGTTTCCCGAAGCTGGACATTCCGGGTCGCCCTTTCGCCATGGTTGACAAAAACGGTTAGAGTTTCTGATTTGTAACCGATGAACTGATATACTACTCGGAACTCACCGTGACTCGGGACCTCAATATAATATCTCCCGAACGTATCAGTTGCGGTACCTATAGAGTGTCCCTCTAACCAAATTTGGGCACCAATAAGTGGTTTTCTCTCCGAATCAGAAACCATTCCTTCAATTGAACCATGAAAGGCAGCGAGGGGAGCAGGCAGAAGCCAGAAGGCAAAAATTAAAATGTAAATTGAGAGACGAAAATATGGAAGGATGGAGAAAAGGGAAGCGGTAAAGGCAAAGAATTCTCTATCTCTACCTGCCGAGGGTGGGTTGGGAAGTAAGGTGGTCAACAGGTGCACGGCCGTGCCTCCTTAAGCGTTTTAAACCCCTCCAGAACAAGATAGCCACAAATCAATAGGCCAACAATTGGGTCAGCCCGCCAAAAACCGAACAGGCGATTGAGCCCAATTCCCAAGAGAAGTGCAAAAGACATTCCAACACAGGCCAAGGTCTGCTTGGAATCGGCGATCAGGCTTGTGCTTCTCAGGGTTTTGCCGGTCTTTTGCTTTAAATAGAAGAGGCAGGGCATCACAATAAGCGAAGCGATTGCAATGGTAATCCCAAAGAGGTTCGCCGCCGGAATTTCCTGTGCGGCAAGGCTCTTTGCCGAGTCATAAAGCACATAACCGGCAAAGATAAAAAATAACCAGCCAACCAGTTTAGTCGCTTTCCTTTCAATCCTTTCTTCTTCTTTATAATCTTGTCTCCGCTGGCGGAAACGCCAGATAATTATCCCACCGGAGAGGGACTCAACAAAACTGTCCAACCCAAAACCAACCAAAGCGCTGCTATCGGCAACCCGACCAGCGATGATTGACACAATTCCTTCCAGCATATTATAACCTACCGTAAAGCAGGCAAGCAAAAACGCCCGGCGGAAGAGAGTTGGGTGGGGAAGTTCATCCTTCTCCATTTACTCCCCAAGGGTGCTGAAGTAAGCCTGCCAGAAGGGGTCGACTTTTACCGATTTTAACTCTTCAACCCTGCCACTGGTGCGAATGAAGATACGTTCTTTGTCGGTGAATTCGCCAATTGTCCACATTGGGAGTCCGGCCTGTTCTGCTGCCTTTTTAAGTAGGGGGAGCCGGTCAGTCGGGACTGAAGCCACCAGCGTGCCTTCACTGATGGCAATATAAGGGTTCAGATGGAAGTAGTGACACACCTGTGCCACCGGCTCAGAGACGACAATCTCCTTTTCCCAGACCGTAACCCCTATTCCGGCCGCCTCGGCCATCTCATAGATTCCACCGAGAAGCCCACCCTCGGTAGCGTCGTGCATCGCCCGGACATAGGGGCGAAAAAGAAGCGCATCCGGGACAACGGTCATCTGGTAGAATAGTTCTTTAGCCTGGGTAAGGATATTAGGTGAAATTTCCTTCTTCAGTTGTTCTTCCGCCTGGAGAGCAAGGATTGCTGTAGCTTCAATCGCGGGTCCTTTGGTGATGACCAGTTTGTCACCAGGAATGGCAGCGGATGCTGGTCTGAGGTCCTCTTCCCAGCCGAACCCCCAGACAGTTGCACCACCATTTAAAGGATAGGTTATACCTGGATAAACCCCGGTGTGCCCTCCCACCACCGCGATACCAAGTTTTGAGCACTCCTCGTGAAGTTGACGCCATAAATTCGTTAGTAAATCCTCATCGGTCCCGGGCGGTAACAGGAGGCAGATGGTCAGATATTGAGGTTGAATCCCAAGAACTGCAACATCACTGGCGCAGATGTGAACAATCGCCCAGCCAAAATAAGGAAGAAGAACGGGCATTCCAAATGTTGGGTCTTCCGCGACAACCATTACCCGGTTTTTTCTCTCAACCTGTCCCAGGCTTATCACCGCAGCATCAACCCCGTGTTTTGGACCAATTATGACCTTTGGGTCTTTTTTACCTAGATAGGGGAAGATGAGCCGATTGAAGGATTCGGGGTCAAGTTTACCAATCTGTGGCAGTCGGGTTATTGGGTTAATCATCACACTATATTTGAAGCAAATATTGTGCCAGCCAATTCCTAATTTGTAAGATAGAGAATTTACGAAGGTTATATAATCAAGAAGGGTACTTTTTAAAGGGGTTTTGTCTCTTATTCACCATCGGGTGTGGGAAAAGAGACATTTTATCCTTTATTGGTCAATCCATATTTCTTCATCCGGTAAAGGAGGGTCGCCCGGGAGATGCCGAGAAGTTTTGCCGCCTTAGTCCGGTTGCCGTTGGTCTTTTTGAGGGCGGCGGTAATATAGCTGCGTTCAATCTGTGCCAGCGTCGTGCCCCCATCCGGAATCTCGGGTGTCGGTAGCGGGTTCTTCATTCTCGGCATCAGCCGGTCGATAATATGCTCTGGTTTTATCGTTTTTCCTTTACTCAAAAGAAGTCCCGACTCAATTAAGTTCTCAAGTTCCCGAACATTACCTGGAAATTCATACCCTTCTAAAAGTGCCAGCGTCTCGGGGCTGGTCATCCCTGGTGGATAACCTCGTTTTTTAAGATAATTATCAACCAGTTCCGGTAGGTCTTCCGGGTGTTCGCGTAAAGGTGGTAATTTGATTGTGAAGACCGCCAGACGGTAGTAAAGGTCTTCCCGGAAATCGCCTCTTTTAATTAGCTCTTGGTGGTTTTGATTTGTGGCACTTAATATTCTAATGTCTACCCGTAATGTCTCGCTAGAGCCGACCGGCTGAATCTCTTGCGTCTCAATCGCCCGCAAAAGTTTCACCTGAAGTTCCCGTTTCATCTCGGTTACTTCATCAAGAAAAAGAGACCCCGAGTTAGCCTGGACAAACCTTCCCTGTCGGTCGCCGGTTGCGCCAGTGAATGCCCCTTTCTTATGACCAAAAAGTTCACTTTCCACCAAACTGTCGGGAATCGCGCCGCAGTTCACGGCGACGAAGGGACCTTTTGCTCGACCACTCAGAAAATGAATTGTTTTTGCAACCAGTTCCTTCCCAGTGCCGGTCTCGCCCCAGATAAGAACCGGCGCATCACTTTCTGCGGCTAATTGGACCAGTTCTCGGACTTTTACCATCTCAGGGCTTTTCCCAACAATCGCAGAAAGCCCAAACTCTTTTTTAATCTCCTTACGGAGTCTAATATTTTCTTGACTCAATGAGCGAAGTTTCAACGCATTCCGGACTAGTCCTTTGAGGTGCTCATTCTCAAAAGGCTTCATCACATAATCAAAAGCACCCGCCTTCAGCGCCGCCACCGCACTCTCAACCGTGGCAAATCCGGTAATTATAATTACCGGAATTTCCGGATCTTGGACTTTGGCAATTCTTAGCACTTCAATCCCATCTCCATCCGGCAGTACTAAGTCGCTAATAACCAAATCAAAACCTAAATCCCTTATGAGCTCTTGACTTTGAGTAACACTTCCAGCAATAACTGTTTCATAACCCGCTTCTTCTAAGACCAACTTGAGAAGTGAGCAGATACTGGGCTCATCGTCAACAATTAAAATCCGTTGTTTCATCTCTTCTTAAGGATAACCCAGGCCGTTGTCCCCTTACCTACTTCACTTTTCAGGATTAACCTCCCGCCGTGTTCATTCACGATTCGCTGGGCAATTGCTAACCCTAAACCCGTTCCGCGCGTTTTTGTGGTCCAAAAGGGTTCAAAAACAAATTTGAGTTTATCTTGTGGTATCCCTGGACCGTTGTCGCTGATGAAAACTCGGACACTGTTACCTGTCGCCTCAAATCCGACTTTTATCTCACCCCCCGGTTTGACCGCCTGAGTCGCATTTAGGAGGAGATTGAGAAAAACCTGGCGCAACTGATTCGGGTCAGCAAGAATCTTTAATCCCTTTTTGGGAGAGAGTTTCTCTACCCGAATATTTTTTTCTCCTATTACCGGTTCAAGGAACTTGAGCGCTGAGCCCAAAAGCTCTTCAACCGCCACTAATTGAAGTCTCAAGGGGGCTGGACGGGCATATTGCAAAAAGTCCTCAATCAACCGATTCAGTCGGTCAACTTCAGTGATTACCAGTGTGGTAAGTTCCGTTTCCTTATCACTCACTCGCCCGGCTAAGATTTGGACCGAACTCCTGATTACTGCGAGCGGGTTTTTCACCTCATGGGCCATTACCGCTGCCATCTCCCCCAACGTCTTCAGCCTCTCCCCGTGGTATAACTCTTCTTGCATCCGCCGCTGTCGGTCAGCAAGTATGCCGGTAATCGCTCCAACGGTTAGGTAGAGGGGAATCTCAAAAACCGCCTCCCGCGCCTGGTGAACAAGGGTGGCACGGGTTAAGAAGACATGGGGGAGGAAGAGCGTTATGATAACCCCAGCGCTCAAAATTCCGCCTTTCCACCCGTAACGAAAACCAGCGGTTATTATAGGGAGATATGAAAGTCGACGGAAAAGGTCGTGCCAGAAATGCATTTCTGGGTTGGTGAGATAATGGCCGAGCATCAATACCAGAATGGCAGTAAAAGTCGCCCAGAACTCAAACTGGTGCCAGAGCGGCTTATTCATTATAAAAATTATAGCAGAAACAGTTCATAATGCAAAGTTCATAGTATAAATATACCCCTGCCTTAGACCAGGAGCAATAACTAATAACTAATTTTTGATGTTAAGATGAAATGAGGCATAGTTGAGGATGAGTTGGAGGGTTTGTTCTGGGATTTTTTTATCAATCAACTGGAGTACCGGAGTATGAAGGAGGGTGTTTAAGAGCAGAATCTCTTGAGCAGGCAGATTCACGCTAAATGCTTGAGGCATAAGGATTGAGACATCGGGTCTCTTCACTCCTTCCTTTCCCTTTATTTGCTCTTGGCAGTGGGGACAAATAACGCCACCTTTCTGGAAGCTGAAGTGAAGAGGTGGAGTATGAAGGTCGAAACAAAGGAGCGTCCGGCATTGGATACATTTTTGCAGTTCTGGTCTAAAGCCTAAGAAGGAGGTCGCTTTTAAGAAAAAGGCACCAATCAGCCCCGAGTAATCAGTAGGCTCTTTTGGCGGAGTTGATAAGGCGAGCAGGGTGTTTTTGAGGAGCTGAAAAACTCTGGGTTCGGAGTTGTGGTGGGCAAGGGCGCGCAGAAGAAATCGGGCGATCTGCCCGGCGGAAAGAAAGGCATTATAGTTAAGAGGGATGTGGGGGTGGGCGTTGATGAGTTCGGCGTTGCTGACGGTGGCTAACTCTCGGTTTTCCCGGAGGTAAATAGTAACCTCAGAAAGGGCAAACAGTTCTAGGGCAGCACCAAAAAGACTCTTTGGTCGGCGGGCACCCCGGGCTATGGCCGTGACAAGCCCAAGGTTTGGAGTCAAGAGGGTGACAATTTTTGATGAGTTCCGCCAGTTACGCACTCGGAGGCAGACCGCTTCAGTTTTAATAATTCTCCGCATTTAATCCTCAGAACGAATCTCACCGATGAGTTCCTCAATTAAGTCCTCCAGAGTTACAATGCCGGTCACCTCGCCACCGTGGTTCTCTAAGACTGTCAAGTGTTCACCTTTGTGTTGCATTTTCCTTAAGACATCAATCGCTCGGTTCTCTTCGGAAATCCGTCCTACCGGTCGCATTAAAGATGAAATTGGGGTAGAGCTTGAGGGATGCGAGATGAGGTCTTTAGCAAGGAGAACTCCGATGATGTTGGTTTTTTTATCTTTATAAACCGGGATACGGCTGTAGCCAAACTTGCGGAGAAGGGCAATGGCTTCGGTTATCGGGGCATCTTCCGGGAGCGATTTTATCCTTTCAATTGGAATACCAGCCTCCTTTACTTTCATCTTTGAGAATTGAAAAAGCCGGGCGACCATATTGGCGGTGAGCGACTTTTCCTGATGCTGGGCAATGGCTTTGAGGAAATCTTGACGTGAGAGAGCGGTGCGGACGGATTTTGGGAAGATTAGGGACAAAAGGTAGGTAAAAGGGGCAAAGGCGAACCGGCTATAGTTAAGGATGGTCGCGCTATTTTTAAGCCAGGCAGTAGGAAGAGTCTGGGCAAGACCTTTGGGTAAGTAGTCACCGAAGATAAGTAAAAGGGTAGTGGTTGAAAGAACCGCTATCGGGGTTGCTGCCGAACCGAGTTGAGTAACAAAGTAGTGTTCAAAAAAAATGGTCGCAAACACAGAAGCGAAGTTTGTGCCAACAATGGTAGTAATAATGGTTACCTCTTGGTTGTTGAGGATGTTAAGTGCGGTTCGGGCACCCGGAAGGGACCTTTTGACCCAGTTGGTAAGCCTTATCCAATTGGCATTATAAAGGGCAGTTTCGGAACCGGCATAGAAACCAGCGATGACAATTAGAAAAAAGCCCAGGAGGAGGTCCATCTATTTATGTTTTTTTACTATTAAAACCTTCTCTATTTTTCTTCCGGTGACCTCGATAAGGAAAATCTCTAAGGAGCGAAACTCAATTTTATCTCCGGTAGTAGGTAACCTACCCAGGTAGTCGTGAATAAATGTTGAAAGACGGTCAAATTGGACAGCAGCGAAGGCGTTGTCAAAAAGGTGGTTTAAGGTGGCAAGGTCAATTTCACCGTCAACGAGAAACTTGTCTTCGTTCAATTTTTGATAAGGAAGTTCTTCGGCGAGGTCAAACTCATCGGCAATCTCGCCAAAGATTGCCTCAAGGAGGTCTTCAAGAGTCACCAATCCGGCGGTTTGTCCAAACTCGTCAACGACCACGGCAATATGGGAGTTTTTCCGGCGCAACTCATTGAGGAGGGGAAGGAGCCGTTTGACTTCCGGAATAAAGTAAGGGAGGCGGGCTTCGGTGGTAACTTTTGCTTCGGGATTAGGCGCGGTTAGTAGTTCCTTCACATAAACTATGCCGATGATATCGTCAATATTTCCTTCATAAACCGGCAAACGAGAGAAACCCGCATCCTGAGCAAAGGAAAGTGCTTGGGCGATAGTCGCGGTGCTGGGAACGGCAACAATCTCTGATCGCGGTGTCATAACTTCGGAGACGGTCCGTTTATCAAAGTCAATTAAGTTGCGCAGAATTTCCTCCTCCCCACCCGAAAAAATTCCCTGCTCTTTGCCAATTTCCACCATCGTGTGCAGTTCCTCATCGCTCAACTGCGGCTTTTCCTGAGGAATGAAAGTAAAAATAGTGGTGAGTTTGGTCAAAAGAAAGGTGAAAGGGGTTAGTAAGGTTTGGAAAATAGTAATTATCGGTGAGGCGAAACGAGCGAAAGGGAGGGGTTTTCTGGCGGCAAATATTTTGGGTGAAAGCTCCCCAACTAATAGCAGCGCAGTTGTCATAATTACCCCTCCGATGCCTAAGACCCGGGCCAAGGGCAAGTTATTGGTGTGAGCAAAATTGATGAGGAAGAGAGTGAAGATTGCGGTGGCACTAGTGTTGACCGTCAGATTGCCAAAAATGATTGTGGCTAAAAGACGCTGGGGTGAAGCGAGGAGCTGTTTAATTTTTGGCTGTTCGGTTTTATGATAAGATGCTAGCGAGAAGAACGCCGCTTCCGAACCAGAAAAGAAGGCGGAGAGGGAAAGGAGTAAAATAGTTAAAAGCAAAAGCCAGAATATTGACATTATCCCGATAGTTCCTGGTGGGCGGTTTTCAAACTACCAACTTGGAACTATGAACTTTTCTCATAAAGGTGCTTCATTTCCCGGTGCGAGAAGCCCGCGAGGTGCAATATCCCATGTTGGACTAAGTACAGCAACTCCTCACCCAGAGTTGACCCCTGTGCCCGGGCTTGAATCTTTGCCTGCTCCCGTGAGACATAAACCTCGCCAATAAGAAAATTTTCTGGTGGTAAAGCGGTATTTAGGGGAAAGGAAAGGACATCAGTGGGACCAGTCCGTCCCAGGAAACGGAGGTTGAGATCAGCAATGGACTTGTTGTTGACAAAAATAATATGGATTTCGCCGCTCGGGAAGCGGTCTTTTATATAAGGAGCGAGCTTTTTGCTCAAATTCTGAATCGCCCGGAGGAGGGTTTGGTCTTTTGTGCCAAAGACCTTAACCACCAGCCCCATTTTCTCGGTTTTTTTCTGCCGGAGGCGGCTTCTTTTCCTCGTAGGCATGGATTATTCTTGAGACCAGTGGGGGGCGCACGACATCTTCTTTGTTAAAATAAACGATACTTATGCCCTCAATACCAAGAAGCAGGGTCTGAGCCTCAACTAAACCGGAGGTATATTGATGAGAAAGGTCAATCTGTGTGATGTCCCCGGTTACGATTGCTTTTGAGTTCCAACCCAAGCGGGTGAGAAACATCTTCATCTGGCTGGAGGTGGTGTTCTGTGCCTCATCTAAGATGATAAAGGCATCAGATAGGGTTCGGCCGCGCATAAAAGCTAATGGTGCCACTTCAATAACCTCTTGCTCAATTAGCCGTTGAGTTCGTTCCAAAGGCATCATATCAAATAAGGCATCATAAAGCGGTCTTAAATAGGGGTCGATTTTCTCCTTAAATGTTCCAGGTAGATATCCCAACGACTCACCCGCCTCCACTGCTGGTCGGGTGAGGATGAGCCGGCTACATTTCCCAGAGATAAGGGCATTAACCGCGACCGCCACCGCCAGGTAAGTTTTACCGGTTCCAGCTGGACCAATCGCGAATACCACATCATTCTGATAAATCTCCCTTAAATAACGGCGCTGGTTTTCGCTCTTGGGGATAATGGTTTTGCGGGGAGTGTGCAGGACCAACGACTCCTCGCCCTTGGGTTCTTTGCTTTGCCCAACTGACAAAGGAATATCAGTTTGAACTTGCTCCCCTTCCCCCTTTTCGTTTCTTAACCTTCTCACCTCGGCCTCAATTAACTCCGGCGTAATCCGTTCTCCTCTTCGGCAGCGGGCGAGGAGGCGAGTAAAGAGTTGTTCCAATTCCGTCTGTTCGGAGCGGGGACCGGAGAAGCGAAGTAGACCGTCCCGAAAAACGACATAAGTCCGATAAAACCGGCTAATCGTGGTAAGGTTGATATCAGCCGGACCGAGGAGTTCTACTTGGTCAATATCCTCGGCGGGGATAATGTACCGCAACTATAACAATTTTACCACTAAATTCTTCACCGTCAAGTAAATTCCTCACGTAGGGCTTCAGAGTATCTTTAATCTCCCTTTACCGTTTTGGACATAGCCAATAATTGCCGCCGCTGAATAGCCAAGAGTCAACAGTTTTTCCAATAACCGCTCCGCTTTTTCCTTTGGGAGTGAAATCAAGAGTCCACCCGAAGTTTGCGCATCACACAAAATGAGGCGCATCTTTTCAGATAGATTGCCCATATATGCTACCTTCTCTTGAATGAATTCGTAATTGTTAATCGTGCCTTTTGGAAACAGACCTTGTTCCGCCAGTTCTAAAACGCCGGGGAGTAAAGGGACTTTTTCCGCTTCAATAACCAAGTCCACGCCGCTCGCCTTTGCTATTTCCCAACTGTGACCTAAGAGACCGAAACCGGTGATATCAGTCGCCGCATTCACCCCAACCACGCTCATCGCCTCCGCCGCATACCGGTTTAATTGACTCATCACCCGGTTCGCTTCTTCAACAACTTTCGGCTCACTTCGGTTTGCCTTTAATCCGGTAGTGATTATTCCGGTGCCAATTGGTTTAGTTAAAATCAAAACGTCGTCAGGTTTCGCCCCGGCATTGGTAACGACCTCGTGCGGATGGACTATTCCCACCACCGCCAACCCAAACTTAAGTTCCATATCCTTCATTGTGTGACCACCAGCAACGACCGCATCCGCCTCCCTTACCTTATCCCAAGCACCGGCAAGAACCGTCCGGACTGTTTCGTGCCCAATCTCCCCAGCAGGAAACCCTAAGACCGCCAGTACTACTATTGGCTTTCCACCCATCGCATAAACATCAGAAAGCGAGTTTGCCGCGGCAATCTGTCCAAAGGTGTAAGGGTCTTCGGCAAGTGGTGAGATAACATCTACCGTTAAAACCAGCGCCCGTTCAGAATCTATCTTAAAAACCCCGGCATCATCACAGGTCTCGGGGGTGACTGTTAAATCCGGATGAGCAAAACTGGGCAAACCGCGCAATACCGTAAATAGTTCCTTTTGACAGGTCTTACCGGCACATCCGCCAGCCCGGGCATAATCAAGGAGACTCTTTTTTCTCAAACTTAAGCCTATTTTATTCGCACTACTTTTTTTAGTCCGCCCCCTCTGGTGAGGACAAAATACACCCCCGGCGCCAGGGGACAAGCGACCGTCCTGCCTAAGGGGTCAAAGACCAGAGCGGTCTTTGGTAATTTCAATCCACTTTGGTGCTCCTCAATACCGCCACTAATTCTGGTCCGGATAGTTATCGCCTCCCAAAGGTTAGGGTTTCCTAATGAACGAACGGTTAATTGAACTACCTCTTCCCCTTCAGTTGAATTGGTAAAAACCGCCACATCAATCAAACTATCAACTTCATTTGGGTTTAAAGTATCAAACATTGGCATTCCAGGCTCAAGGCACCGCCCCCGTAAGCAGTAAGTTACTGACCAACCCGGAACTTCCTGTAAGATTAAGCAGTCAAATTGATAAACATCCGGTTCGCTCCCAGTGTTAATTAGGGTAAAATAAAAATAGGCGGTGGCACCAGGCGCGACTATTTTTAAGGTTTCACTCCGGCAAAAGAAATCAAAACCATATTGGGCATGAACTATCCCACCGATAAGGGGTAGGAGTAAACCCAAGATTGATAATTGCCATTTTTTACTCATCTAGCGCTCCTTCCTGCTTCACCTTCTTGTCATTGCGAGCGAAGCGATTCCATCGCGTGTGAGGGCTCGGGATAATTTCTGAAGGCGAATCTGTTTCGGATTTAGTATTCAAACTTCGCTTCGCTCGGGAGGGTGCTTTTATATTAGTTTTGGCTGTTTGCAAAACCCTGTTTGTTTTCCTCTCCTGAACAAACGCCACTATTCGTAACCTTTCCTTGTCCCAAAAATTAGGAATAGGAAATTTCTCCTCAAAACGAACTGTGTCGCCGGGCAAAAGGGTAAACCCCCAACCAGAAAAATCGGGAATCATCGCCCGCATCACATTGTTATAGAGCGAATCGGTGGCACCAGGCAATAAGCTACGAACACTGTCTTCGGTTACAACTAAAAACAACCGTAAAGTATCTGGTGGTGTTGAATCAACACCAGAAATAAGCACAACGGCGGTGCCGGTGCCTGACTCTATCCAACCTTCAACCTCAATCTGTGCCTTAGGTAAGACACTTTTTGCCTTAAGAATATAATTGCGAAAGATTTCGTAGTTATACTCTGGTCCGGAGGTTCTAACCACCTCCCCACCGTCAAAAACGGTTGCTGGCTCACCACCCGATTCATAATAAACCGCTCGCCGCATCTCAACATATTCTGGAGAAAGAGTGTCACCATGCAATCGCCGATGGTAGGCGATAATCACCACGCTATCTTGGAACTCTGTTACTAAACTCTCAAGGGCTCTGGCGGCAAAGGGACAGTAACTACAACGCTGATAGGTGAAAAACTCTCCCAAAACTACCCGATTGGTCGGCACCAAGGAGACCTTAGGTGCTTCTGAGCAGAAAACCACAGTAAGGCTGAGGAAAATCACAAGGCGAGAGGTCATTGTCAATCGCTTCTTATGTTATTAAACCAGCCCCATACAGGAAAGGCAAATCTGGGTGCTGAAGTTATAGATTCTTGACCAGTTTCCCACAAAAGAACCAATTATCACCATCACTACGCCGGCAAAGGCGAGCGTTAAAAAGAAGATCCACCGCCGCATTTTTCGCTCGGCTCAGAAAGGAGATTGGGCTGGTTTAAGAAGCGTGCGTTTCGGCTACTCAGCGCCGCACCAATCGCACCGACAATCTGGGGTTCATTCGGAACCAGCAGGTTTACACCGAAATGGCGTGCCAATAACACCCGGATACAGGGGTTATAGGCAACTCCACCACAGAAGACCACTGGCTCTTCAACACCAACTCGTCCGGCAATCGCTAAAAGTCTTTTCACAATTGATTCGTGGAGACCCCGGGCGATTGCGTTTTTCGCTACACCGCGGGTAATAAGCGAAACCACCTCAGATTCAGAAAAAACTGTGCACATTGAGTTAATCACCACCGCCTCATTCGCTTTCAGTGCTTGGTGCCCAAACTCACTGAGTGTATAACCGAGTGTTGTCGCCATCACCTCAAGGAATCTGCCGGTACCCGCGGCACACCGGTCGTTCATCTCAAAGTTCACCTGACGGCCATTCTCAACCCGGATAACCTTGGAATCCTGTCCGCCGATGTCAATTACCGTTCGGCAACCGGGAAAGAGCCAGTTTGCCCCTAAGGTATGAGCGCGAATTTCAGTGATAACTGGACAACCAAAACGCTCGCGCAAAAGATGTCTACCATAACCAGTGGCAACGAACCCATCAACCGGTTCATCCTGAAGTAATTCCTGGACCCGCTGGAGTGGGTCGGTCCCGGTGTCAACAATCCGGAACTTCACCACCTGCTCCTCTTCCAATACTACTAATTTGGTAGTACGGGAGCCAATGTCAATCCCAATGGTTCTAAGTTTCAACTTTTAACCCAACTGCTCAATAAAAGCCTCAATCCTAGTTCTTAACTGCCCGGTGTCCTCTTCGGAGTAGTCGGTTACTATCTTTAGGGTTGGAATGCCCACCTGTTTTAATGCACCATCTACCCGCATCGCCTCAATGTTATAACCATGACAGGTCTGAAGGACATACTGAACTACGCCTTTCACCCCATACTCTCGCGCCTTTTTCACTATCGCTTCAATCCGTTCTTGATTCGGGGTAAAACAGGCGCAGGAGATTTTGAAGTAGCGCTCCGCAATTGCGGTAATCTGCCCCTCCAGGTCTTGGGCGGTTTCATCAATCAGATGCTCAAAGTAGCGGGAGCCGGTGCAGCTTTCATCCCAAACAATCACCGCACCGGACTGCTCAACCAATGAATGCACCTTCCAGTTGCCCATCACCGCTGGACACCCGGTAATCATCACCCGCTTCGTTCCTTTCGGGACCGGCGAAATCCCATTTTTAATCCGCTCCTTTAATTCTGCATTAAGCCTTACCACCGCTTGAGTAAACCGGCTTGGCTCATCATTCAGCGCCGCCTGCATCACCACCAGCCCATCCAGACCGCTGATTGGGGGCGGGTCCACTTTACGCAGTTCGGCAAGTTCCTGTAATGCCTTCCGCTTATTATTCATAATCCGAATCGCCTCTTTCAGCCGGGTGGGTTCTACTTTAGTTCCAGAAAGTTCTTCCAGCTTCTGCCGAAACTCGTTGACCGCATTGCGCCAGAGGTCAAAGTCCAGTTTCTCCTTTTTCTGGGGTACCTCCATCACATGAAAGTTCACCTTACTCGCCAGAATCTCCCAGGTCTTCTTCTTCGCATCGCAGGTAGTCTCGCCTACCGCCAGACTCTTGATTGGTGCGTAAGGGCAGGTCTTGGAAAAAGCCAGCCCCAGTGTTGACTTCACCAAAGGGCAGATGTCTCGGGGGAAGGTCTTCTCGGCATAAGGTACCGACGCCTGAATGCCACCGCAAAGCGCAATCGGAACCGTATCTGTTGCTAATGCCAGCTCCTCAGGCACGTAGATACAAAAAGTCCCGACAATCTTCTTACCCTGATTCCGCTCGGTAACCAGTTCCGCAACGCGCCCGCCGTGCGCCTCATGCAAAACCCGGTCAAAATAGTCCATCGCCTTTGGTCTATTCTCTTGCTGGGCAACCGTCTGTTGAAACAGTCGGTTCACCGCCGCCATCATCTCATCGTGTAGACTAATATCCAAACCCAACTCTTTCAGTAACTCTTGATATTTTTCTGACATAACTTCCTCCTATGGTGGTATTTATTATTAAAAGGGGAAATGAAGACGGTTTTAATCCCTACTACCGGCAGACCGCCGGCAAAAAGCCGGGGTCTCATTTTTCTCTCCTTAACAAACGGGAAGCGTTATTACCGGTGTGATTATGAAGCAGACCGCTCCTGAGAGAGGGGTAGCTCATATCCCCCCTCCTTTTCTAACCGGAGGAGGGACAAACCAAGAGCGGAGATTTCTCACGGTGACAATTTTATGAATTTTTTTCTTATCAGTCAAGCCCTATTCTACTCCCATTTATTAGGTTTGAAATGGCAGCAAATCCGCCTTCGGCAGAAGTATTGCGACTCTTTTTCGTCATTGCGAGGTTTTTCTTTTTTCCGTCATTGCGAGCGACCAACGGGAGCGAAGCAATCTCATCTGCTCAACCACCCAATAGGATTGCCACGCCCTTTCAGGGCTCGCAATGACAAAAGGGGAAGGAGGCTCGGAATGACAAAAAGGGGGCGGAGGCTCGCCTTTCAGTGCCAGAAAGAAAACCCGTGCTCTACACAAAACCGGAAAAGACAAGGAAACAGAGAGAATGAACAACGGGACAAAGGGTAGGGTGTAGTCCTATTTACTCCTGAATATGAAACTCAATTATGTCTTTGTCTATAAGGAGAAACCCTTTTTCTACCCGCTGACCGGTAAACCCGTTTTCCCGCCAGAGTCGGGCATAGGCGAGTTTTCGGGCAAAGTCTTTGTGCAAGTTGTTAGCAGCATCAATCACTGTTGCCGGAGTTTTTAAAATAACCGGTTCATCCATATCCGGTGGTTGGCCTGGTTTTTTAGTATAAACTCGAATTATGTTTAGGCTGGTAAAAACCCCCTTTTTAAAATCTTCCAACCCCTGACCCGACATAACCGAGAGTAACAGAATCGGAGTATCACCAATCGACTCCCGAAGAATTGTTAGTCGGTCAAGGGACTGGGGGTCGTCTACCTTTGTTCCAATCCGCAATAGGGGAATTTGCCGAGGGGCCGAGGGGCCGATTATTCGGTGTTGAGTCAATAGGTTTTGCATCTGTTCGGTAGTTTCCAGGAGGCTATCGTCGGAAAGGTCTATGAGCCAAACGAGGGCATCCGCAGTCCGAAGGATGTGGAAAAGCCAGGCGGGTGAATCCGGAGTTAGGGGCGGGGTATCAACTAACTGAATCTGAATATCTTCAAAAGGCATCATTCCCGCCAGTGGTCTGGTGGTAGTAAATGGGTAAGGAGCGACCTCGGTATTGAGTCCGGTTACTCTCTGCACCAGGGCTGATTTGCCACAGTTTGGTGGACCAAATACCACCACCTGTCCCGCCCCTTGTTTTTCGATGTGAAACCAGTCCGTCCTTTTCCCGCCACCCTTCCCCTCAGACAGTTCCCGGCGGATGCGAGCAATCCGGCTTTTAATGTCCGCCTGCATCTTTTCGGTTCCTTTATGCTTCGGAATTGTGGCGAGCATCTCCTCAAGGCAGAGCAGTTTCTCTTCCAGGGTCTTTGCCTGGCGAAACTTCTCTTCCGCCTGTTTATATTCCGGAGTGAGGTTAGCCGGCATCGATATCCATAAATACCATTCCGGAAATTAGTTTCGGATAGAAGTCGGTTGACTTCTGGGGCATTCGTTCCTTCTTTTCTGCTAAAGCCTGAATCTGTTCCGGGCGAGTTGGGTTCAAAAAGAGGGCACAGTCCGCCTCACCGGAGTCTACTCGGGTGATGGTGTCCCGCCAATGACGTTCATAAAGAACCCTTCCTTCAACCTGCTCCGGGGTTATTCCAAAAACCCGCTCAATGACACATTTGTGAAGTATTGCCACATCCAATTTCTGGTAGTCACCACTTTTCCCGGGGAAGAACCGCTCAAGGAGTCGAGGTTGGCGGAAGACAAGGAGATAACTCTTGCCCTTACCCCAATAGAGGACAAAGGCGTGCTCAAAGGCCCGGCGCGCCAGTTCCACTTTTGCCTGTTCGTCGGGAACCGCTTGAATGGTGAAGAGTTCACCCAACCGAGCCAGCGCCGCCGATAGTCCTATTTTTACCGCTCTTAAAAGCCGATGGGTGGGAAGAATTATTAAACCCGGGTCGGTGAGTTTAAAGAAGGCGGCGGTCTTAAACCTCAATGCCGCATCCTTAGGGACCGGACCATTTCTTTCCATCTCTTGGCGATAGTTAAGGGCGGTCTCATACCGGTGATGTCCATCGGCAATCAAAACCACCTTATCCTGAAACGCCCGGGTCAGCGCCGCCACCCGTTCCCGCTCCAATAAGCGCCAGAGCCGGTGGACAACCCCGAACTCGTCGGTAGCAACCATGTCCGGAGGGGTTTCTGTTTCCAAAATAGCGTCCACTTCGCCTTTTTGGTCCAGATAAAGGAGAAATATCGGTTCGTAATCCTTTTTTGTGGCTCGGAGGAGTTTTAACCGGTCCTCCTTTGGTCCAGAGTGGGTAAATTCGTGCGGTAACACCGTCCCTTTCTCAAACTCCTCAACCCGGATGGCACCGATGAAGCCTTTCCTAATGTAGGTGGTCTCATCCAGTCGGAACTCCTCTTCAAGGATATAAAAGGCGGGTTGGGGGTCACGCAGAAGCACCTGGGTCGCTAACCATTGGGCACAGGTTTGAGCGGAAGATTGATAAGGTTCATCACCCTCGGGCAGAATTAGCCGGATGAAGTTATAAGGGTGACGGGCGTAATAATCTTGACGCATCTTCGGGGTCACCTTGTCATAGGGCTGAGTCACCACATCACTTAAATTGGCAACCTTTGCCGGATTGTAGTAAATGGCGGGAAAAGGTCTGATGTCAGCCATCACAACCCCTTTAACGCATCCCGGACCTTCTCGGCAATCCCGATGCCGGCGCGGCGCTGTCCCTCCTTGGTTTGGGCGCCGATATGGGGTGTGCCAATAACCTGGGGCAGTGAGAAAAGTTTGTAATCAACCAAGGGCTCTTTTTCAAACACATCAAGTGCGGCAGCGCCAACTTGCCCAGATTGAAGCGCCTCAAAAAGTGCGGTCTCATCAACTACACCACCGCGAGCGCAGTTGATGAGGATTACCCCTTTTTTCATTTTGGCAAAAGTGTCACGGTTAAGGAGGTGATAGGTCTCGGGCGTCTTAGGAATGTGCAATGAGATAATGTCCGATTTACTTAAGAGTTCATCAAAAGAGCACAGCTCGCCATATTCGGGCTTGGTATTGGAGCGCCTAAACACCAGCACCTTCATCCCTAAGGCAATTGCCCTTTTTGCCAGTTCGGTGCCGATTTTCCCGGCGCCGATGATTCCTAAGGTTTTTCCGTAGAGTTCTATTCCGTGAAATGCCTTCTTCTCCCACTTTCCGGCACGTAAAGAAGCGGTTGCCTGGGGTATTAAGCGGGCACAGGCAAACATCATCCCTAATGCCAACTCGGCAACTGAGATTGATGTTGCCTCCGGTGTGTTTACCACCTTAATGCCCCGCTCATCGGCTGTCTTTTTATCAACATTGTCTAAGCCAACACCCGCTCTGCCAATCACCTTCAGATTCTTTCCCGCGGCAATGACATCGGCGGTAACCTTGGTCGCGCTTCGGACGATAATCGCCTCATAATCAGGAATAACCTTTATCAGCTCCTCTGGTGCCAAGCCCGGTCTCTCATCAACCGTGAACCCGGCATCCCGGAGTATTTTCACCCCTTCCGGGGCAATTGGGTCGGAGATTAACACCTTCATTTTTACTCCCTTCGGTTAGTACTTTATTTTATACACCCTTCCCCCAAATAGGCTGAGGGTAATTAATAATATATGGGATTTTTTTGGGGGTCAACCCTGGTTGTCGGCGTTGCTTGACCGGGTGGAGATTCTCGGTATCTTTTAAAAAATAGGAGGAAAATGTGGCTAAACATTGTGAAGTGTGTGGTAAAGTTGGTATGGTTGGTTCCAGTATTAGCCATGCTCATAATGTCACCAAGCGTCGCTGGGAGCCCAATCTTCAGCGGGTGAAGGTGAGAGAAGGCACGGCGACAAAAAGAGTTTGGGTGTGCACCCGGTGCCTGCGGTCGGGTAAGGTCCAGAAGGCGTAAATAGGAGGGAACTTGAGGTGTTTAATTACCGGGATTACCGGGTTTGCCGGTAGCCATTTGGCCGATTATCTTTTAAGTCAGGGAAACTGCGAAGTCCATGGGATAATTCGCTGGCGCTCTCGTACCGAGAACATTGAGCATTTGCGGGGCAGAGTTCATCTCCATGAGTGTGACCTCCGCGATGCCAGCGCAGTAAATCGGGTAATTGCCAAGGTGATGCCGGAGCGGATTTACCATCTGGCGGCGCAGAGTTATGTGCCGATGTCCTGGACCGCACCGATAGAGACACTATCCACCAATATCCTCGCTCAGGCGAACCTTTTTGAGGCGGTGCGGGCGTACAATTGCCCCTGCCGAATTCAAATCGCCGGCTCAAGTGAGGAGTATGGTCTGGTCTTCCCCGATGAGGTCCCAATTAAAGAGGCCAATCCGTTACGTCCCTTGAGCCCTTACGCGGTGAGCAAGGTGGCGCAGGATTTGATGGGCTACCAGTATCATCAAAGTTATAAGATGGAGATCATCCGCACCCGCGGGTTTAATCATACCGGTCCAAGAAGGGGTGAGGTTTTTGTTACCTCCAGTTTTGCTAAGCAGATTGCCGAGATTGAAAAGGAGAAACGGGAGCCGGTGCTCTATGTCGGCAACCTTGAGGTGGTGCGCGACTTTACCGATGTTCGGGACACAGTGCGTGCATATTATCTTATCTTAGAAAAGGGGATACCGGGTGAGGTTTATAATGTCGCCACCGGTAAAGGCTACAAAGTTCGGGAGGTATTAGAGATTCTTAAAGGTTTGAGTAGAGCCAAGTTTGAAGTAAGACAAGATCCGAACCGGCTGCGCCCGAGTGATGTGGAGCTTTTGATTGGTGACCCAACCAAATTGAAGCAAGCGACCGGCTGGGAGCCGCAAATTCCATTTGAACAGACCCTGGCCGACCTTCTGAACTACTGGCGGGAGCGGGTGTAAAGCGCATTGAGATGAGGGTTTTAGTTACTGGTATTGAAGGGTTTGTTGGTAGCCACCTGGCTCGTTATCTTGCAAAACGGGGTGATGCGGTATTTGGATTACATCTCCTTCCGCCAAAGGAGAACCTACCCGCCGAACTTTTTTGTGCTGACCTTTGTAATTTTGAGGAGGTAAAGTCGGTGTTAGAAAGAAGTCGACCCGAGTGGATATTTCATCTGGCGGGCGTCTCTTCGGTTGCGGAGGCGGAAAAAAATCCGGTTGCTACTTATCAGGTAAACACGATTGGGACGCTGAAACTCCTTCTTGCGGTTCACCAGTTGATGCTTCCCTCTCGGATTCTTTTAATCTCTTCAGCGGATGTTTACGGTAGAGGTGATAAGATTCGGGATGAGACTCACTTACCTTCACCATTAACCGCGTATGCCCAAAGTAAACTACTGGCCGAGGAGCTGGGGAGGCTCTATTACCAGGCATGGGGGATGGATATTGTGATTCTCCGCCCGTTCAGTCATACCGGTCCCGGTCAGAGAGAAGGGTTTGTCTTTCCGAAGGTGGCGAGTCATATCGCCCGGGTGGAAAGAGGGGAAACCGATTCAGTGTTGGAGATGGGAAATCTTGATGTCCGGAGGGATTATACCGATGTCCGGGACATAGTTCGTGCTTATGTTCTGGCGATGGAGCGCTGTTTGCCGGGGGAAATCTATAATGTTACCTCAGGGAATGCCATCCGGCTTCAGGATGGGGTTGAGACTCTTTTGAAACTTGCCCGTAAGCCAATTGAGGTTCGTTGTGGTGTTACCGAGCTCCGGTCTTATGAGATTCCGTTTCTCAGCGGCAACCCTCAGAAGTTTAAGCGCATCACCGGCTGGGAGCCGCAAATTCCGTTTGAACAGACCTTGGTCGACCTTTTGGATTATTATCGGAAGGCATTGAGCGGGTAGGCTCCGTTCCGAGCGGAGCGAGGGAACTCCCCGGATGAGATTGCTTCGGGCTTGCGCCCTCGTAATGACGAAAAAAGAGTCGCAATGACGAAAAAAATGCTGTCCATTGTTGTGGTCACCTATAACAGCGCTAAGGATATTGAGAGCTGTTTGAGTTCAATTAAGTTTCAGAAGGAGGGAAATGGTTTAGAGGTTATCGTTGTTGACAACGCCTCTACGGATGAAACGGTTCATATTGTTAATAAATTCCCAAAAGTGAAACTCATTCGTAATCCGAAAAACCTTGGTTTTGCCCGGGCTAATAATCAGGGGGTGGCGGTTGCTCGGGGAGAGTATCTGTTGTTTTTAAATCCCGATACGAAACTGAAGGATGATACTCTGAAGATTTTGGTCGAGTTCCTTGACCAGCATCCAGATGTGGCCGCAGTTGCTCCAAGGCTTTTGAACTTTGATGGCTCTCAGCAACTCTCAATTCGCTCCTTGCCAACATTTAGGAGTGTCCTTTGGGAGATGACCGGTCTGCCCCGGCTTTTTCCGAAATGGCGGTCAATCGGACATTGGCGGCTGCGTTATTTTGATTATGAGCAGTTTAGTTTTGTGGAACAGCCGATGGCCTCCTGCCTCTTAATTCGGAAGGCAATCTTGGTTGAATTGGGTGGGTTTGATGAGAGTTTCCCAATTTATTATAACGATGTTGACCTCGCCTTCCGGATGCGAGAAAAGGGTTACAAAATCGGCTATCTTCCCCAGGCACAGGTTTATCACAAAGTTGGCTCTGCCACCTCGCACTTAAAACCAAAGATGATATTTGAGACCCACCGCTCCTTATTTAAGTTCTTCAAAAAGCACACCCAACCGGTCCGATTTTGGTTTCAGGCGGTTCTTCTTTTGCCTTTGTTAGAATTTTCCGCGGTGATGCGGGTTTTTGTCTATCGGTTTAAGAGCTCGTTGAGTCGCCGGGCAAGAGATTCCGCTTGAAAGCGGCGGTTGAACCTTTTGAGGACCGAGGACCGAAGACCGACGACCCCTCCCCCCTCTGCCCTCTTCCCTCTTATCTCCATAAGTACCCGGGCTAAACTCTCGCTCTCATCACAGACAAAACCGACATTAACCATCTTTGTCAGTTCTATCGCCTCGTGATGCCCTTTTCCCCAGATGATGATTGGTCTTTCGGCGCCCAAGTATTCATAGAGTTTCAACCCAACCGGTTGGTTAGGTTTACCTAAATACAAAAGCGCATCCGCCCCTTTCATTAGGGCAAGAACCTGAAGGTGAGGCCGGGTGCCCAAAAGGGTAACCTGGGGGTGGGTTTTAAGGAGTTCGCCGGTCTCTTGGTCCACCCCACCGGCAAGATAGAATTGGGCAAAAGGAACTTTGGTTAAGGCGCTAAGAAACCGCTCAATCTCGGGTCGATTTTGCCAAAGGTTGCCAACATAAAGGATGCTGAAACCGTTTAACTTTTCCGGTTGAACCGAAAACCCTTCCGGGTCAAACCCATTTTCAAGAATTTCAATTCTTAATTTTTTATTCCTGATTCCGAATTCGGACAATTGGGCGGCGGTACCTCTATTTACCGCCAAGATTAGGTTTGCTTGTTGGATAATCTTTTCTCCTAAGCGGGCTAAGAGTGGTCGCTGCCAGCGGGGAGGTGGTTGAAACCCGGTCGGCCAGGGGTCGCGAAAGTCACACACAAAAGGCAATCCGAAGTAGCAAGAGAGTTTCAGCCCGACTAGGAGCGCGGTCCAGGGGGGTGCGGTGGCGAAGATTACTTGTGGGTTTAACCCAGGAATTACCTTTTTGCCGAGAGCCACCGCAAATGGAAACCAGCCAATTTTGGTGTCCGGGAAAAAAAGAAATCTGAGGCGAGACCGAAGACGGAAGGTCTTCGGTCTTCGGTTCATTAACCTCATCAGCCGGTTCGGGTCCAGGCTTTCGGCACGAAATATTTTCACCCCTTTCAACTCTTCAAGTAGCTGGGGGTCATAGGCGTAATAGGCAACCGGTTTAACGGTAAGAATTATCGGCTCCCAGCCGAACTCCGGCAGATATTTACACAGTTTAGTTACCCGCATCACTCCGGAAAGCCCTAAGGGTGGGGTGTAATAGGCGACGATGAGCAGCCTATTCATCGGCGGGGAGGTGTTCGTTAATCAGCGCCCGGACTACCTCCGGTTTCATTCGCACCAGTTTTATCCCATCAAGGAACTCCCAGAGTCCGTCAATATCCAAGGTGAGGAGGTGGTCTTCAACCTGCAGTTCCTCAGGCAGGAGAGAAAAGAAGGCACCGGAGCCGAGACAATCTTCAAACATCCTTGAGTTTGCCTGAATCACTTTTTTCATCGCCTCTCGGCTGGGCAAAGGGAAACCGCCTAAATCCTCGCCCTTCCTGAGAACTAAACGAAGTATTTTACCCGCCTTGTCGGTCGCATCCCAACCTTCAATCTGCAGGGCGGCGGCGATGAGGGCGCCGTAAGTCCCGCCTAAGAGATGGATGATGTTTGCCTCAAGGTTTTCAACAAAAAAGGGAAACTCGCCGGGCTTCAGTCCGGGGAAAATCTTTTCTTTCAACACTTCGGCGAGCCGATAGGAGTAGCCACCGGTGCCGGTGCCTTCAAAAACCTTGGTGCTGGTGGCAACCGCAGCTAATGGTCTTACTAGGAGCTGCCGCGCCTTTTCTTTTCTTTCCACCGTTACCCAGGACCGACCGGCAAGGGCAAACTGGTCAAGAGCAAAAAAGACCGTGCCCACCGACCGCCCAGTGGTGATGTCAATTACCTCATACTGACCAAAACTCTTCTCCTGGATGTTGGAGTGAATTTTGCCCCACTCAATCTTCTTTTCCAAAAGCGGGGTGAGGAAGTAAACCCCTCTCCTTCTCTCCTCTAAGACTTCCTCGCGGATGAGGTGGTGTAAGATATCTTCAACGATTGGACTTGAGCCAACCAGCGGTTTAAAGATGCGCCGGAGTGTCCCGAGGGTTGTTCCGATTCGCTGTCTTTGAAGAGCATAGGAGATAATCTGCTGAGGTAGAACTGAGAGGCAGGGGGTGTAGCGTTTGTCATGAAGTTCGCCTTTCCGGGCACAGTCAATAAAGGTCTCAAACAAAAGTCTTTCCCAGCCATCAAGATAGACGCCAATCATATAAAGCCGATTGTTTAACCGGCGGTTACCGCGACCGATGCGCTGGAGGAGCGAGGAGATATTGAAGGGCGGGCGGTATAAAATCACGACATCAATATCACCGATGTCAATCCCCAACTCTAAGGTTGAGGTGCAGCAGAGAATCCCGACTCGCTCGTGATTCATTAGCGTTTCCACTTCTTCCCGAACCGAACGGGTGAGACTGGCGTGATGGACCCAGACGCGCCGAGAGAATGGGGGGTAGTCAAAAAGTTTTACCGCGGCTTCGGCATAGGAGCGGGCGTTGAAGAAGACCAGGACCTTCTGGGCGTTAAGTTCTTTTAACCGCTCCAGAACCTTTAGGTGCCAGTTTGCCCCGCCTTTTATTAGTTCGGTGGCGAGCTCCCGTTGGCTGTCCACCGCCACCACCTGGGGGCTGGGAAAGTAACGTTCACCAATCCTTAGGTCATCAATAGTTGCCGAAAGGGCATAGTATTTCAGGTTAGAATTGATCAGCCTTAGCCGTTCCAAGAGCACCCGCAACTGGTCGCCGCGCGGGGTGTTGTCAAGGAGGTGGATCTCATCCAGGATTACTGCTGATAGGGTTCTAAATATTCCCGGATGACGACTGAGGAGAGAGTCAAAAGACTCCGGCGTGGTGATGAGCATAAATGGGAGGCGCTCCTTATTAATCTTGGGGTGGTCACCGGTTTTCCGTTCTAACTTCAAACCTAAATAATCCAAAGGTTCGCTCAACCGGCGGAAAAGGTCGTTGACCAGCGCCCGGGTTGGGGAGACATAGAGAATTGAGAAGGTTTTGCGTTGGTTGGGCAAAAGGCGCTCAATCGCCGGGGCGACAACCGCCTCGGTTTTGCCTGATGCTGCTGGCGAAATTACCACCAGATTTTCCCCTGCAAGGATTCGGGGAATCGCCTTTTCCTGGACCTCGGTGAGCTTACCAAATCGGGAGAAAAATGGGTGCCAGGTGTGAGGAAGTCCGGTTCTGATTAGTTTGTGAGTCGGTAAATGCACAACCTCCTCCGCTTAATCTTAATTTGCGGACTCAATTGGCACCAGCCCGCGCTGGCGCAATCGGGCGATGTCTAACACCTCAACACAGAACTTCACAAACACCCGGATACGGGCGCCGCTTTGCCCCAGCGCCTGGGCGAGAATTTTCTTCTGCTCTTCCACCGGGAGATGAAAATCGGGATAGGCGCACTGATAGATTTTAACCATCGTCGCAAACCCGTTGGTCAGCGCCTGGTCGTCAAGCGGTTTCAGTTCAATCCGGTGGCGGACCGCATTCGCCAGTCGGATATACCCGTAGTGACCCGGGGTGGGGGTAGCGGCAAGGAGGAGTAGCAGCGGGGGGTCGCGGTAGATATAGGGCACCGGTCGGACTTGGTTGTGAATCATCTGGTCGTTGAGGTGTTTTAGTTGCGGGTCGTTTTGCGCGGTGCGGATTAGGCCGTGGATGAAGTTGATGCTTTTGGTGAGGTAGATGATGTCCCAGAGTCTGGTTACCGTTTCGGCTTCGTCAATCAGAAGGAGTAGCCCCCCTTTTCCCAGTTCTTTGGCGATAATGGCGAGTCCGGAGATGATGTTGCAGTAGAAGTCGGAAGCGGTTGAGAAGTCGTAAAGGGCTGGGATGCGCTGGGCGCTGCGGACGCGGTATGGGGTGTTCATCTTGGTGGCATACTCTTTGGTGCTTTCGCCTTCAATCCACTGCCAGAAGACTTCGCTTTCCGGTGAGTCGGGCTTGAGCCGCTTCAGTTTGCGTAAGACCGGTCCCCAGAAGGGGTGGTCGGTCAGGTTTAGGTCTAAGGCGGAACCGAGGAGGTCTCTAAATCCGCCCTCTTTTTCTCCCTCAATGAAGGTGAGGTTTTTGACTATCTCCCGGTAAATCCGTTTCGGTCGATGCGGGCTGACCTCAACTGGGTCAAGTTGGACGACAGTCGCAACTACCCCTTGTTTGAGTGCCCGGTGGTGACACCACTTTAGGAGGTGGGTTTTGCCCGTCCCATACTCACCTTCAATCAGATAGGCATCACCACACTCCTGTTTTAAGTTTGCCAGTGCCGATTCTAATATTTTTGTTTCCTCCTCCCGACCAAGGGTAAACAGTTCGACATTCTGATGGGGAACAATACCTAAGCGGAACGACTCAACCATCCGGCAGGCTGAGACCCGGTCAATGTTGCCCACCGCCGCGGTGGCGGTGTTCAGGAGTTCTTCGTCAAATGGGAAAAGGAAGCGGAGTCGGCTTTTTGGGAGCCAGAGCCGGAGTCCGGTTTGGAAGCGGACCAGGAGTTCACTCCCCTGCCACCGGCTGTTAATCACCTCGCCCTCGCCGAATACCGGGTGGGAGACCAGCCTAAAACTCTTCACTTTCAACCCGCTCCTTCTCGCTTTCCTCCAGGCGATGGGTGGTTACCCGGAGGAGTTTCTCCGCATCCTTAGGGGTAAATACCAGATTGGGATTGGCGCGGAGCTGATGCAAAAGTTCCACCGCGGCGACGATAAAAACCCGCCGGTAACTCACATCCAACAGGACAGTTCTGACCACGGTCGCGGCCAAAAGGTTCAACTGGTTTTCGGCATTGGGCACTCTTACCCCATAGGCGGTCTCAAAAATCCACTTTAGCCTTGTGCCCAACTGTTGTAAAAAGTGCAGTGGCTCCATCCCCAACTCCTCCAAATTAATCTTCACCCCAACCGGGTTGGTCTCAGAAAGGGCGCTGCGCAACCGCTGCTTCAAAGCCTCATAGGTCGGTCCAGAACCCTCAAGAAGGAGGTTCTCATCCGGGAGCGCATAAAAAAACATCGCCCCGGGTAAACGGGAATTGCCACACTCATCCACCAGTTGGCGGAGATTATCCAATGCTCGCCGCTTGTCCCGGGAAGAGGAGATTGAGAGCCCCCTTTCCGCCTCGTCAAACAGGAGCACCAGACCCCGAAAACCAATCCCGTGCACCCATTGGGCTAAAGAGCGGAGCATCCGAAAGGCGCTCGCCTTATCAACCCTTTCCGAAATCTTAAACCGCGCCCTGGTCTCCTTGGTAACCTCTTCACCCTTCAGCCACTGAACCACATCACTAAACCCATCCCAATCCTCGCCCGCCAGTGCCAAAAAGGCGCCCCGCACCGCATTAAAAAAACTGGTGCTGTCAGTCATCGGCAACCCCAACAACAACTGATTCAGCCGCTCAAAAGAACTCTCCCTTTGGCGCCAATCTGCCACCCAGCGCCGAATCACTGACTCAACCCCCTTATCACCAAGTGGGGCAATCTGGTTAGTCGGCTGGGGTGGAGTTAAATTCAACGCCACCGACTTATAAACCAATTCCAACTTATCAAAAGGGCATTCGGTTGGATTGAGACTCACATAGGCGACACAGTAGTTATGCTTAAACGCCAAATTACGCACCGAATAGAGAAAATGGGTCTTCCCACCCCCATAATTCCCAGTCACCAACTTAAAGCTGGAGAGATTGAACTTCAGAATCCCGTCCAAATACTCCTCCTCCACCACCCGGAGAAACCGCTCCAGCCCAACCGTAAAAGCCTCAATCCCAAACTCCGGCGGTGTCCCGCTGGAACCCAACTTACTGATTATCGCCCGTGCCAGCTCCCTTTCCATCGCCACACCACCATTAGAACCGGACAAACGAAATATAAGAATAATAAGTTCCTTCGCCCTCCTCATTATCCGGAACCCACAAAGCCCGTGCCTTCTCCGCAGTGGCGTCAAAATTCGCTACTGAGAGCCGCACCTCCCTTCCTTCAACCGTCCGCACCCCGGAACGCCTCAAAAGATAAAGGTCGTAACTAAAACGCACCCGCGGATACTCAACAAACCGCTCCCGCACCGGATTAACCCTAAAACCATCGCTCTGCATCATCAAAACCAACTCACCCAAAAGCTCAACCAGAAACACCCTCTCACCCTCGGCAACCCCGCGCAAAACACAAACCCGCTGATACCCACTCCACAAACGCAAAAGAAACTCTCTCGGCTCCCTTATTCCCCACCTCTCTAGACCCTCCTGATACGAACGCAACACCCTTACCAGCTCACCGGACTCCAACCTCACTCCGGACCTCAACCTCTCAACCCCCGGACCCCAAAACACCGTCGCCCTCCCGGACGAAAAATCTACCTGGACCGAAAAAAGCCCAACCCGCAAAAAGGGCAACTGCCCCTGCACCCTCATCCCGCTACCATCAAGACCGGACAAAAACTCGCGCCCAAACTCAAACCGAAACTCCTCCCTTGCCCTCTCCAACCGCTCCCTCTCCTCCTCCAGCCACTCACTCAACCGTTTCTTCAACTCCCCTTCTGGCAACCCGGCAATCACCTCCGCCAACTCCGCCAAACTCCGCTCCCGCTCATACACCCTCCTAACCGGCTCGGAAAGAAGCGCCTGATACCGGGAAAGCAACTTCGCCGCCTTCTGAAAACGGCGACCCAACTCACTTAAAACACCAATCAACCCTTCCATATTTATTCTATCAGTATATTAAACCTCATTTTCACTGTCAATCTATTGAATTGTCTATTAAAGAGAGCAGCCCGAAAATCGGTTTTTGAGATAAAAGAGTTCAATGGGGATTTACAGTTCTTCTTTTGTTGACAGTATCAGAAAGGTGAGTAAAGTATAATTAAAAGATAAAGAAGGGGAATATGGCACTAACAAAAGAAAAAAAGGAAGAACTGGTTAAAACATTTCAGCTGCACGAAAGGGACACCGGTTCCCCAGAGGTGCAGATTGCGATTCTCACTGAGAGAATCAATCATTTAATAGAGCACCTTAAGATACATAAGAAGGATAGACATTCTCGGCGGGGACTGATTAAGCTGGTGAATGAACGCAGACGGCATCTGCGTTATCTGGCAAAGTATCATCGTGAGCGCTATGAGCGGGTTATCCAGACTCTTGGTCTGCGGGGTTAAAGGATGCACCGGGTAGAGGCTGATGTCTGCGGGCGGACCTTATCTTTAGAGTTTGGGCGAGTTGCCCGCCAGGCGGATGCGGGGGTTCTTGTTCGTTATGGGGATTCGGTGGTATTGGCGAGTGTGGTTTCGCGGAAGGAGCCGATTGAAGAGTATCAGGATTTTTTACCCCTGATAGTTGACTATCGGGAGCTGGCTTATGCGGCGGGGAAAATTCCCGGTGGATTTTTTAAGCGGGAAGGGAAGCCCCGGGATAAGGAAACGCTGACCTGCCGACTGATCGACCGTCCGATTCGTCCGCTTTTCCCGAAAAATTTCCGAAATGAGACTCAGATTATTGCTTATCTTCTTTCCACCGATATGGAGAACGAGAGTGAGTTTTTGAGCCTGATTGCCTCCTCTGCCGCCCTTACCCTGTCGGATGCCCCATTTTTAGGTCCGATTGGCGCCTGCCGGATAGGTAAAATTAATGGTGAGTTGATTGCCAATCCACCGATGGCTCAGCTGGATGGCGCGGAAATGTCTCTGCTTTTCGTCGGGCTTGAGAACGGGTTAGTGATGACGATTGCCGGGGAGGCGCGGGAAGTCTCTATAAGCGATATTGACCGAGGTTATCAGCTGGCACTGCCAATAATAAATAAGACAATTGAGTTGCAGAAGGAGTTGCAGGAGGTAGTGGGGAAAAAGAAGGTGATTTCCGAGGAGCCGATTGTGCCGGCGGATTTGAGGGAAGAGGTTGTTAATCGGGCAAGGGAGCGGGTGGTGGCGATTAATGAGATTAAAGATAAACGGCAGCGGAGTGAGGCGCGAGCAAAGTTGATTGAGGAGTTGACCGAGGAGCTGGTAGTAAAGTTCCCTGATTCCGAGGGGAGGATTGCCTGGGTGATAGAAGAGATTATCCGGGAGGATGTCCGACGCCGAATCTTGGCAAGGGAGGAAAGGCTTGATGGCCGGAGTTTAACCGAACTCCGCCCAATTGAGTGTGCGGTCGGGGTTTTGCCCCGCGCCCATGGGTCGGCTTTGTTCACCCGAGGGCAAACCCAGTCTTTAGCAACAACCACATTGGGCACGAAATCGGACGAGCAGATTGTGGACGATGTTGAACTGGCGATGGAGGGGAAGAAGGCGTTTATGCTTCATTACAACTTTCCGCCTTTCTCGGTTGGGGAGGTGAGGATGTTACGGGGACCGGGTCGCCGAGAAATCGGTCATGGTGATTTGGCCGAGCGGGCGCTGGCGGCGGTCGTGCCCAAGGAGGAGGAGTTCCCCTATACCATCAGGATTGTTTCTGACATCCTTGAGTCCAATGGTAGCTCTTCAATGGCCTCGGTCTGCGCCGGGTCGCTCTCAATGATGGATGCCGGAGTTCCGGTAAAGGGTGCGGTTGCCGGAATCGCCATGGGGTTAGTGAAAGAAGGCGAGCGGTACAAAATTCTTACTGATATCATTGGTGATGAGGACCATTACGGTGATATGGATTTCAAAGTTGCCGGGACTAAAGACGGTCTTACCGCAATTCAACTTGACCTGAAACTCCCGGGCGTGCCTTATGCGATTCTGCGCGAGGCGATGGAGCAGGCGACCGCCGCCCGGCTGAAGGTCTTAGAGATAATGAATTCAGTGATCGACCGTCCCCGAGCGGAAATTTCCCGCTATGCCCCGCGGATTATCTCCATCACGATTGACAAGGATAAAATTGGCACCGTGATCGGGCCGGGTGGTAAGACAATTCGGAAAATTATTGACCAGACCGGGACCACTATTGATATTGAGGATGACGGCACTGTTACCATCGCCGCCACCAACTTGGAGGGACTCCAAAAGGCAAAGGAGTGGATTGAATCCTTAGTAGCCGAGGTGGAGGTGGGCAAGATTTATCAAGGAACGGTTACCCGGATTACGAACTTTGGCGCCTTTGTTGAAATCCTGCCGGGAAAGGAGGGGATGATTCACATCTCTCAATTGGGTCCACAACGGTACCACCAGGTCACCGAGGCGGTCAAGGTTGGAGATAAGGTCTGGGTGAAGGTGGTTGAGATTGATGAACAAGGAAGAATTAACCTTTCCCGGAGGAAGGCGATGGAGGAAAGAGGTGAGATACCACCCTCTCGGGAGAGTAAAGAGGCGCAGCGGAAGCCCGGTATTAAGACCTCGGGTTTATCTCCCCGGCGGCCAAGGTTAAGGTGAGAGAGGAAGGGGTCGGGCAGATAGGCGGTGGTTGAACAAACTCCCGTTGCTAAGATATCAGCCACCCCGAGTCGGGGTGGCTTGTTTGTTATTACCGAAAAAATACCTTATTTTAGGTCGGTTTCCCTCGGTTTTGCCTTTCCGCTCGGGAGTAAAAACGACCCTGAGGGTTATGAAGGAACTGCCCATATGATTGAACATATGATTTTTAAAGGCACTGAGCGGTTGGACGCCAAGGCGATAAATATTACCGCCGAGTCCTGTGGCGCTGAGTTAAATGCCTTTACGGACAAAGAAACAACCTGTTTTTACGCCCGATTTCCCTCCGACCAAAAAAGAGTGGTAATCACCCTTTTGAGCGAAATTCTTGCTGCCCCGGCTTTCCGGGAGGAGGAGCTAAAAAAGGAAAAAGAGGTGGTGGCGGAGGAGATTCGCTCCAATGAAGAGGACCCGGAGACGCTCGCGGTGAACCTTCTTTTTCAGGCGGTTTACGGAGATGCTCCAATGGGGAGACCGGTCTTAGGGAATGGAGATTCGCTCCTGCGGATAAATCGGGAACTGCTCCGTCACTTCTATCATACCCATTATTCTTCAGCCGATCGGGTGGTAGTTGGGGTTGGGGATATTGAGCACGAAGAGCTCCACCAGTTATTAATGGAGGGCGAACCGCCAGCGCCGGTTCGTCAGCCGTCGGGAGTCTCATCGTTGCCGAGCTTGTCCCCGAAAGTGCTGTTTCGGACGCGGCGCGAGCTCTCCCAGGTTTATGTTTGTCTTGCCCGTTTAGCTTTCCCATATTCGGACCCCCGGCGCTATGCGTTAATGGTTTTAAACACCGCATTAGGGGGCGGGGTTTCATCCCGACTGTTTCACCGATTGCGGGAGGATGAGGGGTTGGTATATTCCATCGGGAGTTTTGTAGAGATGTATCAGGATTCGGGGTTGTTAGGAATTTACTTTGTCGCCGAATCCAGTAAATTTAAAAAATGTCTCACGGTCCTGAGGGAAGAACTCAAGCGACTCCGTCAGGAACATCTCAGTAATGAAGAGTTCAACCGAGCTTTGACAATGACTAAGAGCGCAATTGTGTTAGGGGCAGAGAGTTCTATCAATCGGATGCTCCGTCTTGCCCGCAGTTATCTCTTCTTGAAGAAGGTGATGAGTGTTGAGGAGACAATAGCTGGTTATGAGCGGGTTACCCAGGAAGAGATTACCAGTTTAATTACTGAACTGATCCCAGATGACCAGTTTTATGCGGGAATTGTTGGTCCAGTTAAAGAAAACGAAGTAGAACCGCTATTTGATTAGAGGGAAAGGAGGTTTGATGCTCAAAAGGGAAAGTGTGAAAATTTCAGAGCGGGGTCGGCTGATGCCGGCATCGCCAATTCGCCGCCTTGTCCATTATGCCGAGAAGGCAAAGGCGCGAGGGGTTAAGGTTTATCACCTGAATATTGGTCAACCCGACATTGAGACGCCCAAGGAGATACTAAATGGCTATCGGAATGTAAATCTCAAGGTTCTGGAATACGGGCATTCGGCGGGGATAAAGAGTTATATTGAGAGTTTAGTTGATTATTATCAAAAGAGCGGTATCTCGGTCAGCTCAGAGGATATTCTTGTAACCACTGGGGGGAGTGAAGCGGTCTTATTCGCCCTAAAGGCGGTAGCGGACTACGGGGATGAGGTTGTTGTGCCAGAGCCGTTTTACACTAACTACTTTGGGTTTGCGGTGATGGCCGGGATTAAACTTGTTCCAATTACAACTTTTCAGGAGAACGGGTTTGCCTTGCCCAAAAAAGAGGAGTTTGTAAAAGTTATTACCCCTAAGACCAAGGCGATTCTCTTCTCCAATCCGGGAAACCCGACCGGGGTAGTTTACTCAGAGGAGGAACTGGCGATGTTAGGCTCTTTGGCATTGGAGAAGGGGCTTTTTTTAATTAGCGATGAGGTTTATCGCGAGTTTATTTACGATGAGACGAAAACGACTAGCGTGCTTAACCTATCCGGAATTGAAGACCGGGCGATTATGGTTGACTCAATATCCAAGCGCTATAGCGCCTGTGGTGCGAGGATTGGCTGTGTGGTGAGCAGAAACCGTGATTTTATGGCGACAATGCTTAAATTTGGTCAGGCAAGGCTCTGCCCGCCAACAATTGACCAACTTGCCGCTCAGGAGGCGAGCAAAATTCCCGAGGGTTACTTCTGCCAGGTCCGAGAGGAGTATCGTCGGCGCCGGGATGTGCTCTGTTCAGAATTGAGCAAAATCCCGGGGGTGAAATTTGTTGTGCCCCGGGGCGCTTTCTATCTGGTTGCAAAACTGCCGGTTGCTGATGCTGAGGAGTTTGCCCTTTTCCTTTTAAATGAGTTTAATCTAAACCAGGAGACGGTAATGTTGGCACCGGCTAACGGCTTCTATCTCACCCCCGGTCTCGGGAAGGATGAGGTGCGAATCGCCTATGTCCTCAAATGCGAAGAGTTGATTCGGGCGGTGAAGATTCTTGGTGCCGGGCTTGAGGCGTTTAGAATGCGTAAGACTTAGCGCTTTATGAAAATCTGCATGGTTTCAGACAATTACTACCCCTATATCGGCGGGATTGCCGAGCATATCCACAACCTTTCGGTAGAATTAAGAAGGCGAGGGCACACCGTCAAAATCCTTACAACCAAGGTGGGCGGTAAGACCCTTGCCTGTCTCAACAAGGTCCCGGATGAGGGCGAGGTCTTCCGGGTTGGGAGAGGGGTTTTAATCCGTTCCAATAAGTCCTTTGCCCGGGTGCCCGTGGCGTTTCGCCCAATCGCGAAAGTAAAGAGTTTTTTTGAAAGGGAGGGTTTTGATGTAATTCACCTTCATGGTTCACTGGCGCCAACATTGCCCTTAGTCGCTTTGCGGGTATCAAAAGCGATCAATGTCTTTACCTTTCACGCCACCCATGAGAAGAGTATCGGTTATGCTTTTGGGCGTTCGCTGCTTTTGCCTTACTTTCGGGCGATTCACGGTTTGGTGGCGGTTTCGCCAGCAGCGCTCGCCTCGGCGGCGAAGTACTTTCCCGGTAACTACCGAATAATCCCCAATGGGGTGGATGTCAACTTTTTCTCGCCCGATGTTGCGGCAATTCCGGAACTGGACAACAGCCGACCGAAGGTTCTTTTCTTAGGCAGGTTTGAGCCTCGTAAGGGTCTAAAGTATCTTTTAATGGCGTTGCCGGAAATCGTTAAGGAGGTGCCTGATGTTCAATTGGTGGTTGTCGGCAGCGGTCTTTTTGGCTACGCTTATAAAGGCTATTTGGATAGAGAGGTTGAGAGAAATGTCTATTGGGCCGGACTGGTTGCCAATGAGGACCGGCCGAAATATTACCGCGCCTGCGATGTGTTCTGCTCACCAGCGATTGGTCATGAGAGTTTCGGGATTGTCCTGCTTGAGGCGATGGCCACCGCCCGACCGGTTGTCGCCTCGGACATTACCGGCTATCGGACGGTTCTAACTTCGGGTGTCCAAGGGTTTCTGGTTCCGCCCCGGCAGCCCAAGTCGCTGGCTCAGGCGATTATCAAACTCCTTAAAGACAAAGAACTCGCTCGGAAAATGGGTGCGGCGGGAAGAGAGCGAGCTTTAGAGTTCTCGTGGGCAAAAGTGGCGATTCAGGTTGAAGAGTTTTATAACGAATTAATCGCCCGCTATCCGGTGCCGTGGCATCATCGGGTCTAAAAAAAGAGCTCTCGGGTGGCGGGAGTCAGTTACTGCCGGTTCTGAAGATTCCGGAGTTTGTGGTCTTTTCTGTTTCCCAGGCTTTTTCCCTTTTTGGCGACAAGTTGGACTATATGGCGCTCCTGGCGCTAATCGCCTACTTCACCGCCCGGTTCGGTTGGGAGAGCGCCAAGGCGATCTCCTATCTTTCGGTGGTGGTCGCGCTCCCGGTAGTCCTCTTTGGACCGCTTGCCGGGGTCCTAATTGACCGCTGGGACCGGCGCCGGGTGATGCTCATTTGCGACTCATTTCGCACAGTTTTGGTTCTCTTCATTCCGTTAATTGTGCTCAAGACCAATCAGTTGATCTTAGTCTATCTGCTCACCTTCTTGGTTTTTCTCTTCGGGCTTTTCTTTAATACCAGCCGGCTGGCAATCATCCCTAACCTGGTTGGACCTCAGCGGGTTCTTGGTGCCAACTCCCTTTTGAATATCGTTGGGCGGCTGGCGACATTTGCCGGTATGTTCCTCGGTGGGTTGATTGTTGACTGGAACGGTTGGGAGCGGTTAGGGATAAGACCGGCCTGGAGTGCCGGTTTCTATCTCGACTCATTTACTTACTTGGTCTCGGTGGTCTCGCTCCTTTTTATTTTTAAAAGGCTGGCGGCAAATCGGCGGGGCAAGGGCACTACTGCCAAACAAGAGGTGGAACTATTTATCCGGGAGCAGTCAAAGATGATTGAGAGCGTCAGGGTCTTATGGCGGATAGTCACCCGAGAACCGGCGGTGCTTTTCGTTTACTCCTCAATCCTGTTAATGGTTCTCTTGGGAGCGGCGGTGATTGTGCTCTATGTGCCAATTATTCAATCCGGTCGGCAATTAGGTGGGGTTGGCTTGGGCACAAAAGGGGTTGGCTATCTTGCCGCGATTGGTTCACTAGGGCTACTTCTCTCCTCAATGCTTTACGGGATTTTCGGGCATCGGGTTAAAAAATATAAAGTGATAACCATTTGCTTTATAGTAATGGGACTGGTTACGATTGGTCTGGCGGTAGCAAAGAGTTTTGTCCCGGTCTTGCCCTTAGTATTCATCGCCGGAATCGGGCTTTCCCCGGTTTATATTGGGATGGATACCCTTCTCCACGAGGTGGTGCCGGAAGAGGCGCGCGGGAGGATTTTTTCAACCCGAGAGTGGCTGTTGCATCTCCTCTTTGCTATCTCAGCATTTATTATCGGACAGCTGACCAGTTTCTTCTCTACCCGATGGTTACTGTTGGGCTTTGGGGTGTTGGTAGTAATTATCGCTAGCGCCGGGCTCCTTCTTGCCCGGGGGAGGGGTATTGGCTAAAATAAAGGAAAGGAGGAAAAATTGTTTGACCCAAGAATTGAAAAACTGGCAAAGGTCTTAATCAACTATAGTCTGAGGTTAAAAAAGGGTGACTGGCTGGTCATCTTTGGACCCTATATCGCCGAGGAGTTGATAAAAGCCTGTGCAGTGGAGGCGTTTAAAGTCGGCGCTAATGTCAGTCTCCGGCTATCAATTCCGGACCTCACCTATCTCTTTTTCCGCTATGCCACCCGGGCGCAAATTCGGTATATTTCGCCGTTTGAATGGGTGGAGCACGAAAAGGCGGATGCGTTTCTTTTCATCGGTGGCGCCTGGAATACGAAAGAACTTACTAATGTCGATGCCCAAAAACTGACCCAGCACCGCAAAGTTAGACGCCCGCTCTTTGACTTAAGACTCAAAAGAGAGGCGGAAGGGAGCCTGCGCTGGGTAATCACCCAGTTTCCCACCGACTCATCTTCCCAGGATGCGGAGATGTCCAGACCAGAATACGAAGAGTTCGTCTATAATGCCGCGCTGGTTGACAAAAAAGACCCGATAAAGGAGTGGCAGAAAATATCTCTCCGCCAGCGCCGGCTGATACAGAACCTCAACCGCTTGGAGAAGATAAGAGTTGTTGGTGAGGATACCGATATCACCTTTAGCGTTAAAGGGAGAAAATGGGTAAACTGTGATGGACATCGCAACTTCCCGGATGGCGAGGTTTTCACCAGCCCGGTTGAGGATAAAACCGAAGGCAAAATCCGGTTTTCCTTTCCGGCGGTTTACAGCGGAAAAGAGGTTCAGAATGTCCGCCTGGTCTTTAAAAATGGCAAAGTGGTTCAGGCGCGGGCGGACAAGGGCGAAGATTTGCTCAAGGCGATGATTCAGGCTGATGAGGGGGCAAAAAGGGTCGGGGAACTCTCGTTTGGCACCAACTACTCAATCAAGCGCTGGACCAAGAATATCCTCTTTGATGAAAAGATTGGCGGGACAATGCATCTGGCGCTCGGCGCGGCGTTGCCGGATACCGGTGGTAAAAACAAATCCGCGATCCACTGGGATATGATTTGCGATACGAGAAAGGGGTTTACCGTTTACGGTGATGACCAGCCGATAATGAGAAATGGCAAGTTTTTAATCGGGTAAGAAAAGAGGACGGGATGAAACATTTAAAAGGTTTGATTATTGTCCTTTTTTTACTTGGCGCCGAGATGTCCGGGACGCCTTTAATCGTGCGAACGGGTGCGGTGAATAAGCCTTTTCAGGTTCTCGTCTGGGCAACATTAGGCTATAACCAGACCGGGAAGATATATGAGTGGGGGCAGGAGAAATTTATTAAACTGGACACTTCAATTAATACCGGGTCTGCCGACCTGATGGCTGCGGTCGGTCTTCCGGGAAAGATTGAACTGGGCGGGGTTGTGCCGTTAGGGATGAAGAGCAAGGGGAACGGTAGTTCTAAGGGGGTTGGTGATGTCTTGCTCATCGGACGCTACGGAATTTTCTCGAATCCGCTTCTCCCGGTGCGGGCAGCGCTTTCATTGGGTATTTCGCTACCAACCGGGTATAAGAACCCGGACCCCGACCTCACTCTTGGTGACGGTTCAACCGACATCGGGTTGGGCTTGGCGGTTAATACCGCTAAACTGGCGGTGGTAGTTGCCCATCTCCGCGGGGCTTACTGGTTTAATGGTAAAAGTAATGATACTACCAAGTTGGGGAATATGCTGGAGTATCTGGTGGGCTTGGACTTTTTAGTTATGCCCAAGTTGACACCGCAGCTGGCTTTCAGCGGTTACCGTCAGGAAGAGAAAGAGGTTAATGGTGATGCCCAGCCGAATACTCAAGTCAATCGCGGGCTTTTTAACCTTCTTTTACTCTACCAGCCTTTACCAAAAATTACAGTTCGCCCCAAAGTCAGTATCCCAATTCCATTCCTGTGCCAAGGCGGGAAGATTGCTGATTCCTATCTCGGGCTGGATCTCTGGGTGACCGTGCCGTAAAAGTTGAATGAATTGGCGAGTTTGGTTAAACTTAAATGAAGTAAATTCTTAAACAGGAGGAGTAAATGGCTTATAACTCTGGCGAGACCCTCTACTGCAGTGAGTGTGGGCTTGAGGTTACCGTTACCAAGCCCTGTCCCTGCGGGGAGGGGTGTGTAATTACCTGCTGTGACCAGCCGATGAAGAAGAAGGGTGCGGATAAGCCGAGAAGTTGCTGCGCCGGCGGATAATTACGCGTTAAGGGAGGAAAGCCCGGACTCAAGAGCCGGGCTTTCCTCTTCTGTTCTGAGCCGGGCGAGGAGTCTCTTATACAGGAGAGCGGGTGAGATTATTGCGCCTGCGGCTCGCGATGACCCGAAGTTGGAACAAATTTTTCTTTATCAAGTTTGAGCCGGTTGGCATTAACCGTTAATTTTAATAGTGACATAGATGGCAAAAATGATTTTTCAGCCCCGGGTAGCCAGGATTATTGATGTCAACATCAACCGGCTAACCGAGGCGTTAAAGGTTGTTGAGGATGTGGTCCGGTTTGGGTGGGAGAGTAAACCCCTTTTACGCCGGGTCCGGGCGCTGAGGACAAAGGTGGGTAAGGAACTTAAATCCTTACGACCGCAGGTGATTGAGTTTCGCGCGAGTGAAGATGACTTAGGTCGGTCGGACCGGTTTGACCGGCTGAAGCGGGAGAGCCTGGAGGAGGTTCTTTTGGCAAATTGCAAAAGGGCGGAAGAGGCGGCGCGGGTTTTGGAGGAGGTGTTAAAAATGATGAAGGGGGGCAACTGGGCGGAGTTTTTTAAGGAGGTTAGATTCCGGGTTTATGATTTGGAAAAGGGGCTACTAAAAATGGTGGAGAAAGAAGCGAGGCAAAAGGCAAGATGAGTAAGAGATGGCGATTGGCTAAAAAGGTGTTAGGTTGATATTCGTAAAAGAAATGTTAGAATAAAATAGATTGGAGGATTTATGGGAAAAGAGGAAAGAACCAAAGCGTTAGTCAATGCCTTAAGTCAGATTGAAAAGCAGTTTGGTAAAGGGGCGGTGATGCGCTTAGGTGAAGAGGGTGCGGTAGTGCCAATAGAAGCGATTCCAACCGGTTCAATCGGGTTAGATGCGATATTAGGTGTCGGTGGTGTGCCGAAAGGGAGGATTGTTGAGATATTTGGACCCGAGGCTTCCGGGAAGACTACCTTAGCGTTGGAGATAATCGCCCAATGCCAGAAACTGGGCGGAACCGCGGCTTTTATTGATGCCGAGCACGCCCTGGACCCGAAATATGCCGAGAAGTTAGGGGTAAACCTTAAGGAACTGCTCCTTTCCCAGCCCGATTCTGGCGAACAGGCTCTGGAGATTGCTGAGGTTTTGACCCGTTCTGGTGGTTTAGACCTGTTTGTTGTTGACTCGGTGGCGGCGCTTGTGCCCCGGGCGGAGATTGAGGGTGAGATGGGTGATGCGTTTGTTGGTGTTCAGGCGCGGTTGATGTCCCAGGCTTTGCGGAAATTGGCGGGTGTTACCGCAAAATCAAAGACCTGCGCAATATTTACTAACCAGATAAGACAGAAGATTGGGGTGATGTTTGGCAACCCGGAGACGACAACCGGCGGTCTGGCGTTAAAGTTTTATGCGACGGTTCGGCTTGATGTCCGACGGGTCACCGCACTAAAGAAGGGTGAAGAGGTGATTGGTTCCAGGACCAGGGTCCGGGTGGTGAAAAACAAGATTGCCCCGCCGTTCCGGGAGGTGGAGTTTGACATTATTTATGGAGAAGGGATATCCAAAGAAGGGGAACTGATTGACCTGGGCGCGGAACAGGGGGTGATTGAGAAGTCCGGTGCTCATTACACTTTTGGCAATACCAAATTGGGTTTGGGAAGGGATGCGGCAATTGAGTTCCTGAAGAGCCATAAGGATGTCGCGGTAAAGATTGAGAGCGCCCTGCGGGAAAAACTTAAAATTGCCCGCCCGAAGGCAAAGGATGAAGATAACCGGGCTCAAGCCACAAAAAAGAGGTAAAAAAAGGCTCTCGGTATTCGTTGATGGCGAGTTTGCCTTCTCCTTAGACAAAGAGACCGTTGCCCGTTTCCGGCTCCAAGAGGGGAAAAATGTTTCGGCGGATTTTCTCAAGGAGGTAGTCCTTGATGAGCAGTTTCGGCAATGCCGTGATTATGCCTTACTCCTTTTATCCTACCGGGCAAGGAGCGAAAAAGAGCTGACCGCGAGGTTAAAGAAGAAAGGGTATTCTGAAGAGATAATTGAAAAGGTGCGGAAAAGGCTTAGCGAATTGAGGCTGATTGACGATGAACGGCTTGCCCGGGATTACATTGAGGACCGGATTAAAATTGGGCATAAAGGGAGATGGCTGGTCCGGGCAGAATTGTTGAAAATGGGAATAAAAAAGGAGTTGATAGATAAACAGTTAAAACAGGCACCGGATGAGACCGAGGCAGCAAGGATGGTGGTGGAACATTACCTGCCCCGATACCGCAAACTTGACGAAGTTACCAGAAAAAGACGGCTAATCGGGGTTTTGGCTCGGCGGGGCTTCTCCCCGGAAACTATTGAGAAGGTTCTATTTAAAATCGGTAACAACAATTGGGTCAATTAAAGAAGGGAGACCAATTTCTCCCATTCCATTACCATTATTGATTCCGCCGGAGGTAATAAAAGGTAGGAGCTTAGAAGCTAAACTCAGTTGAACAGCAAGATGAAGAGGGTAAAGGGGCTCATTTACTCACTTCCATTCACTTATTAATATTCATTATATAGCCCCTACGGGAAGCCTCCTCTCCACCGTCCCCAGGACCGACTACAATTGGCATCTTTTTTATAACTATTTACCATTTCGCAACCTAAATCAACGGCGTTAATTTTTGACCCAAACTTTACTCTAAAATAATGGATGGTCTATTACAATTAAGGTGTTAAAAACCTCTAAAAACCACCGATTTTGCCTTTCCCTTTTTATTTATTGGACAATCAACTTCTGGGCAAATTCGTTATTTTCTGTTTTTACCCTTAAGATATATACACCGGGATTTATCCCTTTAAGCGAGATTTTTATTTCTGGTTGATTGTTATTTCCTAATCCAGAATGGTAGGCTGGAATCTCTTTAACTAAAACTCCGGCAACATCGTAGATTCTTAAATTCAGGTTTTTGGAATTCACCCCCAGGCGGATGGCGAGGTTGGTCTTTGCCGGGTTGGGATAGGCAAGGAACCCGTGAGGTGCTGAATTGGTCGCCATTTCCTCGGTTCCGGTTGGTGTCGGGACATACTTTATCGTCGCATAATCAAGACCGGTGCCAAAACCGTAACTCTCGCCGGTAACATAAACATTCCCAGCGCTATCAACCGAAATCGCATAAGCCCGGTCGTCGTTATTTCCGGTGCCATCGTATAAGGCGACCCACTTCTCCTGACCGTCGGGTCCGTATTTAATCGTCGCAAAGTCATTAGAGGTGTCAAAGCCATAACTGGTTCCGGTAACATAGACATTGCCCAATTGGTCAAGGGCAAGCGCATAGGCGAAGTCATTGCCATTTCCCAAGCCGTTGTATCTTGCGACCCACTGCTCCTCACCGGAGGGGTTGTATTTGACCGTGGCGTAATCATAATAAGTGGCGGAACCTTCGCTATAGCCGGTAACATAAACATTGCCATCTTGGTCAACCGCGATGGCGTAAGCATAATCATCCCCATTTCCCAAGCCGTTGTATCTTGCGACCCACCGCTCCTCACCCGTTGGGCTGTATTTAATTGTTGCATAGTCACCTTCACTCCTGCCGGTAACATAGACATTGCCCGAATCGTCAATCGCTATCGCCCGAGCCCCATCGTAGCCATTGTTCGGACCATTATATCTTCTCAGCCATTCCACTCTTCCCTCCGAGTCATATTTAATGGTTACATAGTCGTCATTACTCTCGGTGCTGAAACTATAGCCGGTAACATAGACATTACCGGCGCGGTCAACCACTATCCCATAAGCGCCGTCGTCGCCAAAGCCGTTGTTATACTCTGCCACCCACTGCTCACCCCCAAGAGAGTTGTATTTTACGGTGAGATACTCGGGGGAGTTGGTAGAGTCGTAACTAAAACCGGCGATATAGACATTGCCTGAGTCATCAAAAGTAATCGCCCACCCTTCCTCGTCGGAGTTCCTCGGGCTGTTATAACGGGCGACCCATTCCCGAGCGCCCTGATGTTGATATTTGATGGTTGCGACATCAGAACCAGTCCCAAAATTACGGCTGCCACCGGTAACATAGACATTGCCCTGGGGGTCAACCGCAATCGCATAAGCCGCATCCCGGGAACGACCCCAGTGGTTGTATCTTGACACCCAGATGGAATCACCCTGGGGACTGTATTTTATCGTCGCATAGTCATAACCGGTGGTTGAGCCAAAACTGTAACCGGTAACATAGAGATTGCCCAAGCCATCAGTTGCCATTGCCCGGGCGACATCATCACCATTCCCGGGACCGTTGTACCTTCTCACCCAGGCGGTATCAACTTGAGCGGATAAAAAGGCGGGGATAAAAACGAAGGGAAAGAAAATCTTTGAAAGTTTCATAAATACCCCTTTCTTGACGTCATATATTTGACTCTCTTTCTCCTCCTCTGGGTTCCGAGTAGAAAAAATAAAGGAAATGTCAAACCTGGCTGATTGATGCCAATCCAATTTGCCACATTCAACTCTATCGCTAAAATTGGCTTCTGTCAAAATCAGGCACACTGATTAATAAGTGGAATTTTCATCTGAAGGCGGTGAGCAGCGGGCGGGGAGTTACAGTGCGGTCTGGGATGGCAAAGACGAGCGCAATCGGCAGGTTCCTAATGGCATCTACTTCTATCGGCTTGATGCGCCGGGAATTACCGACACGAAGAAGGTGGTCAAACTGCAGTAGGGTTGGTTTGGGCGGCATCCAATTTGGGTGCCGCCCAGTTTACTGGTAGGAGAAGATAAAGCTTGACAGTTACTATATCTGATGTTATACTAAAATTGTTGTTAATTTATAAGATTGCTTCGTCGCTTCGCTCCTCGCAATGACAAAAAGCGCGGAAGCGCGGAAGCGCCGAGGCGCAGAAGCCAGAAGGACAGGACTTCTGCTCTCCCCCTTGACCGTTATCATTAAACGCATATAATCAAAAAATGATGGAAAAGAAACGTATCCTCACTGGCGACCGTCCAACTGGACCGCTGCACTTAGGACATTATGTCGGCTCACTCGCCCATCGGGTAAAATTCCAAGATACTTATGATACCTTCATCATTATCGCTGACCTTCAGGCATTAACAACAAATTTTGATCGCCCCGAGCGACTGGTAGAGGATGTGCTGAATGTCGCTTTGGATAACATCGCCTGCGGAGTTGACCCGAAAAAGGCAACCATCTTCGTCCAATCAATGGTCCCGGCGATTGCCGAACTCACGGTAATTTATTCTAACCTCATAACCGTGCAACAACTCTCCCATAATCCGACGATAAAGAGCGAAGCGAGCCAATATCACTTTGAAGAGTCAATGCCCTACGGGTTCTTGGGCTATCCGGTGAGTCAGGCGGCGGATATTACTTTTTGCCGAGCCCATCTTGTCCCAGTGGGTGATGACCAGGCACCCCATATTGAACTCACCCGAAAGATAGTTCGCAAGTTTAATGCAATTTATGCATCAGTTTTCCCTGAGCCCGAGGGAATATTTAACCCCCGGCTGGTCGGACTTGACGGCAATGCTAAAATGTCCAAAAGTTTAGGTAATGCCATCTACCTTTCCGACTCGCCCGAAGAAGTCCGAAGTAAAGTCAACCGAGCGGTTACCGACCCCGCAAGAATCCATCCTACTGACTTAGGGCATCCCGAGGTTTGTGTGGTTTTCACCTATCATAAAATATTTAACCCCGAGACCGCTCCCGAAATTGATAGAGAGTGCCGGCAGGGGAAAATTGGCTGTGTCCCTTGTAAAAAAATCCTTGCCGAGGTCTTAAACCGCTTCCTTGAGCCGATTCGGGAGCGCCGGAACGAATTGGCAAAAGACATTACCCTTATCTGGGACATTCTGAAAGAAGGGACTGCCCGGGCGCGAGCCGAGGGGGAAAAAACAATGGAATTAGTCCGGGAAGTTATGAAAATAGGGTATTTTCCTCCGCCCGCTTAGATTTTCCGCAATGACCTCGGCTAAACCGCTAAACCCAAAAAATAACTTTGGCGTCTTGGTTGCCGCCGGAAAGGGAAGGAGATTTGGCGGATTAAAACAGTTTGTTCAAATTCACGGCAAACCACTATTCTTTTATTGCGCCCGTTCCTTTGAACTCTGCCCTTCGGTAACAAGCTTTGTAATTGTGACGAATTTCTCCCGGGTATCAACGGTGAAGAAATGGGTTAAACAATGGGGCTGGAAAAAGGTTCTGATGGTTGTTGCCGGTGGTCCAGAACGAATGGATTCAGTAGAACGAGGGCTTCTTGCCCTTCCCGAAGATGGCTATGTCGCAATCCAGGATGGAGTGCGACCCCTGCTCAAACCCGAACATCTCACCCTTGGCTTTCGTTTGTGTCGGCATTACCCGGCAATCGCTTTTGGTTCTTTAGTAACCGATACTCTCAAGGAAGTTTGTGATGGGAAAATTGTCAAAACTATTGACCGGTCTAAAATAGCCTTGATTCACACCCCCCAATTTTTCTCGCTGCGCCTCATTCGCCAGGCTTTTTCCGTGGCCCGGGCTAAAAAATTAGTCGCCACCGATGAGTGCCGACTGGTTGAAGAACTGGGCATCTCCCCCAAGGTAATTAATGGTGGGTTTTTAAACATTAAGGTAACCGTCAAGGAAGACCTTCGTCTCTGTGAGGCGTTACTGTGCCCTTAACTCGGATAGCGGTCTTTGGTTCCACCGGGTCAATCGGTCGTTCCACCCTTGAGGTCGTCGCTAATCTCGGTGACCGATTCCGGGTAACCATCCTCGCCGCTCATCATTCGGTGGACCAAATCTGCACTCAGGCAACCCGGTATCAACCAGAATCGGTCGTGCTCACTGACCCCGCCGCAGCCGAGAAAGCGAAAAAAAGATTGGGGTCAAAATTTCAAGTTCTTAGCGGTCCTCGGGCGTTAATTGATGTCCTGCAGAAGACCCCTTTTGATATCTTGGTGATGGCAATGAGCGGAACTGAAGGGGTCGGTCCAGTTTTAAAGGCGCTGGCTATCGGGAAGCGGGTTGCCCTCGCGACCAAAGAAATTCTCGTTGCCTATGGAGCGGTGGTAATGGAAAAACTCTCTCGTTCAGATGGAGAACTTTTACCGATAGACTCGGAACTCACCGCACTCCATCAATGCCTTAATGGTAAAGACATTACTACAATCCGCCGATTAATCATCACCGCCTCCGGCGGACCGTTCTGGCGTAAAGGGTGTCCCCCCAATCCCACAATAAATATGGTTTTACACCATCCTACCTGGAAAATGGGGAAAAAAATCACCGTTGATTCCGCAACAATGATGAATAAGGGTCTGGAAGTAATCAGTGCGGTGCGTCTGTTTGGGATACCACCAGCAAATGTGAAAACGGTCATTCATCCCGAGGCGGTTGTTCATTCCTTAATTGAATTTCAAGACTCTTCGGTCCTGGCGCAGCTCTCCTATCCGGATATGCGCCTCCCAATCCACTACTGCCTTACCTATCCCGAGAGGGTTCCCTCACAGGTTCCACCGCTGCGCTTGGAGTCGCTCCCTTCACTGAGGTTTTTTCCTGTTCCGTTAAAACGCTTCCCCTGCTTGGGGTTAGCTTATAAGGCGGTAAGAGCGGGTCCCACCGCCCCCTGTGTCCTTAATGCCAGTAACGAAGTCGCTGTCCAAGCCTTCCTTAAAAATGAAATCTCCTTCAGGTCAATCCCGGCGATAATTAGGAGCACCTTGAACGCCCACATAAAAAGCACGGAGTCTAATACTCAAGGCTCCAGGCTCAATGCGCCGCGCTCTATGCTATTTTTGCGCCGGGTTGAAGCGTGGGGGACTGAGTTTGCCCGAGGTCTACTGGGACGGTATCACCGATTAAAGAAGCAATAGTATGGCGAGTTCAATTTTTCTGGTGGTAATATTTATTGGGGTCCTCATTACCATCCATGAGTTCGGACATCTCTTCGCCGCAAAAATTTCCCATATCCCGGTAGAGTCCTTCTCAATCGGGTTTGGACCGGTGTTGCTGAGAAAGAAAATTGGCGAAACCGAATACCGGATTTCCCTCATCCCGTTGGGTGGATATATTAAAATGGTGGGCGAGGAAAAACCGGAGGAAGGCGGCTTTTATAGTAAACCATTGGGAATAAGAATTGCGGTCATTGCCCTTGGACCAATCAGTAATCTCATCCTTGGATTTCTAATTTTGGTAATAATGTTTCTAATCTTCGGGGTAAAGTTTCTCCCGCCGGTGGTTACCCCGATATCAGAATCAATCCCCCATCCGCTCCAGAGCGGCGACCTTATCCTCAAGGTTGCCCAAGAGACAATACCCGACTTTGAAACCTTTACCCGCATTGCTCAAGAAAATACCGGCAAAGAGATACCCCTATCGGTTAAACGTGGCAACGAGATTGTTAATATTACCTACCAAATTCCATTAGATTCACTTGACCTCAAACCAATGCTCTTGCCAATTCTCGAGCGGGTCCGGACTGGGAGCCCGGCGGCAAAAATTGGGCTAAAACCGGGTGATAGAATTATCTCGGTAGCCGGGATAAGAGTAAAAGACTGGGAAGAGGTTGTTACCCTCATAAGGGAGTACGGTGGGAAAAGAATATCAATAATCTACCAGCGAAATCAAACCCTATTTACCGATTCAATAACCCCCACTTTCGCGCCGGACCCGGTCTCAAATGAGCGGGTTGGCCAGATTGGCGTCTGGGTTCGGCTACCAAAGCGGTCTTTAACTCTCTATCGCGCCCTCTGGGAGGCGTTTCGCCGAACTGGTTACATTACCGCTCAAACCTTCGTAATTATTTACAAGGTTATTACCCGGCAGGTCTCTACCCGGGCTATCGGCGGTCCAATAATGGTGGCCAAGGTCGCCTACGAAGGGGCTACCTGGGGGGCAGAGTATTTTCTGGCACTCTGGAGTCTCCTTTCTATTAACCTGTTTGTGGTAAATATGCTGCCGATTCCGGTCTTAGATGGCGGACGTATCCTCCTTGACCTCATCGGCGGAATCCGCCGCCGCCGGATTTCGGAAAAAGAGTTAACCTGGGCCACCAATGTCGGCTGGGTGCTCATTGGTATTATTCTGATATTTACAATTTTTAATGACCTTTTGCGGTTAATCCAGAAGTGAAAATCTTGGCGATTACGGTTACTACCGAAGCGCAACGGTTCGTAAAAGGCTTTCCGCCAAAGGGTGCCTGGTTGTTCTTAACGCCCAACTTGGAAATCTCCCGTTTAGCAACACTTTGCACCGAAGACGAGCTGATTTATTTTGATGAACGGGTTGAATCATTTGAGTTTAAATCATTCAACCTCGCCCTGATTTATGTTGACTTCAACCAGGAAGAGTCGGCTTATTGGTGGGTTGAAAAACTGCAAAAAGTCAATCCGAATGTGGTCCTTTTTGGTCCTCAGGTAACCTCTTGGGGTAAAAACTTTCCTCAATGGGCATCGCATATAGTCCAAGGCGATATCACCTCTGTTTGGAACGAAATCCGCCACGATGCAATTGAAAACTCCCTTAAGCCGCTCTATAGAGCACCCGCCACTCCCCGCTATGTTCCCCTAAAACCCGGCATCGGAAAGTTCCCGACGATGAACACCGGTTATCAGGCGATGCATTTTGTGCGCGGTTGTGCCTGTCCCCCCTCTCTCCGCCATCTGTGCCCAGAATATCTTTATTACGAAAATGAAACATTATTCCGGTCCAAAGAAGAGATTCTCGGTGAACTCCTGCTGTTGCCGGGAAAACATATTCACCTTCTTGATGACGACTTAGCCCGCTTCCCCGAATACTATTATGAGCTGTTTTCCCTTTTGTGGAACTATTATCGTCATTGGACCGTAACCGCCGGCAATCAGCTATTCCGTCATCCTCGGCTCATCCGGCTCCTGGCTAAAGCTGGAACAAAAATAATCTTCTTAAACGACACCTTCCTTAGACCTTACTTAAACCTCGCCCTTAGTGATGCCCAGGTAGTAAAATGGCTTTACCGCCAGGTAAAATCGCTTCACTCCCACCGTCTCTTGGTAGGTGCGAAACTGACCCTCAAAATAACCTCCCCGTTAGGTGAGCCTAAGCGGATTATCAAAATTGCTAATATTCTCAGGGCAATTGACCTTGACTTCTTAGAAGTCCGATTTACCAAAAATGGAGCTGATGGGAAAGAGACTATCATCCCTCTCACCTACCATCCCAATCTCCAACCCGGAGAACCAATCTGGATTAAAAGCAGGTTTTATGCTACTAGTGCCCTCTTTGACCGATTTCTCCGTCGTCCTCGCCGGGTGGGTTTTTTCTCAACATTAAGGTATCTTATTCCCTACGCCCTCGCCTATCGCCAGAACTTTCTTGAGGGTATCCCCTATCCCTAAATCACCGCTTCCACCCTTATCACTTCCGGGATTAGTTGTTTCAGCACCTGTTCTACCCCGGAAGCTAAAGTCATACTGGAAAACGGACAGTGGGCACAGGCACCCGTTAACCGCACCTTTACTACCCCCTCCTCACTCACCTCAACCAACTCAATCTCGCCACCATCCATCACTATTCCCGGACGAATTTTCTCCTCAATTACCCGTCTTATTTTTTCTTTTGTTTCCTCGGTCATTTTTCTCCACCTTTTGCCTTTTGACCTTTGCCTTTCCCCCGGATAGCGTTGAGCGTTGAGTATTTTTTTGTCTGTGCTCTCTGCTATTCGCCATTATCCGCCACTCCGCCATTTCCTCATCTTTGAGTGGCTTGCAAGAAATATTCTGCTCACCACACTTTATTTTAACCGCCCGTCTTTTAAGAGTGTCGCAATACCGAGTGCAGATTCTCCCTGCAATCTCAATATCCTTTTTGGTGATTTTTTTTGTCCTCAGTAGAACTACCGGTCCGGGGACTGCCATCGGTTTTAAAAGTAAGCCGCGGTTACCAAAGCGCTCTTCTAACACTTTGTTTTCTTCTTCATCCCTTCCTACGATTACCTTTGCCCCGCTTTTCAGTCGGAAGTGTCTTCCATAACTCATCAATTCAATTTCTTCAAAGCTCAATTCCTGATGGGCAACCGCATCCCGACACCGGGCGGCAAAATTACTATCGGTTAAAAGACAGCCGGTTCCTGGAATCGGGTATTCCCCAAATCCGAACTCCCGAGCTAATTTCAGCTGACGGTGCCGGCTACGACCCTGAAAATCAAGTAATCTTTCCCGCCGAATCGCCCCACTAAGCTCCACAATGGTCGGTTCAAGAACCTTAGCGGAAAGCGGTCGTAACAGCCGCCCCCGCAGACCACTAACCCTTTCTATTAGATTCAGCGAATGTTTATTCTGAGAAATCTGTTGCCCGAGCACTTCCCCGGTAAACACAAAATCCGCCTTAATCTCCCTCATCAACTCTTTTGCCTTCCTCAGCATATATACCATACAATCAACGCAGGGCGCCATCCCCCGAAAATAACCGAACTCCGGCGACCGGAGGAGCTCCAGATAACCTTCATCCGCCGGTAATGAGATTAAACTTGCCCCCAAGAAGGCTGCCATTCCCTCCAAGCACTCACTACTCGGGGTTCGTCCCGGGACCGGGAAGGGCAAATTAAAGTTTAATGCGACTATATCCACCCCCTGCTCGGCGATCAACTTGCCCGCCAACAGGCTATCCAGGCTACCCGAAAAGAGCCCGATTGCCTTTATTTTACGCCGGTGAATCATAACGCTTAATGCCTACAAAAAGCGCGGAGGCGCAGAGGCGCAGAAGCCAGAAGGACAGGACTTCTGCTCTTCCGCGCTTCTGCTCTCTGACAAATGATTGACGGGATACTTTAAAATGGTATATTTGTTAAAAGGAAAAAAAGCGCGGAGGCGCAGAAGCCAGAAGGACAGGCTCCGTCCCGAGCGAAGCGAGGGAACTCCCCGATGAGATTGCCACGCCCCTTCGGGGCTCGCAATGACGGAAGGGAGGCGCTTCTGCTCTCTGACGATGGGAAGAGCTTAAAGGCAGTAAAGTATAAACCTTAAAATAAAAGGAGAACCGATGGGAAAAGAAGAAACTAAGATAACATTGTCAGTTATCAAGGCGGATATCGGTGGATATGTTGGACACTCTGCCAGTCACCCCGATGTTCTAAATCGGGCAAGGGAAATGCTCAGTAGAGCAAGAGATAAAAATGTATTAATTGATTTTTATGTGACGAGTTGCGGCGATGACCTGGAATTGATTATGACCCATAATCGGGGTCAAGACTGTGAGGAAATCCACAAACTCGCCTGGGAAACATTTATCGAGTGCACTCAAGTGGCAAAAGATTTGAAACTTTACGGTGCTGGTCAAGATCTGCTCGCCGACGCCTTTTCGGGGAATGTCAAAGGGATGGGACCGGGTGTGGCTGAGATGAGTTTTGTCGAACGAAAGTCAGAACCGGTGATAATTTTCTGTGGCGATAAGTGCGCGCCCGGCGCCTGGAATTTGCCCCTCTTTCGGATTTTCGCCGACCCTTTTAACACCATCGGGTTAGTAATAGACCCTTTAATGCATGATGGGTTCAATTTTGAGGTTCATGATGTTTTTGAGGGGAAGGATATGGTTCTTTCCTGCCCGGAAGAGATGTACGACCTATTAGTCCTCATTGGTTCCTCCGAGAGTTATGTAATTAAGAATGTTTATCGGAAGGACGGCGAAATTGTCGCCACGAGTTCCACCCAAAAGCTGGCGTTGATTGCCGGTAGATATGTTGGTAAGGATGACCCGGTGATGATGGTGCGCTGTCAATCGGGGTTTCCGGCGGTAGGTGAGGTTTTGGAGGCTTTTGCCTTCCCCCATCTTGTGTCCGGTTGGATGCGCGGCTCCCATTATGGACCACTGATGCCGGTCTCCCAAGCCCAGGCAACCCCTTCAAGGTTTGATGGACCTCCTCGGGTTATCGCCCTCGGGTTTCAGTTGAATAATGGTAAGTTGATAGGACCGCGGGATATGTTTGATGACCCGGGGTTTGACCGGGCGCGGGTGGAGGCGAATGAGCTGGCGGAGTTTATGCGTCGGCATGGACCATTTGAACCACATCGGTTGGGGCTAAAGGAGATGGAGTATACTACCTTGCCCCAAGTCCTGAATAAGCTTTTGGCGCGGGAAGGGAAAAAGGAGAAGGGTGAAGATAAGGGGTAAGGTGTGATAGAGAGAGGGAGCAGTAGTGATGTTGCGGTAGTTCACTCTCTTAGGGAGGCACGCCAGAGTATTGAAGCTGAGGTTAGTAAAGTAATAATCGGGCAGAAAGAGGTGATCGAGCAGATGCTCATCTGCCTCCTGAGTCATGGGCACGCGCTTTTAGTCGGCGTTCCTGGTCTGGCGAAGACTTTGCTGGTGAACACCTTGGCACAGGTGTTAGACCTCTCTTTCAATCGGATTCAGTTTACCCCCGACTTGATGCCATCCGACATCACCGGCACCGAAATAATTGAAGATGACCCAGAAACCCACCGGCGTCGTTTCCGATTTGTCCCCGGTCCGATATTCGCCAATGTTGTTCTCGCTGATGAAATCAATCGTACCCCCCCAAAGACCCAGGCAGCACTTCTCCAGGCGATGCAAGAGTACCGGGTTACGGTAGCCGGACAGACCTACGAATTGCCCGCGCCCTTCTTTGTCCTGGCAACCCAAAACCCAATTGAACTGGAGGGAACATATCCTTTGCCTGAAGCACAACTCGACCGGTTTATGTTTTCAATAATTATTGATTATCCATCGCTCTCTGAGGAAAAAGAGATTGTCAAAAGCACTACTTCTGCTTACATTCCCAATCTCAGGAAAGTGCTTACGAGTGAGGAGATTAGAATGCTTCAGGAGTTGGTGCGTCGGGTGCCGGTCGCTGATGAAGTGATTGAGTATGCGGTGCGTCTCACGGTGATGAGTCGTCCCAAAAACGAATCCGCTCCCAGGTTCATTAAAGATTGGGTATCCTGGGGCGCCGGACCACGGGCGTCCCAGTATCTGGTATTGGGTGCTAAGACCCGAGCGGTCCTTGCGGGTCGTTACACCCCAACCATTGATGATGTCAAGAAGGTGGCACTGCCGGTGTTAAGGCACCGAATTGTTACCAACTTCGCCGCCGAGGCGGAGAATGTGAAGGCGGAAGATATTGTCCACCGACTGGTGGTTGAATGCCCTCTTCCCGCGGTATGAAAAGGATTGGGTTAATTCCTCTCGCCACCTTGAAGCCGGGGGATAATACCTTTGAACTGGAGGGTGAACCGCTTGCTTTCGGTTGCGAAGTCAGGGAGGTAAAGGAGAATCCGTCTTTTCAGGCGATTTTGGGAAGAATAAGGGCGAGAATGGTAATTACCCGGACTGGTCAGCGGTTCTTAGTCTCCGGCAAGGTTTTTTTCCGGGCAAGAATGAAATGCGCCATTTGCGGTCAGGGTTACGAGGAGAATTTTGCTGAAGAGCTATTCGCTGAGTATACGAGTGTAGAAAGACCTTCGGTTAATTTTGTCCAGGAACTGGCACAAGAGGAGTTATACCGGATCCCGATTAATCGCGACTTTATTGACCTCACCGCGATGGTTCGGGATGTGATTCATCTGGCAATTCCAATCGCCCCCAAATGCCGGACAGATTGCTCACCAGACTGGCAGACGCCGTTCCCAGCGAAGTGAGGCTCCGTTCCGAGCAAAGCGAGGGAACTTCCCCGAGATGAGATTGCTTCGTCGCTTCGCTCCTCGCAATGACAAAAAGCGCGGAAGCGCCGAGGCGCAGAAGCCAGAAGGACAGGACTTCTGCTCTTCCGCGCTTCTGCTCTCTTTCTTGACAGAAGGAATTATTTATTTAAAGTTAATATGGAAAAGCCTGTGGATAGTAGGAACGGAAGAGTCGGTAGAGTGGTTAAAAGTGCTCAGTGGACTATTTATTTCTTTTTTCCCTTTGTTCTTTTTAACTAAAAGGAGGTAAAGTGCGGATAAGTGTTATTAGCAGGTCGCTGGTGGTTGGCATCGGCTTTCTCCTCGCAGTCGTACTAATCTGGGGATGTGGCCGAATGCCGAGCTCAGGATTCTGGGAACCAGCCGCCGCAGATAGCGCGGGGATTGACACGGTAGTAAAGGCAAATAAAGAGTTACTTATGTTAGATTTCGCCGAATCGGGGTTCCAGTTCCTTAAATGGGTTGTACCTGAGACAATCATCAAGAAGGCGCTCAGGGATAATCCTTTCCGGCAGCGCTTCCAATGTGACTCACTCCAGCATATCTTTTCTGTTTCCGGCAGACAGTTTACTTATTCCTTTGTCGCCATAGTAGATACCGCGGGAAAGGAGACCACCGCAACAGTTACCATAATTGAATCCATTCCCGGTACTCTCCGGCTCCATGCTTTAAAATACACCCGGTTTCTTTTTGACTCAACTATTATCACTCCGTCCGAAACACTCCGGTTGAAATATTACGATTCGGTATTTACCGACACTTCAATGATTGTGGAAAAACCAATCACTAGTGTGGTCACTGGTGGCTGCGTGCTAAGAAAGGAGAATGGCGATTGGAAGTTGTGGAAAATTGCCGGTGGACAGCGGTTTTTTGCACCGAATCCAGAGGATGCGCCTTCTCTTTATGCGGTTGATATTAATAATGGGGATACCACCATAAGATATCTCCTCTGGCCGGATACAACCCAGTTTGGGGTTAAGCGTTTATATGGGCATCCCGAGGAACTTTTAAAGGCTAATAGCGGGGAGAGCCTCTGGGTTAACCCGGTGCACTTTTATACTACCGATGCGAACTTTTTCTATTTCTATATATTTAAAGGGAGACGCTATCTAATGGGAGACACCGCTAAGATAAGGTTTGGTTTGCCCGACACCGGATTCCAGCGGTTGTATGCGGTAAAGGTTCCTTATGAGGTTCTCTATGATGCTGGTGGTGAGTTGAACGCCGCGGCTTGGGGAATCCCGATTTATGTGAAGGGAGGTAAACAATGAAACCTATTATCGCCTTAATCTTAACCTATTCGGTTGCCTTGGCCGGTGTAACCGGAACAATTCGGGGGCGAGTTACCGATAAAAAAACCGGCGAACCGTTAGTCGCGGTTAATGTCATTGTCGTCGGCACCGAGTTGGGTGCGGCTACCGATGCCAATGGCTGGTATGAAATCATCAATGTTCCTCCCGGCAGGTATAAAGTTACCGCCTCATATGTTGGGTATAATGAAATGACGGTGACCGATGTATTGGTGGTCCAGGATAATGTGACTATCGTTGACTTTAAACTCACCCCAACGGTGATTGAGGTTGGACCGGTGGAGGTAAAAGCGGAAAGACCTTTAGTTAATCGCGGGCAGGTCACCGTGGAGCGGGTTTTGACCGATGAGGAGTTTAAGCGGTTGCCGGTTGTCCAGCTGTCAGAATTGGTTGGACTGCAAGCGGGTGTTACTCAGAGTGCCGGTGGCGGATGGACCCATATCCGGGGTGGGCGATTTGACGATGTTGCCTATTTGGTTGACGGCGTCGCAGCTCAGGATGCGGTTGTCGGCACTTTGTGGTCAAGCCCGAGACCGACTTCGGATGCGTTGTCTTCAGTAGTGGTGATTACTGGTGGGTTTGATGCTGAGTATGGTTCAGCGATGTCCGGTATTATTAAAGCGGTTACCAAGGAAGGGGGGGCAACCGCTTCCGGGCGGGTGCGGTATCTCACCGACGAGGTTTTCCCAAGACCGGATTTGAACTTTGGTTATAATCGAGTGACCTTTTCTGTTGGCGGGCCAACTCCGTTGTGGAATCGGCTACGATATTTTGTCTCTACCGAATATTTTAAGACCGATGACGACCGCAATTGCCTGTATAAGGTACCAGCACCAAGAGGTGAGTATGCGATTGAGGGTAAGTTAACTCTCCAGGTCCCGAAGGAGTTTTTCCTCACTCGCGAGGGGCTGAAGTTGACCTGGGATGGGCACCACTCCAATTACCAGTGGCAGGCTTGGGGCAATAGCTGGAAGTTCCATCAGGAAGGACTTTATGCGAATCGGGTGCGGAGTTATAAGAGTAATTTGAGCCTAAACCATATGCTATCGCCCAGTCTGGTTTATGAGGCGAAACTGGGATGGTTTTCAACCTCTTTGATTCGCACGGTGCGGAATTTTTATGCGGAAAAAGCCGACACCGTCGGCTTTTGGGGATTTCTGCGCAAGACCGGGATTTGGGACCGCTATATCTTCCGGGCTGAAGACTGGGTTTTCAATAACCCCGAAGGTCTTTCCAAAAAGGATGCGGTTTTGCAGCTGTGGCGGAGTTACTGGATTTCACCGAGCGGCGAGACGGTATATGCTCATCCGGAGATAAAAAAGAACTTTACCCAGTCGTATGCCTTAGTTGATAACCCTTATGGTGTGCCGGGTCTCTTCGTTACCGAAGGCGACAATCGGGTGTGGCATTTCCGTTCAACCGAGCATTTATTGTTTAAATTAGACCTGACCAAAACCATCTCCAAGATTCACGAGGTCAAGACCGGTGTGGATATCACCCAGTATTCGGTTTCAATGTATGACAACTCTTTACCTTGGGACCAGAACCCCTTCTGGGATGCGTATAACTACAAGCCGTTAGTAGCGGCCGCATATATCCAGGACCGGGCGGACTTTGAAGATTTGGTCGTGCGCGCCGGCGTCCGATTTGATTACCTGGATGCGAAAGCAAAGGTCCGGGCGTTTCCCGAATCACTGGGCTCAGCGCCCGAAATAGCTGACAGTTTTCTGCCGGTACCGCCGAAGTTTCGCCTCTCACCACGCTTGGGGATTTCTTATCCAATCACCGAGCGGGTGAAGTTCCGGTTCTCTTACGGTCATTTTTTCAAGAACCCGGTCTTTGCAAACTTGTATGAGTACAGTGAACGCTCAGCCGCAGATTTACGGGGACGGGGAAATGTTATTGTCGGGAATCCAAATATGAGTGCAGAAAAGACGATCGCTTACGAGTTGGGACTTGATGCCCAGTTGACCGATATTTTTGCCTTTGACCTGACCGCCTTCTATAAAGATGTGTTTGATTTGTCTGGAGTCCGGGTGGTTTCCGCACTACCCCAGCCTTATACGATGTATTACAATGTTGAGTATGCCCGGATTCAGGGGTTTGAGGCAACGATGACCAAGGTGCTCTCGAATTACTGGTCCGCCCAGTTGGGTTACACCTTCCAGATTGCGAAAGGAACCGCCTCTACCGCTACCGACCAGTATCAACGCGAGACCCCATTACAGATTGATTATTATCTTGACCACGACCAGCGTCATTCACTCCACGCCAATGTTGGCTGTATGTTTCCTCAAGACTTTATCTTTGTCCCCTTGCGCGACTTCAACGCCTCAGCAGTGGCATCCTTTGCTTCCGGCCTCCCTTATACCCCCACCAACATCAAGGGTGAGCGCACCGGACCGGAAAACTCCGCCCGAATGCCTTCTACCTTTACAATTGACACCCGGTTGGGGAAGGACTTTAAGGTGCGGGGGCTAAATTTTTCCCTCAGTCTTGACATTACTAACCTCTTGAATACAAAAGTTGTCACCAGTGTCTATTCCGCTACCGGCAAGCCCGATTATGATGGTAGGCTGATTACTCCGCAGGAGTTTTCCGGTGGTATCATCTTCTTCGGCGACCAATATTACCATCCGGCCCGGGACTTCAATCACGACGGCTATCTCACCCAGTATGAGATGTATCGTTCTTACTTACGAGCCCGCGAGGATGCTATGAAGGCGCCAACCTATTATGGTCCCTCGCGAAAAATCAGGTTTGGGATAAGCCTGTCGTTTTAAGTAAGGAGGAAAAATGAAACTTAAAAATTCAGCATTCAGAATTCAGAATTTTGCTGGTATTCTCTTTCTAATCTGCGTTCTGCTCTCGGTTTCCCTGGCGAAGACCGCAACCCCAGTTAAGGGCGGGAAGCGAATTTATGATATGAAGTGGCTGAATATCAACCGCTGGAAGTGCCCATTTTATAATGATGGGCGCTACGGGATAGATGTAACCGTTGGCACTGGTCAGGCGGGTGGTAGCTGGCCCCAGCCTTTGCATAACTGTTATATCTTCGGTGCCGGGATGTGGTTCGGCTCACTAAAACCACGCGCGGATGGAAAGGTGGATACCCTGGTCTCTTTTGGCTATAACCCGAACTCCGGCGGAACCGAGCTGACCCCAACGACGGTAGCCCACGCCGGGGAAGGTGCGGGCAACCCCGACGACCGAATTTTTGTCTATCCCAGTGATTGGCCCCCAAAGCCACGGGAGCGGTGGTCAACCGGGGATTTGAGGCTGGATAGTATTCTGATTCCTTATGAGGCGTTCTCGCTGCAGGATATGTGGTGTGTTTATTCTGACGGCGCACCCGAGAACCATATCGCTCCAGGTAAGCCGCAGAATATTGATGTCTACCAGTTGGTTTACGCCTGGAACTATCCGGCTAACCAGGACATATTCTTTATTATTTATAATGTCCGCAATTCCGGTTCGGATACGCTGAAGCGGTGTTTTATTGGTGCGGTGATGGACCCCGATATCGGCGATGCCAGTGATGATATGGTCGGCTTCATTTTGAATGACTCCATACCCAACGTTGGCTGGGTGAAGAATGTGGGATATGCCGGCGATAATGACAATTCCGAGACCCCAGGTTCTACCTGGGAGGCGGGAACTCCGGGTGTGTTTGCGTATAAGTTCCTGGATAGCCCGAAGAGGATAACCGGGACTGGTGAAACCGTCCCGTTAGGGATGACCGCTTTTAAGAAGTTCACGATTGAAATTGACCCGGTAACCGACCCCGCCCAATATCTGACGATGGCGGGCTATGATTACCGCAGTGGGGTATATTCGGCCTATGATTCGGTTGATATATCACCCGCGGATAAGCGGTTCATAATGTGTTCCGGACCGTTTAATCTGGCACCGGGGCAGGTGGAGCGTTTGGTGGTCGCAGCGATTGCCGCGCCTTTTGGTGGTCCCAATCAGCCCTGGGCTGACCGTCCTAAGGATTCGTTAGTTCATCTGGCAAAGGTGGCAAACGCGGCTCAGTTTATCTATGACAATAACTGGCTTCTTCCCGGACCACCACTATCACCGAATATCACTTTAGTGCCCGGGGATAAGGAGGTCCGAATCGTCTGGGACGACCTGCCCGAAAGAACCCCGGACCGCTACTGGGAAAAGGTGGCAAGGCATCGTGGCACCTCTGGGTACGACCCGAAATACCTCCCTTACGACTTCCAGGGTTATATCGTTTATAAGTCTAAGGATGGCTCAAACTGGAAAATTATTGGGCAGTGCGATCTGGTAGACTCAATCACCTTTACCTATCCGCCTGGCGGAGATAGCACACTTCCTGATAGTCTGTGGATTGAGGCGAGCGATAATGGGGTCTATTATAGCATCCTGGATAAGGATGTTCTTAATGGATTTAAGTATTACTATTGCGTCTGTTCTTATGACTGGAACTACATTACTACCGATACCAACGCCCAGGGTGAGCCAATCGCCTGGGATACTTTGATTTTACGAAGCGGGATTGTCGCGAACTTCTGGACGGTGCCCCGTTGGGAAGCGGTAAATTATCTGCCACCGAGTGATTGCCGGGTTGTCCGGGTTGTCGGTGATTCAAGTAATAATGGGCTCTCCTGTTCTACGAGGGTGGTGGTCCCATTTCAGGTAACCGGCGATACCTTTGAGCTCCGGTTTTTAGGTCCAGGCTGGAGTGGGGCAAAGGAGAAGTCAGTTTATTCTTATTATGTTGTGAATAAGACCAAGGGCGGAATCCTGACATTGGATACTACCTCGTTTACTTATCTCTTGAGTGAACCAGCAAAGGTTAAAACGGTTAATGTCCCGGTCTTTAATGGTTTGGAGCTGAAGTTGCGGCTGGAGATAGGAATCCCTAAGGCACCGTTTGATATGGTGAAGGTTGTTAAGGGAGAGTATCCGGTGGAGTCGTTGAAGGTCGGCGCAGTGGCTTCACCGGGGTGGTGGGCATTCCGTGGTTCGGATTACCGGATAGAGTGGGTGAACAGTAATGGTTATCTCACCGCTAAGGTGTACGATGTTACTAACGGGAGTATTGAGGTGCCGTTTCGGAGGTTTGTCCCTTCGGCACCAGAGAGCGCCGATGGTTGGTGTTTTATTGATAAGCGGTTGAGGGAGTCAAGCGATACCTTGAAGAGGAGTCAAGCATCTTTGTATTTATGTGGCGGGTTTTTGCGCTTCCGGCAATCAGAGGACAGTTTGAAGGAGTTGATTGACTACATTCAGGCGGGCGATGTCTGGTTTTTGAGTGGACACCGGGCTGAAGGGGCAGCGCCATTTCATAATGTTTACTGGGTCATTACCAATCCGGGGTATGCGGATACCACCAGGAAAATCACCCTCAATGTCAAAGTTGTGCCCAACCCCTACATTGTCTTCAACCCGTGGGAAAAGTCCTCAGAACAAAGAGTCATCAAATTCACCCACCTCCCTAATACCGCAAAAATTCGAATCTTTACTACCTCGGGCGACTTAGTCAAAGTGATTGAGCATAAAGACACCAAAATTCAGCCCCTGGATGAGGGCGGCACCGCGACCTGGGATTTGGTGAACGAGCATGGGCAGTTAATCGCTCCCGGGGTATATATCTACCATGTTCAATCCCCGGTTGGTGAGTGCACTGGTAAATTATTCTTTATCCATTAAGGGAGGATTGAAATGAAGTCAAAAGTTATCATAACCTTGATTTTGACCTTAACCTTTTCCTGGGCTGCTTTTAGCAAGGTAGGCACAACAACTGCTAACTTCTTAAAGATCAGCGTCGGACGGGCATCGGGGATGGGCGATGCCTTCACCGCCCTTGCTAACGACGCCTCCGCTCAATACTTCAATCCCGCTGGTCTGGCCTATATTCCGAGACAGGCTCAGTTCAACCACGCCAACTGGTTTGCTGATATTAACCACGACTACCTCACATTGGTTTTACCAGTTACCAACTTCGGTACGGTGAGCTTTTCCGCAACCGCATTAACCATGGGCGAAATAGAACAGACGACCGTTGATGACGAGAAAACACCGGCCCGGGAAGATGAAGGAACCGGACTCTTGATTGGGGCTAACGACCTCGCCTTCGGAATTTCTTACTCTCGGATTATCACTGACAAGCTCTCCTTTGGACTCACGGTCAAAGGGGTCCAGCAGACCATCTGGGATATGTCCGCCTCAGCGGTAGGGATTGACCTCGGGCTGTTTTACAATACCGGTTTCAAATCGCTCCGCCTCGGCACCGCCATTACCAACTTTGGCACTCAACTCTCCTATCACGGTCCCCACCTTGATTACAACTTCTTCTGGAGCGACTCGGGTCCCACTCAATTACAGGGTTCCTACAAAACTACCGCATCACCGCTCCCAACAACATTTCGCTTCGGTGTTGCAATGGACATCTTAAAAGACGAAAATGCTCGTTTCACTACCGCAATTGACCTCGTCCATCCTTCGGATATCAATGAGACGGTAAACATCGGTTTAGAATACGGGTTTAAAGAGCTGTTTTTTCTCCGCGGTGGCTACATTCTAAATACTGACCGGGAGTATCACAAAGAACTGCACTATCTCACTGGTCTCTGCGCCGGTTTGGGTATTAAAGGGAAACCGACACCAGCACTGGAATTAGGATTAGACTACGCATTTCGCTACCACCACTACTTAAAGCCCACCCACCGGTTGATGCTCTCGGTTGGTTTCTGATGGCACTTAAAGGTTAATGCTCACACCATTAAAAGGGGCAGGGAGAACCCTGCCCCTTTTTTGGTTAATTCCCTTACGCCTTATATCTTGCCTTTTTCTGCCCGGACCTGGGCTCAGTGGTGAGGCTCAATGGAGCATTGGCGTCTACATGTGCGCTGATAACAGTATGAGTGCCCAGGCATACCAGGATATTGCGGAAATGATGGCGGTCGGGAGCAGTGATAAAGTCCATGTGGTGGTGCAGGTTGACTTTGCCGCCTCGGACACTAATCCGACCTGTCGGCGCTATTACATTCAGAAGGACAAAATGGAACTTCTTGCCAACTTAGGTGAGGTGGATATGGCGGACACCGCTACCCTTGCCGATTTCATCAAATTTTTGGCGACCCACATCCCGGCAAAGAGGTATTTTCTTATCCTCTGGAACCACGGCACCGGCTGGCGGGCTGGGTATGGTCCCTCCCGAGCGGTTCTCCTTGACGAATCTCATAGCCATATGATGGGGGTCGCCGGTGGTGAACTGGCTCGGGCGCTCAACCGGGGCACAAAAAGGTTAGGTAAAAAACTCACCCTTATCGGGTTTGATGCCTGTCTGATGGGGTCAATTGAGACCGCATTTGAGGTCATGCCCTATGCTAATTATCTATTAGCCTCTTCGGGACTCGTTCCCTGGGAGGGTCTCCCTTATGATGAGCTCTTAAACCGGCTGGTTAAAAATCCCGAGATTCCCGTTGAAGATTTTCTCCAGGGGGTTTGCAATGACTATCTTGCCCGCTATCCCGATGAAGATCTCTGCCTCGCAGGAGTTTCCCTTTCAGAGCTCAATCGGAGTATTAACACGATAAGGTCGGGGATAGAAGGGATAAAAACCTGGGCTTTTTGGCAAGACAAGGTGAAATGGACGAGAGCGCGAGTCCAGACATTTCCGGAGGTGGTGGGGAATCCACCTGCTCCGAATGCCGAACAGATTGACTTTATGCACTTCTGGCAGTTATTAGAGTCCAACTTCAACTTCAGCCTAAATCTGAGCCGGGTAGTGGTTGCCCTCGCCAATCGTGGAAGTTACCGCTCTGCTAAGGGGCTTTCCTGTTGGTTTCCCTACTTCTACCTGAGTTTTAAGGCAAAAGCCAATGAGTACCACAAATTAGCATTTTCCGACTCCCTCCCCTGGCTAAAGTTTCTCAACGACTATTTTCAGCGTGACGATGTCAAACCAACCCCGCCAGAACTCCTAAATCATAAACTCGGTGGTCGTAATGACCTCCGGCTTTGGTGGAGTCGGAGTTATGATTGTTCAAATGTATTTTATGAACTTTATCAAGCCACCGCACCTGAGGTTATATTTTTAGACCCCGGCGAGACATTTGGTTTTTGGGAACAAGCAGGATGGACCGTTTCTACCCGATACTTTCACTCCTCGCCAACCGCCTTCTTCTCCGGTTCCGCCGCCAACCTCAACAGTCAACTGCTCTTAAAACAACCCTTAAACCTCCCTTTTGGTGGGTTACTATCCTTCTATGCCTACTACAACACTGAAGAAAGCCAGGACTCCACTGGAGAAGTACTCCGGGATGTTTGCTATCTAGAAATCTCCTCCGATGCCCGCTCCTGGCAAGCTCTGGATTCACTCTATGGCGAGCAGGAAAACTGGGAATCTCACCGCTATCTTTTACCCGCGGGGGTACTATACATAAGGTTTCGGTATTGCACAAATGGAGCGGTAAATCGCCTTGGGGTTTTTATTGACGACATTCAGGTAACTATGTTTGCCTGGCGCCGACGGGCATTGGCGACCTCCGAAACTACCGCCTATCTTTTTAACCTTCCCCGTGACACCAGCGGTTATTACTTCTTCCTCCGGGCGATTGACTCCTTTGGCAACAGCTCATTTCTTAGCCAACTTTACGAAGTGAAAGTTAATACTTGGGCTGAACCCTATACCCAGCCAGCACCATTTTATAAAAGTTGTAAATTGGTCCTGGACTTTCCCGAAGGAGAAGAGCCGGATGTTTCCATCTACACCCTTTCCGGAACCCTGGTAAAAAAGTTTAACAAGACTAAAGAGCGTATCTTAAAATGGGACGGCAGTAATGAAAAAGGGCAAGAATTAGCCAGCGGGATTTATATTGTGGTAGTTCATGGCAAGAGTTTCAAAAAAATGGGCAAAATCGCCAAGGTCAGAAAAGTTTAGGGGTCATTGCGAGGCTTTCTTTTCTCGTCATTGCGAGCCCCCGCCCCCCTTTTGTCATTGCGAGGAGCGAAGCGACGAAGCAATCTCCTCGGGAAGTTCCCTCGCTTTGCTCGAGACGGAGTCTCATTCTGCTCATCCACCCAATGAGATTCCTTCGCCTCCTTCGGAGGCTCGGAATGACAGAGGAAAAGAATCGGATTCGGCTCGTAATGACAAAAGAAAGCAGACAAGGGTTGCGTCGTCGGGCACCCGGATTGTCTCCTTGACCAGTTTTTTGGTTTTTTTATAATAACTAAATGTCTACCGATAAAGATTTAGCGGAATTTCCGCCTCGTTACGAACCAAAACCGATTGAGGAGAAGTGGTATCGGTTCTGGGAGGAAAAGGGATTTTTTACCGCCAACCCCGATTCACCTAAACCAAAGTTCTCGATTGTCATCCCGCCACCAAATGTTACCGGCTCATTACATATGGGGCACGCCCTGGACAACACCCTGCCCGACATCCTCATTCGGAAAAAAAAGATGCAGGGTTATGAGACGCTCTGGTTACCCGGGACCGACCACGCGGGCATCGGCACCCAGGTTAAAGTGGAGCAGCTGCTGTTAAAAGAGGGTAAGACCCGATTTGATTTAGGACGGGAGGAATTTCTCCGGCGTGCCTGGGAGTGGAAGGAGAAATACGGGCAGGAGATTGTCAAACAGTTGCGCCAGTTGGGGTGCTGCTTAGATTGGAGCCGGTTCCGGTTTACCCTCGATGAGGTCTGCGCCCGGGCGGTGCGTGAGGCTTTTGTTCGTTATTATGAGGCGGGGTTAATTTACCGTGGTCTAAGGATTGTCAACTGGTGTCCCCGCTGTCAAACCGCCCTCTCCGATTTGGAGGTGAAGGACAAAGAAGAAAACGGGCACCTCTGGTATATCCGCTACCCCGGTTCTGATGGGGTTGACGGTGTCGTTGTCGCCACCACGAGACCGGAAACAATGTTAGGCGACACCGCAGTAGCGGTAAACCCAAAAGATGAAAGATATAAATCGCTAATTGGTAAACGGGTCTTGTTACCATTGACCGAAAGAGTTATCCCGATAATTGATGATGAGGTAGTTGAGCCGGATTTTGGCACCGGCGTGGTAAAGGTCACACCCGCCCATGACCCGATTGACTTTGAGATTGGCACAAGACATAAGTTAGAATTAGTTAAGGTGATTGGTGAAGACGGTCGGATGACCGATTGGGCGCCAAAGAAATATCAGGGGCTCACCCGAGAGGAGTGTCGGGAAGCGGTAATTGGCGACCTCAGAACCCAGGGGCTATTGGTAAAAATAGAGGATTATCGCCATTCGGTAGGAACCTGCGACCGCTGCGGAACGGTCATTGAACCATTGGCAAGTGAGCAGTGGTTTGTGAAGATGAAAGAACTGGCTCTTCCCGCAATTAAGGTGGTTGAAGAGGGTAAGGTTCGGTTCTATCCCGAGCGGTGGAATAAAATTTATTTGGAGTGGCTGCGTTCTGCCCGGGACTGGTGCATCTCCCGGCAGTTGTGGTGGGGGCATCGGATTCCGGTCTGGTATTGTGAGTGTCGCGAGGTGATTGTTGCCCGCCAGGACCCAAGCCAATGTCCGAAATGCGGCTCTAAAAACCTCCGTCAGGATGAGGATGTTTTAGACACCTGGTTTTCTTCGGCACTCTGGCCCTTTTCCACGATGGGCTGGCCGGAAGATACCATTGATTATCGGACATTTTTCCCAACCGACTTTCTAACCACCGACCCCGACATTATCTTCCGCTGGGAGGCGCGAATGATATTTTCCAGCATCTGGTTTACTGGCAGGATTCCCTTTCGGGATGTTTACATTCACTCCACGGTGCTGGATAAAAGCGGGGCGCGGATGAGCCGGTCAAAAGGGGTGGGCCTTGACCCGATTGAGATAATTGAACAGTATGGTACCGATGCCTGCCGGTTTACGATTGCCTACTTAGAAACCGAGTCTCAGAGTTATCGTCTGTGGAACGAGCGATTTGAACTGGGAAGAAACTTTGCCAACAAGGTTTGGAACGCCTGCCGGTTGGTAGCCCCTTTTATTGCTGGTGGAGAAGGAGCGTTCCCCCCCCTAGAACACCTGAAGGCGGTGGATCATTGGATTTTAGCGCGGTATAATCTCACCAGAGAAAAGGTGGACAATGGGCTTGACCAGTTTACATTTTCCCTGGTTGCCCAGGCAATTTATGATTTCTTCTGGCACGACCTCTGCGACTGGTACTTAGAGTTTATCAAACCCCGCTTAAAGGCAAATGACCCGGTAGTTCGGCAGGTGCTATTTTGGCTTTTCAAGAGAACACTGCAACTCCTCCATCCAATAATGCCATTTATTACTGAAGAGCTGTGGCACCGGCTGAAGTATCCCGACTCTCAGTCGGGTGGCGGTAGTTCAATTCTTGAGTCATCCTGGCCGGAACCTTTCCCCTACTTAAGAGATGAGATTGACTTAGTGGAGCGAATGCGTGAACTAATTTCTGGGGTTCGGCAGATTCGGGCAGAGATGCGGGTACCGGTTAAGAGTCTGGTTGAGGTTATTATCAATACCAAAAACGACCGGCTCACCTCATTCTTAAAGAAGGAAGAATTGCTGATTCGGGAACTGGCAAAGGTGAAACGGCTAAGTTTTGGGGAAATTCGCCCCGCTGGTTCCTCCGTCTTCGTGTTTCCTGATGCCGAGGTTTATATTCCCTTAGGCGAGATTATTGATCTCACAAAAGAGCTCCGCCGGTTAAAGCGCGAGGCGGAAGAGTTAAAGAGACTGATTTCCGATATCGATGCCCGGCTTACCAACCCCGAGTTTCTTAGCCAAGCAAAAGAGGAAGTTATTGAGCGGGAAAAGGAACGCCGGCAGGAGTTTAGTGCCCGGTGGGAAAGGTTAACCAGACTCCTTACCTCAGAGGGCGCAAACCCCTCTCGTCATTGCGAGGAGCGACCTTCCCCCTCTCGTCATTGCGAGGAGCGAAGCGACGAAGCAATCTCATAAGGAGGCTAAGAAATGAAAGGGTTTTTAAACGCGTTAGGTTGGATATTCTTCTTACTCCTTGCCCTAATCGGGCTTTTATTTTATAATTTTACTTACCTCCCTAAAAAAGCAAAGATTACTCGCCTTCAGCAAGAGATTGTTATGTGGACTGAGCGGGTCTCGGAGTTAACCGACAGCCTAAAACGAACTACCGAGCGGTCCGATACTTTGTTTACCCAAACCTTTCGGTTTGATGAGATTTTTGAAAACCCGGAGAGTCTGGTGGTCTCCCGGCAGGGCGAAGCGCTTTTGCGAGAGATTCTCCCCCGGTTGCAAAATGTTTCCGGGGTAGTTGAAGTAATTGGTCATACCGACTCAAAGCGGTCACCTTCACTAACCCGCTGGCCAACCGGTTGGGAGTATTCCGCATCAGCCGCATCCACGGTTGCCCGGAGTTTAATCTCCCTGGGACTTCCCCAAAAACGAGTTAGAGTTGTCGCTGCGGCTGATACCAAACCATTAATTGCCCAGACCGGGATGGAAGCCCAGGTTATGAATCGTCGCATCGAGATTGTGCTCCGCATTAGATGAGTCTGTTTCTTTGTTTTTGGTTGGTAGTTTGTGGTCAGACCCGGATAGACTCAGTAGCCAAAACGGTCGCTCCCAAGGGTGCGATAAAATCTCCCGGTAAAGCGGTGCTGCTCTCTTTTCTTATTCCCGGTGGCGGTCAGATTTATACCAAGAACTATTGGAAAGCCGGAATAATCGCACCCGCGGAAATAGGTCTGGGCTATCTTTCCTATCAAGCGCATCTTCAGGCTGAGCAGGCATTAAAACAAGGTGATACAACCCGTTATCCAATCTATCGCGACCGCAGAACCACTTTCTTATGGTGGACCGCGGTGGTAGTGGCATTCTCAATGGCTGACGCCTATGTATCCGCACAGATGTTCGGCTTTGACCAAGAACTGAGGCTGGATATCGCTCCTGACCGGCTCGGGCTCATATTGGCGTTCGGACCGCTTCCCTTGCCTCAATAATGCCGGTATTCTTTTCTGCTTCGGGTAAGTTTACGATGGATTGGTTCCTTTCTGTTGCTACCCAATCAGAAAAACAGGAGGTTGCCGGTGGCTGGGGACTGGCCTACTGCTTTGGCAATCGGTTAGAGATAATTCGTTCCCATCATCCGAGAAAGGAAAGCCCGGAGTTTAGCCATCTTAAGGAAATTCGCTCTGATATGGCCACGCTCTATCTTCATGCCGCTAACCAAATATTGACCCCGAGAACGATCCAGCCTTTTGTGAGGCGGGAAAGAGGGCAGGTCTGGGCGTTCTGTTATTTTGGTAATATTGAGCATCCAGAAAAATTGGACACCGGCGGCAGATACCCTGACGGACCTGACTTGGGGGAACTACTCTTCATCCATATTCTCAATCGGTTTAACCCTGCCGAGCCGATAGAATCGGTTCTTGCCCTCTTATCCGAGCTGGTGGAACCAACCCTGATCTTCTGCTTGATGTCCGCTGATTATCTGGTGGTTGCCGATTGGTGTAATGAAGAAAGAGAACCGCGGTTATCGCTATGGTTCGGCAAAGGCGAGCTCTTGCGACTTATTGCCACTCATCCCGGCCCCAACTTACCCGGCATTGTCTGGGAGATTATTCCCCACCACTCCGTTCTGATTATCAACCGGGAACGCCGAGCGGTATAAGCTCCCTTCCGTCATTGCGAGCCCCGAAGGGGCGTGGCAATCTCATCGGGGAGATCCCT
>FWPV01001058.1_pt1 | contig 79536 bp, 77 predicted proteins | sample 2228371 | NCBI WGS metagenome assembly FWPV01 (sample SAMEA103939776, study PRJEB20133) | metagenome
CCTAACAACATGTTCGCGTCCTAGTGGTGCGCTGAATCGATAGCCAGAAGAGCGCGACGAAAGGGGCCGTGAGACGCGGCCCCTTTTGCTTGTGTGCCAAGCGGCGTGGGGGATGACCGCCCCCCGAGGGTGAAGCACGAAGTCGACACTCCGCAACCCCGGGCCGTGGGGCGGGTCTAAGACTCGTCGGGCTCGTGCGTGGGCAGGGTATCCAGCGCCTCATCGACCGCCTCCCACACGGTCGTCTCCGGGAGGAAGTGGAGGTCGAACGCAGGAACCCTGCGGAGGAAATCGGCGCAGTGGCGCATCGCCGCATCGACGAAAGTGGGGTCGCGTGAGAAGAAGAGCGTGGTCTGCAGGAGCCTCGGTACCGCCTTGGCCACACTCACCCGCTCTACTCGGTTGAAGGGGGCCTTGATGAGGAAAAAGAGGGCCGCCACCTCGCCCGACGCGGCGATCCTCCCCTTGACGAACTCTCCCCAGAAGGGAGTCCCCCAGACCAGGTAGCGGCCATCGATCTTCCTCACGAGTGGAAGCTCGTCGCACAGCACCACGTTCTCCGCGCCGAGCCTGCTGATCGTGGTCTTGCCCGCCTCGCTCTTGCCTGTGAAGATGCAACCGAGCCCGCGTCTCAGTTGGGCGCTGGCGTGGACGAGGAATCCTCCACACTCGCTCAACCGCAAGGTGTACAGCACCCTCAGGCACGAGTCAAACGTGTATTCGTTCGCGATCATCCTCACCCGCCACGTCCTCCCATGGTCGGGAGAGTGGGCGTGGAAGTCGTGCCGCGTGACGGTGAAGTCGTCTCCGCTCACATCGATGGTCGGCACGCGGTAGCCTGCCTCCAACGACGCGTCGATGAGCTCGACGACGATCGTGCTTCCCTCAAGGGAGGGTGCGGTGAGGAACGCCGCGTAGCGATCCCTCAGCGTTTCGGCGACGGGTGCGTCGGGCATGACCACCCTGGTGGGAAGCCCCCCGATCGTGAGGTGTAGATCACTCATGTCTTCGATGACGGTCCATGGGAGTGGTGAGGCCAAACGGCCTACAAGGGTACCTCCACCACCCAGCCGTACGGATCCGGGTACTTCTTCCGCTGGATCCCGACGAGCCGTTCGCGCAGCGCCATGGTCTTCTCGCCAGGCTTCCCGTCGGAGAGCACGTGACGGGTTCCGCGGAACGTGATGCTCCCCACCGGCGTGATCACCGCGGCGGTGCCGCTGCTGAAGCACTCGGCCGCATCGCTGAAGACCTCATAGATCTCGATCTCGCGCTCCTCGACCTCCCACGAGAAGTGCTCCTTAGCGAGACGGATGACCGAATCCCGGGTGATCCCGGGGAGGATCGAGCTCGCACGGGGGGAGACGAGGACTCCTGACTTCAAGACGGCGAAGAAGTTGGCCGCGCCCACCTCTTCCACGAAGGTATCCTCGCGCGCATCCAGATAGAGGACCTCGTCGTAACCGGCTTCCTTCGCGGCCTTCAGTGGCTTCAGACTCGCGGCGTAGTTGCCCGCCCCCTTCACGTTCCCGGTGCCCCGAGGGGCAGCACGGTGATAGTCAGTCACCAAGAGGTCGATGGGGCGCACTCCCCCCTTGAAGTAGGGGCCGACAGGGGAGACGAAGATGTAGAAGATGTACTCGCTCGCGGGCCCAACGCCGAGCACGGGCCCCCACCCTGCGAGCACCGGACGGATGTAGAGGCTCCCCTTGTCGCCAGGAGGGATGAACTCCCGGTTCTCTCGGACCACCCGCATCACCGCATCGACGAAGTCCTCCACAGGGTACGGCGGCATGACGAAGCGCTGGGCAAGCTGCTGCATCCGGCGCGCATTGTCGTGGGGACGGAAGAGGACGACCGAGCCGTCAACCGCCTCGTAGGCCTTCATCCCTTCGAACCCGCTCTGCCCGTAGTTGATCGCGCCTGAGGCTGGATGGATCTCGAGCATGCCGTACGGCACACACGTGCCGGGTTGCCAGTTGAGCTGTTCATCCGTCCGCGCCACGAACATGGACTTCGTGGGGACCACCTTGAACCCGAGCTTGTCCCAATCCATTGAGGTGCCTCCATCGAGAGGAGCCGTCGCCATCCTGGAATGGCCGGAGCACGCGAGGGTCACCAAGGTAGAGACAGGTCACACTCCCCGCAAGGGAAGGGGCCGTGGGTGGGCTGACCGGTCGTGGGAGCTCGGTCTTGACGGGAGGGGGGAAACGAGCTAACCTGGGGTGCATTATATCCGTGTGCCGAGGCCGACACGCCCCTGGGGAGTCGTCCAACGGTAGGACACGTGGCTCTGGACCATGGTATCGGGGTTCGAATCCCTGCTCCCCAGCCACACCGGCGCCATCGTCTAGGGGTTAGGACGGGTGGTTCTCAGCCATCAAACCGGGGTTCGAATCCCCGTGGCGCTACCAGAAGGGGAAGGCAGCGTCGCCTTCCCCATTCTGTTTTCCGAACGAGAGCGGGCGTGCGATGACCACCCAGGCAAGCCAACCACAGGGCACGAGGCCCAGGAGCGTCCTCTCTCGAGAGTTGGAGCGCAAGTCCGTGCACGTGGCGGCGATGGTCATCCCGCTCGCGTGCCGGTTCGCCCCCCGTGCCGTCATGTTGCCCGTTCTCGTCGGCGCCTGCGTGATCATGCTCGCCATCGAGTTCGCGCGGCTGGAGAACAAGCGTTTCGCGAACGTGTTCCGCCGTTTCTTCGGGTCGGTTGTGCGCGAGCACGAATCCTTCAGCTTCACTGGATCGACCTTCGTCCTCGTCGGATCGCTCTGTACCTACTACCTGTTTGACCGCCACGTCGCCGCCGCGGCGCTCAGTTTCCTCATCCTCGGTGACTCCGCGGCCGCGGTCGTGGGGAGGGCCTTCGGGAGCTTCCGCCTGTTCGGGAAGAGCTTCGAGGGGTTCGCCGCGAACCTCGTCGTGTCCTGGCTCATCGGCATCGCGTTCGTCTCCCCACGACTCGCCTCCTACGGGGCCCTCACCGCCGCAATTGTCGAGTTTCTCCCCATCCCTCTCGACGACAACCTGCGGATCCCGTTGGCCGCCGGGGCCGTGATGACCCTCCTCGGATGACGCGCCCGGTCCGGTGCCCCCGAGGCGACACCTGGAACCGAACGACCGTCGCGAGGGTTGAAGACGTCACACACGACGCCTCACCACTCGGGAGGCACAACGGAGAGGAAGGCGCATGGGTCTCATGGATCGACGCAAGACACACGATGAAGAGCGCCCGGCCGACAGCCTGGTGAAGCATCTCTCGGACCAGGAGCTCGAGGATCTCCTCGGGCACACACCCGGTCCAGTCGTCGTCGACTTCTGGGCGCCGTGGTGTCACCCTTGCCACATGCTCTCGCCTACCATCGAGAAGCTCGCACGAGAGTACGAGGGAAAGGCGCTCTTCGTGAAGATCAACGTGGACGACCACCAAGCATGGGCCGGGAAGCTCGGGGTGCGCGGCATCCCGACCGTGGCGTTCTTCTCGGGGGGCAAGGTGGCGACCACGCTCGTGGGGGTACGGCCAGAAGGAGACTTCAGGAAGGTCCTCGAGGGGTTGCTCGCCCCCACCCACACGTAGCCCTCCTCCCTCGTGCGTGAGCCCTGCCTGACGGCGGGACCGCCGCGAGCGGTCCCGCCGTCACGCGTTCGCTCACCCCCTCATGGCAGGACGACGAGCGGGCGCATCGCCCGTTCGCCCCCCGTACGCACGACCACGAGGTAGGCACCAGGTCCCAGCCCCGGTTCGTCCCGGAGACTCCACGTGAGTGCGTGCGCCCCGGCCTCGCAAAGCCCCGTGTCCACCGTCGCGCGGCGATGCCCGGCCATGTCCCACAACTCCAGAACCGGCCTGCCCGGTGCGGGGAGCGTGAACCTGACCGTGGTCGTGCCTCGCGCGGGGTTCGGCGACGGGGGATCGAGCAGCAGGCACGCGTGGACTCGTGGCACCTCTTCCTCGATCCCGACCACCGCGCTGTCGGCAACCGCCGCGATGATGACCTCGTACGGCTGAAGGATCACCGTGTATGCCCCAAGCCCCTCGGTCGTCGTCTCCGAGACCGCACCGGTGAGGAGGTTGGAGACGACCCACCGTTCGTGAGGAGGCAGACCCCACGCCTCAACCGGGAGCCCCAACGTGGCCTGCTGGGCAAACGCCCGGCAGTTGGCCGCGACGAAGACCCGTTGGTCCCCCTCGTCCCTGGCGAAGGAGAGCACGTTCGTGGGGTTGCTGTTCGGGACGACCCGGTAGGCCCCACGCTGGAGGCAGGTGAGCCGCTCCCTCAGGGCGCCGAGGGTCCGGTAGAACGGCTGGAGGCCTGAGGGGTCAGACCAGGAGATGGTGTAGCGCTGGGTGAGCTCCCCGACCTCCTGCCCGGCGTACAGGAGGGGCAGGCCCGGCGACGCGTACAAGACCGCTGCCGCCGTCTTCGTGCGGGCAGGCCCGAACTCCGCGATGAAGCGCGTCTCGTCGTGGTTTTCGAGGAATCTCAAGGCGAGCGGACCATCCCCCGTCCCGGGGAACGCCTCGAGGTGCGCCTGCAGCTGCGCGGGGCTCTCGGTGCCGCGGAGCACGTTCTTCAGGTGATGCATGAACCCCCAGTCGTAGGCAGCGTCGAATGCCCCGGCGAAGATCCCGGGGTCCTCCACCGAGGCCTCCCCAAGCAACAGAACCGAGTCCTTCACGACCTTGAGCGAGTCTCGCCACACGCGCCAGAACGTCGGCGCCCGCTCCTGCACGCCCCAGGCCACGTCACACCGGTAGCCATCGATGTCGAACCTCTCCACCCAGAACTGGGAGACCCGGAGCACGTACGCCCAGACCTCAGGGTTGTCGTAGTTGAGGTTCGGGAGGTCTGCCCAGTAGCTCTGATAGGAACCATCCGGATTCCAGAGGTAGTAGTCTCGGAAGGCAGAGTTCGCCCCGTAACGGAGCGCATCCCTCATGAACGGGTGTTGGATCGACGTGTGGTTGATGACGAGGTCGAGGATGACCTTCATGCCTCGTGCGTGCGCTTCGCTCACGAGCGTGGCGAGGGCCGCACTGTCCCCCATCGCGGGGTTGAGGCTGAAGTGGTCCGTGATCGCGTAGCCGTGCGCCTCGGGGCCCGCGAAGATCGGCGTGAGCCACAACGTCTTGACGCCAAGGCCCCTGATGCGGTCGAGGTCCGCGGTGATGGCGGCGAGATCTCTCGTGGAGGAGTACGCGACGGGGTAGATCTCGTACACGAGGTTGTCGGCTGCCCACCGGGGGTGCGCCTCTGGGTCGAGGAGGGAGGCCCCGGTCTCGTCGATCCGCAGCGTCGCCACGCACGAGCCGACACGCACCCCGTCGCTCACCGTGAGTCGCACCCCGTACTCCCCTTGCGGCCTCGGGAGAGAGACCGTGGCCTGTGAGCCGGTGAGTCCCTCGAGACCAAGGGGGGCGGGGTTGCCCGGTTCCTCCCCCCAGAGAAACGACACGATGGTGCCCCCGTCGGGGTGGAAGGACGAGGCCCCGTCCAGAGTAAGCCCGTCGGGTGAGGGGGTCACCCGGATGCGGGCCTTCGGACTGCGGTCGGGATGGCAATCGTACCGGGCCCACGTGATGCTCTGGTGGCCCGATGCGTCTCCCACGCGCACCCCCACGTAGTTCGGTCCATCGCTCAAGGTGAGGGGGACGGAGAAGAGCCCGTCGGTGATGGCGATGGGCCACACGTTCCGGTTGTGCATGAACAGACCCGAGGTCACCGTCGGGTCGCTCACCACGCCGCGGACCCTGAAGGACCGCCAGACCAGTGTCGATCCCGCGGAGAAGAACAGCACCTCCGGACCCGGCTGGGGAAGCCCTTCGATGCTGTCAGGGGGGAGCTCGACGATGCCACGATCCGGCCGCAGCAAGCCGACGAGGCGAGGTCCCCCGACCTGGCCTCCCTCGATCCAGCCGCCGAGGATGCGCTCTTGCGAGGAAGGCGCGACGAAGAACGCGGCGTCGTACACGTCGGGGTCCTCCAAGGCGAGCCCTCCCCCTTCGGAGGGCTCGAGCTCGACGCCCGCATCGGTGCGGAGCGTGGAGACAAGGCCCCAGAACCACGTGGACGAATACGTCCCCAGTCTGGCCTCGAGATCGGCGAGGGGTATGGAGACGATGAACGACCTCGTGATCTCGGGATCCGGGTTGATGCCCACCGGAGGGCCGAGCTCGAGCGGGTCGAAGCCGAAGATGAGCCGGTTGTCCATCGTCTCGTCGAAGTAGGGCGAGAACGGAGGCACGAGCCACAGGAACGCCCCCTGACCCTGCCACGGGGGGGCGATCACGTCGATGTCACCCGGCAAAGGGGTGGGAGGACCGTCGAGGGAGGAGGTGACCCACAGTCCGAGCGCCGTGTGGGCATCAACCGCGGCCATGTCGACGATCACTTGGAGCGTGACGGGGTCCAGGCGCGTCGAGGTGCCCACGTGGAACGCCCAGATGTCTGCGGCTCCCGGCGTGACCCCCTCAGGATAGCGGTAGCGGCCCGGCCCCTTGTCGTCTCCGAAGGAGTCCACCGCATGGAAACCGTTCCCTTGGTCGAATGCCCCGAAGGAGAAGGTGCTCGACCCGACACGGCCGAACGTGTCCACGACCCGCACGCGCGCGGCGTGCAGCCCCGCATCGAGCGGTGGGATCTCCAGCGACACGAACAAGGTCTCCCCCGCCACGGCGGGGGTCGCCGCGTGGGGCGCCCCATCGAGCGCCACGGTGAGCGACTCGGGCACGAGAGCCGTACCCCAGTCCCCCGGCACCGCGGCGAACCGGGCCACGGGTCCCGGGTGGCCTGGAGGGATCACGAAGCCCTGCAGGTGGGAGAGGTCGAGGATGCGAGGCGGCCCCAGAGGATTCGCCCTTCCGACGCTCACGTACCAATCGCCCGGATTGCGGAGCTCGAGCACAGGATTGTCGGGGTCGGGGACGTACAGGGTCCCGTTCACGATGAACCGATAGAGGAACCGCCTGCCAACCTCCATGCGGAGGGAGGCCTCCCACACGCCATCCCGGTCGTGATCCTGGAAACGGGTCGGCGACGCGGCCCAGTTGCTGAAGTCGCCGGTGACTTGCACCCTGGATACCTCGACGGGGAGGCCGAAGTTCGGGCTCTGGGTGTCCAAGGCGAACCTGACGTGCATGCGGGGAGGCCCTTGGATGACCTGGAATCGGGAGACTGCCGTCGCGGTTCCCCCGGCGCCGTTTCGACACGACGCCTCCACCGTGTGCCAGCCGAGGGAGAGGTCCACGGTGGGCACGTAGGTGAGGCAGTTCGTCGCCTCGTCGAAGACCGCAGACTGCGTGACGTCCATCCCGTCGAGCTTCAAGGAGAGGCTCCCGACGTCCAGTCCGGTCTGGAGCCCGGCACCGAACGTCGCGGACACGACCGGCCGTTGGTCCTCCACCTGGCTGTTGTCCATCGGCAGCAGGTAGTAGATCATGGGGTCAGTCACGATGAGGACCGAGTTGTTGTACGCCGAGCCGTCCGTGAGGGGGTTGAGGGGATCCGGGTACCAGCCAGTGACGTCCGGGTAACTGTTGCTCACCTGGGGCTCGGTCGACGAGAGCGACACGAACTTGTAGAAGTAGGTCCCCTCCTCGAGCACCATGCTTCCCCGCCACACGTTGTCCTGGTCTTCGTCCTCGAACACGAGGTAGGAACCGTTGGGGGGCAACCCCCAGTTGTTCATGGATCCCAGCATGCCGGTCGCCACGTCAGGAGGGAAGACCTGGTACTCGAACCGGAAGTGGATCGGGACATCCGCCGCATGGAGCGAGAACGCGAGGCAGACCAAGGTGAGAGTCACCCAACGCACGGTGCACCTCCAGGGAAGAGCGAATCTGGGCCCTCGGTCGGGAACCTCCTGCTGGGACAAGCAGCACTCGCCCGTCCCCCGCGCAAGTCTTGGTCGCCTCACGCGGAGGATCTGCGCCCATCGCACCTGGGGCCCCGTCGGCGGGCAAGGCGCGATCCTTCAGTAGTCCTTCTGGAAGGAGAGTTCCACGGAAGACTCTCCCCCATGGCCGGTCCACGTCTTCAGCCGGAGGACCTCGGAAATGAGGTACTCGAGCGTCACGTACGTGGGGCTGCCGCTTGAGAGCCCACGCTCGTAGCCGACAAGGAGCCGAGGACTCAGGTACTTCCCGATCACGAGTGCCTCCGACGACCCGGTGCTCCCCTCCCCCACCTTGATGACGTCGAGGCCGAGGGCCTTGGAGACTGCGGCCTGGAGCTGGCCTGCCCCCTGGAGCGAGGCGATCTCGGTGAGTCGGTCGCGCACGAGATCGAGTTGCCCCGACGTCAGCCGTTCCACCGGGCGCCCCAGGAGCAGGTAGGACACGATGTTTGCCTCGGGCATCGGGGGGGACGAGTCCAACAGGATGCGTGGTTCGCGCAGGGTACCCCCGAGCGTGATCGTGAAGGTCGCATCGGCGACCTTCGCTTCGGCGACGATGTCGATCACCGGATCCGGAGGATCCTTGCCGTAGAAGATCACCATCCCGCGCCGAAGGTTGAACGTGCGACCCAAGTAGTCGAAGCGTCCCCTCACGGTGCGGAGGTTCCCGGTGAGCACCGGTCCCGTGCGGTAGGCGACGTGGAGGTCGCCCGCGACCTCCACATCCAGACCCTGCCCTCGGACCCAGAGCCCTCCGGGCACCCTGAGGTCCACCTCCACATCAGGAACAACGGTGGGGCCCGTGGCTGGGCGCGATGCACCCCCGATTGGCTCGGGATGCACGGCGGAGGTGCCCTGTGGGGGTCGCACCGACCACACGAGCGCATCCCCCTGCGCATCGTGCACGGCCCGGGGGGCCTCCGGGAGCGCGATGATCCCGTTGATCACCCCGACCGCACCGCGGATCCGCATCGTGCGGAGAGGACCGGTCGCCGACACCTCGAGGTGAGCGATTCCCCTGGAGCCATCGGCCGTGCGTACGCGGAGGCTGTTCCCCTGGATCGACCCCGCGATCGTCGGCGAGGTAACGGAACCCCACACGCGCAGACGGGCGTCGAGCTCTCCGGATACCTCGGTCCGCGCCGGGAGAAACGAGCCGAATGCCCCCAGAGGGAACCGCGGAGCGTCGAGCACGACGTCCACGGTGGCGGTATCCGGGAGACCGAGGGAAAAGGGGAGGGTGCACAGGCCGACCGTGCTGCGTCCGAAGGCGGAGAGTACCGTGTCCCGACCCACGACGGCGAGGAGGGACCCGCGGAGGGCACTCACCGTCCCGGCCAGGTCGCGGTGGGCCCCCACCGGTGCGCCCCTGGTCCTCGCCACAGGGAGGAGCTCTCCGCGCAAGATGACCGATCTCGCCGGCTGCCTCGTGCGCCGCGGGACCTCCACCATACCCTCCACGCGCACCTGGGGTGCCCCGAGGCTGCCCTCGAGGGTGAGCCTCCCCCTTGCGACCATGGGCAGGGGAGAAACCTCGGGATCGTTCAGCGGCACGAGCAGCCCGGTGACCGTGAGCGCCCCGTACAGGGGCTCGTCGGCCCACGCGAACCGCGGAGGCCAGGGCGTGCACGCAAGCGGCGTGCTCACCACCACCCCCACGACCTCGCGACCCGCCTGGCGCGCCACCCCGTCGGCGGAGAATCCCCAGGAGCCTGCGCGCACGCTCCCCGAGGCCGCATCGATAGGAGTGTTGAGGCTTTCGAGGCGCCATGTGCCCTCGAGGGAGTCGCGCCCCGAGACGCGGACATCGACACCGAGGGAGGAGCCCTGCAACGCGAAAGGAACGTCCACAGGCCCGACGCGCGCGGGGATCGACGCGACCAGGCGCGCGTGGAACCGCGATCCGCCGGGTGACAAGACCCCCTCTGCGGTGAGGGAGCCGAACGTGCCCCCAAGGAGGAGGCCTTCCACCGTGAGCGTCGGCCCGGATGGGTCGAAGGTCACGGCGAAGGGCGAGGCGGCAACACCCTCGTTGGCGACACGCACCTCCAAGGTGTCCACTCCGATCCTCCAGCTCCTCCGCTCCGTGACGAGGCGAGCCTTCAGGAGGGCCTCCAGGTCGCCGTGCGTGAGGACGGTGAGCGCGCCCGTCGCTCCCCTGCCGCTCCCGGAGTACCTGACGATCGCCTCGCCGATGTTCAGGTCGCAAAAGGAGAGCCCCTCCGGAGCGTGCAGCGCTCCCCAGAGGCTATCAGGGCACCAGCGCGCATCGAGCTCGAGACGAGGGACGCGCAGGTGCGGGGAACGCACCGTTGCCTCCGCACGCGCGAGGAGAGGCCACGCTGCGGAGGGACCCTCGGAGCATCCCTCCACCCAGACGCTCCCCTCGAGGTCGGACGGCATGGTCGGGAGGACCGAACGGAGGGCGGCCAGCTCCGGGACTTCGCACCGGACCCTCAAGGGGGGCCAAGGCCCCACGAGAGATCCCGAGGCCCCCACGTGACCCACGGAGAGGGACAGGTCGAGGGTATCCACGATGGTCGCGTCACCGGTGTGGCGCAGGCGCACCGTGGAGGTGTCCAGCCATCCCTCGGCCCGCAGGGTCATGCGGGCATCGACCAGGGCGCTCGGATCGATCCGCGCCTCAAACACGCCCTCGAGGGGGCCCAAGGAGGACAACTCCGCCCCAGGGACCCCCGCCGCGAACAGGGAGGGGCCTGGGAGGCGCATGCTCCCGTGGACGGTTCGCTCGGCCTGAGGGGCAATCCCTCCTTCTACCCTCAGTTCCAGGAAGAACGGACCCATCGCGCGCCACAGGGCCTCGAGCTCCCCTGACGCGCGAGCGTGGGGTGTCTGCAGCTCCGTGAGCGGAGGCGGGGCGGATGGCCAGTCGATGCGCGCCACGACGACGTTGTCCGTGGAGGGCCCCAGGGTGCCGGCGACCCACAGCCTGCCGTAGTCGCTCACCACCAGGAGGTCGGAGAACTCGAAGGAGCCATCCCTCAGGTCCGCCCGCACCTGCCCTGGGGCGAGCCCCCCGGGAGACGGGCCGCTCAGCCACACGACGAGAGGATGCACCTGCGCACGAAGCGTGCGGTCGTGGAAGCCCACGAGCGCCCGGGCCTTGATCGGCCCGCCCCCCACCGAGCCACGCACCCTCAGCTCCGCTGGTGCGCTCCCCGCGGCAGGGGTAGAGAGGTGCACCCGCATGGCCCCGATGGGCACCTCACCGATCCTCCCGCCTGCCTCGAGGCTGCATTGGAGAGCCGGCGAGCCGAGAGGACCCGCCACCTTCAGGCTCGCCCTGGCCCCTTCCAGGCCGCGAAGCCACGGCGCACCTCCCCAGGCCGCGGCCGCTGACGCATCGGTGACGCACAAGGCTGCTTCACCATAGACGAGGGAGTCGCGCAGGGTCCCTCGGGCGTCCAGTCGCACCCCAGGCAAGGCGAGGGCCACGGTGTCGACCCGCACCTCATGCCCACGGATCCCGGCGCGCAGGAGCGCCTCCCTCACCACCTCGTGGGGCAGGGCCTCCAGTACGAGGCGTCCCTGCAGCCCAGCGTCCCACCGCACGAACCCTTCGACGGCGAGGTCCGTCCTCGGCACGGTCGGCAGCGGCGGCGTGCCAACGGCGGGGCTCACAGAGGCGAGCTCGTCCGAGGCGGGGAGGCACAGACGCCCTCGGTAGCCAAGCCCCGTGAAGCCCACCTCATCACGTTCCAAGGTACACATGGCCCACAGGCCCCAAGGTTCGGCGCCCCCGTCCTCGTGCACGAGGGAGAGGGAGGCCGAATCCCCAGGACCACCCTCCAGACGGAGCGCGAACTCTCCCCACGGCAACCCTACCGAGGCCGACCCATGGTAGATCCCCCGTCCCACGTCGATCTGGAGGCCTGCGGTCGAGCTGAGCGAGGGGGAGCGCGTCCTGACGCGACACTCGCTCAGCACGAATCGGGAGGGGCGACCGGCCCGATTCTCGAGGCCCCCCTCGAGCGTCGCCTCGGCCACCAGGAGGGAATCGGAAAGCTTCACACCCTCGCATGAGAGGGCAAACCGGTCGACACCGACCGACGGGAGGAGGTGGAAGGACCCCTCACGTGGGAACGAGGCCCTGCGAGCCGGGCGTGCGCGCGTTGGCCTCGCCCTCCGCGCGAGTGCGGGCACGTCTGCACGGAGGCGCTCGACCTGGAGGTCATGCAGGTGGAGATCGCGCCGGAGCAGTCCGAGGAGGTCGACCCTCACCTCGAGTCGCGGACACACCAGGAGCGTATCTCCATCGTGCGTGCACACGATGTCCCTCAGCCGCAGGTGGCCGAGGCCAGGCCAGGCGATGTGCCCCACCGTGAGCGGCCCCCAGGCGACCCCCTTGAGTCGGTGGACGAGGACGCGGGCGAGCCGCTCCCGCCCGGCCGGGATCGCCACCACCACGAGCGCCAGACCCACGCACGCGAGCGCCACGCCACAGGAGAACCCCATGGCACGCGCGATGCGGCCCAGAGGCCAACCACCCCGTCCCATGGATCGACCCCTCAGCGAGGCACCCCGCCGAGGAGGACCCTTGGCCTTCCTTCGGAGGGACGATTCACCGAACGGGCTCTCCGCTCTCAGAAGGCGTGTCCCAGGGCGAGGTGGTAGGCACTCGCCGGCTGCCCGGGCACGATCTCCGTGAGCCGCCGCGCGACGTCGAGGCGCACGTGCCCTACGGGGGTGCGGACCCTCGCGCCAGCCCCGAGGGCCACCTCAATCTCGTCGAACCGTGCCCTCGTGGCCGTACGCCACACCTGGCCCGCGTCGACGAATGCGGCCACGAGCACCGGGCGGACGAGGGGAACACGCAGCTCCACCCCTGCCTCGAGCAGCGCCTCCCCTCCGAGCGGATTCCCCTCCGCGTCTAGCGGCCCGAGCTTCCGTCGCGTGAACCCTCGCATCGAGGCAGATCCTCCCGCATAGAACCGCGCGTCAGGCGGGAGCTCCGTCGTGCCTTCCAAGGACCATGCGCGCCCCAGCGCGATCCGTGAGGCAACCACGGTTCCTCCCATCGGTCGGTACAGGCTCACGGCCGCGTGGGCCACCCCGTAGCCCACGTCAGAACGGAGGCCGGGGATGGTGCGCCTCCCGTCGACCGAAACCATCCACCCTCGGCGAGGATCGAGCCTATCGTCTGCCCCATCGAAGCGGAGGGCCACGAAGACGAGGGAGGCTACCTCGTTGGTGGCGCTGGTGATTGTCCCGTCCGAGGCGATCTGGCGATACGAGGCGAGGCGCTCCCTGATGCCCGCCTGCGCGGTGAGCCTCAGGGAACGGTGGTACCGCGTGCCGAGCTCGACCTCGTACTTCTCGAGCCGGGAGCCCTCCTCCCGCTGCCACAGGGCCTCGACCTTCGCTTCCTGCCGGAGGTCGGCTCCCAGGAGACCGGGGAACCACAGCATCGCGGTGAGCGACCGGGTGTGGGAACCGTACCGCACGCCCGCGACCACCCCCCGCCCGCCCCCCAGGAGGTTGCGGTGCATCCACCCCGCCCGTGCGAGGAACCCCTCGTCCGTCCGCATCCCGAGGCCCGCCTCTACCCTCCTGGGGTCAAGATCTGCGAGACGCACAAGGAGGTCCACCACCCCCGAGGTGTCAGGGCGCGCCACAGGCTCGAGTTGCACTCGACGGAACAAGTCCAGCATCCTCAGCCGCTCCTCGATCCTCCGAACCGTACGGGGAGAGAACGGCGCGCCCTGGGGTAACGGGGCTACCCTGCGGACGAGGCAAGACAGGTCCGGGCTGGTGCCGTCCACGATGACTCCCCCCCAATGGCACCTCGGGCCCGGGACGGCAACGAATCGAACACGCACCCGAAGCGAGTCCATCGGTTCCAAGACTGGCCTCACCGCGGCGAACGCATAGCCTCGGGATCGGAGTCCCTCCCGCAAGACGTGCGCCTCGGTGTCGATACGAGCGTCGATCACCCGCGCGCCCACATCGAGGTCCAACGAGAAAGGGTCGCCCGTGGGGAATCCCTCCAGGCGCACATCGCCGATGCGCACAGGCGCTCCCGGATCGATCTCGAGCACGATGGTCACGTGCCTTCCGTTCGGAGCGGGATCGATCCGCGGATTGAGCCGAGGGGTGGGGTAGCCGTGCCGCGCGAGGAAGAGCACCACCCTGTCGAGGTCTGCCTTCAGGGACGAGGGAGAGAGCACCGGACGGGTGCGCCGCAGAAGGCGACGCTTCCCCTGGAGCGCGAGCCCCCCGGCCAAGTCAGAGCCCAGGGATCGGTCGATACCGGTGATCCGGTAGCCGTTCACCGGCACACCCCTGTACCCAGACGCGTGCCGGAGGAAAGACGCCGGATAGGGTTCCTGTGCGAGGGTGGGCCCATGCGCCAACGCGAGGCACCCCATTGCCCACGCCGCCAGCCAGCACGACCTGCTCCCCGGTCGGCTCTCGATCGGAAGAGGCTGGCTCACCGTCGCCTCCCTCGTGCGCCACACGCCACGCGTGGGTGATTCGGCAGCTCCGACCGCTCATACCCCGCCCCGAACAGTGCGCGTTCCATGCTCGGTCGCCCAGGGTGCCACATGGCCCTACCCGGCAGAGAGGTGAGGGTCCGGGCCACGCGCCGGGAGTCGAAACCGATCGAAACGGGTCACCACGAGCGGCCAGCCGCCAACCAACGCTCCGCATGCGGGGAGCGCAGGGCCCGCGCCCTTCCACAGGCGATGGGGCATGCTCGTGAGGCCAGGTTCCGAGGGTCCGTTCGCGATTCTCTCCTTCTCCCGGCTGCGCCCCCCGGGCACCACCAGGCACGCCCCGTGGCAGGTGAGCCAGATGCCGCCTGTGCACCCCAGAGGGCTCCGCCCGCCCTTTCGGGCCTCTCGGCGCTCCTACATTGTCCCTGCTCCGCATCTCCAAGGGTAAGAGCGGCCTCCGCCCCGAATGCAGCTCCTGTGGACTGCGGTGGCTTGCCACCGCCTTCCGGGAGCGGGAGCTTGCTCCCGCGACACAAAGCGCAGGCGAGCCTGCGTACTCCAACGGTCTTCGCCGACCTTCGCACCCTCCGGCGCTCCCAGTTTCTCGCGGGCGAGGCCGGTAACAAGGCATAGACCGGAGGTCAAGGGGCCGCGCCGATCTTGCGGCCTAACGGGCCTCTTCTCTCCCCGGCGGGACGTTGATTTCGCTCTTGCGAAACTGGTAGCCCCGCCGGGGCTTCCACATTCGGTCCCGACTCAGCGGGACACGGGACCGGCGGATGGGATAGGTGCACCTCTCCGACCAGCCCCGCGGTGCGCTCCCCCGCGCCTTCGGTCTCGCAACCTACCAGAGCGGGGGAGGCGATCCTCTTCGACCGGGGCCTTCCCCGGTGCGGGTGCCAAGGGCTGAACGGACGCCGGACTCCCCCGGCCTCCGTGAAGGCCGAGGCTCTGCTGATGCCCGTGCTCGCGAACGAGACGGAAGCTGATGTTGAAGTCGCCCTCGCCCGCGTCCGTCATTTTCCGCCGCGCCGGAGTGCCCGTGGGCGCTCCGGCGCCTCCCGCGGGGCCGGAGCCCGCGGCTCCGGCCCCGCCCCTGAACACCCGCAAAAGGTAAGAATCTCATAATCCAAAACCTAACGGCGAACGAGACGGAAGCCGAGGGTGTAGCGGCTGTTGCCGGGCGAGTTGTAGTCGCGGTGCGCGGAGCGGCAGCGATGCGCGAAGATGTACCAGCTGCCGCCGCGTATCACCCGGTTCGACCCGCTTGACGGCCCCGTCGGATCAGTCTGCGCCTGGGAGGAGCAGCTCCCGTACCAGTCGTTGCACCACTCCCACACGTTCCCGCTCATGTCGTACAACCCAAACGCGTTGGGCTGCTTTCCGCCAACATCGTGCGTCTGGGAGTTCGAGTTGTACCAGTACCACCCGATCGCGTTCATGTTCGGGTCTTCATACCCGCTCGTCAGATCCCCGCTGTACAGGTCCGTCGTCGTCCCCGCACGGCACGCATACTCCCACTCCGCCTCGGTCGGGAGCCGGTACCCATCGGCCGAGAAGTTGCAACGCCAGTTGCTCTCGTTGTAGCACGGCGTCCGCCCCTCCCGCGCGCTCAACGCATTGCAGAATTTTGCCGCATTCCACCAGCTGACCCGCTCCACCGGCCGGTTCGCCCCCTGGAAGCATGACGGATTCGTCCCCATCACCGCCTGATATTGCGCCTGCGTCACCTCATACTTCGACATGTAGAACGCGCTCACCGTCACCGTGTGTACAGGCTGCTCATCCGAATACGCCCACTGCGACGTCGACCCCATCTGGAACGTCCCGCCGGGGATCCGGATCATCTCGATCTGCGCGGTGCCGCCACCGGTCACCGTGAACGTCACCCCCACCGTTTTCGTCGCCTCATCCGGATCGTTGCTCGCGATGGTGATCGTCCCGCTGTAGGTCCCCGCGCTCAGGCTCGCCGCACTCGCCGTCACCGTCACATCCCGGCTCGATCCCGCGTTCACGCTGAAACTCGTCGGATTCGCGCTCAACCACGGCTGAGTGCCCGTGATCGACGTCACGTTCAGCGTCGCATTCCCCACGTTCCGCACCGTCAACGTCGCCGTCGTGTCTCGCCCCGCCTGTGCTGTCATGCTCAGACTCGCGGGCGTCACGTCGATATCGGGAGACTCATTCGGTTCCGACGTGGAGTCGTTCCCGCAGTTGACGCTCACCAGGAGCAAGCCGAACAGCAGCAACCAGAGACATCCGCGCATGGTAAACCTCCGACAACTAGGGCAAGCCAAGGCTCACGTGGCACGAGCCCACGTCCGCAGGTACCGCGCACCCAATCAGACGACCGGCACACCGCACCGGAAGGACCCAGCCCTTGAATCGGTGGAAGGGTCGGCACGCCGCAGACGCCGCGAGGCCAACGCAGCTACGGTGGTGCTACTGATAGAACGATCCACGGCCAGATCTGCTGCCCCCACCGCCCCAGGGGAGCCAGAGCCCGCCGACGCCCATGTCCCCCACCCGCGCTCTGCCGCGAATCCAGCTCTACGGACTGCGGTGGCTCGCCCACCGTTCCGGAGCGAGGGCTAGCCCTCCCGTAGGTTAGGTGAGCGCGGGTCGTGGGTTAGGTGACCACCAGCGCAACCCCACACATCTCTCCCATGCTTCGTGAACCATGTCGTGATCAGAGGCCACCGCGTGGCGACGTCGGAATCGCCCAGAGGGGGTCCGCACACAGTGGAGATCCGCGGGGAGCACCACCATCGCCTCCACCGAGAATCCGTCCCCAACGCCTCCCGGAGAACACCCACAGTCTTCTCGTCGGCCAGGATACCCGGCCGATCCACTACGGTGAAGCAGAACGTCCCACCCGGAACGAATGCGCGGTGGTTCTCCATCGTGCCTCCCACGCCCCCATCGATCCCGACGACGGCAACGATCCCGAACCCTCAAGCCTGGCCTCTGCGCGCACAGCACGCCACCCCCTCGTTTCCCCGTTCTATGGACTCCTGGCCCTCCCGGCCCCTGCGGTGGGGCCGCGGAAAGGATCCCCGCCCCGTCGGGGGTTGCGCCGGAAGGAAAGCGACCGCAACCTGTGCGGGAGCTTCGCCTCGTGCTTCCCTCCCCGCCCAACCCCTTCAGGAGGCCACCTGGATGCGATGGATCCTTCTGCTTTGCGTCTTCGTGTGTGCGTCCACCGCGTCGGCTGCACCGCAGCGCCCCGGGTTCTGGACCCCGTGGGCGTTGCCCAAGGTGTGGCTTGCCTTCGTGTTCGCCGGGCTCGGGCTCGCGCTCCTGGTCACCAGGCGAGCGAGCCGCCCACTGCGCCTCGCGATCCTCGGGGTTTCCTTCGTGTTGTGGGGCATCGTCCCCTCCCTCCCTCTTGGCGGCTTCTCCAGGGGCATGGGCCTCCACCCCAGCCCCATGTGTCTGGTGGGACGACCGATCCAGTTCCTGGCAGCCGGGCGCCCCATCCCTCCGATGTTCCTCGGCCTGCTCGCCGCGATCGCGATCATGACCATCGCCGGGTCGAAGCTCTTCTGCGGATGGACGTGCCCACTCGGTGCCCTCCAGGAGCTCATCCACGCGCTGCCACTACCCAGGGGCTGGAAGCGCAAGGCCCCCTTCGTCGTGAGCAACGGCGTGCGAGTGGGGTTCTTTGCGGTATTCGTGGTGGCGCTGCTGGTGTGGAGGCGCTACCTGTACGACTACGTGAACGCGTTCCACTTCCTGGAGTGGAACTTCCACCTGGAGACCGTCGTCGCCGCCGCCGTGGTGCTCGGGGCCTCGCTCTTCCTCTTCCGGCCGTTCTGCTACCACATCTGCCCACTCGGGCTCCTCACCTGGGTGCTCGAACAGTTCTCCCTCACCAAGGTGCGCGCCAAGGCCTCCTGCACGGGGTGCCGCCGTTGCGTCAACGAGAGCCCCTGCCCCGCGGTGGGTGCGATCGTGGACGGGAAGCGGATCCGCCCCGACTGCCACGCCTGCGGCCGCTGCGTGGAGGTGTGCGGGGAGAGTCTCACCTGGCGTTGATGCCTCGGGGGTGATCGACCCCATAGGGGGGATCCACTGTCTCTGTGTACACATGTCACGCGCGAGGATCCGCGCATCTCGCATGAGATCGTGGATCCATGCGTAGCGGAACACGCCGTTGCGCCCCAGGAGGTGCAGACCCTCGATACGGGCCAGCCCGGCCCTGATGACCGCGGCCGCCTCGCGCGCCTTGAGGATCCCCACAGGGTATGCCCGCTCGAGCCGCTCGACCGCGGTCCCGAGGATCAGGTCCGGCGTGAGCCATCCGATACGTTCGAGGTGCCTCCGAGTCTGCGTGACGATGAGCTCGTCGTCGGCGCTCCATGGCTCGTCGTGCTCCCCGCAGGGGATCTCCGGCCACGAGTGACGTCATCCCGGGTGGACTCATGAGGGCGCTGCGGTTGCGCGGCTCGACCACGCGCGTGAGGGAACGAGACGCCCGGGAAGTAGACGCTCACCGCATCGGTGATGCGGGGCCTCCGGATGAAGAACGCGACGAGAGGTCACGTGCCTGAGCAAGCAGGCTCCTGTGAGGAGGGGGATCGAGCAACCCCACCAGTCGATCGAGGGGCACGGTGGAGATGAGCTCCGTGGCCCGGATGAGTTGTTCGCCCACGACCACCCCCGTGACTGACGTCCCGTCGTGCACGACCCTCGTCACCGCCTTGCCGGTGGTGATCGCGGCATCACACCTTGCGGCCAATGCGTCCGTGAGCATCCCAATCCCATGTCGGGGATAGCGGAGCCAAAGCCCTCCAGCCCCCGCCGCGCGGACTCCCCCCATCGGGACGACACGAGCAGCGGTGAGGGGTCAGACCCCTCTTACCCAGGAGACCGTGCCAGATGGGACCCCAGGCCCGCGAGGCAGCAAGGAAGGGGAATGCCTCCGTGACAAGGGCGCGGGCGTGATGCCCGAATGGTGCGGGTGTTGCCCCGAGGTCGAAGGAGGACATGGCCACAGGCTCGGCCTCGGAGGCGGCCCCCACGACCCTGAGGATGGCCGGGGCCAAGGCCCTCGCCCCGAAGCGTGCCGCGTTCACAAGGGACCGACGGTACACGGCCCTTCAGCCGATCACACCCGCCGCACGAAGGGCAGCACGAGGACGTAGATCGTGTAGAGCTCGAGCCTTCCCACGATCATGAGGGTGGACAGGAACCACTTCACCCAATCCGACAGGCCCGCGTAGTTCTCGGTGGGGCCTACCGCACCGAGGCCCGGCCCCACGTTCCCCACGCAACTGGCCACCGCTGAGGCCGCGGTGGTGACGTCGACCCCGCTCAAGGACACAAGGACCGTTCCGGCGATGAAGGTGAGCACGTACAGGGCGATGAACCCCTGGGTCTCTTGGACGACGCACTCCCCCACCGGTTTGTTCCCGACCTTGATCCAGAACACCGCCCGCGGATGGACCTGCAGCTTTATCTCCCTCCACGTAGCCTTCGCCAGCAACCACAGCCTGATCGTCTTGATGGCCCCTCCCGTGGAGCCCGACATGCTGCCGACGAAGAGGCACAGGAACAGGATCACGGCGATCGCCGGGACGGCGCGTGCCCACGCCTCGAAATCTGCGGAGGCGTACCCCGTCGTCGTCGACAGGCTCACGACGTTGAACACCGCGTGGAGGAAGGCGAGGGAAGGGCCTTCGAAGGCGCGGCTTGTCGAGAGCAGGGCGAACACCACGACGCTCACCCCCCCAATGAGCGCGAGGTAGACCCTGAACTCCACGTCCGCGAGGTAGGCGCGGAGGGAACGTCGATGAAGGGCCAAGGCGTGAAGGGAGAACCCCGTACCCGCGATCACCATGAACACGATGAGGACCACGAGCACAGCCGGGCGTGCGGCGTAGGCCATCAACCCCAGGTCCTTCGTGCTGTAACCCCCTGTGGCCATGGTGGTGAAGGCATGGCAGAACGCATCGAAGGGCGCCATCCCGGCAACGCACAGGGCGGCCACCTCCACCAGCGTGATCCCTGCGTACAGCTTCCACAGCCGGGCAGCGGTATCACGCAAGCGCGGAGAGGTCTTGTCGGCCGTCGGGCCCGGGAGCTCTGCCCGGTACAGGTGAATGCCGCCGATGCCGAGCTGGGGGAGCAGGGCGAGGGTGAACACGATGATCCCCATGCCCCCGTACCACTGCACGATGGAGCGCCACCAGAGGATCCCATGGGGGAGCGTCTCCACGGAGCCGAGGACGGAGGCACCAGTCGTCGACAGGCCACTCGCAGACTCGAAGAAGCAGTTGGTGAAACTCCTGAATGCCGCCGTCCCTCCCCAGCGTCCCCAGAACCAGAAGGGCAACGCGCAGAACGCGCACGACGCGAGCCACGCGCACGTCACGATGAGCATCCCCTCCTGCTGACGGAGGTCCTCGGCGCTGGCCTTCGAGAGGAACATCACGGGGACGTTCACCACGAGGGCGACCGCGATAGCGGCGAGGAAGGCGCGCCAGTCGTGCTCCCCATAGCCGAGGCTGAGGGCCATGGGGACGGTCATCGTGAGGGCGACGATCACGTTGATCGTGGCGACGATCCTGGGCACGATGGCGGTTGTCACGAGACGCTCCGTGGTGTGCCGTGCGGTCCGCGTGGTGCACGACCCACCCTCAGCCTCCCCACGAGCACGGCAGGGGAACACCCCTCGGGGTCTAACCGCGCATGCGGCCACGGCTCTCGTGCCCGCGAGACGTGAGCCCCGTGTAGCCTTCGTCTACGGGGTGCTCCCGTCGTTCCCCTCATCGACCCTCGCAGCGAACATCATCTCCAGCCGCGGGAGGGCCTCTCGCGTGGCGAACACGAGCACCTTGTCCCCGGCCTCCATGACCGTGGATCCGTCGGGCACTATGACGTTCCCCTCTCGTACGATGGCCATCACGAGCGAATCGCGCGGGAACGCCACCTCACGCAGCGCCAAACCCACGAGTCCGCAGCCCTGAGTGACGCGGAACGAGATCGCCTCCGCTCCCCCCTCCCTGATCGCGGCAACCTGGGAGACCTGCCCCTTGCGGATGAACCGCAGGATCGCGCCCGCCGCTTCGAGTTGCGGGGTGACCGCCCTATCCACCCCGATGGCCCTCACGAGCGTGCCATAGCTCGGCTTCCCCGTGGAGATCACGGTGAGGGGGGCTCCGAGTGACTTCGCGAGGAGTGCGGCGATGATGTTGTCCTCCTCGTCGTCCGCCAGGGCGACGAACGCGTCGACCCGGCCGACGTTCTCCTCCCTGAGCAAGCGCTCGTCCGTCGCGGTCCCGTTGAGGACCACGGTCTTACTCAAGGTGGAAGCGAGAAGCTCGCAGCGCTCCCTGTCTTCCTCGATGATCCTCACCGCAACGCCCTGCTGTTCGAGCCTTCGCGCGAGGTACAGGGCCATCTCCCCTCCCCCGAAGATCATGACCTGTCGGGTCTCACGCCATTGGAGCCCGATGGCGGTGACCACGTCCTGCACCCTGTCCGTGGGGGATGAGAGATAGACCAGGTCGCCGGGGAGGATGGTGTCCTCTCCGCGCGGGATGATCCACCGATCCTTGCGGCGTATCCCCGCGACGAGGACCCGGTGCCCGATCGTGGGCAAGTCCGCGAGACGCGTGTGCGCGAGTCTGCTGCGAGTGTCCACCTTCAGCGCACACAGCTGAACGGCTCCTTCCGCAAACTCCATGATGTCCTCCGCCACAGGGATACGGAGGAGGCGGAGGATCCGCTCGCATGCTTCGACCTCTGGGTTGATGAAGAGGCTCAGTCGAAGGGGTTCACGAGAGAAGATCTCCCGATTCCTTTCGAAATCGGGGTCCCGGGCACGGGCGATCGTGACGCACCCAGGATTGAGCAGCCCTGCCACGAGGCAGCTCACGATGTTGATCTCGTCGCTCTCGGTGACGGCCACCACGATGTCCGCTTTCTCGACGCCTGCCGACTTGAGGACTTCCGGCGAGGCGCCGTTCCCCGGGATGAGCATCGCGTCGATCGTGTCCTCCAGCTCTGCGATGCGGTCCTCGTCCCGTTCGATCACGGTCACGTCGTGGCGCTCGGCGGCAAGCCGCGACGCAATGTGCGAGCCGACGACACCTGCGCCGACGACGATGATCCTCACGGCCGAGTCTCGCCCCCCTCTCGAGCAGGAAGACGCCGATATCCGGACGAGGGGCTCGTGCTCCCTGGAAGGACATGATGCCCAAGCGGCAGGGCGATGCCCAAACGAACCTGCGGTCGCTCCCTCGCGTCCATGGCGATCGGCACTTGGTTCTCTGGGGGGAGGGCCCACGTCAAGGTGAACGCCTCGAACGGCAGGTGAAAGTCGATGCCCCACTGTGCTAGGTGCGCCATGACGGTGGTATCCGCGACGGCTTGAAGGATCGTGGCCAACCCCGGATCCAGCCCAGCCGTGAAGGCCAGGCCCAGCGGGCTCTTCTGGAAGAAGACCGCGTAGAACACGCACGCGGCGAGGTATGAACCTGGGAGCGCCGCGTGGTACTCGTCAGGGTCGAACAGGAGGTCCAGGGGAACTCCGCCCCGGTGCGCGTTCTGCCATGCCACCCCCACGGGCGCGACCGGTGCGCCCAAGGTGGCCCCGAGGCGAAGGTAGGTCGCCGTGACCGAGTCCTGCATCTGGTCGAAGTCCGCGAACTCCGGGCTCGCGTACCCTGCGTAGGTCTCGTGGAACGGGCCCTCGTGGTTGTGTCCCCAGGTCATGTACAGCACGGTCGTCGCGCACGGGGTGTGGGCGTGGGCGATCGAGTCCAGGGCCATGGCCCCAGGGAACGTGAACGCCTCGCGAAGAATGGGGATGACGGGGAACTGACTGTGTTCTTGGATCACCACGTAGTCCCAGCCCCCAGTTTCAAGGAGGCCGAGAGACGCCGGATTGACCAGGTGCGCATTCGGCGGATACGCGAGGGTGCACCCGCCGGGGGTACTGGACGCCACGGTCACGGAGTCTCCCGCGGCAGCGGCAAGGTTGCGGATGAGGGTGGGGAGGTCGTTGTAGAACACGTGGCTGTTTCCGAGCATCGCAACCGAGATCGACTCGGCCCAGCCGAGGGTCCCCAGGAGGAGCATCACGAGGGGAGAACCACGAACGAGCGAATGACGCATGGGGCCTCCGCGGGAGGATGAGGACGGATCCGGAAGAAACACCGCCCGTGTCGTCGGTCAACGGCCCCCACGGCCCGGGCGCGCGTCGGGCGGGTCGCCCCGAGGAGGGCCGGGAATCCCCGGCGCCGGGAGGTCCCTCGGGTGGGGTTACCCGCCGGTGAGCACGCGTGTGCCCGAGGAGGTGTGTCCGAATCAAAGGCTCTCCGGCCTGGCTCACGCCCTCGGCAGGATCCAACCCACGCCCCTTGACTCCCGCTCCCGATGGACTATCTTCTCGGCGGTTGCGGGTGCCTACGCGTGTTCTCCAACAAGGAGGTCCATGGTGCGCAGAGGTACGATGCTCCTGTTTCTCTTGCTGCTCCCCATGCTCGTGGGTGCGACCACGAGGGAACCAGTGCCCTTCGCGACACACCGAGCTTCTCCTCCTCCGGCGCTCCGGGGCCAGGAATGGATCCAGTACGACTTCGACAACTGGCCATACACCTGGACATCCGTCGGTGGCTACATGTGCAACATGTTCTTCCCGCGTCACCCGGCGTGGTACCCGTTCAACGTGGTCCAGGTTCAGTATCAGTTCGGCAGGATCGACAACCAGAACACGCCTGGTGCGTCTGGGATCATCGACCGCATCAGGGTCTTCAACGATGCCCTGTATCCCGTGGCCGAATGGGTCAACGTGCCGGGCAACGTGGCCGTGTGGCAGACCGTCTCCACGAGCCCCGGCCCAATGATCTACGGCGGTCCGTTCTACGTGGGCGCCTGGAACCAGTCTGAGAACGACCGGCCGCTGCAGGGGACGGTGGATGCGGCGCTCTGGCCCGGGACGTATTGGCCCGCGAGCAACATCGAGCCCTTCATCTGGATCACCGGCCCCTCCACCTCTGGTGCGACGAGCGGGTGGCAGGCATCGACCGCCCCAGGCTCCAACTTCACCACGACCTCGGTGGCGTCGTTCCGCGTCCTCGTCTCTGGTGAGACCGTCCCGGTTGAGCTGTACTCGTTGCAGGGGAAGGCCCGGCCTGGGTACGTCGTGATCTCGTGGACGACCGCGTCTGAGCGCGACAACTTCGGCTTCAACGTGTACCGGAGCGAGTCAGAGCACGGATCGTACGTGAAGGTGAACGAGAGGATCATCCCTGGTCATGGGACCACGAGCGTCTCCCACACCTACACGTACGCCGACTACGGGGTCAGGCCTCAGACGACCTACTTCTACAAGGTCGAGGACGTGAGCACGGACGGCTCAAGCACGTTCCATGGCCCCATCGCGGTTCCGCTGGGCGCAGAGTTCGTCTCTTCCTGGGGTTCTATCAAGGCTGCCTTCAAGTAGTGGTCCTGTCCGCACGCAACGCGCCCCCCGCATGCGTCGGGGGCGCGTTACTTTGTGGGCCTTCGCGCGCTCGCCCCTGCGGTCCTTGGGCGCGCCCGATCGGGCCCGGAGAGATGCCCCTATCGCCCCCTCCCCTGGATGCCTTCGAGCAGCTCTAGGGCCGAGGCCTTCCGTTCCGGAGTGTCCGCGCAGTCGATGACGATCTGGAGGTGAGGGAGCGCCTCCGTCTCCCTGCCCGTGCGCACGAGCAGGGTGCCCAAGGCGTGGTGCGCCGCGACGTACCCCGGAGAGAGGGAGACTGCCTGCGTGAAGCGCCGGATGGCATTGGCCGTGTCGCGCTGAGTCAACAAGAAGACGCCGAAGTTGTACTGACCGGGGGCCCAGTAAGGGTTCTGGCGCAGGACGGCCTCGAATTCCCTCCGCGCCTCTGCGCCCTTGCCCGAGAGGGCCCACGCCCGCGCGCGTCCGAGGCGTGCGGAGGCATTGGTCGGGTCGAGGGCGAGCACGCGCCCGTAGGCATCGGCAGATGCCACCACGTCTCCCATCCTGTCGTGGGCATGGGCGACCAAGAGCCAACACTCAACAGGATCGGCCCCGCTGGCGAGCGCACGGCGCGCCGCCTCCAACGTGCCCAGGGGATTCCCGTGCACGAGCTCGAGCCTCGAGAGCAAGACCCACGCCTCGGGCACGTCGTCTCGGTCGCGCGTGACCCGCCGGGCGGTCTCCAGGGCGCCTCTGACGTCTCCGACGCGCACGAGGGCCTGCACGAGGTTCACCCAGGCGTCCGCATTCCCGGGGTGGGCACGGATGGCTTCCCGGAAGCTGGCGATGGCCTCGTGCCACATGCCCCGATGCGCGAAGCCGCGCGCGTCATCGAACAGGCGATGCACGACCATCATGTCGCGTGGGTCAGGCCCCTCGACGTCCTGGCCGGGGGAGCCGACGGACACGACGTACCCGAGCGCCCGCAGCTTGCCCGTGGTCCGCGCATCCGGGTCGAGGAACCTCGCGAAGGAGGAACCCACGCGCGCCTGTTCCCGCTCCACGAGCGAGAACAGGCTGTCCGCCTTCTGGGGCATGAGGTCGGCGAGGTCGCGCTCCTCGCGGGGGTCGTTCCTCAGGTCGAACAGTTCGCGCCTCCTGCCCACCACGAGCCTGAAGCCATCCACATCGTAGCCCACAAGGGGGCTCCATCCGAAGTGGAAGTGGCCGTAAAGGGTCTCGAGGAGGTGGCCGCCCGCGGGAGCTGCGCCTCCTCTCATAGCCGGCACGAGGCTCTCGCCGGGCAGGACTCGCCCCACTCCCAGGAGGTCCAGGAGCGTGGCGGGAAGGTCGACGGTGCGCACCGGGTGGGCGACCCTCCCGCGGATCCCCATGCGCGAGGGACACCGGATGAGGAGTGGCACACGGAGGGTGGCGTCATGCAGGAGCAGGGCGTGGGTGACCTCGCCGTGTTCCCCGAGGGCCTCCCCGTGGTCGGCGGTCACCACCAGCACCGTGCGATCGAGGAGTCCCCTGTCTTCGAGCCTTCGGATGAGCTGGCCCACGCACTCGTCCACGAAAGCGATCTCGCCATCGTACGGCCTGCCCACGTAGAGCGCATCGTAGGGAGGTGGAGGCTCGAACGGCTGGTGCGGGTCGAAGTAGTGGAGCCATGCGAAGAACGGCTCTCTGGCGCGCGTGCGGAGCCAGGTGAAGAACTCCTCGTTCACGGAGCTGGCCCGACGCTCCGGGTAGAAGATGGAGAACCCTCCTCCCGCGGCGGACTCGTCGCCGCCCCGACCCTCGAACTCGTCCCCATAGTACTCGAAGCCCTGGTCAAGACCGAAACGCGCGTCGAGCGGAAACGCGCCCACGAAGGCAGCGGTTCGATAGCCGGCACGGCGTAAGACCTCCGCCAGGGTCACGAGGGAGTCCGGGACTCGGTAACGCCCGTTGTCCCGCACCCCATGGGCACCCGGGTACAGGCCCGTGAGAATGGTCGTGTGCGAGGGGAGGGTCACAGGGATGCACGTGCGCGCCTGCTCGAAGAGCACCCCTCCCGCGGCGATCCGGTCGAGGTTCTGGGTGCGGAGGAGATCGTACCCGTAGCAGCCCAGTCGGTCGGCCCGGCAGGTGTCGATGGTGAGGAGTATGAGGTTCAGCCTCGGCGGGGGGGCGCACGACGCAAAGACGAGGAGAGTCGGCGCGAGGACCCAGGGCCTCACCCTCGGCTCCCTCTCAATCGGAAGCGTGCATCGCGCAGGATCTTGCCCGTGACCGCACGCGTGAGCGAGTCCTCCCTGCTCGAGAGGTAGTCGGCACGAACCTCGTCGACTACCTCCTCGAACGGCCTTTCCCTTGGCTCCTCGATCCCCTCCACCTTCACGAGCAGGTAGCCTCGGTCGGTCCGGACCGGCCCGCCGATCTCTCCCTCGCGCAGCGACAGGACGAGCTTCTGGAACTCCGGCCCCTTCCTCCCCGTGTCCCAGAGCCTGAGAGGCCCGAGGAACCCCCCGTCGGCCGCGGAAGGAGCGACGGAGTGGCTCCGGGCGAGGAGGGCGAAATCCGCCCCCTTGGCAGCCTCGTCCGCGAGGGAGCGGGCACGCTTCCAGGCCGCGAGCCTGTCCTCCCCGAAGGGGACGACGATCTCTCGCACCGTCCACGTCTTCGGTGAGAGGAACCGCACGCGGTGTTCCTCGAAATGGCGGCGGAGCGTGGCCTCGGGAACCCTCGTGTGCGCCACCATCGAGGCGACCACGCTGTCGACGATCGCCCCTGCGCGCACGGAGCGGAACCGTTCCACCACCACCGGGTCCTCGGTCAGGCCCCTGGCCTTTGCCCGATGGAACAGCCTCGCATCCACGATCCACGGTTCGAGGAGATCCCGCGCCTCCTCGAATCCGGCACCGGCCTTGCCGAACCGGGCGAGCCAGGCGACGAGTTCCCCCTTGCTCACCCGCTCCTCCCCGACCTCGACGACCGTCGCCGACTCGTGTGCCCCGGCGAAGGAATCGGGGAACTGCCTCACCGGGATCTCGTCGGCGAGGCCGGCAAGGTACTCGCGCTTCATCGCGTCCAGCTCCCTGTCGATGAGGTGCTGCCGTATCGTCGCCGCCACCTCCTCGAACGGGGCGAGGCGATCCGGAGGACGCTCCACGACCTTGAACACGTGGTACCCTTCGGTCGTTCGGAGGGGACCACCGACCTCGCCGGGCCCCAAAGCGAAGAGGATCCTCTCGATCTCCCCTGGGAGTTCCCCCCTGCGGAGGGGACCGACCCTCCCTCCCCACGCCCGGCTCTCCGACCTCGAGTACCTCTGGACCAAGGAGCCGAACTCCACGCCTCCCTTCGCCAAGGCGAGCACCGACTCCGCGGTCGCACGTGCGGTGGCCTCACCACCGGCGATGTCCATGGGGAGGAACACGTGCTCGAACACCACGCCCTCGGGCACGTAGAAGTCGGCCCAGTGCCTGTCGTAGTACGCCCGGACGCTGTCGTCCGGTACCACGACGTGACGCAGCCCCTCACGCTCGAGCAGCGCGTTCACCACCACCGTCCGCCACAACCCCGGACGGACCAGGGAACCTTCGCGAGCAACGAGACGATCCTGCGGCACGAGCACCTTCTCGAGCACGAGCCGCCGCACGATCTGTTCCTCCCAGGTACCCCTGTCCGTGCCTCTTGGCGGACCTCGGCGGGTCTTGGGGTCACTCAGGATCCGACGCTCCAGGTCCTCGGAGGTGATCGTGCCCCCCTTGTACGTCGCGATCACGTCAGAACCGCGTGCGCAGCCCTGGGCGAGCCCGAGCGCCACGACCACCACGAGCCCCACGACTGCCGCAACGATGCCTCCACTAGCTCTCATGTCTCGTCCTCTCTCATCCTCGCGCCCAAGACAACCCCTCCTCCGTGCCAGAGCTCGTCGCGCCTGCGGTGGACCGAGCCCGAGATCCCGAGAATATCGCGCGTGAGGCCGGGAAACACACCATCCGCGCCCGGTGAGGCCCCTCGCAAGCGACGCCGTAGTGGCCGACGGCCATCCGGCCCCCGTAGCTTGGCCTGCGCAGAGGAGACGAGACGGGGACCGGATCGCCACGGTCCACCGTGAGAAGGAGGAGAAACCATGCCACGTCCTCGGACGAGGGACCCCCGCCTGCCGATCGCCGGGTGGGCCCTGTACGACTGGGCGAGCTCGGCGTTCGTGACTACCGTCGTCGCGGGGTTCTTCCCCGTGTTCTTCAAGGAGTTCTGGTCGCGGGGCGTTGACACCACGCTTTCCACCGCGCGGCTGGGCCTCGCGAACTCCGTCGCGGGGATCATCGTCGCCCTGAGCGCTCCTCTGCTCGGGGCAATCGCGGACGCGGGGCAAGCGCGCACGCGTTTCCTCCTCGCCTTCGCCGCCCTCGGTGCCTCCCTCACCGCATGGCTCTCCTTCACCGCCCCCGGGGCCTGGCAGAAGGCCGCACTCTTGTACGTGGGAGCATGTGCCGCGTTTGCCGCCGCGAACGTGTTCTACGATTCCCTGCTCCCCTGCGTCGCCCAGAAGGGGTCCCACGCCGCCGTCTCCGCCCTCGGCTTCGCCCTCGGGTACCTCGGGGGAGGCCTGTTGCTCGCCCTGAATGTGGCCATGGTCTCCCGCCCGGACTCCTTCGGGCTGCGCGACGCGAACCAGGCCGTGCGGGGCTCTTTCCTCATGGTCGCGGCGTGGTGGGCGGCGTTCTCTCTCCCCCTCGCCCTGTTCGTCCGTGAGGGCAGGACCTCGGGGAGCCCACGAGGCCTCCCACTCCGGAGGGGCCTCACCGAGGTGGTGCATACCCTTCGACGAGGTCGGCAGCTAAAGCCTCTGGCCTTGTTCCTCCTCGCGTACTGGCTCTACATCGACGGGGTGGATACCGTGGTGCGCATGGCCGTGGACTATGGCCTCTCCATCGGGTTTTCCGCCCACCACCTCCTCCTCGCCCTCCTCCTCACCCAGTTCGTCGGGTTCCCCTGTGCGCTCGCCTTCGGATCCCTCGGCCACCGGATCGGGAGCACGCGAGCCATCCTCATCGGCCTCGGCGTGTACCTCGTGGTCTGCGCCTGGGGAGCATCCATGCGTCACACCTGGGAGTTCTTCGTGCTCGCCTTCCTCATCGGCACGGTCCAAGGGGGAGTCCAGGCCCTTAGCAGGGCGGTGTTCGCCGGCCTCGTCCCACCCGAGCATGCCGCCGAATTCTTCGGGTTCTACAACATGGTCGGCAAGTTCGCCACGGTCATGGGGCCCTCCCTCATGGGGCTCGTCGCCCTCGGCGCCCGCGCGTGTGGCCTCGCTCCCGACACCGCCTCTCGGGTGAGCATCGCCTCCGTTGCCCTCCTCTTCCTCGCCGGTGGTGCGCTCCTCGCCTCCTTGAGGCTCCCGTCACCACCGCCTGCGTCTTCTCACGACGCGTGATCCGCCTCTTCGTATCCGGCCACCTCTGCCTTCGGCGAACACTCTGATCGGGCGGGCCACTCCCCCGAAGGCGCTGCGGGCCATGGCAGATGGGGGGACCTGGAGCCACGCCGCAGGCACAGCCCACGCCCTCATGCGAGACCACTCCGCGGATGGGTGCCCCCATGACGGAGGCGCAGGAGACCCTCGACAGACTCGTCGCACCGGTCTGCCCCGAGAATCGTCCGCGCCCTCCCCCACCGCCTCCTCTCCTCCCCTGCCGGCGCGTGGCGCAAGGGGGACGAGGCCCGGGCCGTGATCGGGCGAGACCTCGGCATGGGGTGCTTCGATCTCACCCTCTGCCCGGGACCCGGTGAGCCATGCCCGGACCTCGGGCTGGCCCACTCCGCTCCCTCAGGAGGAGGCCAGGGCCTCCCCCGCGGTTCGACTCGAAGGCACGAAACGCGGGTCCTGCCTCACCACGGGGAGGACGCGCAGGGCACTGGCCTCCTTGTCCTTGATCTCGAGCATGAGATCGAAGTCGAACGGTCTGCTCCCTGCGAGGAACGCGGCGAAGTCCTCGAGGTCGACCGTCTCTGCATGGCTTCCCGGCCTGCCGCCGGGTCGCTGACTGCTGTAGTCCACGATCGGGGGGCCATCCTCAGGACCCCAGGTCGCGACCACCCGCTCAAGCTCCTCGGCCAGGCCCTGGCCAGAGGGGTGAATCCGGTGGTGGAGCCAGTCGAACACGACTGGGATGCCCGCGAGGGAACCGATCCCCACACAGTCCGCGACGGAGAAGACCCGATCGTCGTTCTCGATCACGAGCCTCCGCCTGATCCCCTCATCGAGAGCCTCGTACCGACACAGGAACCGTTCGATGCTCGACGCCTTGTGGCCGTAAGCCCCCCCGACGTGGATCTGGATCTTGGCGTCAGGCCCCATGCCCATGGCATCGAGCACCTCGGCGTGGTAGCGTAGCTCGGCGATGCTGCGGGCGGTCACGTCCTCCGACGGCGAGTTGAGGAGCACGAACTGGTCGGGGTGCATGGAGAGCCTCACGCGGTGGGTCCGGGCGTAGGAGCCAAGCTCGGCGAAGACCCCGGCGAAGGCTCCTCGCCAGTCGTAGCGGCACACCTCGTGGGATGCGAATGGGACAAGATCGGAGGTGATGCGGAAGAACAGCAGGGAGTGCGCGACGTTGTAGCGAAGCATGGCGCCCAGACACTCGAGGTTGCCCTGGACCGTCTCAACGAGGCGCCGCTCGCTGTACGAAGTGAGTCGGAACGTGCGATCGCCCTTGCACCCTATCCCCCAGTTGAGGCAGGGATACCCGATGCGCATCGTTCACACCGAGGCGGCCAAGGCGCCAGCCACGTCAGGGTAGGCGAAGACGAACCCTGCCTCGAGGAGCCTGCGGGGGCGCACGCGCTGGCTCGCGAGCAAGACTTCTCTCCCCAGACCGCCCATGGCGCGTACCACCCACGACGGGAGGGCGAGCACGGCCGGCCGGTGCACCGCACGGGCGAGCTCGCGCGTGAAGTCACCGCTGCGCACCGGGTGGGGGGCCACGACGTTGCACACACCCGAGAGGTCCGTCCGTGCGATGAGGAACGCGATCGCTCCGGCGACGTCCTCCCGGTGGATCCACGACAGCCACTGGCGGCCACTCCCGATCCGGAGCCCAAGCCCCATCTTGAACGGCACCACCATCCGTCCGACGAAACCCCCATGCCCAAGTACCACCCCCAGCCTCGTCACGACCCGACGCGTTCCGGCCACCTCAACGCCCTCGGTCGACGCCTCCCACGCCCGCGTCACCTCGGGGAGAAACCCGGATCCACCAGGAGCGTCCTCGTCCAATTCTTCGTCGCCCCGATCACCGTAGAAGCCAATCGCCGACGCCTGCACGAGGACCTCAGGCGGCCTCGACACGCGTGCGATCGCCCTCGCGAGTGCCCTCCCTGCCTCGACGCGACTCTGGAGGATGCGCCCGCGTCTTCGCCCCGTCCACGGCCCCACGATCGGCTCTCCGGCGAGATTGACGACCGCCCGCGCGCCCTCGAGCTCTCGCGCCCACGCACCATCCGACCGTCCGTCCCACCACACCCTGCGCACCCCTTCCCCGCGAGGCTCCCCCCTGGTCAGGATCACGACCTCCCATCCTTCCCTCAGGAGACGGTCGACGAGTCCCCTCCCCACGAACCCCGTCCCCCCTGCGACCACTGCCCTTGGGCGTGTGTCAAGTTCGGGGGTCATCACGGTCAGATCCCGCAGGGGTCATCGCGCGGCCTTGGCCCCCGAAGCCCCCCTCGCCTACCGTGGGGCGAGGACCGCGCACCGTCGGGTGGCCCCGGCCATGGAATCCGAATGGCTTCATTCTATGAAGCTCCCTCGAGGAGTCTCGCAGGGATGCTTTCTCTTGTGAAGCGTATCCGGGGACCCACCCTCAGCCCTTGGCGACCCACCTCGCGATCTCCTCGACGATCCTCATGGCCACGATCCGATAGCCCTCCGGGGTACAGTGACAGCACTCGTCATTGTAGAGCGTCTCGGGGTGGTGCTCGAACACCATCGTGAGGTCCACGAAGGGCACGCCTTTGGCACGCAGGAGTTCCCCCTCCTGCCGAAGCCATGGGTATCCTCGTTCGACGGTCGTGCGGAGTGGGCTGTCTGCCCTGTAGGCGCTCTTCCTCTCGGTCTTCGAGAGCGGTTTGGAGCCTGGAACGTACTGGTTCGGTTGGAGGAAATGGACGTACAGGATCCCGTTCGCGAGGCAGAGTCTGTGCATCTGCAGCGAGCACGCTCCCCAGGCCTGAGCGAGCGACCGGTAGGGGTCTCCTTCGTGTGCGAGCAGCGTGCCTGGGCCCGTCGTGAGGTAGGAGAGCTTCTCCTTCTCCCCGCGCTCGTGTCGTTCGAACCTGAGCGTCCATCGCTGCCTCAGCGATTCGAGCCCCGCGTCCCCCACCCGCCACACGAGGTTCGCCAGAGGTGACCACCGGAGAGGGATCGCCTCGAAGGACCGAGCCCACCCACGGCGCCACCGCTGCGCGAGGGCGATTTCCCCGAGCTGGGCGATGGACTCCTGATCGAATCCCTGCCCCTGGACGCGGGTGAACCATCCGCGGGGGTAGAGCGGGCAGACGTTCTTGGGGATGAGCTCGGTGGGGGGGATCGCCACGTCGTTGAACCCGTCGAGGTTGATCATCATGTCGAACCGTGCGCCGAGGGAGAGCATGTAGGCGAGCACCATGAGCTGCTGTGGCTGCTTGTACCCGTTGATGGCGAGGTCCACGATTCGGACCTTCCTGTCTGCGAAGGGAGGCAGGAGGGCGAGCCGTTCTTCGAGGAAGTCGCCTTGACACGCGGCCATGCTGTGGGCGAACGAGCCTCCCACCACCGCGACGGTGCACGTGCCTCGCTCACCCTCCCCAAGGTATGGGGGAGGACCCCAGAATCCGAGCCGATTCACGTGGGGCATGACCGTCGGATCCCACACGAACCCAAGGTACGGGTGGATGACCTCCGCGCTCGGGGCCTCCTCTCGTTTGTGCTCTGGCACGACGCCGGGACGCCCAGGCCGGCGCAGCGGGGGGGATGCGATGACACCCTTTCGTCCCGCCGAGAGACGGGGGGGAGAGAAGAACGCCCGGTCGAACACGCTCTGTCCCACCCAGGCGAGCGCCTCACACAGGAGGTACGCCGTTGCGAGGGCCGCCCAAACGAACCCCTTGTGGGGAATGGTCTTCACCGCTCCCTCCCCGCCCACGTCCCCACCTCCCGACCAGCACGGCCTGCGCCAGGCAAAGCCGTCTGCGCGAGGAGCGGCGGTACCACGAGCACGGGCGTTCCCCTGCGCACCGCGTCATGGAGGGTCAGGGCCTCAAGCCCTTCCACGGAGAGGTCCACGCACGCCCCACCCGCCAGCAGCCCCATGGCCTTCTTCCACCCAGCGAGCACGTCCCTCGTCCGCGATCCGACCCTTCCCGTGACCTCCGTGTGGATGTCGACGTAGGTGCGATCCCCGAAGGACAGGAGCACCCGCTGGGGCACGACGCGTTGGAGGGCCTCGGGTGAGACCCCCAACGACGTGCCTACCACCCCCAGGACCTGCGGGGGTATCTTCTCCTGTCCACGGAATCGGTGTTTCCAGTGGACAACCCCGACGACGCGTCCCTCGTCTCCTCGAAAGCGTCTCAGGAAGGCCTCCACGGCCTTCTCCCCGTTTCTGGCCCTCAAAGGGTACGACCAGACCCGCGTTCCCCTCATCCGCAGGTCCATGCGGGCGTGCGCGAAATCCAGCACGAGGTACAGGCTCTCCGTCGACGCCACGGCCACCTCTGCCTGGAGAACCCTGTACTCCTCGAGCGCACGAAGACGAGCCACCTGGGACCCTTCGCGCTCTGCGGCCCGCTCGCCGCGGCAGGAGACGATGAGCATGAGGCTCGCGGCGAGCAGGAGGCAGACGAGGACAGACGCCCCATCCCCCACCCGCAGTAAGTGCTCAGAACACGTAGACCGGCGTGCCGATCCGGACTCGGGCGTACACATGCTTCAGGTCCTCAGCCCCGAGGCGCACGCACCCGTGGGTCACGCTCACCCCAAGGAGGCGTTCGTACAGGGTCCCGTGAATGAAGTACCCATCCCCGAATCCCATGGCGTAGTCGCCGAGCATCTCGTTATCGTAGCGCTCGGCCTCGGTGCGGGGGATCTCCACCTGCTCTTCGATGAAGGCCCAGTCGGGCTTGCGCCACCAGGGATTGGTGAGCTTGCTCGTGATGGCGAAGACCCCACGAGGCGTGCGAAACACCCACCGACGGCCCGACACCGAATCGACGAGCTCGTGGCCCGAGCCGGTCGAACACTGGGCCCGAAGCAGGAGCGAATCGAGGGTGCGGAGGGAGAGCACGTTCTGGTGCGTGTCGACCACCACGTAGGGCCCCTGGGGCTGCATGCGCGCGAGTTCTCTGCGAAAGCGTCTGACCGCGGCCTCGAGGGCCTGTTCACGGAGCGTGTCGGGGGAGGGGTAAAGGGCCTCCCACGCCGGGGGGAGGCTCGGCCCACCATCGGCCCCACACGAACCGAGCAGGACAGCCCCGAGCACGGTGACGACCCCGAGCGAGGCAGCCCCGATGACCCAGGTCCTGGGCCTCAGGGCCATTGGTCCGACTCCCGCACGATGGTGACCGGGGTGCCGACGCCGACGCGGCGGATCAGGTCGTCCATGTCTTCGTTCGAGAGCGCGATGCAGCCCTCGGTCCAGTCGGTGTCGAGGCCTCCGTGTCCGTGGATCTCGATGAGGCCTCCGATCCTCGCCTGCGGCGAGACGACGCCGTTGCGCCTGTTCTGCTCGAACCTCGCGCGGTCGGCCGCGTTGGGGTAGTCGAGGCGGAGCGCCTTGTAGAACGTGCTGCCCTGCTCCAGGACGCCGCAGATCCGGTACATGCCTTCTGGCGTCGCGCCGTCGCCCTCCTGGGTCTTCTGTCCGGCTGAGTTGTAGCCGAGGTCACACCGATACGTGCGGACGACCGCGCCCGAATGGACCACGTAGAGCGTGTGGGCCCGTTTGTCCACGATGATGGCCGGCGCGCGTGTCCTCACGGATCGCTCGACGGTCTGTCTCACCCAGTCCCTCCACTGTTCGACACGCTCCGAGCGTTCGTACGCATAGCGGTCCATCGTCCGCACGATCCCCGCGATGGCACTGTCCACGCGTGCGAATGCCTCCTCGGCGGCGTCGAAGTCCCGTTCGGCGAGGAGGGCGCGCGCCTTCTGGAAGGAGAGCCTCGCAAGGGCGTAAGCTCGTTCCGCCTCGTGGATGGTGAGGGACCCATCGAGCGTACGCCGCCAGGACTCAAGCTCTTTGCGCGCCTGCTCCGATCGGGCATCCAACGCGCGCAGTCGCGCCGAGACGAACGCCAGGGCCGAGATCTCGGCCGAGGCCGCCTCTCGTTGGGCAGCTACGCACAGGGAGTCCGCCCTGCGGTAGCTCCGGAACAGAGGGAGCCGCCCCCTCTGGCGAGCCGCCTCGATCTTTGCCCTCTCGAGGAGTTCTACGGCCTCAGCGTAGGGCCCAGGGGCGAATCGAGGGGCCTGCGCGTCGCGAGCGCGCGCGACCGCGGCCTTGGCCCGTTCGAGCGACCGCGCCGGCGCCCCCTCTCTCGGGAAGGCCGCCGCGAGCACGAGGGCTCCCCCGCAGGCCACGACCGCGACCTTCACGCCGCGACCCACGAGCGCACCCCTTGCCCTCGGCGCACGCAGGGACGGGGTCGCTCCTCGGAGCGACCCCGTCCCTGCGGCAATCCCCAGAGGAGCTACGCAGGTCTCCTCGTCGACGCCTTCTGGATCTCTTCGATGACGCCCACTGCCTTGCCCTGCACGGCCTCGAACCCGGCCCTCGCCGCACGGAACCGACCCGCCTCAAAGTCCGCCTTGGCCTGGTCAAGCGCCTCCCCCGCGGCCGTCAGGTCCAACCGGATGAGGTCGAGGTCCACCGTGGAGCCCTTGCCCCGCGGGGCATTGGCGAGCACCACGTTCGCCGAGTCCAAGAGCGCTTGCGTCTGTGCGAGCATCGCCGAGAGCTCTCCCCTCACCCGCTCCTTCTCGGCCTTCGCCTCGGCTGCCGCGCGCTCCGCGAGCCTCTGCGCGGAAGCAAACAGCTGCGCAGACTTCCCGTAGCTTCGCAGCAGGCCAAACTTCGCGTCCTGCTCCGCCTTGGCAGCCTTGGCGGCACTCAGCGTATCCGCAGCCATCTGGTACGCCTGCGCCGCATACTCGGGAGCCTCGGCCGACAGCGCGGCCTTCAGGGCCGCCTCCGCGTTCTGCATCTCAAGCTCCGGTGCCTTGCTGCATCCGACACCCATCACCACGATCGCGACCGCCGCAAGCACTGAGAAGACCTTCATGCTCGCGCTTCCTTTCCGCCGGTGGAACCGTAGGCGACAGGAGGTCGAGGCCCGGCATGCCTCCACCGTCCCGACGTGCGACGAAAGGAGCACCACCGTGGTCATCCCATCCTGCTGCCCGTCGCACCTCGTGCAGCGCTCCGTGCCGATGTCCGAAGTGCTCTCTGATCGCCTACTCGAGACACAGGAACGGCGAAGAAGTCGCCACATCGTTCACCCGTTGTCAAGTGATCATCAGGAACACTCCGTCGCCACTGTCTTTTCCTCACGGCCCGCGCGACTCCGCCGCGCGCAACCGCCCTAAGAGAGGCGCCACCTCGACACGGTCTCGCCCCCGCTCCTTCGCGGCGTAGAGGGTCGCGTCGGTGATCCGGATGAGGTCGTCGACGGAGTGCACGGCAGGGTGATCCACGCTCGTGATCCCGACGCTCGCGGTCACGCCTACGTCATGTGCCCCTACACGAACCCGCACCGCCGCGATGGCGGCCCGACACCGTTCGCTCACCTCGCGGGCCCCCTCCAGGGACGTCTCCGGCAGCACGAGCATGAACTCGTCCCCCCCATAGCGCGCCACAGTGTCGGACACACGCACCATGGAGGCGACACGCCGTGCCACCGCCTGGAGAACCCGATCGCCAGCCTGGTGCCCAAACACGTCGTTCACCCTCTTGAAGTGATCGATGTCCACGATCGCGCAGCTGAGGGGCCTCCCGTACCGCCGGGCCCTCTCGAACTCTCGCGCGAGCACGGCGCCGAGGTACCGACGATTGGCGAGCCCGGTGAGGTCGTCATGGTTCGACAGGCTCCTGACCATCTCCTCCCTCGCGCGCCACCGACCAATCACGTAGGCGCTGAGCCCCACCACGACGAGGGCGTTCATCACGGTGAGCACGCCCATCCGTGTGTCCCACCACCCTGGTGGCACGTACCCGGCAGCGAGGCCTCGGTGAGGGGTGAGCCTGCCCCCCACCGCCCCCGAGAGCAGGAGGAAGAGGACGAAGGCGGCCAAGACGTCCCCGTGGTTCAGGAGCAGGAGGCCGAGCACGACTACCCCCACGGTCGAGAGCCACACCGGGCTCGCGTACGGCCCCACAAGGATCCCCATCACCACGGCATCCACCGCGAAGTAAGAGAGCGTGAGGTCGACGAACAGGCGACTCCTCGGTGCCCGGTACCTGAGGATCAGGCCTCCCCCGACGACCACGGCGTAGCCCGCCACCACCGCACGGGCCCACTCGAGACCGGAGACGAGGAGGGGCCGTATGTCGCCACGCACCGCCCCTGTGAGGAGGTCTCGCTCGACCATGGCCGTGCCCACCGCATACCCGAGCATCGGCAAGGCCGTCAGGAGTAGCGCACGATCCACCCGGCTCCACTCGAGTGGCCGGCTCACGAACGTGAGGAACCCCTCCCACCGTGCGCGCAGAATCCGTGCGATCGCTCCCATGCCCCACACCCTCATACTGTCGTGCACCTCCCGCCCGGAGTGGACCGCGTTCCCTCTCTCTCGCCTCCCAGGGCCCACCGCCATAGAGAGCAAGATCCTTGCCGCAAGGGCAGTACCTTGTACCTTGATGGCTCCCTGAGCCCTGCCATGCCCCCCGGGTCGTCCCCTCCCCTCACGGACCCCCGGTTCGCGTTCGTGGTCGCGTGGGCGGGTTGCGTTGGGCGAGTGACCGGTAGAGATCAGGGGACACGGCGCGGAAGGTGAAGACCATTTCCCCCCAAATGGCCTCGTCCTTCACCACCGCGGCCTCGAGGGACGCCGGGGCGATTCGCGGCGTGAGCCGCCACCGTCTCGCCGCGGACGTGCCCCGCGGGGGACGTCTCCTCCTGAACACCCCAGGCCCGTGATGGGCGAACCACAGCAGGGTGTGGGCCGTGGAGATTGCCCCCGCCCAAGGGTAGTGGCGCAACGTCCACCCTCTCGACAGACCGTTGATCGCCTCGTCAAGGGCTCGAATCTGCGCCTGACCCATGGAAGGTCGCACCTCCTCGTAGAACAGGCCCAAGCCGAGCTCATCCCCGCAGACGCGCCACGTCCGCACCCCGAAGGCGTCCGGGTGCTGCGCCACCCTGGAACCTGCGGTGAGGCCGAAGGTCCCGATGATGAAGAGGGCGACCTTGTCATGGAGGTCCCGCACGAACCCGACCGTCGCGAGTGACTCCTCGAAGGTCTCGCCCGGGAAGCCCGTGAAGCACATCACCTCCGCGGCCATGCCCGCGTCTGCCACGTGGCGTACGGCCTCGCGCGCCTCCTCCACGCGCAGGCCCTTGCCCATGCGTCGCAGGACGCGGTCGGCACCCGACTCCACGCCGAGCGCGAGGCTCAGGCCTCCCGCTCGGGCCAGTTTGTCGCACAGCCCGGCATCGAGGCTTCCGTCGGGCCTCATGTCTGACGACCAGAGGATCCCGAGGTCCCCCAGCGCGGCCGCGAGCTCAGCGCCCAACCCTGGGCTGAGCCCGTCGTGAGAGAAGTGGAACACGCGGCAGCCCCAGCGGTCGCGCAGGAGCGACAGGTCGTCCGCGATACGCTCGACTGGCCGCTCACGGTAGCGCGCGGTGCCTCGGGTACTCAGACCGTAGTGGCAAAACGCACAGCGCCCCCACGCGCACCCTCGGCTCACGTCGTAGGGGATGACCGGCTCTGGAGACAGGTAGCGTCCCATGGGAAGGCCCTCGAAGTCGGGCGCGGGCAAGCTCACCATGTCAATCCCGCGGTCTCCCTCGATGATCCGGGCGAGTCTCCCCCCATGCTCGAGTGTCCGGACCGCCTCGACGAGCGCCCGTTCACCCTCGAACAGGACCACCCCGTCGAACCCCCCGAGCGCCTTCTCGCGGCGCGTGCCTTCCAGAGCCGCCACGAGCTGGGTGAGGGCGGGGCCGCCTGCAACGAGTGGCACGTGGGGGAACCGTGCTTTCAGGAGGAAGGACAGGGCGTACCCCGGGAGGACCTGCCCGGGGAACGCGATCGAAACCCCGATGAGGCCTGGATCGAGCTCCTCGAGACGCGGGACGAGGACCCCGGTCAAGTACCCCCAGAATGGGTTCCGCTCCGCACATGCCTCCTTCCGTGCTTCCTCGATCGTCAGCAGGCCGAACGGGGTGTGGTACGTGGCGAAGCCGAGGGCGAGGGGGGTGTAGGCGGCGCCCACCACCGAGATCGCTCGCTCCAGGGTCGTGACCGCGCTGTCGTAGGCGGCGAAGTCGAAGAACCTCCCGTCCTGGCCCCGCAGCGTCGCGAGCGCGCGAGGAACCCCTCGGGAGGGATCCCCCAGCCCGTACGCCCGCCACAGGTCACGGTACGCGAGGAGTCCCTCGAGGTCCAGCGACGCCTTCCGTTCGAGGCGGCGGAGCCGCTCCACGACCCGGTCACGGAAGGCAGACAGGCGCTCGGGCGTGAGCACCCACTCCCACCCCTCGAGATTCGCGTCGAGAAGGACCACCTCGATGCCCCGCTGCCGGAGGGAGGCGGCCAGCGACGGGAGGGCGAGGTAGGGTGCGGTCGGGTCCGCAGTTGGTGGGTAGACGAGGACGACCCTCACGCGGCGCGGGCTCACGGGGTGCTCTTCCCTCGCGAGGACGCCCTAGGCCGGGATCGGCCCCTCCCCCGCCTCCTCAGGCAGGATCCGGAGGCGGAACCTCCCGTACTCCCCGAGCGAGACCACCATGTGCCCCTTGCGGCGCAGCGCCTCTTCCCACACGTCACGGGCGATATACAACGCGAGCGGAGGGCACGATGCCTCCACGTAGCCCTCGGGCTCGCGGGGCGGAGCCGGCAGACCTGCCGACATCGAGGCAGCCCGTCATCACCCGATGACGACGTACCGGCGCTCGATGGTGAGGATCCCTCCGTGGTCCGCGATCCAACCCTTCAGCCAGTCGGACTCGATCTGGACGATCGCCATGTGTTCCTCCTCACAGACAGAGCCGGATCACCGCGCCGAGCGTCACCGTGTCGGTGTCCACGTCTTTCTTCGTGTAGTGCATGTTCCACTTCTCGATCCGGTAGTTCGCGTTCAGGTCGAGCAAGAGCTTGGGCAGGAGTTCCAGCTCGACCCCCGCGCGCAGAGGGTAGAACGGGTTCGGCGCCCACTCGTTCCCGGCCCTGTAGATCCCTATGCCAAGCCCCACGTAGAGCGTCTTGCCGACGAGTACCATGGCTTGTGGGCCCCAGACGCGGTACCCTTCCCGGGCAGCTCCGTAGGTCTCGGGCATGACGAGGAGGTCGAGCTCATAGCTGAGGAGGGGGTTAGCGACATACTGGTACGAGAATACCCACGAGACGCCGTTCTCGTCTATCGTCACGCTGTCCTTCCACGCATCGGCGATCTCGTCGATCGTCTTCCAGTAGTGCACCCCCGCACCCACACGGTGCGGTGTCTGCGCAGCAGACGGCTGCACGAGCAGGGGACACGCGACGGCGAACACCCAGACGAGGAAACGACACACCGGGCACCTCCTTGGTGGATGTGGCACATGACGAAAGAGGCGATGCGACGTGGAGGGGATCATCGTGGCTCCTCACCCCGACCCACCAGGCTCCCATCTCACCCCTGCGAGACGGTCGTAGGCCTCCCGCACGCGCCGCACGTGGCGTGCCTGGAGGAGGCTCTCGCGGTACGCGAGATTCGAGAGACGCGAGAGACTCTCGCTCAGCGTCGCGAGCGCCGCCTCGAGGACATGCAGGGCCTGGGTGGGCTCGTGGGACCGCCGCCGGGCCTCCGCGAGGTAGTACGCGCACCCCATGAGACGGCCCAGGTCTCCGGGCCTGAGGTTCCGGAGCGCCTCCTCGAGGAACCGCGAAGCCGTCGAGATGCGTTCCGCCTCGTCTCCTACGCCGCCTGGGGCGAACAATAGGGACAACGCGCGCAGGGAGGGGAGGCCGACGTGACGCTCCTCGTCGCCCTCGGGCACGAGGGTCTCGAGCTCCTGCACCACCTGGTTCCCCTGGGCCCATTCGCCTTTCTCGAACAAGACCTCCCCGAGGAGAAGGAGGGCGGCGACCTCAAGCCTCCCCACCCCCACGCGCCGGAAAACGTCCAGGGCGGCGCGGAATCCTGCCTCGGCCCCCTCGAGGTCGTTCTCGAGCCACGCGAGGTGTCCAAGACCGAGGTGCCCGTACCCCTGCCCAACCTCGTTCCCGATCCTCGCGTTCTGCTCCATGTACCGACGGTAGTACTCCCTGGCGAGGCGCCCCTGGTTGAGGCTCGTGTAGGTCTCAGCGATGTTGTAGTGGGCGATCGCGAGGCCGAGCGCATCGTCCAGCTGTGCGTTGAGTCGCGCCGCCTGGTGGAGCAGCTCGAGCGTCTTCTCGCTGTCCCCCACGTCCGTGTAGCAGCTCGACATGTTGTTGATGACGGCAGACTCTCCCACCTTGTCACCCAGCGCCTGGTAGCGCGCGAGGGAGGCCTCGTAGTGACGCAGCGCGACTTGGGTGTCGCCCAGGGCGTGGTGGACATCACCCATGCGCTTGTGGTAGGCGGCCCAGACGTGGTCCGCCCCCGGGGCGCCTGGGGCAGACTCGAGCAGGGATCGGGCGGCCTCGAGACGCGAGAGCGCCTCGCCGTAGGAGCCTTCGAGGTGATCCAGGTAGACGAGAGAGAGCAGGAGGTCGGCGTGCCCAACCGGTTCCGTGGAGAGCCGCAAGGCTTCCTCGTACCGGGCCCGAGCCTCCGCGTAGCGGCTCAGCTTCTGACTGTTGTCGGCGAGGATCGTGAGGACCGCGGCGCGTTCGGCATCGGTCGAGGCGAGCCCCAACGCGCGCGAGAGCGAAGCCTCTGCCTCCGCGCCCGCCCCGGTGAGGCTGAGGAACTCGCCCCTCACCCGATACGCCCACAGGAGATCTTCGCGTGGTGCCGCGCCCTCGTCGACCCGCTCCAGGTACCTCGCGATCCAATCGAGGGTCTCCCTCGCCGCCTGACGGCCTGCGGCGGCTCGCGCGGCCCTGAGGGCCCACTCGCTCGCCTTCGCGGCGTCGCCACTCTGCCGGAAGTGATGGGCCGCGGCGGCGACCATGTCTTCCCTCCCCCGCGCGACGAGACGCTCGCAGTACTCCCCCATGCGCGCGTGGAGGAGAGACTTTGTCGCCCGCGGCATGCTGCCCTCAAGGTAGGCCCGAACCACGTCGTGGACGAAGCGATACGACGGCTCCGGCGTGTCCTTGCATTCGGCGATCGCGCCTGCCCGCAGCGCCTCCTCCAGTCCCGTGGCGACCTCGAGCTCTGGCCTCCCGGTGGCCTCCGCGAGCAGCGCGACCGAGAATGGCCCCCTCACGAGCGAGGCGGCTCGGAGGAGCGACTGGGTGGGCCCCGAGAGCAGGGCGACGCGTCGAGCCACGATCTGGCCCAGTGACCCCGGCAGGATTGGCTCCGCTTCGACCTTGTACTCCCAGCCCCCGTCCGTGCCCCGAGCGATCCGCCCCTCCTCCTTGAGCGCACCGAGCAACTCCCTGAGGAAGAGGGGGTTGCCTCCACTTTGACGGTACAGCATGCCCAAGACATCGAAGGGAACCAGGGGATCCCTCAGCGCCGACACCACCAAGGCCGTCACTTCCTCCCGGTCAAGGTTGCCCAGCCGCACGACCAACGAAGGACCCTCGTGCGCCAACCCGAGCAGAGCCTGCCCACAGCCTGCCCCATCATCTCCCCCCGTGCGCAGGGTTGCCAAGAGCAGCAGGGGGATCTCGTACCCCATGCGGATGAGGTACGACAGGAGCTCAAAGTCGTGCCGAGCCATCCAGTGCGCGTTCTCGATGACCACCATGAGGGGCCGAAGCACCGCCACCGCTTGGAGCACCCGGGCGATGTCGTCGAACACCTTGAACTTGAGCCCCTCCTCCCCGAAAAAACGGTCGTCCGCCTCCCTCACGGCAAGGCCCGGCACCATGCCCGCGAGCGAGGGATGCACCGGACCGGCCACCCTGCAGACCTGCTCGATCTCGTGCGGTGCCATCTGGGCCATCGTGCCCCTGAGTGGATCGATAAGGTAGGAGTAGGGCTGGGCGTACCCACCCTCCACGCACGCCACCCACCGAACGGTACACCCTCGAAACACGGCGTACGTGCCAAGCTCCTCCACGAGCCGGGTCTTGCCCACCCCCACCTCTCCCGCCACTACCGCCAAGCGCATCCCTTTCGCGAGTGCCTCTTCGAGCACCTGCCGGAGCGCGCGGAGCTCGCGTTCCCTCCCCACGAGGCACTCGCACCACGCCTCGGGCGGCTGCGCGCTCGCGCGAGGATCGAACACCACGATCCTGCGCCTGCCCTCGTGCTTCGCCTGGTAGAGGGCAGCGTCTGCCCGAGCGATCACGTCATCGAGGGACGCGTCACCAGACATGCGCTCCGCGATGCCGATCGACAACGTGGGGCGGAGCGCGTGAGGCAGGGTGAGGGAAGAGACTGCATCCGAGATCCTCTGCGCAAACACCTGCGCTCCACGCACAGAAGTCAGGGGGAGGATCGCGAGGAACTCGTCTCCTCCGTATCGTATGACCGCATCTCCGAAACGAGTGTTCTTACGTAGTACCGCCCCTATTTCAGCGAGGAACGTATCTCCCAAAAGATGGCCGTATGTGTCATTGAGGAGTTTGAAATGATCGACATCGATCATCACGGCGGTCCACTGCTCTTCGGTCCCCGGTGGCGGGAACCTCCCCCTGAGGTCGTCGAGCAGTTCTCTGCCTGGGAGCCCGGTGAGACGATCACCCATGCGCGGCGCTGACCTCCGCTCGTCAAGAGATAGGTTTCAACCCCGGCCACAAGCTCGCGCCTCGAGGCGGATCGTGCAACCTCCGACGAAGCGATGGGGCTTTCGCCCACACACCCACCGAACCGCCCCACGGCTCGCCAGTGCTGTCGGTGTTCATGAGTCACCCCGAGGACACAAGACGTGGGAGGGCCGAGACGCGCGCACCAGGGGGGCACGACCGCAACACCACCGCGCCTTCGCGCCGCATGACGGTCTCGTGCTGCGCGGTTCTCGCGGTCCCTACAGCAGAACAATGTGGTGCAGAGTCAACGCCACGGAACGGTGGCACGCTCCACTCAGTACGCCTCGCGAAGGCATCTCATGGGCGCAGGGGCGACCTGCGACGATCAACCCCGATGGTGAAGGCACGCTTTCCCCAAAGCGGGAGGGGAGGCCCAATGGCCTCCTCTACGGAGTGGACACGCGAGCCCGGCAATCTCCTCTTCCAAAACGCGAAGTCGTGTTCGCTGACGGAGGTAGTGAGGGCCAGCTGCAGTCCGGCCGGGTCAACCGCAACCGCAATGTAGGCCCAGTTGCTCGCGATGTGGTCAGCGACCACAGCAGCATTGGTGTCAAGGATGGCCTGGCGCAGTGATCCCGGCCCGCCGTCGTTGGTGTTGCTCACCGTGAAGGTGGCCCCGCGGGCGCGCCTGGAGGCACGGGGTCCGAGCCATGCAAAGGCTTCGAGGTACGGTGTTTCTCTCCGATGCGTCACACCCTCGCACGGCCATGCCGGGGAGACTGGCGCGGAACGTCTGGGGTGACGGAGGAGAGCCTCCGGGCACACCCCGATGCGGCACGTTGGCGCTCGGCCGGCCGCTCCACCCGGACCGCCCGTGACGCTGCTCCGTGCCCCCTCGCGCGCACGATGCTCGCCCGACCCGCGCGTTGACGTCCTTGCCCCTGACCCGGCGCTCTCCCCTCCTGATCCGCATGGCCCTCGTCCCGCTTCGGTGCCGAATCGACCGGCGCGAGCCGGGTCCTCACCGTACCGTCGCCCCCACGAGGGGTCTCTCGAGCCGCCTGGGGGGAAGGGAACGCGCATGAGTCTCCTCGGGCGTCACTGCCGTCCATGAACGAGGGCGTGTCCAGTGGGGAGCCCGACTGCTTGCACCCTCATGGCCTCCATCCTATCCTGCGTGGCTGGCATGCGCGTACGCCGGGGACGATGCACGGTCTCGAGCGTGGCAGATCCCTCCGAGGCTCTCTCGTGTCCGGAGCACGCGTCGTCTTCTTCGAGGCCCTTGTCTGCGTTCTTCCACGAGGTGCGCCGCATGAGTCGTTCCAACTCGATGGCACGCCCGAGCCTCATCGGGCCTTTGGTGCTCTGGCCCTTGCTCCTCTTCGTGCTCCGTGTGCAGCCCGCTTCGGCCCTCTCCTACGTGCAATCCTCGGCCGGTCTCACCCCCCCGACCCTCGAAGGAGGCAGGACCGAAGTGGAGCTGGCGGACATCGATGGGGATGGCAACCCTGACCTCCTCTCCATCGGAGACCATGGCTCGCCGAACGTGAATACCGACCAGCACGGCATCATGGTCTGGTTCGGCAACGGCTCGGGTGGCTGGAGCGTGTTCTGAACGGCAACTTCGGCTATGGGGGCATCGCGGTCGGCGACGTGAACAACGACGGGTTGCTCGACGTGGGCTACGGCATGCACCACAACTACTCCGCCACCGACTTCGGTGACCAGCTCATCGAGGTAGCCCTCGGTGACGGCACGGGCAGGAACTGGATCCCCTGGGACGACGGGTTGGCCACGAACGGGGAGACGTGGGGCATGTTCTGTACCGACTTCGCGGACGTCGACCTCGATGGGGACCTCGATCTCGCCTCCAACTCCTTCGGGGCCAGCGCGGGCATCCACGTGTACCTCAACATGAGGGACGGCACGTGGGTCCAGTCATGGGGCTTCCTTGGCGGCAACTCCGACATGGACCTCACATTCGGGGACGTGGATGGGGACGGTATCCCTGACTTTGCCGCCGCCCACCAGAACGGGACCGTCTACAGAGGTGATGGGGCCGGAGGGTTCGCCGTCATCGACGGCACCCTCCCCGGCACCGCGTCGTCGCGCACAGGCCCCGCCCTGGGCGACGTCGACGGCGATGGCGCGGACGAGCTCTCCTTCTGCACGACCGCGGGGGGCGTGCAGGTATGGAAGCTGGTGCACGGCACCACGTGGACGAGTCTCTCCACAGGGCTCCCCACTTCCGGCAGCTTCTCGTTCACCCAGTTGTGCGACATGAACGTGGACGGGCACGTGGATCTCGTAGCCTTCGGAGGAGGGCTCGTGAAGGTCTGGGCCGGTGATGGGGCCGGGGGATGGACCGAGGCTGCGTCCTTCGCCACGCCCACGCCGAGCTCGGCCCAGGCGTTCCGGGTGGGCGTCGACTGCGATCACAACGGCTACCCAGACATCGCGCTCGTCGCCCTCGAAGGGAACTGGCCGAATGACCGAAACCGTCTGCGTTTCTTCAAGGAAACCTCCATCTCCGCCGAGCCGTTCATCTTCCCCCTCGAGCCCAGCCCCAACCGCCGATGGATCGGCGGTTCAGTGCGTACGATCACCTGGACGAGCACGGTTCCTGAAGACGCGCCCGGGTCGGTGGACCTCCACCTCTCGACCATGGGGCCGGAGGGCCCCTGGCTTCCGCTCGCCTCGTCCCTCCCGAACAACGGCAGCCACCAGCTCATCGTGCCTGACGGGCTGACGAGCACGCGCTGCTGGATCCGCTACACGCTCCGCGCAGGCCCAGGGGAGGTCCGATGCACGTCACGCGGGGCATTCAGCATCGTCCCCTCTCCGACGTGCAAGATCCCTCAGGTCGTGGCCACCCTCGAAGGCGGCCAGCTCCTCCTCACGTGGGCACCCATCCCCGGCGTCGCAGCCTTCCACGTCTACCGAGGTGAGACCCCGTTCTTCACGCCGGACACCCTCCTGTTCACGAATCGCGTCGCGGTACTCGACGGTGCCCAGACGAGCTACTCGAGCCCCTACGGCGTGGGCAACCCAGGGGTGAACGCGACCTACCGCATCCTCTCGATCGATGCGACAGGCAACGAGCTCGGCAGGTCATCCCCCGTGGGAGAGGAGGACTTCCCGGCTGAGATCCAATAGGCCTGGGTTCGGTCGGGTCAGGCAGCGCGCCCCACGCTCCGTCCCTCGCCCCAGGGCACCGAAGGGTGCTCGACGAAGCCCGCCCAGGGTTCGCACGCCTGGACAGACCTACGGGGCCACGTGGAGCGACGCGCCCAGGGGCGGAACGCATCGGTCGAGGGAAGCCCTCGAGGAGCCGAGCAGGGAGCGTTCGATGTCCGGGTGAGAGCCGAGAAGCGGTCGCGTCCCGCCTCGCAGCCGCAGGCTCCTCACGAGGCAAAAGACCCCACGGAGGGAGAGTCGAGGTCCCGGGCCGGGGCGGCCCGAGGCGTCCCTCAGATCCCTGCGTGCGCGCCGTGTCGAGACCCCCCTCCTTCTGTCGATCCGAAGGAGCTTCGCTTTCCCCGCGGAAGCCTCGGCGCGGTCTCGCGTCACCGCACCTGCGATCAATCCCTCACGGTACTGCCGAAGGAGCCCTCTACTCCCGCACTCGCACGCCCGCGTGCTGCGAAGGGAGTCCCCTCCGAGCTCACGGGGGGCCCTCAGGCCCCTTGGCGTCTACGCCGCCTGGGTCCCCAACGCCTCCATCGCTTTCGGCACCGTGTCCTTCGGGCTGATGCCGTACCAGGCGTGGGTGACGATGCCCCGCTCGTCGATAAGGAACGCCGATCGCAGGATCCCCATGTACTTCCTGCCGTACATCGACTTCTCTGCCCACACCCCGTACGCCTCAGCGACGGCATGATCCTCATCTGAGAGGAGGGGGAACCCGAGCCCGTGCTTGAGGAAGAACTTCTGCTGCGTCTTGGGCTTGTCCGGGCTTATCCCAACGGCGACCACGTTGAACAGCCCGAGGTCCGGCAAAGAGTCCCGCACCGCACACGCCTGCACGGTACACCCCGGGGTATCCGCCTTCGGATAGAAGTAGAGCAGTACCTTCTTCCCGGCGAAGTCCCACAGGCGAACCGTGTGGCCGTCGTGGTTCACGAGGGAGAACGGAGGAGCAGGCACCGGAGGCTGCAACTGGGCCATTGCCTTACCTCTCTTGCGGCTGGGGATGTGTCTGAGTGCGTGAGACAGGGGACGAGACGCAATGCCCGTGCCGCCAAGGGGTCCGCCGCCGTGCGCTCAGGCTGCGCGCACGCGCGACCACGGAGCACGATACTTCATAGGACAAAGCATTGACGCCGAATCCCCGTGGCTGGCAATCCAGCGCCCATGGAGAGACGGGGAATTTACTTCAGCGAATGAAGCTCATGCCCCTCCCCGGGGCGGCCGTGGTCACCGCGCCCTCGACTGCCTCCCAAACCACACGGCGGATCGCGGAAGGGGAACGCGCCTCTGGGCTCATCGCCCCTCGGGAGGTGATCCCTCCCTTTCGGATGGTCCACCCGGCCCATGCGCCGCCATCCGCTCCACGATCGGTCTGAGCGCACACCCCACGTCCTCGAGCGAGGCGATGCCTCTGAGGTCCATGGTCTGGGCGAGGTGGGCCACCGCCTCGGATCCGAGGAAGTACCCTGCCTCTCGGATGCCGCAGATCTCATGCCATGATCCGAAGAAGGGGGCCACGGATTCCCCGCGATCCACCGCGCGGAGGAATCGCGCCGCGAGTGACGCCGTGTGCTTCAAGCACCTCTGGAGCCACCCGTCTCCTTCTGGACCGCACGCCTGGTGCGCGCCATCGGGCCCGAGAACCATGCGTTCGCAGAACTCCGCGAATCCCTCTTCGTACAGGTCCCACCAGGGGCCGCTGTCGTGACGCTGCCCTGTTCCTGCCGCCACGCGCGGAGCCGCCACGCGCGGAGCACGAGGTGCCCGATCTCGTGGGTGAGGAGGCCCTGGATCGCGTCGATCCCGGTCCACCCATGCTGCACGATACCCTCCATGCCAAGCAGCACTGCAGGCTCGCCATCGAAGGTCGTTGCCCACCCTGCCCCGCAGCCGATGCCCACATGGATCACGAGGACCGCCTCGAAACCGAACCCAAGGCACCTCTGAGCCCTCGCGTAGGTAGGCTCGCACGCTCGGAGCACGTTCTGGCGCGCCCGCGCCATGCCGGAAACCCACGAGGGGAGGTGTGGGAACACCCTCTCTCTGGCGATGGTGCGCCAATCCAACCCTTGGGACGCGTAGTCTGCCACCTGCTTCGCAACGAGCTCAGGCCACGGCTCCAGATACTCGGTCTCCCACCCCCTGAGCTGCTCCTCGAGGGTCCTTCGTCGGCACACCGCCCAGTAGGCCATGAACCGGGGGAAGGTGTCTATCACCCTCAGGCAAGGCCTTCCTCGACGCGTCACGGCCCAGACACCGAGGCGTCGAATCCCGGTCGCAGGCCTCCCTCCTTCTGTGCCACGAGGTAGTATGAAGGGCGGTCCGGAACGACCTCTAGGACGTGCCACCCCGCATCCTCACAGCACCCACGGAACATTCCCTGCTCCATGAGGACGAGGTCCCACCACGGAGACACGCGGTCCCCGTACTGGAGCCTTATCCGAACCTCCCCCTTGTAGCGTCCTGCCTCCTCGTTCCGACGATGGTAGGCCAGGTGCTCTGGCTTGTCCGTGTCCGTGGGGTCAACGGATTGTGCGATGAGCACGGCACCCTCGGTGGTACATCCGGCAAGGAGGGAGAGGAAACGCCTCACCTGCCCGAGCGAGCCGGGGAGACCGGCGTTGTTCCCCAGCATGAGCACGGTGTCGAAACGCTCGTGCACCTGGTCGAGGTCCCACAGAGACATCACCCGCACGTCGCGGCAGCCGCGGCGCATGGCGAGCCTCACCACCCCTGGTGACACGTCGATGCCGACCACGCTCAGCCCTCGGCGCTGCAGCGCGAGGACGTGGCGCCCTGGCCCACATCCGACGTCAAGCACGAGCCCACGGGCAAAGCCCAGCACACGCTCTTCGGCCTCAGACATCTCTTCACGGAAGTAGGGGGCCGGCGTGAGCTCTTGGGCCAGTCCATCGTCGCGCAGGAGCACGAACCTCCCCCCATCACCACAGGCGAAGTCCGCGCAGATCTTACCCCACACGTCCTCATCGACGCACGCGTCCCCCACGGTGCGCACCGGGTCCTCGGGCATCTCTCTTCCACCTTCAACGGCTCCACGAAGGTGGCCTCGGTTGGGCCAGTACCAGAACCTACGAGAAGGGGAACGAGGGTTCAAGGCGTGAGGAGGGATCGTGCTGGTGGCCACGAGGGGGGTGCACGACCCTCATCGGGGAGGCCACCCCCACTGCGAGGCGCGTCTGGCGCTGGCGAGCGAGCTCGCGTCTGGGGGCATCCCCCTGGGTGACCGTCACCACGGTCTGAATGCCGTCGCCTCGAGACCGGCGCTCCTTCCAAGAGGAGTCCCGCACCGACACGGCCGCTGGCCTCTGGGGGACTCCCCTTCGTCTCAGCGAGCGAGCCTCCTCTCAGGAGCAGGAGGGGACGGCGGAAGAGGAAACTACCGCGGAGCGCGGGTTCGTCGAACGGACACGAGGAGGGCTGCCATCACTCCCAGCAGGAACGCAACCAAGACGAGCACCGCACCAGGTACGGACAACTTCCAGAATAGGAACCGCACATCGTACGCGGTGATGTTCTGAATGATGAATACCACGAGCACGAAGAGGAGAAACGCAACGATCCCGGTTTTCCACAGACCCCCAGAACGCCTCTCGTTCATGCTGACTCAGCCTCTTTCTCTGGCTTCTGTGAAGGAGCCTTCTTCTCGACGAGTTCGAGTATGGCGAGCTGGGCGCCGTCACCGATCCGGGTGCCGAGCTTGATGATCCTCGTGTACCCACCCGGCCTCCCCGCGAACCGGGGGCCGATCTCCGAGAACACGTGCCGGATGAGCTCCCGATCCTGGACTTCCTGGCCGAACAGCCTCCTCGCATGCACGGTGTCCCGACGAGACAGAGAGATGAGACGCTCCACGTAGGGGCGCATCTCCTTGGCCTTGGCGAGGGTGGTCGTGATGCGCTCGTGACGAAACAGGGCCTCGGCGAGGTGGCGCTTGAGTGCCCGACGGTGTGCGGGGGTCCTCCCCAGCTTCCTCCCGGTCTTCCTGTGCCTCATGTCACGTCCTTCCTAACTTCCCGCTTCACGGAGTTCTTCCTCAGTCAGGTAGGGGCTAATGTCCATACCAAAGCTCAGCCCGATCTCTTCCAGCATCTCGCTGATCTCACTCAAGGACTTTCGACCGAAGTTCTGGTACTTGAGCATCTCTTGCTCTGTCTTTTGAACCAGGTCTGCCAGAGTCTTGATGTTCGCTTGACGCAGGCAGTTCGAACTCCGGACGCTGAGCTCGAGCTCGGACACGGGTCGTTTCAAGAGTTCCCGCATCCTCCGGCGCTTGAGTTCATCGATCTCTCCCGCGCCCTCCTCGTGGCGGCCGATGGTGGTGGCGAGCGTGAAGTGGTCGATGAGGATCTTCGCTGCCTCGACGAGACTCTCAGAGGGCGAGAGGCTCCCGTCCGTCCATATCTCAAGGATGAGGCGGTCGTAGTCCGTGCGGTGCCCCACGCGTGCCGCCTCGACGGTCATGTTCACGCGGGTGACCGGCGAGAAGATCGAATCGATCGGGATGACGCCGATCGGGTCGGTCGGCAGACGATTCTCCTTGGCTTGCACGTAGCCCCTGCCGTGGTCCACACGCATCTCCATGCTCACCTTGCCATCCTCGGCGAGCGTGAGCAGGTGGAGATCAGGGTTGAGGATCTCTATCGTCTCATCACACTGGATGGCCTCTGCCGTGACCACCCCTGGGCCGGTCGCCTCCAAGTGCATGGTCTTGGGACCTTCGCCCTCGAGGCGAAGGCGCACGCTCTTCAGGTTCAACACGATCTCCGAGAGATCCTCCACCACGCCCGGCAGCGTCGTGAACTCGTGCAAGGCCCCCTCCACCCTCACCGCGGTGATGGCGGCGCCGGGGAGGGACGAGAGGAGTACCCTCCGGAGCGCGTTGCCGACGGTGGTACCGTATCCACGCTCGAGCGGTTGCATGATGAACTTCCCGTAGCGTCGCGTGGCCCCCTCTGGAACGAGCTCTACGTGCTTGGGCATCTGCAGTGGTTGAAGCTTCATGCGATGATTCACCTCACTTCGAGACGAGCAGACCGCGGGCGCTACTTGGAGTAGAGCTCAACGATGAGATGCTCGGCCACGGGTGTCGGTATGTCTGCCCTCGAAGGGAGCGCCACCAGCTTCCCGGAGAACCCGTCCTCCGACAGGGAGAGGTACGGGACGAGGCTCGAACGGTTCAGCGACTGCACCGACTCGACCACCGCGGGATGGCTTCTCGCGCGCTCCACGACCGAGACAACCTGACCGGGCGAGACCTGGTACGAGGGGATGGTGACCCGCCGGCCATCCACGTGGATGTGCCGGTGACGAATGAGCTGGCGTGCCGCGGCGCGCGAGGGCGCGAATCCCAGGCGGTACACGATGTTGTCAAGGCGGCACTCCATAGCCTGGAGGAGGTTCTCACCGGTGACCCCCTTGCGTCGTGCCGCCTTCTCGAAGGTGTTCCGGAACTGCCGCTCGAGCACCCCGTAGATACGCTTCGTCTTCTGCTTCTCCCGCAACTGAGCGCCGTACTCGGTCGTCCGCGGACGGTGCTTCTGGTTTCGCTCGCCTGGGGGATACGGCCTGCGTTCCATGGCGCACCGTTCGCTGAGGCAACGGCGCCCCTTGAGGAAGAGCTTCATCCCCTCGCGCCGGCAGAGCTTACAGGATGGTCCAGTATACCGTGCCATGCTGGTCACAACCTCCCACGCACGGGGCTACACCCGTCGCCGTTTCGGCGGCCTGCATCCGTTGTGCGGCACAGAGGTGACGTCCCTGATCGCGGTGATCTCGAGCCCTGCCGCTTGGATGGCTCGGATCGCTGCTTCCCGACCCGCGCCAGGACCCTTCACCCAGATCTCCACCCGCTTCACCCCGAGTTCCACCGCCTCCTTGGCCGCCTGCTCGGCTGCCATCTGAGCGGCGAACGGTGTGCTCTTCCGTGAGCCTTTGAACCCTACCTTACCGCAACTCGCCCACGTGATCACCCCTCCCCGAGGGTCGGTCACGCATACGATGGTGTTGTTGAATGTCGAATGGATGTGGGCGACACCGTTGACGTCGGTGACGCGCGCCTTCTTCTTGCGTCCCTTGCCTCTCTTCCCGGTTGCCTCGGCCATCTGCGCCTCCTACTTCCTTCGCCCTGCGGTCCGTTTCGGCCCCTTGCGGGTCCTCGCGTTGGTACGCGTGCGCTGCCCTCTCACCGGCAGCCCCCTGCGGTGCCGAATCCCGCGGTAGCACCCGATGTCCATCAGGCGCTTGATGTTCATGGTGACCTCGCCACGGAGCGCGCCTTCCACCTTGTACTCCGTCTCGATCACGCTCCGGAGTTTGGCCACCTGCTCCTCCGAGAGATCCTTCACCCTGATATCAGGCGACACCCCGGTTCGGTCGAGGATCTTCCGGGAAGTGGACGGCCCGATCCCGTAGATATAGGTCAACGCCACCTCGAGGCGTTTGTCCCGGGGAAGATCAACACCCGCGATTCTCGCCACGCTGTCACTCCCTTCCGAGGCTCACTCGCTGCCGCCGAATCATCCCCTACCCCTGCCGCTGCTTGTGGCGGGGGTTCTTGCAGATGATTCGGACCGACCCCTTCCTTCGCACGACTCTGCAGTCCTTGCACACGCGCTTCACGCTCGCTCGCACCTTCACCGTTGGCTCCTCCTAAGGGCCCTCGTCCCAGCCCTTCGTCAAGACCTCGCCGCCGTGAGGAGTCACGGCGATCGTATGCTCGAAATGCGCCGACAGACTCCCGTCAGCGGTGACGACCGTCCAGCGGTCGGGCAAGGTCCGCACCTTGCTGGTGCCCACGTTCACCATGGGCTCGATCGCGAGCACCATACCCTCCATCAATCGGCGCCCGCGGAATGGCCCCACGTAGTTCGGCACTTGAGGGTCCTCATGCACGTGGTGCCCGACCCCGTGACCCACCAAGTCACGCACCACGTGGAATTCCGCGCGCTCCACCTCCTCCTGGACCGCCCGGCTAATATCTTGCACCCACCGCCCTGCGCTCGCCGCGGCGATGCCCATGTAGAGGGCGGCCTTCGTCACCTTCAACAACCGCTGGGCGACTTCGGAAGGCTCCCCCACCGCCACGCTCAGCGCGGCGTCCGAGTAAAAACCCCGATAGCGCACCCCTACGTCGATCGAGACGATGTCCCCCTCTCGAAGGACACGGGGTCCCGGTATGCCGTGGACCACCTCCTCGTTCACCGAGATGCACGACGCCGCCGGGTACCCATTGAAACCCTTGAACGAGGGCTGGGCCCCGTGGTCCAAGATCACCTCCTCCACGAGCCGGTCGATCGCCTCCGTGCTCACCCCCGGTGCGACCATCGATGCCGCTTCCCGGAGGGCCTCGCTCGCGATCGCACCGCCAAGCCGAATGAGCTCGATCTCCTCACGAGTCTTTATCAGTGCCAATGTCGCCGATCAGACCCTCCCCCTGATGCGGCCCTTCTTCATGAATGTGTCGTAGTGCCGCATGAGGAGATGGGACTCAATCTGCTGGAGAGTGTCGAGCACTACCCCAACAACAATGAGAAGTCCAGTACCACCGAAATACACAGGAGCATTCATCTTGTAGATCAGAATGTCAGGAAGCAAGGCAATGAAAGCGAGGAAGATCGCCCCCGGGAGCGTGATCCTTGTGAGCACGTGGTCGATGAACTCCGACGTCGGTTTGCCAGGCCGCTTCCCGGGGATAAACGCACCTTGCCGCTTCATATTGTCCGCCAGGTCGACGGGATTGAACACGATCGCGGTGTAGAAATACGCGAAGAAGATGATGAGCCCACTGTAGATCACGGCGTACGCCACCGCCCCTGGCTCCAGGCTACTCGCAACCCCTTCCATGAAGGCACTGCCTGGGAAAAAAGTGGTGGCGAGGGTCCGCGGGAACATGATGAGCGACTGCGCGAAGATCACCGGGATCACCCCCGCGGTGTTGACGCGGAGAGGGATGAACGTGCTGTGTCCTCCGTACACCCTGCGACCCACGATCCGCTTCGCGTACTGTACGGGGATCTTCCTTGTCCCCTGGGTCGTGAGCACGACGAGCCCCGTCACGGACACCATGATGATCAGCAGCAAGATGGCCTGGAACGGGGTGAACGTCCCTGCCTTCAGCGAACTGAGTGTCGTGAGGAACTCCCCCGGGTACCGCGCGATGATCCCTATCGTGATGATCAGAGAGATCCCGTTGCCGATCCCCTTCTCGGTGATCTGCTCTCCGAGCCACATCACGAGGATCGTCCCTGACGTGAGCGTCAACACCGAGAGGAGCCGGAACCCCCAACCGGGGTTCGGTACGACTGGAACCCCCCCTCCCGTCCGCATCGACTCGAGGAAGATACTGATCCCATACGATTGGATAACGGACACCAAAACGGTGCCGTACCTTGTGTATTGGTTTATCTTCCTCCTTCCTTCCTCGCCTTCTTTCTTCAGCTTTTCGAAGTAAGGAATGACTGCAGTCAAGAGCTGAAGGATAATCGAGGCGCTGATGTAGGGCATGATGCCGAGCGCAAAGATGGTCGCCTTGCTGAGGTTCCCCCCGACGAACATGTCGTAGAGGCCAAGGATCGTCCCCCGTTGCTGGGAGAAGAAGAGCCCGAGGGCTGCCCCGTCCACGCCTGCGGCGGGGATGTGGCCGCCGAGCAGGTAGACCACCAACACCCCAGTCGTGTAGATGATCCGGCGTCGGAGTTCGGGTATGGCGAAGGCGCTCTGGAACCCTCGGATCACTTCTCGATCACCTCGACTCGGCCGCCCGCTTCCTCGATCATCTTGCGCGCTCCCGCGCTGAAAGCATGCGCGGCAACCACGTAGGCAGCCTCAAGGGGACGCCGTCCTGCGATCACCTTCACCCTTGCCTCACGGCCGTGCTGCTTCAACAGCCCGGCCGCCGCCATCTTCTGGACGGTGACGGGTTCCTCGGGCGAGAACCTCGCGAGGTCGTCGGTGCAGATCGTCGCGGGCTCTCGTCGGTGAATGTTGGTGAACCCACGCTTGGGCAGGCGCCGCTGCAGCGGCATCTGCCCGCCTTCGTGCCAAGCGGGCATCCGCCCACCGGAGCGGGACTTGAGCCCCTTGGTGCCTCTCCCAGCGGTCTTCCCGTTCCCGGACCCAGGCCCGCGCCCCTTGCGGAATCGACGCTTCCTGGAGCCCGGGGCGTAACGGAGCGTGCCTAGCTCATTCATCGTCAATCTCCTGGACTTCGACCAGGTGTCGTACCTTGTAGATCATGCCCCGAATCGCGGGGTTGTCAGGGTGGATCACCACCCGATGCAGCCTTCGCAGACCAAGCGCCTCCATGGTGCGCTTCTGATCCGGGGGACGCCCGATCACGCTCCGTACCTGTCGAATCGCCAGCTTCCTGCCCATCGCTTCCCCTCTCGTTCGCTACGTCGTCACCGAAGCCTTCGAGGATCGTTGTTGCCACTCTTCCTCGGTCATCCCCAGCACCCTCGCGGGGGAGAGGTTGCGTTCACGGCACACCTGCGACAGGGAGCGGAGTTGCAGGAGCCCGTCCATGCACGCCTTCACGACGTTCTGGGGGTTGCGCGAACCGAGGCACTTCGTGAGGATGTCCTTCACCCCGGCCATCTCGAGCACCGCCCGCACCGCTCCCCCGGCGATCACGCCGGTGCCTGGCGCGGCTGGCTTCAACAGGACCGCCCCCGCGCCGAACCGGCCCACCACCTCGTACGGAATGGTCCCTCGGATGAGGTTGATCCTCACCATGGACTTCTTCGCAGACTCGGTGGCCTTACGGATCGCCTCCGACACCTCGTTCGCCTTCCCGAGACCGACTCCGACCTGGCCTCGCCCGTCTCCTACCGCGACGATTGCGTTGAAGCTGAACCTCCGGCCTCCCTTCACCACCTTCGCGACCCGGTTGATGTGGATGATCCGTTCGTTCAGTCCGGATTCGTCTATCTCGAGGCCTGATCCTTTGAGCTCAGTGTTCATGTCTCAGAACTCCAGGAGCTTCGTCTCGCGCGCTCCCTCAGCAAGTGCCTTGACCCGACCGTGGTAGGGATACCCCCCGCGGTCAAACACCACCTTCGTGATCCCCGCATCCCTCGCACGCTCGGCGAGGAGGCGGCCTACGAGCCGACTCTTCTCCACCTGACCCTTCGCCTCTTTCAGGAGCTCCTGCACATCGCGCGCGGTCGTCGTGATCGAACAGAGTGTGTGCCCTCTCGTGTCATCGATGATCTGCGCGCTGATGTGGCGGTTGCTTCGGAACACGCAGAGGCGGGGGCGCGTGGGGGTCCCCTTCACGCGCTTGCGAACGCGGAGATGACGCCGGATCCTCTGCGCGTGGGTCCACAGCGTTCGCTTCCTCATGATCGCCCACCAGCCTTTCCAGCCTTCCTCCTCACCTGCTCGCCGCGGCAGCGGATGCCCTTGCCAGTGTAGACCTCGGGCTCCCTGAAGGAGCGGATTTTCGCCGCGGTGAGCCCCACGAGCTCCTTGTCGATGCCCTCAACCTTGAGCTCAGTCGGGCTGTTGACCGAGAGCGTGATCCCCTCAGGCGGAATGAAGAGGATAGGATGGGAGTACCCAAGCTCGAGCACGATCCCGCGCTTCTCCGCGCGCACTCGATAACCAACTCCCTCGATCTCGAGGATCTTCTCGAAACCACGTGTGACGCCGTCGACCATGTTCTTGATGTGTGCTCGCATGGTACCGTGGAGGCTTCGCGTGACCTTGTCGTCCGACGCACGGCTCACCACCACCCGGCCCTCGTCACACACCACCTGGATCCCCCGGGGCACCTGCCTCCGGAGTGTGCCCTTCGGCCCCGCCACCTCGACGACTCCTCCCTCGACGCTCACCCGCACCCCTTCGGGGAGAGCGACGGGAAGCTTGCCAATCCTCGACACTGCTCCCTCCCTACCAGACCTTGCAGATGACCTCGCCACCCACACCGAGCCGGCGAGCCTGCTTGTCAGTGAGGACCCCACGGGACGTGGACACGACCGCGATCCCGTATCCGCCCGCCACCCGAGGGATCTCCTCTCTCCCCACGTAGACCCTCAGGCTCGGCGTAGACACCCGCTCGATGCCGGTGATGGCGCTGCGTCCCTTGCCGATATACCTGAGGTACACGCGGATGATGTTCTGCGCGCCGTCCTCGATGGTGCGGAAGTTGCTCACGAAGTGCTCTTCCTTGAGGATGCGAACGATCTCGAGCTTCAACTTGGACGAGGGGATATCCACGCTCCGGTGCTGCGCGCGTGACGCATTCCGAATCCTCGTCAACATGTCGGCAATCGGATCAGTCATGCTCATGGCGCCTCTGTCCCTTCCTACCAGCTTGCCTTGACAATGCCGGGTATCTTGCCCTCGAGGGCCAGCTCGCGGAAGCAGATTCGGCACAGACCAAACCGTCGGTAGTAGGCTCTCGCCCTGCCGCACCTGGCGCACCGATGGTAGCGCCGCACCTTGAACTTTGGCTCGAGCTTCATTCTCTCAATGAGCGCTTTTCGTGGCACGCATCCCTCCCTGCGGAGTCGCTAGACCGACATCGCCATCTCAGGCCCGACCGCGAGGCCGCTCGGTTTCCTCCCGCGGAACGGCATCCCCAGCTCCGCGAGCAGCTCGATGGCCTCCTCGTCGGTCTTGGCCGTGGTCACGATGGTGATGTTCAGCCCTCGAATCTTGTCGATCTTGTCGTAGTCGATCTCGGGGAAAATGACTTGCTCGGTGATGCCCATGCTGTAGTTGCCCCGACCGTCGCACGAACGGTCGGAGACGCCCCGGAAGTCCCTCACGCGGGGCAAAGCCACGTTGACGAGCCGATCGAAGAACTCGTACATACGGTTCCCACGGAGGGTGACCATGCACCCGATCCGCATGCCGGTACGCAGCTTGAAGGTGGAGATCGACCTCTTCGCCGTGGTCACCTTCGGCTGCTGCCCCGTGATGGCGCGCAGATCAGCGATGGCCGCGTCGAGCTGTTTCGCGTCCTGGATCGCCTCACCCACGCCCATGTTCAACACGATCTTCTCCAGCCTTGGCACCTGGAACGGATTCTTGTAGCCAAACCTCTCCATGAGGCGCGGCACGACCGTCTGCTTGTAGTACGTCCGAAGCCGTGGCTCCACCCTCAGACCTCCTATTCGCTCAGCATCTCCCCGGAACGCTTCACGTACCGAACGCGCCTGCCATCCGCGAGCCGCTTCCGACCGACCCGCTCGACCCGGTCATCGACGACCAACGCCACGTTGGAGATGTGGATCGGCGCTTCCTTCGTGATGATCCCACCCTGTTGGTTCTTCTGGCTGGGCCGGGTGTGACGCTTGATAAAGTTCACCTTCTCGACCACGACCCTGTTCTTCGAGGGGATCACCCGAAGCACCTTACCACGCTTCCCCTTGTCGTCACCGCTGATCACCTCCACCACGTCACCCTTGCGAATGAGGGGCGAACTCGTCCCCTGGCGACGCCAGGTCACCCCCTTGGGTCGGAGTCCGAGTCCTTCGTTCCGTTTCTTCATCACAACACCTCCGGCGCAAGCGAGATGATCTTCATGAATCGCTTGTCGCGGAGCTCACGGGCGACCGGTCCAAAGATACGGGCCGCGGTCGGCTCCCTCTGGTCGTTGATGAGGACCGCAGCATTGTCATCGAACCTGATGTAGCTCCCGTCCTTGCGGCGGTACTCCTTCTTCGTCCGTACCACGACGGCCTTGGCCACCGATCCCTTCTTGATGCTGGAACCGGGGATTGCCGACTTGATCGTCACGATGATGATGTCTCCCACGCGCGCGTAGCGTCGACGCGTCCCTCCGAGCACGCGGATGCACTGCGCGAGCTTCGCCCCCGAGTTGTCCGCGATCGTGACCCATGTCTCTTGCTGAATCATGGCTACTTGGCCCTTTCGACTATCTCAAGCAGACGCCACCGCTTGGTACGGCTCAGCGGGCGAGTCTCGATGATCCTCACCCGATCACCCGTGTGACACTCGTTCCGCTCGTCGTGTGCGACGAACACCTTGCTCCGACGAATCTGCTTCCCGTACAGCGGATGGCTGAAGACACGCTCGACCTGCACCCGGATGGTCTTGTCGGCCTTATCACCGACGACGATTCCCTCTCTGATCTTCCTGCCCTTCTGGTCCATCTCCGTTCCTCACTCTCACGACTGGCTTTGGGGCCGCGACGAGGCCTCCGACCGTCGACCCCGCTCGAGCCCAAGCTGCCGCTCACGCCTCACCGTGAGGGCGCGCGCGAGCGTCCGCCGGGCCGTCCGGATGGCCATTGGGTTGTCGAGTTGTCGGCTCGCGTGCCGGAAACGGAAGTTGAAGAGTTCCTCGCGCAGCTCCCTGATCTTGACCTCGAGCTCCTGATCTGAGAGCTCTCGCAGTGTGTCGGCTTTCATGGGACTACCATCCAAGCTCGTGTCTGCTGACCACCTTGGCCTTGCAAGGGAGTTTCGACGCCGCCATCTCCAACGCGGCCCGAGCGACGTCCTCGCTCACCCCTTCCACTTCGAACAGGATCCTCCCGGGACGGACGACCGCGACCCAGAACTCCGGGGCCCCCTTCCCCTTGCCCATGCGCGTCTCCGCAGGCTTGACCGTGACGGGCTTATCGGGGAAGATCCTGATCCACACCTTCCCGCCTCGCCTCATCTTCCTCGTGACGGCAACCCGCGCGGCCTCGATCTGCTTGCTCGACACCCACGCGGGCTCAAGCGCCTTCAAGCCAAACTCCCCAAAATCCAGCTTGTTCCCGCGGGTCGCCTTCCCCTTCATCCTCCCGCGTTGTTGCTTCCGATACTTCGTACGACTTGGGGCCAGCATAGGATCTACCCGTCCTCTCCCAGCTCATCCTCGAGGGCCACTGCGGTTGCCACCTTCGGCACGCGCTCCTTGGTCACCTCTTCGCCACGTTGCTCCGCACTCGGTCGCCCCGACGCCTCCTCTTCACGGAACTCTCCCCGATGGATCCACACCTTCACCCCGACGCACCCGTGGGTCGTGTGCGCCGTAGCCCGGGCAAAGTCGATGTCGGCCCTCAACGTGTGGAGGGGCACCCTCCCCTCACGGTACTGTTCTTGACGCGCCATGTCCGCCCCACCAAGCCGACCGCTCACCACCACGCGGATCCCCTCCGCCCCCATGCGCATCGCCGAGGCAATCGCACGCTTCATCGCGCGCCGCGAGGATACCCTCTGGGCAATCTGACGAGCGATGCTCTCCGCGACGAGCTGCGCATCGATCTCGGGGACCTTCACCTCGACGATGTTGATGTAGATCTCCTTGCCGGTCACGTGCTTCAACTCGTCCCGCAGGCGGTCGACCTCTGCTCCCTTCCGACCGATGATCACACCCGGTCGAGCGGTGTGGATGTTGACCGTCACCCGTCGGGGAGCGCGCTCGATCGTGACCTTGGAGATGGAGGCACGCTCCATCCTGCGGAACACGTAGCGCCGAATCATCATGTCTTCGGCGAGGAGGTCCTTGAAATCACGCTCGGCGTACCACAACGAGTCCCACGTGCGGGTCACGCCAAGACGAAAGCCTGTTGGATGCGTCTTCTGACCCAAGAGTCAACTCCCTCTGATCGTCACCAACCGCCCTCGGGGTGGACTACTCTTTCACCGCCACCTCTACGTGGAGGTGGCTTGTCCTCTTCCTAATACGAACAGCTCGACCACGTGATTGCGCACGAAAGCGTTTCATCATTGGGCCGCCATCGACCCACGCGCGCTTCACGTACAGGTCTTCGAGGTCGAGCTTGCCGGAACCCTCTTGGTTCAAGGCGTTGGCCGCCGCGGATCGGACGACCTTCCCGAGGATCCGACCCGCACCCCGATTGCACAGTTCGAGCAGGCCGGAGGCCTCCTCCACTCCCTTGCCGCGAATGAGGGCGGCCACCTGGCGAGCCTTCCGGGGTGAGATGCGGACGAACCTCGCACACGCGGTGAATGTCGCCATATCCCCTCCTCAGCGGGGGGCAGTCCGCCGCTCGCTCTTGCCCGCATGCCCGCGGAAGGTGCGGGTGGGGGCGAACTCGCCGAGCTTGTGCCCTACCATGTTCTCCGTGATATACACGGGGACAAAGTTCTTGCCATTGTGGATCGCGAACGTGTGGCCGACGAACTCCGGAGGGATCGTGCAGCTTCGACGCCACGTCTTGATGACCCGTCGCTCTCCCGACCTGTTCATCTGCATCACCTTGGCGAGGAGCTTCTCGTCGATGTAGGGCCCCTTCTTCAACGACCGTGCCATGGATCTCCTCCTCAGCCTCTCCGACGCACGATGAGGGAATCGGACGGCTTCGAGCGCCTCGTCCGGTAGCCCTTCGTCGGCTTGCCCCACGGGGTGCACGGGTGACGGCCCCCCGAGCTCTTCCCCTCGCCCCCGCCCATAGGGTGATCGATCGGGTTCATCGCAACCCCTCGCACGTGCGGACGCCTCCCCATCCACCGCGACTTCCCGGCCTTGCCCCATACCACGTTCTCGTGCTCCACGTTCCCGACCTGTCCCACGGTCGCGCGACACTCCAGCCTCACGAGGCGTACTTCCCCCGAGGGCAGTCGCAGGTGGGCGTGCTTTCCCTCCTTCGCGACGAGCTCGGCGTAGGTACCGGCACTCCTAGCGATCTGCGCGCCTCGACCGGGCACGAGTTCCACCGCGTGCACGATCGTCCCCAGGGGAAGCATGGCGAGCGGCATGTTGTTGCCAACCTTGACCTCACACGAAGCCCCCGAGACCACCGTGTCTCCCACCGAGAGTCCTACGGGTGCGAGGATGTACCGCTTCTCTCCGTCCTTGTAGTGCAGGAGCGCAAGACGCGCGGAGCGATTGGGGTCGTACTCGATCGCCGCCACGCGGGCAGGGATGTCGTGCTTGTCCCGTCGGAAATCCACGATGCGGAGTGCACGCTTGTGCCCACCCCCGCGGTGCCGGACCGTCACCCTCCCGGCATTGTTCCTTCCCCCCGTCGAACGCTTCGGGACGGTGAGGGACTTTTCCGGTCCCACGCGGGTGATCTCCGAGAAGTCGGACACCGTGCGGTACCGCATGGACGGGGTCACCGGCTTGAACTTCTTGATACCCATCGCCCTACACTCCCTCGAAGAAGCTGATGGTCTGCCCCTTCTCCACGGTCACGATCGCCTTCTTCCAGTGCTTCCTCCGACCCTGGGCCACGCGCACCCGCCGGGGCTTCCCCTTCCGGTTCATGACGTGGACGTCGGTGACGGTCACGCCAAATATCTCCTGGACCGCTTGGCGGATCTGAAGCTTAGAGGCGCGACGATCCACCTCGAAGCTGTACTTGTTCTCCTTCTCCCTCAGGCGGTTACTCTCCTCCGTGAGGAGTGGTCGGAGGATGATCTCGCGCGCCGTCAGCATGAGGCACCTCTGGCTTCGACCCGTTCGAGTGCATCGACCGTCATCACGAGCTTCTCTGCCCGGAGAATCCGGTAGGTATTGACCGAATCAGCGAGGCTCATGTCCAGCGTGGGGATGTTCCGCCCGGCGCGCACGATGTGTGGATCCGCCGCGCTCAAAACCAAGAGCGTCTTCTTCCCCGCCACGCCGAGCGCCTCCAGCGTCTTCACCATCTCCTTCGTCTTTGGCTGAGGGAGCGCGAGACGATCGACGAGGATGAGATCGCCCTGCGCCGCCCGCAAGGACAGGGCCGCACGGAAAGCCTTCTGCCTCGCCCGCTTGTTCATTTTGATGGAGAACGGCCGAGGCTTCGGCCCGAACGTCGTACCGCCACCCACCCACAGTGGGGAGCGGTACGTGCCCGCGCGTGCGCGCCCGGTGTGCTTCTGGCGCCACGGCTTCCTGTTCGATCTCGACACCTCGCCGCGAGTCTTCGTGCACGCCGTCCCCAGTCTCTGGTGGGTGAGATACACCCTGACCGCCTCGTGCAAGAGGTGCGGGGAGGGGGATACCCCGAAGACTCGTTCGTGGAGCGCCCGCGTCCCCACGATCCCGCCTTCCTGATTGTAGACGTTCACGGTCACGTGCATCCCTCCACTCCCTCACGATGTCCCGAGAATCATCACGATGCTGTTCCTCGCCCCCGGCACCGCACCGCGCAGCATGAGCAGGTTCCGATCCGGATCCACGCGGACAACCTTCAGGTTCCTCACCGTCACCGGCGTGTTGCCCATCCTCCCCGGCATCCTTCGGCCCCTGAAGGTCCGGCCGGGCTTGCTGTTCGAACCCATGGACCCAGGCGTCCGGTGGCTCTTGCACCCGTGAGTCTCGTCTCCGCCGGAGAACCCCCACCGCTTCGTGCCTCCAGCGAAACCCCTCCCCTTGCTGTGGCCTTTGACCTTGACCAGTTCGCCCACACGGAACGCCTCCACCGTCACGGTGGCCCCAGGCGCGAGGTCCTCATCCGGGGAGATCCTCACCTCCTTGGTCACGATCCCAGGGGCAACCCCCGCCTTGCGGAAATGGCCCAACGTCGGCGCGTTGGGGTGCTTCTGGCGTCCGAACGTGAGCTGGACCGCCTCGTACCCATCGCGCGCTCGCGTCTTGCGCTGCACGACGGCACACGGCCCCGCCTGTACCACGGTGACCGCCGTGACGCTCCCATCTTCCGCGAACACGCGCGTCATGCCGATCTTCCGGCCGATCAGTGCCTTCATCGCTACAAACCTCTCTTGACTCCGCGGCTCCGCAACGCTAGGCGAGCTTGATTGACACGTCTACACCCGCCGGAAGGTCGAGCTTCATGAGAGCCTCGACGGTTCGCTGCGATGTGTCGAGGATCTCGATCATGCGCTTGTGGACCTTCATCTCGAACTGTTCGCGTGACTTCTTGTCCACATGAGGAGATCTCAACACCGTGTAAACGGACCGCTCCACAGGCAGAGGCACGGGACCAGAGATCCTCGCACCGGTCCTCCGTGCCGTGCGCACGATCTCCCGCGCCGACTGGTCGAGCACCCGGTGGTCGTACGCCTTGAGGCGGATCCTCACCCGTTGTCTCGTCTTCCCCTCTTTTCCTTCCATGGCGGGTCCCTCTCTACTTGAGGATCTTGCCGATCACGCCTGCTCCCACCGTCCGGCCACCCTCGCGTATCGCAAACCTCAACCCCTCCTCCATCGCAATCGGCGTGATCAACTCTATCTCCATCGTCACGTTGTCCCCAGGCATCACCATCTCCACCCCCTCCGGCAACTTCACCGTCCCCGTCACGTCCGTCGTCCGAAAATAAAACTGCGGCCTATACCCATTGAAAAACGGCGTGTGCCTCCCCCCCTCCTCCTTCTTCAACACGTATACCTCACCCGTAAACCTCGTGTGCGGCGTCACACTCCCCGGCGCCGCTATCACCATCCCCCGCTCCAACTCGTCCTTCTCCACCCCCCTCAACAATAACCCCACATTGTCCCCCGCCTCCGCATAGTCCAACGTCTTCCGAAACATCTCCACCCCCGTCACCACCGTCTGCTTCTGCATCCCCAACCCCACTATCTCCACCTTGTCCCCCATCTTCACACGACCCCGCTCCACTCGCCCTGTCCCTACCGTCCCTCGACCCGTTATGCTAAATACATCCTCCACCGGCATCAAAAACGGCTTGTCCACCGCACGCACTGGTAACGGTATGTACCGATCCACCGCCTCCATCAACTCCAATATCGACCGACAATCCTCATGATTCGGATCCCCTCGCTGCAACGCCTTCAACGCACTCCCACGTATCACCGGCGTCTCATCCCCAGAATACTCATACTTGCTCAGTAACTCCCTCACCTCCAACTCAACCAAATCCAGTAACTCCGGATCCTCCACCATGTCCACCTTATTCAAATACACCACCATCGCAGGTACCCCCACCTGCCTCGCCAACAATATGTGCTCCCTCGTCTGCGGCATCGGCCCATCATCCGCCCCCACCACCAATATCGCCCCGTCCATCTGCGCCGCACCAGTTATCATGTTCTTTATGTAATCCGCATGCCCAGGACAATCAACATGCGCATAATGCCGATTCTCTGTTTCGTACTCCACATGCGCCGTCGCTATCGTGATCCCCCGCTCCTTCTCCTCCGGCGCCTTGTCTATCTGATCAAACGGCACAAACTCACATAACCCCTTCTTCGACAACACCAACGTGATCGCCGCCGTCAACGTCGTCTTCCCATGATCTATGTGCCCTATCGTCCCCACATTCACGTGCGGCTTCCGCCTCTCAAACCTCGCTCGCGCCATTGTCTCCTCCTCCCGTACGATGAATGGAGGCGCCGTAGCGTTCTCTCATCCTCGGCGGCCTCCCGCCGGAGAACCTTGTCAACGAAATACTACCAGCGATAGTGTGCGAATGCCCGGTTCGCCTCTGCCATCTTGTGGGTATCCTCGCGCTTCTTCATGGCGCCCCCTTCCTTGCGGGCAGCGTCCATGATCTCTCGGGCGAGCTTCTCCTGCATCGTGTGCTCGCTGCGTGCACGCGCGTACTGGATGATCCACCTGATGGCGAGCGCCTGCCGACGTGAAGGACGAACCTCGACGGGCACCTGGTACGTCGCACCGCCGACCCTCCGCGACTTCACCTCGAGCATGGGCTTCACGTTGCTCACGGCGCGCTTGAACGTCTCGATGGCAGGCTTCCCCGTCTGCTCCTCGATGATGTCGAGCGCCCCGTACATGATGCGCTCGGCGACGCCTTTCTTGCCCCGCTTCATGAGGCAGTTGATGAAAGCCGCCACCAAGTCGTTCTCGTACTTCGCATCAACCACGACCTCGCGCCGAAACACCCTACGTCGCCGCGGCATCTGACCCCTACTCCTTCTTCGCTCCGTACTTGCTCCGCGCCTTCTTCCGCCCTGTGACCCCGGCCGAGTCCAATGCGCCCCGAATGATGTGGTACCTGACGCCCGGGAGATCCTTCACCCTCCCGCCTCGCACGAGCACCATGCTGTGCTCCTGGAGGTTATGCCCCTCGCCCGGGATGTACGCGGTCACCTCGATCCCGTTGCTGAGCCTGACGCGGGCCACCTTCCGGAGCGCGGAGTTCGGCTTCTTGGGCGTCGTGGTGTAGACGCGGGTACACACCCCCTTCTTCTGCGGACAGCCACCCAAGGCGGGGGCGCCACTCTTCTTCCGAAGCGTCTTCCGCGCATGGCGGACAAGCTGATTCATCGTCGGCACGATCGATCTCCTTGGCGAAACGGCAAAACAAGTGGGTGCAAGCAATAGACCCTCTTCTCTCCTGTCAAGTCCCTTCCCCGGGCTCCTCGAGCTCCATCTCGGGGCCGACCTCCAGGAAGCCCGTCGGCGGCGGGACCTCGTCCTCGAGCTGGATGTCCTTGTACATGGTCATGCCCGTCCCTGCCGGGATGAGGTGGCCCATGATGACGTTCTCCTTGAGCCCGAGGAGCTCGTCGCGCTTGCCCTGGATGGCCGCCTCCGTCAACACCCTCGTCGTCTCCTGGAACGAGGCGGCGCTGATGAAGCTGTCGGTGCTCAATGCCGCCCGCGTGATCCCCAGCAGCAACGGTTGGAACGTCGCGGGCGTGCCTCCCTCCTCGAGCACCTTCGCGTTCTCATACCGGAGCACCGCCTTGTCCACCTGATCGCCCTCGAGCAAGGGCGTGTCCCCCGGATCCTCGATCCGCACCTTCTGCAGCATCTGACGCACGACCACTTCGATGTGCTTGTCATTGATCTGCACACCCTGGAGCCGGTACACCTCTTGGATCTCGTTGACGAGGTACTCCTGCACCGCGTGCGCCCCTTGCACTCGGAGGATGTCGGTCGGATTCACCGGCCCCTCGCTCAACTTGTCGCCGGCGTCCACACGGTCCCAGATCGGCACCTTGATGTGCTTCCCAGGCGGGATGAGGTACTCTCGCTGCTCCCCCGAGTCCGTCGTGATGATGATCCGTCGCATCCCGCGCACCATCTTCCCGAAGCTCACCGTCCCGTCGACCTCGCTGACCACGGCAGGCTCCTTCGGCTTCCGCGCCTCGAAGAGCTCGGCCACGCGGGGAAGCCCACCCGTGATGTCGCGCGTCTTCGCGAACTCCTTGGGGATCTTCGCGAGCACGGTCCCCTGGGCGACCTGTTGCCCGTCGGTCACGTTCAGGTGGGCACCGGTCGGGATCGGGTAGGACCTCAGCACCTTCGTCGTGACGCCAGACTCCTTCGCCTCGAGGATGTCGATGCGAGGATGCAGGGTCCGTTCGCGACTGTCGATGATGACGAGGTGGAGCTTGCCCGTGCGATCGTCGATCTCCTCGCGGAGGGTGACACCGCTCTCGATGTCCGCGAATCGGACCACACCCGCCACATCGGTGAGGATGGGCTCGGAGAACGGCTCCCACTCGAACACGACGTCGCCTTGGTTCACCTTGTCGTTCTGCTTCACCATCACGGCCGCACCGTAGGGTACGACGTACCTACTCCTCTGGCCAGATTGCTCGTCCTTGATGATGATCGCCCCACGCGTGCTCACCGCGATCTCACGGCCCTCGGCGTCCTTGACCGTCTTCAGGCCGATGAAGCTCACGGTACCGGCGGTCTTGGCCAGCAGTTGACGGTCGGCCACGATACGCGCCGCCGCGCCCCCGATGTGGAACGTCCGGAGGGTGAGCTGGGTCCCGGGCTCCCCGATGGACTGGCCCGCGATGACCCCGACGGCCTCCCCGATCTCGACCATCTTCCCCGTGGCGAGGTTCCGACCGTAACACTTCGCGCATACACCGCGACGGGCCTCGCAGGTGAGGACGCTCCGGATGGCGACGGCGTCGATCCCGGCCCGTTCGATTTCCTCGGCCATGGCCTCCTGGATCTCCTCCCCCGCGGAGACGATGACGGCCCCCGTGACGGGGTGCACGACGTCCTCGAGGGCTACGCGGCCGATGATACGGTCCACGAGGGGCTCGATGACTTCCTCCCCCTCCTTGAGGGCGCCGATGGTGCGACCCCTGATCGTGCCGCAGTCGAGCTCGTTCACGATCACGTCCTGGGCCACGTCCACGAGTCGGCGGGTCAGGTACCCAGCATCCGCCGTTTTCAGGGCGGTGTCCGCAAGACCCTTCCTCGCACCGTGGGTGCTGATGAAGTACTCGAGTACCGAGAGCCCCTCACGGAAGTTGGAGGTAATGGGCGCCTCGATGATTTCGCCGACCTGTCCGGTGATCTTCTTCTGAGGCTTCGCCATGAGGCCGCGCATACCCGCGAGCTGCCTGATCTGGTCCTTCGAACCGCGGGCACCGGAGTGCACCATCATGAAGACCGGGTTGAATCCCGACTTGTGCTGCTCCAAGCGGCGCATCATGGCAGAGGCGACTTCCTGCGTCGCTCGCGTCCAGGTATCGATGACCTGATTGTACCGCTCCCCGTCCGTGATGCTCCCCTTCTGGTAGCGCTCCATGATGAGCGCCACTTGACGGCGCGCCTCTTGGAGGATGGGCTCCTTCTCCTCGGGCACGATCATATCGTCCATCCCGATGGTGATCCCTGCACGCGTCGCATAGGTGAAGCCGAGTTCCTTGATCGTGTCGAGGAACTGAGCGGTCGCACGAATCCCCAGCCGCTTGTAGGCCTTCGCGACCAGCTCCTGCAGCCCCTTCTTGTTCAAGGGTTCGTTCACGAACTCCAGACCCTTGGGGATCGCCTCGTTCACGATGATCCTCCCCACGGTCGTGGTGATGAGCTGGCCGTCCCACCGGACTCGCACCCAGTCGTGGAGCCCGATCTTGCCAAGCTCCAAGGCGAGGAGCACCTCCTCCGGGGAACTGAACGCCGGCGGGTTCGGCGGACAGGGCGTCTTCTCCTTCGTGAGGAAGCTGATCCCCACCACCATGTCGTGGGTCGGCGAGGCCACCGGCATGCCGTTGGCAGGCAGGAGGATGTTGTTGATCGAGAGCATGAGGACGTTCGCTTCGATCTGGGCCTCGGTGGATAGGGGCACGTGCACGGCCATCTGGTCGCCATCGAAGTCCGCGTTGAAGGCCGCGCACACGAGGGGGTGGATGCGGATCGCCTTGCCCTCCACCAGCACGGGTTCGAAGGCCTGGATCCCGAGCCGATGGAGCGTCGGTGCACGGTTGAGGAGCACCGCGTGGTCCTTGATCACGTCCTCGAGGATGTCCCAGACCTCGGGCGTCGCGCGTTCCACCATGCGCTTGGCACTCTTGACGGTCTGGACCAGACCCCGCTTCTCGAGCTCGTGGATGATGAACGGCTTGAAGAGCTCCAGGGCCATGGTCTTGGGCAGCCCGCACTGGTGCATCCGGAGTTCGGGCCCCACCACGATCACCGAGCGTCCGGAGTAGTCAACCCGCTTGCCCAAGAGGTTCTGGCGGAACCGCCCCTGCTTGCCCGTGAGGGCGTCGGAGAGCGACTTGAGCGGCCGGTTCCTCGGCCCCATGATCGCCCGCGCACGCCGACCGTTGTCGAACAGGGCATCGACGGCCTCCTGAAGCATCCGCTTCTCGTTGCGGAGGATCACCTCAGGCGCCCTGAGGCTGATGAGCTTCTTGAGACGGTTGTTCCGGTTGATGACCCGGCGGTACAGGTCGTTGAGGTCACTCGTCGCGAAACGGCCACCCTCCAGCGGCACGAGCGGCCGAAGATCCGGGGGGAGAACCGGGATCACCGTGAGGATCATCCACTCCGGTCTGTTCCCGCTGTGGCGCAGCGCCTCCACCGCGCGCAGACGCTTGAGCGCGTGTTTCTTCCGCTGGACGCTCGTCTCGATACGGACCTGGGTCCTCAGCTCAGCGGCGAGGTCCTCGATGTTGATGCTCGAGAGCAGTCGCTTGATCGCCCCCGCCCCCATCTCCGCGACGAATGCGCCAGGTCCATACTCCCGTTCGTGCTCCGCGTACTCCTCGTCCGTGAGGAGCTGCTTGAACTCCAGCTCCGTCTGCCCTGGGTCGAGCACGATGTAGCTCTCGTAGTACAGGACACGCTCGAGCTCACGGATGGTGAGATCCAACAGGAGGCCGATGCGGCTCGGCGAGGCCTTCACGTACCAGATATGGGACACCGGCACCGCGAGCTCGATGTGGCCCAAACGCTCACGCCTCACCCGCGACTGGGTCACCTCCACGCCGCAGCGGTCGCACACGACGCCCTTGTACCGGATACGCTTGTACTTCCCGCAACTGCACTCCCAATCCTTCACGGGACCGAAGATCCGCTCGCAGAAGAGGCCGTCCCGCTCGGGTCGGAAGGTCCGATAGTTGATCGTCTCCGGTTTCGTCACCTCACCGTGAGACCACCGACGAATGGTCTCGGGTGAGGCGAGACGTATCCGGATGCCATTGAAGTCAAAGGACCTTCGGTCGCGTTCCTCGGTGGCAGCTAACATCTCGTTCCCCTTGTCCACGCGGCGCGAGCCGAAGACTCGCCGACTCGCTCGTTGCCGCATCCGCGGGAGGTCATCTCAGAACTCCTCCAGCTCCACGTCAAGACAGAGGCTTTGCATCTCCTTGACCAAGACGTTGAATGACTCAGGAATGCCCGGCTCAGCAGGGTTCTCCCCTTTCACGATCGCCTCGTACACCCGCGACCTGCCGACCACGTCATCAGACTTGACCGTCAGCAACTCTTGGAGAGTGTAGGCGGCTCCATATGCCTCCAACGCCCACACCTCCATCTCCCCGAAGCGTTGGCCGCCGAACTGGGCCTTGCCTCCGAGAGGTTGCTGCGTCACGAGCGAGTACGGGCCGATCGACCGGGCGTGGATCTTGTCGTCCACGAGGTGCGAGAGTTTCATCATGTAGAGGTAGCCCACGGTGATGCGCTCGTGGAAGGGCTCCCCGGTCCGACCGTCGTAGAGGACGGTCTTGCCGTCCGGAGGCAGGCCCGCCTCCCGCAGGGCGTCCTCCACCTCTTGGAGGGTCGCCCCGTTGAACACGGGAGAGGTGACTCGGATGCCCAGCTCGTGGGCAGCGTACCCTAGGTGCGTCTCGAGGATCTGCCCCACGTTCATGCGAGAAGGCACGCCCAACGGGTTGAGCACCATCTCTACGGGCCGCCCATCCGGCAAGAATGGCATGTCTTCCTGGGGCACGATGACCGACACGACCCCCTTGTTCCCGTGTCGCCCTGCCATCTTGTCCCCGACGGAGAGCTTCCGCTTGCGGGCCACGTAGACCTTCACCAGCTTCAGCACGCCGGCAGGCAGCTCGTCTCCCTTGGTGATGCGCTCCACCTCACGTTCGTAGTTGCGGTTCGTCACTTCGATGGACTCGGCGGCGGCCTCGAGGATCTTGGTGACCTCGTCCGAGATCTCCGGATCCTTCACGAGCTTCGGGCTTCGCCGGATCCGGCTCGTGTCGAGCGTCTCAAGCTTGCTCTCGGTGAGGAGTTCCCCCTTGCGGAACAGGGGCATGCCCGAGACGTCGTCGAGGAAGATCCCCGCACGCTGACCGACGAGCGTGGTACGAATCTGGCGGTCCATGACCTCCCTGATCCGACGGATGGCCGCATCCTTCTCCTTGGTGAGCTTGTCGATGCGCTTCCGCTCCTCCGCCTTCACCCGCTCGTTCCGATCGCGTCGCGAGAAGACCTTCACGTCGATGACGATGCCGTCCATCCCTGGCGGCGCCTTGAGCGAGGCATCCCTCACGTCGCGCGCCTTCTCTCCGAAGATCGCCCGGAGGAGTCGCTCTTCGGGGGAGAGTTTCGTCTCACCCTTGGGCGTCACCTTCCCCACGAGGATGTCGTTGTGGTAGACCTCGGCTCCCACCCTGATGATGCCATCCTCGTCGAGGTTCCTGATGGCCGTCTCACCGACGTTCGGCAGTTCCCTCGTGATCTCCTCAGGCCCCTGCTTCGTCTCGCGCACCTGGAGCTCGAACTCCTCGATGTGGACTGAGGTGAAGGTGTCTTCCTTCACGAGGTTCTCGCTCACGACGATGGCGTCCTCGAAGTTGAAGCCGCGCCACGGCATGAACGCAACCAACACGTTCCTCCCCAGCGCCAATTCGCCGCCGCAGGTCGCCGGGCCGTCCGCGATGACCTGCCCCTTGCGCACGAACTGTCCCTTGCGCACGAGCGGACGCTGGTTGATGCACGTATCCTGGTTCGACCGGGTGAACTTCGTCAGGTAGTAGGTGTCGAGGCCGAGGAGCTCGGAAGGATCCCCGTGGAGCTTCCCCTGCGAGAAGTCGATCCTGATCATGTCCCCGGTCACGCGCTCCACCTCCCCGTCACGTTTCGCGACTATCACCGCACCCGAGTCCACCGCACATCGGTGCTCGATCCCGGTACCCACGAGGGGTGCTTCGGTCACGAGGAGGGGCACGGCCTGACGCTGCATGTTCGACCCCATGAGGGCCCGATTCGCGTCGTCGTGTTCGAGGAAGGGGATGAGGGCCGCGGCGACCGACACCATCTGCATCGGGGAGACGTCCATGTAGTCAACCTGATCCCGACGCACGAGGGGGAAATCTCCTCCCCGCCGCGCCATGATCGTCTCATGCACAAGGTAGCCGTTCTCGTCGACCGGCTCCGCCCCATGGACGATGTTCTTGTTCATCTCCTTGTCGGCCGTGAGGTACTCCACCACGTCCGTTACCCTGCCATCCTTCACCTTGCGGTACGGCGTCTCCAAGAAGCCGTACTCGTTGATGCGGGCGTACGTGGCGAGCGAGGTGATGAGACCGATGTTCGGCCCCTCGGGCGTCTCCACCGGACACAGGCGTCCGTAGTGGGTGTGGTGCACGTCCCGGACCTCGAACCCCGCGCGGTCCCTCGTGAGCCCTCCCGGTCCCAAGGCACTCAGACGCCGCTTGTTCGTGATCTCCGCGAGGGGATTCGTCTGGTCCATGAACTGGGAAAGCTGACTGGAGCCGAAGAACGCGTTCACGACCGCAGAGACGGTCCGTGAGTTCACGAGCTCGCTCGGCTTCACCTCCTCACTCCCGAGGAGGCTCATCCGCTCCTTCACGATCCGCGCCATCCGGGTGAGGCCCATGAGGAGCTGGTTCGCGAGGAGCTCACCCACCGGTCGTGCCCGCCGGTTCCCAAGGTGGTCGATGTCGTCGACGGTTCCCTTGCCATTCCGGAGGTCTCGGAGCGCGTTGATGATGGCCACGATGTCATCCACCGTGAGCACGCGTTCCTCCGGTGGGGTCTTCAGCTTGAGTCTCTGATTCAGCTTGTACCGTCCGACCCTCCCGAGGTCGTAGCGCTTGGGGCTGAAGAAGAGCCGGTGGAGGAAGTTCCGCGCGGTCTCCAGGTTCGGCGGGTCCCCAGGCCTGAGCAAGTTGTAGATCTTGATCAGCGCCTCTTTCTCGCTGCTGGTCGTATCCCTCCGAAGGCTGTTCAAGATGACGCCGGCGGCGTCACCCCGGTCTGACGTGATGATCTCCACCTGGCGGATGTTGTGGCTCCGCAGGAGATCCACGTCCCCCTCGGTGAGCTCGTGACCGGGCTTGAAGAGGAGCCCGCCCGTGCTCGAAGTAGGGTCGGGCACAGGGGCGGCGATCACCTTGCCGACGAGCTTGCTCGGCTTGCCGACCGGGCCATCGACCTCGGCCATGCCCGTCTTGTGGAACAGCTTGATGATCGACTCGTCGGTGTGGTACCCGAGGGCGCGTAGCAACACGGTCACGGGGATCTTCCGCTTCCGCTCACTGTGGACGTACATCACGTCCTTGATGTCGAGGCTGAACTCGATCCACGGTCCACGGTAGGGGATCACACGGGCAGAGAACAGCCTCTTGCCATTCGGATGCACCTCGTCGTCGAAGAAGACGCCGGGCGATCGATGGAGCTGGCTCACCACCACGCGTTCGGCGCCGTTGATGATGAAGGTTCCCTTCTCCGTGATGAGGGGAAGCTCGCCGAGGTAGACCTCCTGCTCGATGATCTCCCTCGTACGCTTCCGGTCTTCGCTCTCCTCGTTCACCATCAGACGCAAGGTGGCCTTCAGTGGGACCGAGTACGTGAGGTCTCGTTCGATGCACTCGCGCTCGGTGTACTTGGGCCTCCCGATAGAGTATGAGACGAAGTCGAGCACGATGTTCTCGCGCGCGTCCGTGATGGGAAACACTTCCTTGAAGACGAGCTGGAGACCCTGATCCTTTCGCTGCGAAGGCTCGACATCCGCCTGCAGGAATGCCTTGAAGGATTGAAGCTGGGCGTCGAGGAGATTCGGCATCTCCAACGCAGCCGGGACCTTCTCGTAGCTTCTTCTACCTGTGTCGTTCACGCTCACCAAGCCACCTTCCGCATGAGACACTCACGGGGCTCACCGTGATGGACAACCCTCTCCGTACGCGACGATCACGGGGGATCGGAGCACTCGCCGGGACGAGCCGCCTACTTCAGCTCGACCGTTCCGCCTGCCTCCTCGAGCTTCGCCTTCATCTCCTCGGCCTCCTGCTTGTTGACCCCAAGCTTCACGGGCTTGGGGGCACCATCCACGAGGTCCTTCGCTTCCTTCAGCCCGAGGCCGGTCAACTGGCGGACGACCTTGATCACCTGGATCTTCTTGTCGCCTGCACTCGTGAGGATCACGTCGAACGACGTCTTCTCCTCTTCTGCCGGAGCAGCGGCACTCACGGGTGCTGCCGCGGCCGCGACCGGGACGGCTGCCGAAACGCCAAAACGGTCCTGCAGCTCTTTGACGAGCTCAGCAAGCTCCAAGACCTTCATGTTCTCGATAAGCTCGATAATGGTATCCTTCGCGCTCTTCCCTGTGGTTTCCACCTGTGGATCCCCTTTCTAGTTAACTGGCCACTGCTTCTTTCTTCTGTTTGATTGCATCGATAACGCCCGCGAGCTGCGTCAACAGAGCACCGAGCGTGCCCACGAGTCCCGAGAGAGGCGCACCCACGCCAGCGGCGACATGCGCGAGGAGCTCCTTTCGTGGGGGAAGGTTCGCGATGCTGGCGACCCGCTCCGGCCCCACGTGGACGCCCTCCACCCACCCCGCTTTGACTCGTGGCTTCCCGAACTCCTTTTCGAAGCTCGCGAGGATCCGGGCGGGAACGACCGGGTCGTCCTTCGCCACGACCATTCCCGTGGGTCCCCTGAGATCATCCGCGATGCTCTCCAGCGGGGTATCGCGGATGGCCAACCGTGCGAGGCGGTTCTTCACCACGAGGTACCGCGCGTTGGCCTCGCGACAGCGCCTGCGCAGCTCGGTCACCGCCTCCACGGTAAGCCCCGTGAAGTCAGCGAGGACGAGACCACGCACGTCTCGCAGTACCTCCGCGAGCTCGCTCACCTGTTGTACCTTGGCCTCGGTCGGCATGATTCACCTTACCTGAAGATGTCGCTCAGGCTCTGAGGATCGATCGTGATCCCAGGCCCCATCGTGCTGCTGATGGCCACGTGATTGAGGTACCTTCCCTTCAATCCGGCCGGCCGTGCCCGGGCCACCGACTCGAGAAAGGCCGTGAGGTTCTCGAGCAGCTTGTCGGGGCCAAAGGAGACCTTGCCGATTGGGGCATGGACGTTCGCCCCACGATCGACCCGGTACTCTATTTTCCCAGCCTTCGCCTCTCGGACCGCCCTCCCCACCTCGCGCGTCACCGTACCCGACTTCGGGTTGGGCATGAGGCCCCGCGGCCCGAGGATACGCCCGAGGGGACCCACGATCCCCATCATGTCCGGTGCGGCGATCGCGGCATCGAACTCGAGCCACCCTTCCTTGATCTTGTCTGCGAGCTCCTTGCCCCCCACCACGTCGGCTCCCGCCTCCTCCGCCTCTTTGGCGAGATCCCCCTGGGCGAACACGAGCACGCGGACGGTGGTGCCCGTCCCGTGGGGGAGTATCACCGTGCCGCGGACCTGCTGATCCGCATGCCGGGGATCCACGCCCAGCCGCACGGCAGCTTCGACCGTTTCGTCGAACTTCGCATTCGCCAGCTCGCACACCTTCGCGACCGCCTCCCGCATCGGGAGAGCGGTCCTACGGTCCACCTGTGCGGCCAGCGCCGCGTACCTCCTGCTTCGCTTCACGGGAGGCCTCCCTTCAACCCTCGATGATGATGCCCATGCTGCGCGCGGTGCCCACCACCATCCGCTCGGCGGCTTCAAGGCTGGAGGCATTGAGGTCAGGCATCTTCAGCGCCGCGATCTCCCTCACCTGCGCCTTCGTCACCTTGCCTACCTTCTCGCGGTTCGGGGTGCCCGACCCCTTCGCCAACCCCGCGGCCCGCTTGAGGAGGACCGCGGCGGGGGGCGTCTTCGTCACGAAGGTGAACGACCTGTCCTGGTAGATCGTCACCACCACGGGGATGATGAGCCCCGCCTGATGGCGCGTCTTCTCGTTGAACGCCTGCACGAAGGCACCGATGTTGACCCCGTGCTGGCCAAGGGCAGGTCCCACCGGGGGCGCGGGCGTCGCGCTTCCCGCTGGCAGTTGGATCTTGACTACCGCCTGGACCTTCTTTGCCATCTGCGCTCCGCTCCTTCTCAACTCATGGCCGGAATGCCGAGACTACCGAATGAGAGGCGTACGCCGTGGGCGCCCCGCTCGCTCACAGGGGCTTCACGTGCGGGAACTCGAGCTCGACCGGTGTGGCGCGTCCAAAGATCGTCACCATGACCTTCACCTTGCCGCGCTCGGGATCGATCTCCTCTACGACACCAGAGAAACCGTTGAACGGGCCGTCGACGACCATGACGCTGTCGCCCAATTCGAAGGGAGCCTCGCGAATGGTCTTCGTCCGACCCTTCTCCGCCTGCTCGACGACCCGTGCGACCTCGCTGTCCTTCAAGGGCATGGGCTGGTCTCTTCCGCCCACGAATCGGGTGACACCTGGGGTATTCATCACGAGGTACCAGGTCTCCTCGTCGAGCACCATCTGCACCAGCACGTAGCTGGGGTAGAACTTCCTCTTGACGGTCATGCGCCTGCCGTCACGCATCTCCGTCACTTCCTCGGTCGGGACCAGCACCCGTGGGATCTTGCTCTCGAGCCCGTGGTCCTTCACCGCCTTCTCCAGATGCGCCTTGGCCTTGTTCTCCTGCCCGCTCAGGGTCTGGACGGCGTACCAGCGCAAGTGGGGGTTTGGCTTGAACCGAGCACTCACCGCCCGCCCGTCAGTATCCATCCTAACCCCTTCTGGAAGACCAGGTTCACCAACCCGACGAAGACCGCCATCACCGTGGTCGTGACGATGACAACAGCGGTGGACTCGATCAGCTCCGACCTCGTCGGCCACGTGACACGAGACATCTCCGCTCGAACGTCCTTCAGGAACGCGATCGCCTTCTTCATGTGGTCCTCGGCGAAAGACTGGCAGGCCTGGAGGGACTCGAACCCCCAACTTCCGGATTTGGAGTCCGGCGCTCTACCAATTCGAGCTACAGGCCTGCCGTACGACCGTACCCGCTACTTGACCTGCTTGTGAAGGGTGTGCTTGCGACAGAACTTGCAGTACTTTTGGAGCTCGAGACGCCCCGTGTGCGTACGCTTGTTCTTCGTCTTCGAGTAGTTGCGCCGCTTGCACTCGTTGCACGCGAGCTGGATGATTTCCCTCACCAACGTCCCTCTCTACTTGAGGATCTTGCCGATCACGCCTGCTCCCACCGTCCGGCCACCCTCGCGTATCGCAAA
>FWPV01001059.1_pt1 | contig 79500 bp, 65 predicted proteins | sample 2228371 | NCBI WGS metagenome assembly FWPV01 (sample SAMEA103939776, study PRJEB20133) | metagenome
GAGATTTAGAGGGATTTATAATAAATGATAATTATAATGAATAATTATTTTTAAATGGTAAATGTAATATCAGATGAGTTACCTTGTTCGTAGTAGCTCAATTTATTGAGCGTTATTATTTAACGCCCGATGAATTTAGTTAAATTTATCAAGCTCGTTTATATCTTTCTTCAGTTCCTCCAATATTTTGGCAGCAGCTTCTTTATTTCCATTTTGTATCAAAGAATTATATTTGGTGAGCTTTTCCATAGCTGAATTAACAATTTCTGTATAAAGAGCTGGTGTTTCCTGTGCAATAGGTTCACCGGAACTATCAACTTCTTCACCTATTGAAAAGATTTTTTCTACCGCTAGATTAAAATTTTCACCCCACGCAACTTTATCACCTGCTGCAACGATAACCTGTCTAAGCAAAGGCATTTGTGTTAGACCTGATTGAAGATATAATGGTTCTACATAGAAAAGGGAATTATCCAGAGGTAATGTTAAAAGATTTCCTCTTATTACCGTAGAACCTCCTTCATTCCAGAGCGTCAACTTTTCTGAAATTTCTGGATTGGTATCAATTCTTGTTTCGACCTGTGCTGGACCAGGGATCGTTTTACCTTTTGGAAAAACATAGACAAGGATTTCTCCGTAATTTGGCTCGTCATTTCTTATTGCCATCCATGCCACCATATTTGGTCGTTTCTTCGTTGGATATGGAGTAAAGGAAATTATACTAACAAATTCTTCTTTTTCTTTCCCCGGGATAGATACCATAACATATAAAGGAACAACCCTTTTTTCCTGATTAGGATCCACTTTTTCTGTCTTTTCTGAATCTTTGCTACCTGCTTCTCTGCTTGCGCTTCCCGGTTGATAATATATTTCATAAGGTAGATCCCATCTATCACTTCTTTGATAAAATATCTGTGGATCTTGCATGTGATACAGGCAATACATTTCAGCTTGAATTTGCGAAAGATCATCTGGGTACCTGTTATGTCTATCCAGCCCGTCAGGCATCTCTTTTCTGCCCTTAAATAGACCAGGAAAAGCTTTTCTATAAACTTTATTTATAACTTCATTTTCATCCCAGACATAAAAATTAACCTTCCCATGATAAGCATCAATAACTGCTTTGACAGGATTTCTAATATAGTTGAATTTATTATAATATGGCTCAGAATAAGGGAAATACTTGCTCGTTGTATATGCATCGATTACCCACCATAGCCTTCCAGAGTCTCCGATCACTATATAAGGGTCTCTATCAAGATAAAGGAAAGGTGCAAGACGATTTGATCTTTCAGATATTTGACGATTAAACATTATCCTGCTCTCAGCAGTTATATGTTCGGAGACAATAATCCTAAAATCACGAAATCTTATTGCTAGCAGAATGCGATTAAATACTGAGCCAATAGGAACTCCGCCATCTCCCTGATACATTGTATAATGCTCTTCTGTTCCTTCTTTATCTTCCATAGGTTTTGGATAATCAAATTCCATTTGCGCAGTTTTGACAATTACATATTCCTTTGTTACTTCTCCATAATATATTTCTGGTCTTGTGATCTTAAATTCAGGTCTGGAAATTACAGGAGGTATACCCTCTATCCATAGATATGGCATTCCATCACCTGTGAACTGATTTACAGGACCAAGGCATAAACCATATCCATGAGTATAAATCAATCTTTGAGCAACCCATGTGCGTGAGGGTAGCTTTGAACTATCTAGCTCTCTTGCTGAGATCATAACCTGACGATATTCAGCAGTTCCTGTCTTTCGGTTTATCAGATGGTAACGATCTGCATCCACATCCCAAAAAGTGTAATAAGGTAGAAATACTTGTGTTTGATTGAGAGTATCTTTTGTTGCCCGACGGTCCCATAATTGAACATTCTTTAATGTTCCAGGATGTTTCTTCAAAACTTCTAGAGTCGCCACATCAGGAACTATCTCACTAACTTTTGCCTTATTCAATTCATAAGAAAGTCTGCTAAATTTGATATTACGATTTATATATTCTCTTTCCCATATAGCTTCATTTGGACTTACTTTAATATATTGATATGTTTGAGGTATTATCCAGAATAGTATAATATAACTTCCGATCCACATTAGAATAGGTATTGTTACGAGAACGCGTTTCTTAACTACACTATTAATCGCTACCAATAAAATAATAGTGAAAAGTATGAAAATATAAATATAATATGCTGGTATCCTGATATGAACATCAGTGTATCCGGCTCCGAAAGTATATCCATTTCGTGAAAATACCAATCTATGAATAACAATATAAACTCGCCAGATAGATGAAGATAATACTAATATCCAGAGAAAAGAAAGATGATAAATTCCTCTCTTTATTACGTAGAATCTTGTTTGCGAATCTCTATTTCGGTAAAAGTTATAGAGCAGTCCTATGATAATAAGTGCTTCCCAGAATAAAGCTCTGGTCCATAAGCTAGTAAAATTACGGACAGGCATCGTAAATAGATAATAACTTACATCTTTATTAAATTGCGGATCACGGACTATATCTTCCTCACCAGTTTTCGGGTCTACTGCGATAAAAGGCTCTCGTGCATTATGCCTTATATAATCATCCCAATATGGAATTGCAACGCTTCCCATAATTACAGATAATAAAATTATAACTGCAATAACTGTGTAATGTATAACGCTGGTGTTTCCTGTTGCCCATCGCTGAAACCCTCCTGGAATTGGGCAAAGTTTTGCTGCTAGTAGAAAATTCAATGATAAAAATGTCCCTGATATAATGAAAAATCTGAGAAACAATAACCAGGGAGAAGTTGCCATCTTCCAAAAAACTGATGTGTAACCCATTTCATCATACCAGAGCTTTTCAGTATAAAAATAGGCAAAGCTAGGCAGGAAAATGACAAAACTAATGAATGCTCCAATTATAATGTAAAAAATACCAGCTACTCTATAGCCCTTTATCCGCTTTTTTCTACCGAAAGAGATCTTTCGTATGCCAAGAGCTAAAAATATAAAAAATATAACAAAAGATAATATTAAAAATAAAGATGATATAAAAAGTCCTGTATTCATTTAAATCACCAGAGATCGTAGTGTGGGCATCGCCCACCTTATTATTTGAACGTTTAGTTTATTTTTACTCAGCTATCGGTTCTAAGATAGCAATAGCACATTTATCAAGTGTAAAATATTTTTCCGCAACCTTCTTTATATCTTCTTTTGTAACCGAATTAATTCGCTCTTCATAGTGATATACATCATCGTATCCCAGCCCATATAGCTCATCCAATCCCATAGTAAAAGCCTGATCTGAATTGGTTTGGAGACCAATCTGTTTAGCAGATATACAGATACTTTTGCCTCGCTCCAGTTCCTCATCAGATACAGGACTATTACGTAAACTTTCAATCTCTTCCTTTATTATACTTAAAACAGTTTCTTTTTTATCAGGTGTTGTAGCAGCATATACCGCAAAAAGCCCGGGGTCCAGTCCCGGTTGATTAAAAGCATGAACAACATAAACAAGCTGATTTGCCCTAAGCCTTTCGTGTAATCTTCCTCCGGGATAGCTTATACCAGAAAGAATAGCATCAAGAACCTCCATCGCATATCTATCCTCACTGTTAACTTTCATCCCAAGAAAACCTAAGTAAATCACTACTTGTTTAATATCCTTTTGTATTTTGTTCTCCCTTATTGAATCGATAGGGTCCTCACCCGGGATTGGGTTTATTGAAAGTTCCTTTTTCTGGAATTCCTTAAAATTATTTTTTATTTTTTCAATAACTTCTGACGCACTAACATCTCCGAAGACAGCTAATACCATATTATTTGGCACACAGTATCTCTCATAGAATTGTTTAAGATCATCCCTGGTTATATTCTTTATAGTTTCATTAGAGCCAATTGATAAAAACCTATATGGATGTTTATTAAATAATGTCTGCCTGAATAATCTTCCAGCAAGTGTGAATGGATCATCTTCTTGTTGGTCTATAGCTGCCAGAATTTCTTTACGTTTCTTTTCCACCTCATTTTGATCAAAGGAAGGATTCATCAATACATCAGCAAGTATATCCAGTCCTTTATTCAAATCACGTTTTAATACACTTATCGTTATACCGAAACTATTATTGCCACTAAATGCGCTAATTGAACCGCCTATAGATTCTATCTCTTCAGCAATTTGTTGTGCGGTGCGAGATTTTGTTCCTTTTATAAGCATATCCGACATAAAATTTGATATTCCATTATTATTTTCATTTTCATAACGAACACCACCCTCAAATATTGCTCGGATAGCGATTAGTGGTGCAGTTCTATTTTCTTTAATAAGTATTCTCATACCATTATCCAAAGTTAATTTCTGAACAGTAGTTTCTTCCTTTTTTATTTCTTTCTCCTTGTTTTCCAGCTTTTCCTCTTTTGGTTTAATTACTGCTACAGTCAAATTATCATCGTAAAAATATTCATTAATAACGCGCATAATATCTTCTTTAGTTACAGATTTTATACCTTCTAAATATCTCTTAGAAAAATTCATATCACCTGTTGAAAGCTCATCAATTCCTAGTGTTTCTGCTTGATCTTCCATAGTTTGTTGAGAGAATATATATTCACTTTCTTTCAATGTTTTAGCCTTTTGTAGTTCTTCATCAGTTATGTATTCTGTCTTGAGTTTATATATCTCTTCTAATATTGCTTTTTCTGCTGATTCGATATTTTTGCTGGATAGATATGCCATTATTCCGAAATAGCCACCATCTTTATAAGATGGAGTTGCTGACCAGGCGTTTATCGAGTAAACAAGTTGTTTTTCATCCTTAATGGTTTTATAAAGCCGAGAACTTCTGCCCTCTCCCATTATAAAGGCTAATACATCTAACGGGTATAAATCTTTATGTGAAATATCAACAGTGCGAAAGCCCATCATCATGTAAGCTAACTGAACATCCATTTCTTTTTGGACATAACGTTTTGAAACCTGTCTTGGTTCATCAGGTAAACTGAGATCCGGCATGGGTCCGCGTTTGAAATCTTTAAATGCGGATTTTATTTTTGACAAAGCGACTTCTGAATCGAAATCACCGACAGCCACAAATATCATATTATTAGGAACATACATTCTTCTGTGATAATTTATTATATCCTCGCGTGTAGTCTTTTCAAATAATTCACGATAGCCTATTATTGGAATTCCAGCAGGATGCGTACGGAACATAGTTGCAGAAAAAATTTCAAATAACTGCCTTTCAGGATCATCCTCTCCCATGTTTATTTCATTTAGAATAACACCGCGCTCAGATTCTACTTCTTCTTCTGGAAAATTTGGATTTTGAATATAATCAGAAAATACATCTAATGCTTTATCGAAATATGAACTTGCGGTAGTTATAAAATATGATGCATGATCTTTAGTTGTATATGCATTAGATACATTGCCTATTTCTTCAACTATTTGATTTATTTGTTCTTTTGTTCTTTTTGTTGTTCCACTATTCATAAGATGCTCGAGATTATGCGAGATTCCTCTACCCAAATATTCACCTTCATATATACTTCCCGCTTTTACATATACATGAAAACTTACAACAGGTGCGAAATGATTTTCTTTTAATATAACGATCATCCCATTATCAAGGACTGTTCTTATAGGTTCTGAACTCATTGCCATACCGTTTAACAAAAAAGTAAATAAAAACATAGTAATAAAATATCCTCTTATATTTTTCACAGCTTATACAACCTCCAGAAAGATAGGTTTTCTTGTATTTTAACAAGCTGGACAGCATGTTTACTCAAAAATAACGTTTTAAGCAATTAAACATACGGTCGTCGTAGGGGCAGGTTTAGTTTTTTATGTCCGGGTTTTATATAAAACAAAAGCCATTTTGCACGAAATAGATTGCCAAATAACATACAAAACCTGCCCCCTACAGCATGTTACTCAGAAATAGCATTAAACATATTAAGTAACACAAGCTGTCTAGCTTCTGATTCTTGTATGTTACTAACAAGCTGGACAGCTCGTTGCTCAAAATAGCGGAAAGCTTACTCCCAAATAACATTACAATTACTGAGTAAGTGCCACTTTAAGTTGTTGCAATATATCATCAGGTGGATTCGTAGGATAATAAATAGGAGCTCTTTTGACAACACTTTCAAAGATTGCTAAAATGACACTGAATTCCATAAGAGAAATATCAAGCCTATTTGGATGTTTTTTACTATCATCATCAAGCCAATCAAAAACAGCTTCTGTTAACCCTTTTTGACCAAGTAAGTCTTCTTCCGCATAGCTTTTACTACCACGCTCGTATTTTTCAATTTTTTTCTCCCAACCTTCCATCCACCAATGCACAAATCCATGCGTTCCATAAACAGCTATCCGCTTGTGATAATGTTCTGGATAATCACCAACTCTGGGAGCATTTGTTCCACAAACGATCAAACCATGTTTTCCATTCCTAAAATTAATATATGCTTCTGCCATATCAGCAGTAGGATGTGTAGATTTAAATCCTTCTGTGCCAGATGCTTGACCAAAGACAGATTCAGGTTCAGCATAGTTATTGAAAGCAAACATCAGATCTGTAATATGTGTTCCTTGACCTGACATATTGAGCCTTGCACTTACTTCAATAAATTTTATTTCACCAATTTTTCCTTCTTCGACATCTGAAAGCAATTCCAATATTTTAGGGTGAAATCTTAATTGATGGTTAACCACGAATTTTGTTTTACATCTTTTGCCTAATTCAATAATTGCCTTGTAATCTTTACCATCAATTGCAATAGGCTTTTCTACTATGGCAGCAGGGACTTCATGTTCGGCAGCAATAGTCATGAGCTGAACTCTAAGGTCTGGTTGTGTGACTATATGAAGCACATCAGGTTTTTCCTTATCCAGCATTTCATGAATATCAGTGTAACGATTCTTTATGCCATAATTATCACCAAAACTTTTGAGGCGTTCTTCGTTTAGATCACATATAGCAACCATTTTACCGCGAGTGATTTTACTATAAGCATCTGCATGTCCCCTTGCTCTACCACCACATCCTAAAAACGCACATTTAAACATCAATAAATCTCCTTGCATCTTCATTATAATTGTTAATTACCAAGAAATTCGTCAATAACTTCTCGTGCTAATTTAACCCAACGCGCCATGCGATCTGGTTCACCTGAAAGTGTATGAACATCCTTCATCACAATTTCTACATTGCATTCTCCAGCAACTTTAAGAGTTTTACGAATATCATTCTTAATGACATCCTCATCAAATCGTTTTGTGCTTATAAGAGCGGGATTGGGCTTACGAGAATAAACATATTTTCTTCCAAGCTCCTCCGCCATATATTCTTCATCACACCAGGGTGATATTGAGACACTGCGAAGGTTTGGTATATTTTTCAGAACCTTCCACCTGCTATGTACTGGTTCGCAACATCCATAATAACACAATCCGAATTTCTCAATGACAGCAAGCTGATAGGGAAAAATGAATTCAGCAAATAGCTCCGGACCAACACCCACTGTTTCCTGAGACTCTGAAAGAACCCAAAGGTCTTTTAATCTGATGGGTTCTCCTTCGCTATAATCCGTCTGTGGTAGATCTTTTACATATCCACGGCTCCCTGAGCCTATATAGTCATTTTCATTATTTAGAGTTAATAAGCCTTCTTTCTCAAGCCATTCAGCAAAGGCAATATGATCATCCCTTAAAAAAGCCATAAACCTTTGTAAACCTTCAGGATCATCATACATAAATAGCATAAGATTCTCCAAGCCAATATGTTCTATAGCAGTCCATGTCATGCCCATAGTCCACCAGAAGCTACCACGAATACGAACCTTAAGTATGCTATCAAACACTTGTTCAAGATGTTCTTTCCATGCCAATGTAGTTTTTCTATCGACTGTATAGGTCCTTGGGTGGATCTTTTCGATATCTTTATTAATATTTTTTATCGGTGGTTCCCATCGATAGCTAGAAAGTACTGTTCCACTATTTCCATATTCGCGTTTTATATCGAATCCATAATTACTAACGTTTACATGCCAATTGCAGTTTATATATGGCTCAACAACGTTGTCATCATCGATATGTTCATAATGGTATATAGTTTTTCTAAAACCGCTTTCTAATCCTCGTGCCCAACCTTCCTGGCATTTTAATTCAGAATCTGGAACAAGATCATTTAAGGCTATCCCGGACTCTATAAGCACCAATGGACGTGTCTTTTCAAGAGAATTATGCTTATACCATAGCTGACGTCGTTCCTCATTTTTGCTATCAAATGATATATCAAGTATTCGCTTTGCTAAATCTTGAAGTATTACAATATCCGAGTGAACTATAGCCCATCGTGAATTAGACATATATTACCCTTTTATATAAATAATTTTGGAGTTACAAAGAGATATAAGAATCTTTGTGAACTCCATTTTTACTGGATTTATATTTATACTCAAAAAGTTTATACAAGCTCATCTTTGCCTGATTCAGCTGATCTGTATATTGCATCAAGCATTCTCATGATAACAACGCCATCTTTTCCTGGAGCTAATGGTTCAGTTCCTTCTAATACATTATTGACAAACTCTTTGATTCTGTCCTTGCTTGGTTCAGCTTGTGGTGTTTCCATAGTTGGTTCTCTATAGATGGCAAAATCTGGATAAAGTGAGGCACCTGCGTTTGTACCGAAGATGAAGCAGGATTGAACCGGGGGACCATTTAAAGCCCAACTTACATCAACGAAAATTGACTGACCATCTTTAAATCTAATCAAACCAATCGCCAGGTCTTCAACGTCAACAGCACCTTCTCCATATCCAACTCCCCATGTTCCCATGCCTTTCCCTGCAACACCAAGCTTAGCATAAGTAATTCCTGAAACAGAAATAGGCTCTGGTTTCCCCATTAACCACCAGGTAACATCCAGCATGTGCGGTGCAAGGTCTAGTAAAGGACCACCCCCAGATAATTTCTTTACATGGAACCATCCTCTAGGTATGGCATTTGACCTTAGCATGGAGGTTTTTCCATAATAAACCTCTCCTAACTCTCCAGCTTCTATCATCTTTTTAAGAGTAAGTGATCTGCCTTCATAGCGAAAATTAAGAGACATAGCAAGTATTTTCCCGGCTTTTTCAGATGCTTTAACCATTTTTTCTGCCTGTTGTGCATTAGCAGCGAGAGGTTTTTCACATAATACGTGTTTACCAGCTTCAAGTGCAGCTACTGTCACAGGTTCATGCATCATATTTGGTAAGCAAACACTTATAGCGGAAAGTTCATCAAGCTTTAACATCTCCTGATAATCAGAAAAATATCTTGGAACATTGTATTTTTCAGCAGTATCCTTTGCTCTCTCTTCACTTACATCACAAACAGCTATCAGTTCTGCGTTTTCGGTATTTTTATAACCATCAATATGTGCCCTACCAGCAAAACCTAAGCCAACTACCCCAACCTTTAATTTACGTTTTTCACTCATATTGCCTCCCTACCAAATCTTAAATCAGATCGTAACCCACCTTATTATTACATTTATACACATTAAAATTCTAACATCTTGATATTGAAAGTGTCAACACACATTATTAGAAGCCTGATACTATTTCAATTTATAAGGAAGTTGTATTTAACGTTCAAATGCTTAGAAATGTTACATTAAAAACAACTCTCTTGATTCCACTTTATTAATCTGATAAGGGTAGGTTTTTAAATGAAGAAGCAACAAAAATCCAGTAATAGTGAGGGTCTACAAGTTCCCCCTTTTTCAAAGGTGGAAAGGAGGATTCAATCATAACAAATCATTAGTTTTCCGAATATTTTGATAAAAAAACCTACCCCCACGAACCTTTATTAAGGGAGAATTGTCAAAGTTCCTTAGCTTACCCATTATGAGGCATTATCCAACCTACTTTTCTTTCTCTGTGTTTCCTATTTCGTTTTTATAATATTTATTTGAATTGATATTTAGAGCTTAACAGATAAAAATTTTACTCCTGGTTACTAAAGCTTAACAATTTTTCTTCAGCCTTTTTTCCCAATGCTCTTATTTCTCCAATCTTTTCATCAAGGTCATATATATACATTACGTAAGCATCTTCACCAGTATCAGTATAAAATTTCTTTCTGACTGATACGATCTCAAAACCAAATTTTTGATACATTTTTTGTGCATTAGTATTAGTTATTCTTACTTCAAGAGTTGCACGCTGTGCGCCCATTTCGTATGCAGAAATAAGGGCAGATGCCATAAGTATAGTTCCAATACCTCTATGACGAGAGTCTTTACGAACCGCAATTGTAACAATATGTGCTTCATCAAAAACTATCCAAAATCCAATATAACCCAATACTCTAGAACCTTCTTTTAAAACAAAAAAATGAGAGCGTTCTTTTTCTTCTAACTCTCTTTCAAACATCCATCTGCTCCATGGAAGACTGAATGACTCTTCTTCAATATCAAGAACCTCATCTAAGTCTAAAGGCCCCATCCTATATATACCAAGCTCAGACATGTATACCTCTTTTTATATCTTCAATTTATTGTCTATTCTGGATATATAGACAAATGAATTGAATTATTTATTATTTCTAAAAAACTTTGCAAACTAATTATCTCATATTTGTTTCAATTTTTCAATGTCTACAAAATATCAGAAGGGCAATTCGAAAAGTTTAATATCAAGCTCCGCGAGGAGCGATATGTTTGTAGAAAAGATTAAAGAACAATGTCAAGCTCCGTAGGAGCGATACGTGAAAATCTTTTACTGTTCCATTAGATTATTAACATTTCGCTCCTATCGGAGCTTTGGAGATGTTGTGACGACTATTTCTACCAACATATCGTCCCTACGGGACTTAGAAAATACTGTTTTATTTGAAAAAAAGGGAGTAGAAAAAAGCCTGTAATTTGGAAAGTTAAACAAATTTTAAGTTGTTCTTATTCAAATTTTTTGATTTGAACATAAAATGTAATCAAAAATTTATAAATAACCCAAAATTTTAAGCTATTTTACTATACATATGTTAACCTTTCCGAATTTCCCTATCAGAAAAAAAATATTTGACTATAAATATTACTTATGATAAAGTTTTTCTGTATTTTGCTTAAATTTTCTCAACAATAAAACTATAAGGATGTAAAAAATGATAGATGGACCTAGAGGAGCCAGACCAGAAGAACTTGATGAAATTGGAGTTCTAGCTGGAAAAGTTTTCAATTGGCACATGAGAGAAAATTTCCCAACACTATTTTGTTATGATAATCTTGATAATCTGAGGATTATCAAAACTGATAATAAAGTCGTATCACTTATTGGTGTCGTCGTCAGAGATATGATAATTAATGGTTGTAGAATATCTGTTGGCAATGTTGGTTCTGTATGTACTTATGATGAATACAGGAACCGGGGATATGCCTGGATGATCTTTGAAGACATGATGCAAAAACTACGTTCAGATGGTGTAGATATACTACTGGTCTCAGGTTATAGATCGCTTTATGAAAAGCATGGTTGCACTCATGTCGGAAATTTAAGACGCTATAATTTGGAAGGAAATCTAAGTTTTCCTGAAACAAAAATAAAGATTAAACAATTTATAACTGATGATTTGCCAATATGGTCTTATATTCATAGATGTGAGCCTGTTAGATTTCATAGACCTTATGACGATTTCTATAAGTTAACTACTGAAGCATTAAGATATAGAGAAAATCGTTCATTATATTCTATTTATGAAAAAGATCAAATACTAGCTTATGTTGTAGTAGATAAAGGTAGGTCTGAAATTAGCTTCAATGAATATGCTGGTTCACGTCAGGCAATTTTTGAATCAATTGGACTATTAAAAAAAGAATTTAATGTTGATAAAATTAATATTTCCGTTCCTATCCATGATTTTGAATTAGCTTATTTGCTTGATTCTATATCCGCAAAAGCTAACTATACAAGCACAGGTGGAACAATTACCATCTTGAATTTTGAAGGTATCTGTAATAAACTTACACCGTTATTTGAAGAAATTGTCGGTAATTATATTATTAAAAAATTAAAATTTAAGGAAGAAAATGGGTCTTATATAATCAGGCTAGATGATGAAGAGGTAAAAATAAATAATATGCATGATTTAGCCAGACTAATATTTGGCAAACCATTAGATAAAAATATCTCTACAGAATTAACAAAGGAAGGTAAATTAAAGGAAATCCTTGAAACTATATTTCCGATCCCTAGACCAGAATATGGATTAAGTTATATATAAGTTTTTATTCATTTAGAATAGAAAAAAAATAAGAGGAGTATAATACATTGATAATTTTATTCAATGTATTTTCTTGAAATTATGAAAGCTGTTTTATGCGAAAAACCATTTTCTGTTATCATTAAAGATGTTGAAGTGCCTAAGCTCAAAGATGGAGAAGTGCTTATTAAGGTTAAAACTGCAGGAGTATCTTTTACAGATTTAAAAGTATACAAAGGTTTATTTCCGGGTGCTAAATATCCTGTAATACCTGGTCATGAATTATCGGGAGAAATATCTGCTCTGGGGAAGAACGTAAGTAACTTAGAAATTGGAGATGAAGTTATTGTTGATCCCTTATTTCACTGTGGCAAATGTTACTTATGTCTTGATGGAAAGTATAATTTGTGCATAGATAGCAAAATTCTTGGGATTAATAAAAATGGAGCTTTTGCAGAATATGTAGTTGCATCCGCATCTAAGGTATATAAAAAGGATAAGTTATTATCTCATGAACAGGCAGTGCTTATTGAGAATTTAGCAGTAGCTATTCATGCAGTAAAAAAATCGGGTATTTCTATCAGTGATATTGTTGTTATTCTTGGAGCATCAGCAATTGGTTTATTAACATTACAGGTAGCTAAGCGATCTGGTGCTGAGGTATTGATTACAGATACTGACCCGGAAAAACTCCATTTAGCAGCTGATTTTGATGCTGATTATGTCCTGAGTCCAGAAACTGGAAATATACAGGAACTTGTGATGGCAATGACAAAAGATAAAGGTGCAGATATTGTAATAGATTGCTCAGGAACACCGCAAACAATAAGACAAACTGTTGACTTAGTTAGAAAAGGTGGAAAAATTATATTGGTTGGATGGACAGGTAGTGAAACAGATCAAATAAATCTGACAAAAATAGTAATGAATGAGGCATATTTAGTAGGCTGTATAAATTATTGTGGTGAATTTCAGATTGCTATTGATCTGGCAAATTCCAATACAATAAATCTTAGTTCAATAATAAGTCATACCTTCGATTTCTATCAAATTCCGAAGGTTCTTGAAAAAATGTCTCAAGATAATGAAATAACTAAAGCTATCATTAATTTAGAGGAATCAGAGATATAAAAATTTGAAAAGATTTGTAAAATCAACCAAAAATTAATTAAAAACTTATATTTACTTAACAAAGAATCTTTAATATTAAATAAAACAAAAGTATTAACCTGACCATAATCATGACAACTTTACTACAATGATAATGAAAGAAATCTCTGTCTTAAATACTAATGTTCTGATTATCGCTCATCGTGGTTATTCTTCAGAATATCCCGAATCAACAACATTAGCCTATACTAAATCAATGGAAATTGATATAGATTTCATTGAAGCGGATATTCAACTAACAAAGGATGGTCATTTTGTTATATTTCATGATTATGATCTATCACGTCTTACTAATTCTAGAGGTTATATTTGTGATTATTATCTCCAGGATTTAAAAAAACTCAACATTATCAGTAATAATAAATATGGTTTTCAGACAATCCCTTCGTTAGAGGAAGTCATAAATTTAGTTAAAAATTCATTTGTTAGGATATGTCTTGAACTGAAGGATATTCCAAAAAGGCGTATACGAAACTACGAAGATATTATCGTTCCCTTCCTTATAAAGAATAGTGTTATTAATAGAGTTGTTTTCAACCTGCCAAATACACCAGAAAGTGATGACTTTACAATTGCCTGTAGTGAAAAATATCCATTTATACCTATAGCTTATGATTTTTCTATAGATGAAAGTAAAACCAACGAGATAGATGCTTTTATTAGAAAATGCTTGAAATATGGCATAAGAATTGTAGAATATGAATATAGATTTTTATCAAAGAATGTAATTCGCAAATTAAAGAGCAACGGAATAAGCGTTTGGACCTGGACAATTAACGATGAAAATGAAATGATTAATGCTATAAATATGGGTGTGGATGGGATATTAACAGATGATCCATATAAACTTGCACGCATCATAGGCAGAATATAACTTCCATAAAAAAGATACTTTTTCAAGATAAGGAGTTTAGGAAAAATGAAAAAACTTATTTTGATTTTTATAGGCTTTTTTCTGATATACTTTGCTTTTCAAGTAAATTGCCAGGTTGTTAGAGATGGTTTGATAAGTTATTGGAGCATGGATAAAGATACCATAAAAGAAGGTAAAGTTAATGATATTTTCGGTGGACAAGATGCGACTATAGTTGGCAATCCCCAGATAGTTAAAGGCAAAGTAAAAGATGCTCTTCTTTTCAATGGCACTTCTGACTATCTAGTTGTTTCTGATAATATTAATACTATGAATATCCCTAAAAGGGAAATTACTTTAGAAGCATGGGTTTATCCTGAGAACTTTATCGAATGGGGAGGATACATTTCATGCTTCCAGGATAATGGTATTTTTGAAAAAGGTTGGACTCTAGGTTGTAATTGGCAGATGAGTTTTGCAATATCTACAGAAAATCCTGATGATGGTGATGGTGTATTGACCTATCAAAAGGCAAATCCTGTTGAGCCTAATAACTGGTATCATTTAGTCGGCACATACGATGGCAAAAAAATAAATGTTTATGTTAACGGAAAGCTCAATAGCAGTAATACCTCACATTCTGGTGATATTAATTATCCTGATCACGCTATGTTTACAATAGGAATCTATAAAGATGATAATGAGCATTTCCCGTTTAAAGGTATGCTCGATGAAGTTAAAATTTACAGGAAAGCTTTAAGTGAAGCTGAAGTTATTCAAAACTATAATGCTGAGGGAATGGCAGTTAAAAATACTGGTGAAAAGTTAGTCATAACTTGGGGCAAGATTAAATCTTCCTTGTAGTTTATTGAATTTTATAGAAAGAATGTTATAAAAATGAAAAGAAAATTTAAAATAGCGCTTTGGGTATTTTTAGGCTTTATAATTATTATGGCTATTATGTTCTTATGGGCGGTAATTGACCCAATCAGATATAAAAACATAACTATTAATGATGTCAGACTTGCCAATCTGGCTGATGGGGAATATGAGGGAACTTTTAAGGGAGGAAGATTCTCAAATACTGTTGTAGTTACTATCATGAATCAAAAGATTGTTAATATAAAGAAAACAAAGCCACTGTCAACATCAACAGATGATTTATATAAGCAAATCTATAATGAAGTAATAAAGAAACAATCATTGAATATTGATACTATATCAGGAGCTAGCGTCACAACCAAAACAGCATTGAAGGCTATTGAAAATGCCTTGTTGAAATAAGTAGCAATATTATGTGATACTTTCATAGACACTATTCTTTAATTTCCAATGCATTTTATGAAATGGGGGCAAAAAAGATCGTCAATAATTGTAAGTTTTTTGTTTATAATGTTTTTAAGCTTAAATGTATTTGCCGGTATTGGTGATGGTTTGGTTATTTATTTTTCATTTGATAAAGTCGATGGAAAGACAGTTATTAATGAAGCCAATCCCAAATTAAATGGAACTCTGGAAGCAGAAGCCAAAATAGTTGAAGGATACAAAAATAAAGGCGTTGGGCTAAATGTTGACGCTGGTGTAGATACACCAGGTGCAGATTTTGTCAGAGTTGCAAATGCACCTGAAGTAAATGTCGATAAAGAATTCACTATAGCTTTATGGGCAAAGGCAACTAACTTTGGTTCATACAGAACTTTAATGTCAAAAACTGATGCTGGAGCTTATGCTCTTACTGTTGAAGATGGGAAATTGACTGGATGGATTCATATATCTGGAGATTATCTCCATATTGTCGGCAAGACCATGCTTGAAAAAGATAAATGGTATCATTTTGCCATAACTTTCGATGGCAACAATGGAATTTTATATCTTGATGGGAAACAGGAAGGCAAAGCGGAAAAGAAAGGCACTATAACAGTGAACAATTCAGACTTTATGATCGGAGCAGAACCTTCTGGTAAGGATATTGATTCAACATATCCTGCATGGCACGGGATATTGGATGAATTCTACTTTTATAATCGCACACTTGTAGGAAATGAAATTGAATTAATCATAAAACAGTCTGCCCCAGTTGAACCACTTCAAAAAATTGCATCTACTTGGGGCGAAATAAAACAAAAAAGGTCTTAAAAGTATGGTAGTATGTATGCTACAGAGTCTATCGATAGTTAATCTAATGAAACCATAACATTAGATCAAACAATGATCTAAAAAGTTAGAAGGAACAATAAAATGAAACGATTTTATCTTTTCTATGCTCTAGTTATTTCAATAATTATAATATTCTCAGTAAGTGAGGTTATTTCTGCTGAAAGAAATGAGATTAAAATTCCAAACATTCCCGGTTTTATAACCCTAAAATGTGATTTTCATATGCATACAGTTTTTTCTGATGGAGAAGTTTGGCCCACGGTTAGACCAAATGAAATATGGAGAGAAGGTTTAGATGCATTTTCAATAACCGATCATGTCGAATACCTGCCACACAAAGAGGTCGTTGTGAAAGATTACAACGAATCATACAATATTGCTATAGGTAGAGCTAACTCTCTTGGACTTATAATGATAAAAGGTGCGGAAATTACACGTGAAATGCCACCAGGACATTTTAATGCCATTTTCATTAAAGAGATTAACCCACTTTATCTGCTTGATTATAAAGCATTAATTAAGTCATCTATTGATCAAGGTGGATTTATATTCTGGAATCACCCTCCAGATAAATGGTATGATGAACATGAGGAGCTTTACAAGAACGGATGGCTTCATGGCATCGAAGTTGTCAATGGCGGAAGATATTATCCTCATGCTCATAAATGGTGTATAGAAAAAAATTTGACAATAATAGGAACTTCAGATGTACACGGACCGATGTATCTCCAAAAAGGACAACACAGACCAATGACATTAGTATTTGCAAAAGAAAAAAGCGAACAAGCAGTAAAAGAAGCTCTGTTTGATCGCAGAACAGTTGTTTATAATGACAAAAATTTAATCGGAGATGCTAAATATCTCAAGCCATTGTTTGAAGGATCAATAGAAATAGTCAATCCGGAAGTAACTATTAAAGGCACAGGCTCTGTGAATATATGGATAAATAATAAATCCGAAGTCCCATTTAACCTGGTTCTAAATGGTGAAGTTCCTGAAATATCTGCTCCGAAAGAGATAACCCTTGTTCAGGATGGAACTATTTTATTCAAAATTAGTTCAAAATCCAACGAAATCAAAGGGAAAAAGGATATAAAAATTCCTTATAAAGTTACGAATCTCATAACAGCACCGGAAGAGCGTCTTCCAATAGAACTTAGTATATCTATTAATTTTGATAATTAAAATCACTGTACTCAATCTTATAATTACCCATAGATTTGTAAACCATTGAAGTCTCCCTTTCTCAAAGGGAGATTTAGAGGGATTATTAAAATTTCTATCTTTGGAAAAGGGGAAATGTAAATTCTTTCCCTGCAATGATTTATAGATTATTGGTAATGATAAGGTTATTATGATTTATTCCAAAAGGAGGAAAAAATGAAAGTCAAATTTATACTTATCACCTTAAATATTTTATTAATATTTGGTATGTCAACTTTGTTTGGTTATGCTATTGATCCAAAGACATGTGTTGGAGCATGGCTATTTGATGAGGGCAATGGCAATACCGCATTTGATTTATCTGGCAATAAAAATGATGGCACTCTAATGAACAAACCAACCTGGGTCGATGGTAAATTTGGTAAAGCGTTAAGTTTTGATGGTATCGATGATTATGTTGCCTTACCAACAATAAAAATGGACAATTGGGCAGGATTGACCATAGTTGCCTGGGTATGGCTCAATGTTTTACCTAATGAGTTGCCAACTTCTTATGATGAGATCTTTGGTACCAAACAAGATCTGGTTGATATGTATGAAGACAAAGGTAACAATGAATTTAGAGTTAAGGTTACTACAACCGCTGGAGCAGAAAGACCGGGTATCCCAACAGCCGAATTAAAGAAAAATCAATGGTTGCATATAGCTGGAGTTTTTGATGGATCAGCAGGTCAGATGAAAATATATATGAACGGTAAATTAATGGATACTCATAATTTATCCGGATTTGTTAACGGAACTCAGAATTCTGCCATCGGTGCCCAGGGAGACCCTGGTGGGGTGTTTAGTGATTTTCATAATGGTTTGATCGATGAAGTTGCACTATTTAGTGTGGCTTTAACAGAAAAAGACCTTCAAACCATCATGGATAGAGGGTTAAAAAATTTCCTTGGTATAGCTTCGGTTGTATATTCAGGGAAAGCTACTACAACATGGGCAGAGATTAAATCACAAAATTATTGAAATTTTTCTTTTTTTTATTAATAGAAAATTTTTAACACAGTCTAATATTTAATTCTTAACCAAATCTATTTTGCGTTATGAAATTTTGATATTTCAAATAGCAAAATAGATTTATTTTTTTTATTAAAATAGGGAATATTTATGGAAGTTAATAACAAGCTGGGTTCAACAAGAGATAAAATTTTATTTACACCAGGTCCGCTTACAACAAGCCAAACGGTAAAGTTTGCAATGCTAAGGGATCTCGGTTCACGAGATACAGAATTTATTAACATTGTTAAAGATATAAGAAGATCATTGTTAAAACTGGGAGATGTAGAGGATAAGGGATACGAAGCAATATTAATGCAAGGAAGTGGAACTTTCTCTGTTGAAGCTGTTATATCATCTGTTACACCACCAAATGGTAAGTGGTTAGTAATAAATAATGGTGCATATTGTCAAAGAATATTTCAAATTGCAGAAGTCCTAAAAATAACAGCAGTTAACTTAAAGTATCCAGAAGATCAACTGCCAAACCTTCAGGAAATTGAGTCTATCCTTCTAAATGATAATACAATTACACATGTTGCCTCAGTTCATTGTGAAACAACTTCGGGCATATTAAATCCAATTGATAAAATAGCCAAAATTGCAAAAAAATATAATAAAAAATTCTTTGTGGATGCCATGAGCAGTTTTGGAGCTGTCCCGATTAGTTTAGCAGAACTTGATATAGATTATCTTGTTTCTTCTGCAAATAAGTGCATCGAAGGAGTCCCTGGATTTGCATTTGTAATAATAAAGAAAGAAGAGCTTTTGGCAAGCAAAGATTATGCACGTAGCCTAAGCCTGAACTTGTATGATCAATGGAAAGAACTGGAAAAAAGTGGACAGTTTAGATTTACTCCACCAATACAAACGATACTTGCATTTTCACAAGCCCTAAAAGAACTTGAAAAAGAAGGTGGAATTACCGCACGTGTAAAACGCTATAGCGAAAATCATATAACTTTGATTAATGGAATGCGGAAACTAGGATTCAAGGAATATCTAAAGCCTGAATATCAAAGTTACATAATTACTTCATTTTTATATCCCGAACATCCGAATTTTGATTTTGATAAATTCTATGATATTCTAAGTAATAGAGGATATATTATTTATTCAGGAAAAGTTGCAGGTATTGATTGTTTTCGTGTTGGAAACATTGGCAGAATATTTAAATCAGATATAAACAATTTATTATCAGCGATAAGTGATGCTTTAAAAGAGATGGGCATCATTGAATCCTGAGATCAGGAGAAATAAAGTGTTCGTATATAGGCGAGAGTATCACGGACCAGTAAAAGCTATAATAGTTGATCTAGCAGGAACAATCGTCGATTATGGAAGCTGTGCGCCAGCGGGGGTATTTATAGAACTTTTCAATAAATACGGTATAGAGATCACAAATGAGCAGGCAAGAAAACCGATGGGAATGCATAAAAAAGATCATATTCGGGCAATATTAGAAATGGAAGAAATTAAAGATAAATGGAAAAATAAGTATGGTGATACCTGGACAGAAAAGGACATTGATATTATGTATGAGGATTTTATTCCGATGCAAATATCAACTCTACCAAAATATAGCAAGATGATCGACGGAGTAAAAGATGCTCTTGAGTTAGTAAGATCAAAAGGTATAAAAATAGGAGCTACAACTGGTTATAATACTGAAATGACAAATATAGTAGTTTCCGCAATCAAAGATCAAGGACTTATGCTTGATTCTGTTGTTTGTGCTAGTGATGTTCCCAAGGGTAGACCTGCACCATGGATGATATTCAAAACTATGCAAAATTTAGATGCATTTCCTCCAGAAGCTATTATCAGTTTTGGTGATACTATTCCAGATATTGAATCAGCCTTAAATGCTGGTGTATGGAGTGTTGGGGTAGCCAGAACGGGAAATATGATCGGATTAAATGAAAATGAAATAAATAATGTATCAAAAGAGGATTTGCACGCTTGCCTGAAAAAAGCATACGATATAATGTATTCTTCTGGTTCCCATTACGTTATTGATGGTGTTTACGATTGTTCAGATATAATTGATAAGATAAACGAAAGATTACTATCAGGTGAAAAGCCTTAATTCAAAAAAAATTTACGCTAATCTTTTTACGAATTTAGCAACATTTATTCTAATAGGAAGTGAAATTTTTATTAGCCAACTTTGAAAAAATATGTTAAACTTTTTAAAAGTAAATTTCTATATTTTTTAGTGAACGTAGTGATTTCATGGTTTTTTATTGTTCATTTTGGGAAATATATATATCAGATGATTTTAAATTTCGTGAAATAATTTAAAACCATGAATCTGTTCTATTGCTTCACAAATCTCTTTTAGAAAGGATAAAATAATGGCTAAAACAATGATAGCAGCACAGCTTTATACGATACGAGACTTTATGAAAACGCCTAAGGATATGGCAGAATCTTTGAAAAAAATAAAGGCTCTTGGTTATGATGCTGTCCAATTATCCGGAAATGGTCCAATTGATGATAAAGAGCTGAAAAAACTTTGTGATGATGCTGGATTAATAATTGCCGCTACACATACCAGCTATGAACTTATAAGAGATGAGCCTAACAAAGTGATCGATCAACATAAAATTTTCGATTGCAAACATCCTGCAATTGGTGGATTACCGGGTGAATATCGCACTGAAGAAGGATATGCAAGATTTGCAAAAGAAGCCTCCGAAGCGGTAAAAAAACTTGCAGACGCTGGTCTTATCTTCTCATATCATAATCATAGCTTTGAGTTTGAGAAATTTGGCAAGCGAACCGGAATGCACATACTCTACGAAGAGAGCGATCCAAAATTATTTAATAGCGAAATTGATACCTATTGGGTTCAGCATGGTGGTGGTGATCCTGCCTTCTGGATAAGGAAGCTCAAAGGACGTGCTTATCTTGTTCATTTTAAGGATATGGCAATAAGGGAAGGCAAACAAGCCTTTGCTGAGGTTGGTGAAGGTAATCTGAATTGGCCAGCTATTTTAGATGCTTGCAAAGAGGCAGGGACTGAGTGGTATATTGTTGAGCAAGACCTTTGTTATGATCGTGATCCATTTGAAAGTTTGGGCATAAGCTTAAGAAATATGAAAAGCTGGGGTCTTGCCTAAAACATAATATTGGTATAAATATATAGGGTGAGAATATTCTCACCCTATATATTTTTATCTTATACCGTTTTTAAAATTTTTTATACAATCCCTTAACCCCCTTAAAAAAGGAAAAATCATAAAAGTCTCCCTTTCTCAAAGGGAGATTTAGAGGGATTTTATAATAAGTGATAATCGTAATGAACAATTATTTTTAAAATGGTATTAATGTTAAATAATTGGAGATACAAAATTGGCAAAATTTACTGTTAGATTTGAACCTGATGGCAAGAATGTTACCGTGGATCAAGGTTTGACAATAACAAAAGCAGCAGACCTTGCCGGGATCGTTATAGATTCACCATGCGGTGGAAAAGGAACATGCGGTAAGTGTAAAGTAATTGTTAATTCTCAGAATCCAGAACCATTGACTGAAGCAGAAGAAAGGCTATTGTCAGATGAAGAAATAAGCAAAGGTTACAGGCTTGCTTGTCAAACTGTCATTTCACACGATATGATTGTTAATGTTCCTGATGATTCTCGAATTAGAGCTATTAAGACACTATCTGAAGGAACTGCTCATGAAATAAAGCTTCATCCAAATATTTCTAAAATTTATATAGAAATTCAAGAGCAAACATTAGAAAACCAGATATCTGATTTTACTAATATTAAGAAAGCTCTTAATAAGCCAGACCTAAAAGCTGACCTAAATATAATACGTGAGCTACCCATAGCATTGCGTAAGGCAAAGTTTAAAGTAACTCTTGTTCTGGACGGAGATAAATTGATAGGTATCGAGCCAGGAGATACGACAAAAAAGAACTACGGGCTGGCAGTTGATATAGGAACAACAACTGTTGTATGCACGGTTGTTGATCTGAATACCGGTCATGAAAAGGCAGTTGCTTCAGCTTTAAACGCTCAGGCAACGCATGGTGCAGATGTTGTATCACGTATAAATTATACTGTTGAAAACGAAAATGGTCTTAATGAACTGGGCAATAGGGTAATGCAGGTTATCAACCAGATAAGTGAATATGCCTGTGCTGAAGCTAATGTAAATTTGAATAATATTTATGAAGTAACTATTGTTGGTAATACAACAATGACTCACCTGTTCTTGAAGATACCCGTTCGTAATCTTGCTATTTTGCCTTATGTTGGTGTAATAAGCGAGCCTGTTGAAAGTTCAGCTTATGAGCTAGGGTTCAATATTAATCCTAACGCTAACATATACGTATTGCCTAATATCGCAGGCTTTGTTGGGGCTGATACTGTTGGTGTAATATTAGCTTCAGCATTAAACAGAAGTGATAAGATCAAGCTTGCTATAGATATTGGCACTAATGGAGAGATCGTTCTTGGCTCTAAAGAAAGGTTATTAACTTGCTCTACTGCTGCAGGACCTGCATTTGAAGGAGCTATGATAACTCATGGAATGAGAGGTGCACCAGGAGCTATCGAAAGGGTTCAGATAACAGATCGTCCAATATTACAGGTTATAAGAGGTGGAAACCCGATTGGTATTTGTGGTTCTGGATTGATCGATGTTGTTGCAGAAATGTTACGTCTTGGAATTATAGACGAAACTGGCAGAATGGTAGACCCTGAAGATAATGATCTGCCAGATGAGCTTAAAAAATACTTGAGAAAAGACGAAGAATACGGACCCCATTTAGTTTTATTTGAAGATAATGACAATAAAATAGTCATAAATCAAAAGGATGTAAGGCAAGTTCAATTAGCAAAAGGAGCAATAAAAGCCGGAGTTGAAATATTAATGCGAAAGCTAGGTATCAAGCTTGAAGATATTTCAGAAGTGCTTCTAGCAGGAGCTTTTGGAAACTATATACGCAAAGAAAACGCCATACGAATGGGATTAATACCGGAATTTCCACTGGAAAAAGTCAAATTTATTGGAAATGCGGCTGCTGTGGGAGCTAAAATGGCTCTGATGTCAAAAGAAGCGAGAAATGAAGCTGTATTAATCTCAAAGACGACTGAATATGTTGAGCTTGCCACAGACCCAGAATTTCAGAATGAATTCATGTCCGCAATGATGTTCCCATAAATTTAATATAAAGGATTTGGAAGATAGGCTTGATGCTATTTTTGAGTAGGCTTTCTGCTATTTTTGAGTAAAACATGCTGTCTAGCTTGTTCTCTATATCCAATACAAGATGATAGTTCATAATATTGATGATTTAATTTTATATGCTTCGCATATACATAAATATTATGAACTATCATTTTCAAACATAACATAAATATTATGAACTATCATTATAAAGATGAAATACGGAGGCACAGAAACACGGAGATATTTAATTATAAGAAGGTGTTTGTAGTAGCTTTCTTTATTGAGCGTTAATAATTTACTACAAAGATATTTAATTATATTTTTAATCACGAATGTCACGAATTGAATAAATATGAATTATACAGGAATCCATAATATCGATAAAAATAACTTAAAGTTAATAATAGCTTTTCCAGCTATGGTAATTCTTGGCGCAGCGCTGGCATTTTATGCAGATTCTCCTTTCCTGATTATACCATTTTTCGGTGCATTAGCTATAACAAGCTTTGCTGCACTCGATTTAGCATTATACATATTAATTGGATTCTTGCCTTTCTCTTTTAGATTTATTATATCACCCGGCACCGAAATGCAAATTCCAACAGAACCATTGCTTGCTATAATGTCAATAACCCTAATATTAAGATGGATTATACTAAAACGAAAAGGCGAATCCCAAAGGTTCCCATTTCGATATCCATTAATGTTTTATGCCATTAGCTTATGCTTATCTATAATCAATGCACAAAACAGATATGCTGCAGGAAAAGGGACTATAAGGGCAATTGCATACATGATGCTAGCATTTGTTATCTTCAATGTGATCACCAATAGAGAAAGGCTCAAAATATTCTTTATAATTGGAATAATACCAGCAACAGTTGCAGTTGGTTGGACTCTTATATTTCTTATAGACCGAATCAGTATCTGGAGATGGACAAGTGCTTATGAAGGGTTGCCTTTTACCAGCTATTCTCATTATGGTTCATTTTCTGCTGTAATACTTTTAATTATAATTGCAAGAGCCATTTTCGATAGAGGAAACTATGATCGCGTTATATGGACTTTTTTGCTTGTATTTTATTGTATTGCCTTGCTTTTTTGCTTCTCAAGAGGAGTCTGGCTATCTTTTATTATAGCGATGGGTTTAATGCTTCTGCAAAGATCTGAAGGGATACAAAATAAAAGAATACTAATATTTATAGGAGGAGCTTTATTTTTTGTTTTATTATTAAGTATACCGCAATTCTCTGAGATAATTGTTTCAAGGATAACAACCATATTTAAATTAGGATATGGAAGCAATCGTGAAAGGTTATTGAGATGGGGAACAGCAATAATGATGTTTCTGAGAAGTCCAATATTAGGAAATGGTTATGGTTCTTTTGCTTTCTCTTATATAAATAATCCTGAGTTATTAGGAGCTACAAGCCGATTTCAGATGGGAGCACATAATGAATATTTACAGTTGCTTGCTGAAACAGGAATTTTGGGCTTTTCTGCCTGGATCTGGATAATTATTTCTTTCTTTGTTTATGGCTTCCGATTGCTGAAAAAATTAAGAACACGAAATAATGACATAGATAATTCGTCGTTCTGGCAATCTATTGTAATTGGTGTAATGGCAGGTGAATTATCACTTTTGATACATTTTATTGTTAATAACCTTATACAAGCTGATATCGTCGGAATACCTTTCTGGACACTCATAGGTATTTTGCCAGCTGTCGGCAATATAATTGAAAGCGAATCAAGTAATAATGGAGATGTATTATGAAACAAAGATCAATAAAGGAATATATCGTTGCTGAACTTAATTTTTCTGATTGTTCTGAAGGTAAAGTTCTTAGTCCACTTGAGGCTGAAAATGATGTAACCAGGAAATATTTTTCTGGTTGGTCCACTCCATTAGCACCAAAAGGTGGATTTAACCTGGATTCTGGCTTAGAAATAGTAAAAGAAAAAGAAACACCTGTGTTATATTTTGCAGGGAAAAATTATGACCGGGCGATCGTATATGAACCACTTGACGTAAGGAACTGCCTTATAATTGCAGAAATAAAACCCGAGGATACATCCGCAGGTCCTAATGACGATAGAAATGATCGTTCTTATGCTTTAGTTGGCATAGTTTTTAGGGTTAATACTTCAAGAGCATTCTATTTGTTTGGCATAGAAGGCAAGAAACGCGCAGTTTTATATCGTAGAATTGATGATGAATGGTTTGTTTTAGCAGAAAAACCGATAAACTTTGAGGATAAATATGTAACTCTTGAAGTATTTTTAGATTGCGATGGCATAAGATGCTGTTGTAAAGAATATGATATTGACTTTCTTTGCACAGATACGTTCCTGAAAAGTGGAAAAGTAGGTATAAGGTCTATAGGTAGGGCTTATCTAAAGTCATTTAAGGTTCAGCAGACACCCATGCAATCAAAGCATGATAAAGAAAGGATTGCCCTTCGCAAAGCAGAAGAAAATGAATCTGGAAAGGACATACCTCCCCCAGTTTTAATAAAAACTCTTGATCCACTAAGTTTGGGTGGTCATCTGACATTTCATGATTTTCACACACAGGGACGATACGACATTCTGGTCTCGGGTAAAGATAGTCTTAAAGCAATGACTTTTGATGGGAAAGTTCTCTGGGAAACAAATATAAACATAAATAGTATGGAATTCTCAACGGCTTATAATGAAGATTTAGGAAGGTTAATTTATGGGTTCACTGGAGAGCGATATGTTAAATCTCAGACAGATATTCGTGGTTCAACTCAAAGTGTAAAAATATCGGATGAGATGGTGGTGATAAGAGGGAAAGACGGAGTTATAACTGCAAGAAGGCAAATTCCAGAGCTTGCAGAAACCATAAGGATGCCTGATTTTGCTCAAGGAAGCGGAAATTTTACAAATTCGGGTGGGTTCGATATTGTCCTGCGCGAATGGCGTGATGATCTCGGCGGTGGTGGAAGACATCTATGGGCTTATGATAAGGATCTAAATCCATTATGGGAATATGAAATTAAGGGCGCATATTATGGGCATCATTATGCGGTTCAATTTTATGATGTTGATGGTGACGGTCGAGATGAACTCCTCGCAGGTGGCACATTATTAGATGCAGATGGAAATGTGATTTGGGTGCATGACAGAGATAGTGAAATGCTCGGAATATGGGGTGCTCATCATTACGATGCAATTGCATTGGGAGCATTCTCCGAAGATGATGAAAGAGACCCGGTAGCGTTTCTACTGGGGGGTAGTGCTGGCGTTTATATCGTTGATGGATTAAATGGTCAGACGAGAGCCATCCATCGAATTGGACACGCTCAAGGACGGACCATAGGAAAAGTTAGGGCTGATATACCCGGTGAACAAATTCTCGCTGTTACACGATGGGGAAATATGGGAATACTGACACTTTTCAGCGGATCAGGCGATAGGCTCTGGACAATTCAGCCAGATTATATCGGTCAAGGTGCGGTGCCTGTTCAATGGGGAAACTTGGATACTAAGCTGATCTGGACAAATACAACCTATCATGCTTTAGCTTTTTATGATGGATATGGCAGGCGCGTAAATGAATTGGAAGAATTAAAGCGCGTTTTGGGAGAAAGAACACGATCAGGATTTTCCGCATGCAAGATACGCATTGGCACTGAACAAAGTGATTACCTTTGTCTTACTTTTAGTGGGAAAATGCATGTCTTTGGACCAAAGGCTTGATTTTATTATGCTTGGGCTTGATAATCTGGATATAGAATATGTATTCAGATTGCTTGAGTAAAATAAGCTGATAAGCTTGTTTGTAATATAACAAGCTAACCGCATGTTTTACCACAGCCTGGTCAACATGTGTTAAATAGTTGACTTTCTGATATTTTGAGTAGGCATTATGCTATTTGCGTTTAATGTAGGCTTTCTGCTATTTTTGAGTAAACATACTGTAGGGGCAGGTTTTGTATGTTAGTTGGCAATCTATTTCGTGCAAACTGGTTTTTATTTTATATAAAACCTGGACATAAAAGACTAAACCTGCCCCCACAATACTGAGCATAATTAAAGCTTTATGATTTAAAACGTTAAAGCATATACAACGATATTTATAGCCATACGCATAGCTTGCTCTCTTTTTTCGGGAGGATCATTATGCACTTCCGGGTCCTCTAATCCGTCAGCAATATCACTTTCGTAATCATAAAACACTATCATTCTTCCTTCATGAAATATTCCATAACCTTTAGGTGGCTTCCCGTCGTGTTCATGAATTTTTGGTAACCCATCAGGAAACTCATAAAAACAATGATAGATAGGATGATCGAAAGGCACCTCGATTAATTCTTTATCTGGAAAAACTCGCTTCATCTCCCGTCGGAAGCTTTTATCCAGACCATAATCGTCGTTAGCCCAAAGGAATCCACCACGTAAAAGATATTGTCTAAGCGCTTTAACTTCCTCATCAGTAAATGCAACATTCCCATGCCCTGTCATGTATATAAAAGGATAGTTATAGAGTTTTCTATCGGTTAATTGTATAACCTCTTGTTTATTTGCAGTTTTAATATTGGTGCGTTCACGAAGACCTTTCAATAGATTCGGAATCTGTGTTTGACCATAATACCAATCACCACCTCCGCCATATTTCAGACGGGCAATTGTAAATTTATCAGTATCCTGAGCCAATGAAAAAGCTGAAAAAACAGAAAAAATTAAAAATAATAAAGATAATAAATAACGTTTCATACAAGCCCGTTCCTTTTGCGTAAGAACCATTCTGCGGATAAAAAGATAATAGCTGAAATAAAGACGTAAATATTGTCCCAGATAGTGTTTTCAACTGTAGATACGATAACATCATTCACTTCTTTTATGTTTAGCTGATCGATATCGTTAATATGGTAATAATCTCCACCTGATACTAAAGCAATTTCTTTAAGTAATCTTTCATTGAGTTGTGTATCCTGCATTTCTAAAGCTATTGATTGAACTATGAATTCTGTCGAACCTTTACCGAGTGGAATTTCTTTTCTTTGAGCGGAAATATCGACCTTATAATTACCATCCAGGATAGGTTTAAATTCAGCAATATATCGACCATTTCCTTCTGATACGAAGACTATATCATAAGTGTTTCCAGCAGTTCCCTGTACCTGCGCTTTAATCTGTGCGTCATCTATTGGTTCATAGTTTTCATTATAAATGTAAGCAACTATACGAACTTTTTCATACTTGTAATATGATTGTTTATCTGTTTCAACGTTAATTTTATCAGCCTGGTTCTTTGCCGATGCTAACCATCTGATTGCACCTGACCATAATTTACGATAGTGAGAGTCATCTATACCAAATGGGTAACCGGCAAATGCCCATTGCCAAGTGTTATCAGTAGTGACCAGCATAACTATTCCCTTGCCGTATCTTTGAAAGACGATTAGTGGTTTACCACTTTCTTGTTGGCTTTCAAGTAAAACTATACTTCCAGATTTTATTTTTGCACTTGCATAAAATTGATAAATAGCTGGTAAATCTCGTATTATTGCATTATTTTCCGTCTGATCATCACTTAATCTTGTTACAGGATGTATTTGCCCATATTGTGTTAATATGGGATTAAATGTTCCTTTTATAAGTTTAGGCTCTTCAATGGGTAATAATTCCTTCAATGAACTTTCAGTAAAGCCTCCTTTACCCAGAGAATCTTCTCCAGCAAGCAACAATAAAGAGCCACCAGTGTTCTCTATATAGGCTTTTATGGCATTTAGCTGCTCATTTTTAAAGAATGAAGGGCTAATATCTCCTAATATAATAACATCATAAAGAGTGAGCTTTTCGGGAAAAGAATTCCTATCAGAAATTGGATAAAACGTATTTTGTTTATTTGCAATCATAAAGGTTGTTTCTAAATTCGGATCTCTTTGGAGTGCACGTTTAAGAAATGTATATTCCCATCTTGGTCTGCCTTCAATATATAAAACTTTTAATTTTGTTTTAATAACCCTCACCAGGAACGGAAAAGAATTGTTTTGCTTGTTATATTCATCTGGTTCTGCAGGTATAGATACTCTCATCTTGAGAGTTCCTTCTTGCTGTGGTTTAAACTGAAGATTTACTACTTGTTCGCCTTCTTTACTATTAAGTCTTAATGAGATCGTATCTTTTAATACATTTTCCTGAACTAAGGATACGCGAATTTCCTTGCCATCATAACCCTGGCTTTTTATTGAAACTTTTATTGGCAATATATGGTCAGTATAAGCGATGGGATTTGCAGAAACCATGCTTATTTGAATATCTTTAGAAGATGTTTTGCTTCCGACCCCAACTGTATAAACAGGTATACCAGATTGTTGGGCAATTATTACTGGGTCTGCACCGGAATTATTGGCACCATCGGTTATTAACATAATACCTGCTATTGGCTGACCTCTCCACTCTCTAATAGCTTTTGTCAATGAATTGCCAATATCAGTTTGAGACCCATCAGCATTTAAAGAGAGTTTTTCGACAGCTGTCGCAGAAGAGCTAAATTGATAAAGCCTCACATTGAAGTGTTTTGAGAGTTCCGATATATTATTTTTAATTGATGATGTTTCATCGTTTGCTAGTATCTTTCTTATTGATTCAATCCTGCTATTTCCTTCCTGATCTTTTATATTCATGCTTTGTGAATTATCTACCAGTATTAGAAGATTACCTTTTCTTTGAGTTTCCTGATGTGCGATAATCATGGGTTCAAGCAAGCAAAATAATATTAATCCAATAGCGATAGATCTCAGAGCTATCAAAATAAATCTGGTATGACCGCGCAAAGGTTTATCTGTCCGAAAATAGAAGAAAGCAATAATTCCTATAGATGGTATAAGAAATAATAAAGCCAACCACCATGGGAATGAATAGCTAATTTGCATATTGATTATTTCCTAAGTTATAGCAAGCATAGCCATATAGAGTCAACTTAAAGGGTTTTTTCAAGCAATAATGATACTTTACCTTCGTTAATCCTCATAGGCATCAAGTTAAGTAGGAGCGATATATTTGTAGAAAAATAACATGTGAATTGAAATGATAGTTCATAATATTTATTACCAAATTTCTACAAAAATGTCACTCCTGACGGGGTTAAGAATGGGTAAATGGTTTTACTCTTTCATTATATTAATCAATAAGTTTTTATTTGTGATAAACAACAAACCCATAAAGTAAAAAACCATTTACCCATCCTACTTAATACGCACGATGGGGCATAACCAACCATAAATTTATTTAACAACATTAATGCTGGGTGGATTTATATAATCGTGATATTTTTCTCCGACATGTCCATCCTTTGCATCTCCCACATGCACATAAATTCTATAGCAAAGGGTAAGCTTTTCACCAGCAGTCAATGTCCAGCTTCCATCTTTGGAAGGATCGCCTTCAAATGTTCCTCTTCCAAATATATTAGCAGTCATAAGCCCATAATCACGAACATGCCAATAAGTAGGATATCTAAAATTCTTGTGCCAGTCAAAAATGGCTATTCCAACCTTATTACCATCAACAAATCCTGAATAATCACACCACTGAGCCATTTTTCCCCATGTTTCGCCTTCATTTATTCCACCGATAGCGTTTTCTATCTTTCCTGTGCCTGGAGGGCTAACAGTCATTGTAGGATAAACCCTAACAGATACCAGACCGGCTTCTTTTGTATCACCGAAATAAACATCACCATCAGAAGCGAAAAATGTTACAGTCATATCAATTATGCGTTGTGAGCGGGGAAGGTTATAGAATATCATGTCCCTGCTTTCTTCGACCATTTTTCTTTTGCCATCACGAGTGATCCATTCATTTGTTGCATGAATTTCACTGAAAACATTACCTTCGATTATCTTATTAAATTCTTTATGTAATTGACGTCCAGCTTTCTCATCTTCGCTCCAGAAATCGGCTCCGTTTACTTCGCCATAAGAAACCCACAATGATCTATGATGTATATGATCATGCCTGTGCCCTTGTGGTGATTCATCACCTCTTGTTACTGTATGACCAAAGGGACCTATTATCGGGAAAAGAAAAGGTTTTAGCAAATTCTTGTTATAATGATAGCAGGTGAATTTTTCATCACCGATAAAAACCTCTATTGATTCACCTTCAGTATGTTTTAGTTTTACTGTGGAAGAGTCACAAGGTTGGGGTATCAGAGTATATTTACGTTGTGAACCTGCTTTAAGACTATCCAGAATCCAATATATTGTCACCTTATCTCCAGAGACAACACATTGACCAGGTATTTTAGCTTTTGTGTCATCTGCTTCAAGAGTGCAAGATTTAATATCTTTCCATTCGCTACCAAGTTCAGCTGTAAATTTAACGGGGCAAAACTCTCTATCATGTTCACCAGCTTTAACAATAAGTTCAATAGCCATGATCTTCTCCTTTTATTGTCCGAAAATGGAACATAGATTTTTTATTGATTCAGTAGCAATAGTTCTAGGATCAGGATTAAAGTCAAATACTTCAACTGATACATACCCATTATAGCCAATTTTCTTCAAGGCATTGGCTACAGGAGTATAATCTATACCTCCTGAACCGGGCCACCTTTTATTATCATCATTGATATGGAAGTGTGCTAAATATTTTGCATTTTTTTCTATAGCACTTCCCATATCAACTTTTTCGTAGTTCATGCTATAAGTATCAAGTATCATTTTAAAATTAGGATGGTTAATTTCTTCAACGAGCTTTAAAGCTTCTTCTGGAAGGTTTATGTAGTCAGTCATATAACTTGCTAGTGGTTCAATACAGATTATAACATCGCGTTCTTCTGCGTATGGACAGCATGAAATAAAAGTCTCTTTCGCAGCATTGGCGGCTTGTTCTGGAGTAAACGGTTTGACAACATTTCTATTTTGTGGAGAGCCAAAGACTATAATTTTTCCTCCTATATCTGCACAAAAATCTATTAATTCAAGGAGATAATCCCTGGTTTTTCTTCTTATCTCTTCATCTGGATGGCTTATATGTAATCCTTTTGGCGATACCAGCACCCAGTGTATTCCGACCACATCTATACCGATAGATTCTGCTGTGCTTTTAATCCTTTGCCGTTCAGATTTGGTGACCTCTGTTACAGAATCACACAAAGTAAAATGAGCAACTTCGACGCCATCATAGCCAAGTTCAGCAGCATACTTGAAAACGTCGTCCAATTTCCATCCCTCAAACATCTCATTACAGATGGAAAATTTCATAAAATCTTCTCTCCTTTCTTATTTTTGAAGTCCAACCGCCAGTGAAAGAATTCTTATGATTTATATTTATCAATCATTAAGGTCTTTATGAGCTGAAGAAACAATTTCATTTATCATATCATCATTGTAACAACATTCACAAATTTGAGAACCTTTATGTAGGAGAATAAAATATTCAATGTTTCCGGCTGGTCCCTTTATCGGTGAATACGTTATACCTTTCACTGATAACCCAAGATTTATTGACATCTCTATTACACTTTTTATAACTTTCTGGTGTATTATCGGGTCTTTTACAACTCCACCTTTACATACATATTTCCTTCCTGCTTCAAACTGTGGCTTTATTAAAGCTATTATTTGTCCATTGTCTTTCATTAATGGAATAATAGCAGGCAATACTTTATCTAAAGAAATAAATGATACATCTATAGTTACTATATCTGCTTTATTAGAAAACATTTCTGGCTTTACATACCTTATATTTGTGCGTTCCATTACAGAAACCCTGCTATCATTACGGAGTTTCAGATCAAGCTGTCCATAACCTACATCAACAGCATAGACAAAGCTTGCAGAATGCTGGAGAAGGCAATCAGTAAATCCACCTGTTGATGCTCCAACATCTATTACTATCTTGCCTTCAGGGTCTATACCAAAATGTTCTAATGCTTTTTGTAGTTTTAGTCCACCTCTGCTTACATAAGGACAATTCTGCTGATTTATAGTAATAACGGAGTCATAAGGCACTTGTTTACCGGGTTTATCAATAATTTTATGATTGACAGATACGCTACCTGACATTATAAGCGATCTTGCTTTCTCTCTACTTTGAACTTTACCAGTTTTTACTAATAATAAGTCTATTCTTTCTAATTGTCTTTGCATGCTTCTATTCATTTTTGATTAAGCATATCAAGGATAGATTTTGCAATACCTTCTGGTGTAAGTCCGAGTAATTCAAGTAATTCTTCCCTGCTTCCTTGCTGAACGAATATATCAGGAATACCAAGATTTTTTATTTGAACGTTAACTACACCATTTTCTTTTATAATCATTTCATTTATTGCACTGCCAAAGCCACAGCTTAAAACATGCTCCTCAACTGTTACAACTTTACCGATTTTTTTTATCATTGGTAACATCAAATCTTTATCTAAAGGCTTAACAAATCTAGCATTTATGACCGCAGAAAAGATATTGTTACTCGCCAAAATTTCACTTGCCTTTATTGCTGGATGAACCATTGAACCAATCGCAATTATTAAAACGTCGTTACCTTCTTTGAGAATTTCAGCTTTACCAATCGGTATAGGTTGCAGATCATCTGGCAAAGGAACACCTATTCCTTCACTTCTAGGATACCGAATAGATGAAGGACCGTTATGTTCTATTGCTGTTTTAAGCATCAATTGGAGTTCTGCTTCATCTTTGGGTGCCATTACAACCATATTTGGTATATGCCTTAAGTAAGCAAAATCAAATATTCCGTTATGTGTTGGTCCATCTGCACCAACGATCCCTGCTCTATCCAGTGCAAATACAACAGGGAGATTTTGAAGGCAGACATCATGAACAATCTGGTCATAACCTCTTTGCAGAAAGGTTGAATATACAGCAAAGACTGGTTTCATTCCCTGACATGCAAGCCCTGCGGAATAAGTAACAGCATGTTCTTCTGCTATACCAACATCAAAGCATCTTTCTGGATAAAGATCTTTGAATTTGCTAACACCTGTTCCATCAAGCATTGCTGCTGTTATTGCTACGATTCTTTCGTCTTGTTCTGCTAATTTTATTAAAGCTTTGCTGAATGCCTTTGTATATGATATATTACGTTCAACATTTATTTTTTGACCTGTTTGGACATCAAAGGCAGATGTGCTATGGAACTCTGTTGGAGATTTTTCTGCAAATTTATATCCTTTTCCCTTCTTTGTAAATATATGGACAAGTAAAGGACCTTTAACGTTTTTTATTCCTTCAAATGTATCAATAAGGAGTCCTAAGTCATGTCCGTCAACAGGTCCGAAATATCTGAATCCTAATGATTCAAAAAGCATACCGTTAGTAAGCAGAGTTTTAGCAGTATCTTCTAATCGTCTTGCAAGGTTTTTTGCTCTATCGCCAAATTTTGTCACAAGCTCTACAATATCTCTACGAAAGTAATTGTATATCTGTGAAGTTCTTAATCTGTGAATATATTGTGAAAGCTCTCCAACTGTAGGTGATATAGACATTTCATTATCATTAACGATAACGATCATATCAATTTTTGTATGACCTGCATGATTTAATGCTTCAAAAGCCATACCCCCGGTTAGTGAACCATCGCCAATAACTGCTAATACTTTAAATGATTCTTTTTTTAAATCCCGTGCAATAGCGATACCGAGTGCAGCTGAGATTGACGTGCTTGCATGACCGGTTCCGAAACAATCCAATTCACATTCGTGTCTATTTGGGAATCCGCTTATGCCTCCACATTGTCGTATAGACTTAAATTGTTCTTTTCGTCCTGTAATTATCTTATGTGCATAACACTGATGACCGACATCCCATAAAACTTTATCATTCTTCAAATCAAATACGTGTCCTAAAGCAATAGTTAGCTCTACAACTCCGAGACTTGATGCTAAATGTCCGCCATTTTTTGATATAACAGAGATTATCAACTGGCGAATCTCTTCAGCCAATTCTTTCATCTCTTCTAATTTTAGCTTTTTTAGATCATCAGTGTTATTAATATTTTCTAATATTGGCACTTTTAGTCCTTTCTAGCTTAGAATTCACGCTCTATCATGTATTGTGCCCATAAGTATAATAAATCCTTATATTTTGAATCCGGGACTTCATCAAGGTATGCTAATGATTTTTCCACATAAGACTTTGCAAGTTGTTTAGTATAATCTATTCCGCCTAATTCTCTTAATAATTTTTTTGCATATTCAATACTTTCATTATCTGCGTTCTTTTTTCCGAATATATTCTCAATATCACGTTTTTGTTTTTCACTGGCATTTTCATAAGCATGACATAATATTATGGTGCGTTTACCTTCTTTAATATCTGAACCAACTGGTTTGCCAAGCAAATCTTCATCACCAACTATTCCTAGAATATCATCTTGTAACTGAAAAGCGAGTCCGCATCCACTGGTAAAATTAGATAAAGCTTTTACCAGGTAATGTTCGCTATCTAATGTATTTAATCCCAGCATGGCACCTGCTTTTCCGCAAAATTCATAAAGCACTCCTGTTTTTTTCCATAGAACATTTAATATTTGTTTTTCATTGATAGAACTTATTTTAGCTTTAGAATATTGTATATCCAGAACTTGCCCTTCTATTAATTCGCTCTGGACGCGCATTTCGGAATCTCTAATCAGATATAATACTAGAAGTGGATTGATATGATTAACAAATGCTAGATCAGATAACATGGACACAGCCCATCCTTGTTGCATGTCACCTGCTAACATTGCTATTGACATTCCATAGTGCTTTGCTTCTTCTTTTTTATATCCCAGTTCAGTAATAGCTCTTTTCCTGAATTCCTCATGGACAGTCGGACCTCCGCGTCTTTTATTGTCTCTATCTATTATATCATCATGAACTATCGTCCATGTATGAAAGACCTCTATGGCGGCTGCAGCTGGTAATATCTTTTCTTCATCACCCCCAACTGCTCCACAAGAGAATAGTAAAACAGATGGTCTAAGAGCTTTGCCTCCATACTTCATATATCTATAGACAGAATCGTATATATGTTCGGGACGAAAAATATCACGATATTTGCTGGAGCTTAAATATTCATGAACTTTTTCTTTTCGGATTGATAGTTCTTTTAACAGTATATCTATATCCATAGAATCTCCTTAAATTGTCATTTTATTCTTCTAAATCTGTCTCAAATCTTTGCGAAACTATAGAACCATTTTCGTCTTTAGTTAATATTTCTATTCTTCTTTCAGCAGAATCCAATTGCTTTAAACATAACCTGGACAATTTTATTCCCTCTTCATACGCAGCCAAAGATTCTTCTAATGAAAGGTCTCCTTTTTCCAGCATTTCAACAATGCTTTGTAGTTTTGAAAGTAAATCTTCAAATTTCATTTCATCAGACATTTTTTTCCTCTTTCTCTTTAACTTCAGATATAATTATACCATTTTTTAACCTGGTTTCAATAATATCGCCGATTGAAATTTCCGATATATCTTTTATTATTCTATTGTGTAGAAAGCTTATGCTATAACCTCTTTTTAATACCGATAATGGGCTTAGTGCCTCCAATCTTCCAGTTAAAGCGGATAGTTTATCAGATACTGAACTTAAATAAAGCTTTATGCTGGAATTAATCCTTTGTTCCGTATTAATGACTTTCTGACGTGTTTCTAAAATTTTAGCAGATAAACCGATATTTGAAAGTCTTTCTTTATAAGAGTTTAGACGTAATTTCTTTTGTTCGATTGTTTTATTAATTGCATTTTCTGCCCGGATCATTAGATAATCTATAGTTTGTTGTAGTGTATAAATTCTATCCTTACCACTTAAGGAGAGCAGTTTATGAATGCTTCTATCGAGTCTTATTTTGTAAAAGTTAATATGATTTTTCATTGCAGAATTCATTCTGCTGTTAAAGTTATATATTGTTTTTAACAATTCATCTTTCTTTGCTATTACTATTTCTGCTGCTGCCGAAGGTGTAGGTGCTCTGTAATCTGCAACAAAATCTGCTATAGTAAAATCGATTTCATGACCTACTGCAGAAATAATAGGTATTTTGCTTGCGTATATACTTCTAGCAACAATTTCTTCATTGAACGCCCATAAATCCTCAATAGAGCCACCACCTCTGCCGATGATTATAACATCCAGATCACCGATCTCATTCATTGTTTTTATTGCGTCTGCAATTTCTTTACCTGCAGATTCGCCCTGAACTGTAACGGGATGAATGAGTATAGACACATTATAAAATCTTTTACTGATAATAGATAACATGTCTCTAATAGCAGCTCCCGCAGGAGAGGTAATAATTCCAATTCTTTTTGGAACTAGAGGTATAGGCTTTTTATGTGATTGATCGAACAATCCTTCCGCAGAAAGCTTTTGCTTAAGCTGTTCAAAAGCCAGCTGTAAAGCACCTAACCCAAGTGGTTCTACCCTAGTGCCAATAATCTGGTAATTTCCGCGGGGTTCGTATACTGTTAATTTCCCGTAAAGAAGTATGCTGACTCCATCTTCTGGCATAAACTTTAATCCCTTCGCTGAGTATTTGAAGATTACGCAGCTTATCTGGCTATCTTTATCCTTAAGTGTGAAATAGAGAGATCGGGAAGGTTGCCTTGTAAAATTTGATACTTCACCTTCAATCCATAATTCTGATATTGGGCTTGATTCCAATATTGACTTGATTATCCTTGTAACTTCACTAACTGTATATTTTTGTTTAGAATCAAATAGTGACATAATATATTATAGTTGATAGGATGGGTTTTTGATTGTTCTAATAGAATTACTACATAGCACATACAAGTAAAATTCTTCATATTTGAGTAATTAACAAGCTGGTCAGCATGTTTTACTCATATATGTAGAGCATATAAAATTAAATCATCTTGTATTGGATATAGAGAACAAGCTGGACAGCTTGTTTTACTCAAAAATAGCATCGAGCCTTCTCAAAATAGCGTAAAGTATACATATTAGGTAACACAAGCTGTCTAGCTTGTGGCTTTGTGGAGGTAGGGGCAGGTTTAGTCTTTTATGTCCAGGTTTTATATAAAATAAAAACCAGTTTGCACGAAATAGATTGCTAAATAACATACAAAACCTGCCCCTACAGCATGTTACTCAAAAATAGCATCGAGCCTTCTCAAAATAGCATAAAGCCTAATGATCTAGGTAACAACTTTGCTTATTCTTTCAATATTAACAGCATGTCCGGTGTTCGTATCTATATCAACTATTACAGCACAAAACAATACATCACCGCCAGGGACATCAAATTTAACGGGCATTTGTGTAATAAACTTTTTGATCACGAGGTCTTTTTTTGTTCCTATTATAGAATCAATGGGACCGGTCATGCCAACATCTGTTATGTAAGCAGTTCCTCCTGGGAAAATTACTTCATCAGCTGTCTGCACATGAGTATGAGTTCCTATAACTGCACTGACTTTGCCATCGAGATATCTTCCCATAGCTAATTTTTCAGACGTTGCTTCTGCATGAAAATCTAATATAATAATTCTGGATTTTTCCTGTAATAAAGGTAAAAGTTCGTAAGATACAGCAAAAGGGTTATCTAACGGTTCCATAAAAACACGACCTGAAAGGTTGAAGATTGCTATGGGGATTTCTTGTTGAAAGACAGTTCTTTGTATGATTGTAAAACCTTTTCCGGGTGTGCCTTTGGGATAATTTGCAGGTCTTAATATCCTTTCATCTGAATCGATATAATCTATGATTTCTTTCTTATCCCATATATGGTTTCCGGTTGTAAGCAGATCAACTCCGGAATCAATAACTTCATTTGCAGTCTCTGGTGTAATTCCTAAACCACCGGCAAGGTTTTCGCCATTAGCTATGATTAGATTGGGATTATACCACTGTTTTATTTCAGGTAGGGCTTTTTTAACAGCAGAACGTCCAGGACTACCAATTATATCACCGATAAAAATTATTCTTAAAAATGGCATAATCTAATATATTTAAGGCTAATTAATCTCAATACCAAAAAGATCAATTAGCCTTATGAAGATCTTATTTAGCATATTCTACAGAACGAGTTTCTCGGATAGCAGTGACTTTTATTATTCCTGGATACTCAAGCTCCTCTTCAAGTTTCCTTGCAATATCTTTTGCTAACTGGCTAGCACCGAAATCATCAACAATATCATGTTGAACTATAACTCTGACTTCTCGTCCGGCTTGAATAGCATAAGCTTTATCAACCCCTGAAAAAGAGTCTGCAATTTCTTCAAGTTTTTGTAAACGCTTTACATAATGTTCGAGAGTTTCTCTTCTAGCTCCGGGTCTAGCCGCGGATATCCTATCTGCAGCAATAGTCAATATTGCAAGAACGGTATGTGGTTTTATTACATCTTCGTGATGAGCTTCTATTGCATGAATTACCTTTCCGGATTCTTCATATTTTCGGGCAAGGTTTGCTCCGATTTGTGCATGTGTTCCTTCAACTTCATGGTCAACAGCTTTACCTATATCATGCAAAAGCCCGATCCGCCTTGCCAATGCTTCGTTTTCATGGAGTTCAGCTGCCATTAGCCCAGCTAATAAAGCGACTTCTTTCGAATGCTGTAATGCATTTTGTCCATAGCTTGTTCTATATTTAAGCGTTCCCAGCAGACGGATTTCCTCTGGATGTAACCCATGCACATTCACATCAAGTGCTGCTTTTTCTCCTTCTTCCAATAGTATTTGTGCCATCTCTTCTCGGGCTTTTTCCACTACTTCTTCAATTCTGGCAGTATGTATCCTGCCATCTGTTATAAGTCTTTCAAGCGCAATCCTTGCTATATCTCTTCTTATAGGGTCAAATCCAGAAAGTATAACAGCGCCAGGTGTATCATCAATTATTAGATCAACTCCTGTTGCTGTTTCAAGCGCTCTGATATTTCGTCCTTCTCTTCCTATTATTCTCCCTTTCATTTCATCATCCTGAAGAGGAACAACAGTAACAGTGCTTTCAATAACATGATCTACTGCACATCTTTGAATTGCCTGGCTTATTATCTCTCTAGCACGTTTATCTGCAGTTTCCATAGCTTGTTCTTCAATTTTACGAATCATGAGTGCAGCATCATGTTTAGCTTCCTCACGCATGCGCGATATAAGAGCTTCTTTTGCCTGTTGTGGTGACAACCCTGATAATTTCGAAAGTATCTCGCGTTGTTCATTCTCAAGAGCTGATAATTGTTTTTCACGTTCTGCTAATGAACGTTCTTTTTCTGAAATTTTTTGCTCTTGACTGCTAAGATGTTGTTCTTTTTTTTCTATGATCTCAAGTTTGTGATCTATGTTTTCTTCCTTCGAAATCAGTCTTCTTTCTAGCTTTTGGAGTTCATTGCGTTTTTCCTGAGTTTCCCTGTCAAATTCAACCCTTAGCTTATATAATTCGTCTTTTGCAAGAAGTTCCAACTCACGCTTTTTATCTTCTGCTTCTTTTTGAGTGCGGGCTAGAAGCTCTTTTGCTTGCATTTCAGCGGATGCCTTCAGTCTTTTACTGATCTGGCTTCGAATGAGATAACCGAGTCCTATGCCCATCAAAAAGAAAATTATTATGTATAAGATATATTTTTCTATTTTTAAACACCTCCATATATATTAGAATTCTATATGCAAATTTCAGTAATGGATGTTGGGTATCTATTCCTGATTTTCTTATGAATTGCCTAATAAAAGCCTAGCTATCCAAGCTTAGTTTACTCTTTTTTATCCTGTGTGTCAAGTGAAAATAATTTTCATCAGATTAATCAGGATCATTTGGAACTTGACCTACAAACGTTATAATGTTATAATATAAATCAATTGATGATATTTATTTGGTCATCAATTCTTACTTGTTATTAATTTCTGATATTTAAACCCTTGGTCCCTAATCATCGGGGCCCTATAAAAGACCAAAAGGAGGCATTTCATTTTGCATCAATACGAGACTATTCTTATTATTAATCCAAACAACGAATCAGATGCTGTAGAAGCACTTGTTGATAATGTTAAAAATCTAATTACTAACGATGGCGGAGCTATATCTAAAACAGAGAATTGGGGCAGAAAAAAACTAGCTTATGAAATTAAAGGAAATAAAGATGGCATTTACATACTATTAAGATATGAAGCAAACCCGACTCTGATTCAAAGGCTTGAACGATATTTTGTGTTAAATGAACAGATAATAAAATATTTAACTGTAAGAGCAGAAAAACTTCCTGAACCAAGACAAAAAGAAATATCAATAAGGAAATTCGAAGAAGAGGAAGAAGAAGAATTTGCACCTGAAGACTACGATTTTGAAGATGATGATATTGACGAAGATAGCGAATTTGAATATTATGAAGATAGCGAAGATAATGAGTAAAGATACCTTACAGAAAAAAGTTTGAAGTAGAGATATTATCTACTTCAGCAAAAAAGAGGTAAGTAAAATGGCTAGCCTAAATAAAGTTTTTTTAATCGGAAATCTAACTAGAGACCCTGAGCTTCGTTATATACCCAATGGAACAGCAGTTGCTAAGTTCGGTCTGGCGGTCAATCGCACCTATAAGTCACAGGATGGAGAACAAAAAGATGATACATGTTTTGTCGATATTGTGACATGGGGTAAGACAGCAGAATTATGCGCAAATTATCTTTCAAAAGGAAGACCAATCTTTGTTGAAGGACGCTTACAATATAGTACATGGGAAACACCTGACGGACAAAAAAGAAATAAAATAGATGTAGTTGCTGAACGAATTCAGTTTTTAGGCGGGGCGAGAACAACAGAGGGTTCAAGTGAAGCTGAGGGAATAGAGGGTATAGAAGCAGACGACGATATTCCGTTCTAATAGGAGATAAAAATGGGAAAATATTATTATGCTGATACAACAGGCAAAAAACGTCGCAAAATGTGCAGACTTTGTGGCGAAAATATCGAAAGAGTAGATTATAAGGACATAGAGCTATTAAAAACTTTCACTACTGAAAGAGGAAAAATAATTCCCAGAAGAATATCTGGTAATTGTGCTAAACATCAAAGACAGGTTACCGTTGCAATTAATAGAGCTCGAACTATAGCCTTATTACCTTTTACAAAAAAATAATAAAATCAATTTGATATGAATTCTTATAGATGGAGAGAATCGAAATGCAGATCATATTGAAAACAAATGTAGAAAAACTCGGTAAAGAGGGGGAAGTAGTAACAGTCGCAGACGGATATGCACGTAATTACCTGATCCCTAAGAAACTAGCTATACAAGCAACTGAAAAGAACCGGCAACTGCTTGAACAAGAAAAGAAGATAGAAATTAATCGTGTAGCAAAAGCAAAGAAGGAAGCTGAAGTTTTAGCAAATGAACTTGCTAATGTTTCATGCACTATTAATGTTCAGGCAGGTGAAAATGATAGGCTTTTTGGATCTGTAACTACCAACGATATTGCAAGCGCTTTAGCAGATTTAGGATATGATATCGATAAAAGAAAAATAATATTAGAAGAACCAATAAAAGAGCTTGGTTTGTTTACAGTTCCGATAAAGTTACACGCAGATATAACTGCAAATATTAAAGTTTGGGTCGTTAAAGCTCAAAATTAATATTAAAATTCAATGAAAGTCTAAGATCTTTGTCTTTAAAAGATTTTCAGACTTTCACTTTTCTTATGTAGTGACCCCCTCCTAAAGGTTTTTATAGAATAAAATGTTAAATTCCTTTCTGTCTGTTATTATGAAAATTTTGTTGCATTATTTTAACAATCAGAAAGGAAATGTGAGATCATGGAAACTAGCACAATTAGACTGGATAGAGTTCCCCCACAAAACATAGATGCTGAAAGAGCTGTTCTGGCAGCTATGTTATTGCCAAACGAAGGAAAAGAAGCAATTCCAAAAGTTATCGAGATATTGGGTGATGATCCTTCTGAAAATGGATTCTATAAAGAAGCACATCAAAAAATATACAATGCAATATTAAACCTATTTGAGAGAAGTGAACCTGCGGATTTACTAACAGTAACACGAGAATTACAAAGAACTGGAGACCTGGAAAGTGTTGGAGGAGTTGCTTATCTTGATGAAATGATTGATAGCATGCCCACAGCGGCTAACGTAGTATATTATGCTCAGATGGTCAAAGATGAGGCACTAAGAAGGCGACTGATCCGTGAATCTGCAAAGATTTATAATGATTGTTTTGATAGTTCTGAAGAAATTCAAGTTATTTTGGATAAAGCAGAAAGAGCGATATACGATATTCGTCAGGAAAATATAGAAACTGGATTTGTTCCATTAAAAAGTGCAATAAAAACTACGTTTTCCGAGATACAGGAGCTTTATCATAAAAAGGAACATGTTACAGGCATACCATCAGGTTTTACAGATTTAGATCTAAGCACTTCGGGTTTTCATAAATCTGATTTTATTATTGTTGCTGGTAGACCTGGTATGGGTAAAAGCATGTTCATACAGAACATTGCTCAATATGTTGCAGGTGTATGTAAAATTCCTGTAGGGTTGTTCAGCCTGGAAATGTCACATCAGCAGCTGGTTTTAAGGATGTTATCAGCAGAAGCAAATGTTGAGTTTCAAAAATTAAGGACAGGCTTTCTTTCAGAGACTGATTGGCCAAAGCTTACAATTTCTGCTGGTAACCTGGCGGGATATCCTATATTTATTGATGACACACCCGGTATTAGTGTAATGGAATTGCGTGCTAAAGCTAGAAGATTAAAAACAGAACATAATGCTGGTATGATCTTTATTGACTATCTACAATTAATGCAAGGAAGAGGAAAAGCTGAAAATAGACAGCAAGAAATATCGGAAATTTCCAGATCACTGAAAGGATTAGCTAGAGAGCTTGATATGCCCGTAGTTGCCTGCTCCCAATTAAGCAGAGCCCCGGAAGGAAGGCCTGATAAGCGTCCACAGTTGTCTGATATAAGAGAATCAGGATCGATAGAACAAGACGCTGATCTGGTTATATTTCTTTATAGAGATGAATATTATGAACGCGAAGCATCTGATAAATCGGGTGAGGCAGAAGTAATAATTGCTAAACAGCGAAATGGACCGACTACTACTGTCAAGCTTACTTTTAGGGCTAATTTTATGAGATTTGATAATATGGCAAAAAACTATATAAGGTAAGAAAAATTAGAACCACTGAGATATTTATATGAAAAATTATAAAATGGATTCCTCTTATTGCAGGCTTCTTCATATCTCCGTGGTTATTTCTTTTTTAAGAGACATTATTTGTATTCAATGAAAGAGGCTTAATAATGAGCTTTTCGGATAATATTAGCGAGATTATAGTTTCAGGTCTTAGCGAGGTTGGTAGAGCCTTTATGCTAATAATTGAGACATTCAAAGAGCTTTTTAAGCCTCCTTATGAGTTTTCGCAATTTGTTCATCAATTGTATCGAGTAGGGGTAAAATCTCTTTTTGTTGTGCTTATAACAGGTATGGTAGCTGGATTTGTAGGTGCTGTGCAAGCATTTTATCAACTTAGACCGCTCTCAGCTCAAGGTATGATGGGCGGATTTGTAGCAGTGCTTGTCCTTAAGGAACTTGCACCAATGTTAACAGCATTTGTTATGGCAGCAAGAATATGCACCGGATTCACTGCTGAGTTAGGCACTATGAAAGTCACAGAGCAGATTGATGCCCTGAAAGCTATGGCAACAAGTCCTGTAAAGTATCTTGTTGTTCCAAGACTCGCTGCATGTGCTATTATGTTACCATTGCTTGTTCTTTTTGCAGATGCCTCCGGAATATTAGGTGGATTTATTATAAGCATTTATTTCGGTATGTCCGGAGGGGTTTTCTTTCAGCAATTTGAAAATTTTCTGTTTGTAAGCGACGTCATAGGTGGTCTAATCAAGGGCTTAGTTTTTGGTATTATTATTGCCATGGTAGGTTGTTATAGAGGTTTATATACCACAGGTGGAGCTGAAGGAGTTGGACATGCGACTTCTGTTTCCGCCGTTCATTCATTCATACTAATAATATTATCAGATTTCCTTCTTAACTATAGCATATATGCTGTATTAGACCTTTTATGATATTAACAAAAAACATAAGCAAAAGATTTGGCGATCGCATAGTGCTGAAAAATGTAAATCTTGAAATTCAGGCTGGAGAAACTATGGTAATAATGGGAGCTAGTGGCTCCGGTAAAAGCGTATTCCTGAAAATCATTATGGGGTTATTAGAACCTGATAATGGAGAAGTTTGGATTGATGGTAAAGAAATAACGAAATTGACCAATAAAGAAATGGACGAGGTTCGGAAAAGGATAGGAATGGTTTTTCAGTTTTCAGCACTTTTTGATTCTCTAACTGTGGGAGAAAATGTGGGATTCAGTCTTTCACGACATACAAATCTAACCCAGAGTCAAATCGATAAAATAGTAGCTGAAAAACTCGAGATGGTTGGGCTTCCAGGAATCGAAGATGTTATGCCTGCAGAGTTAAGCGGTGGTATGAGAAAGCGCGTTAGCCTGGCAAGAGCAATATCTATGGACCCTCAAATAGTATTATATGACGAGCCAACCACAGGTCTAGACCCATTAACTGCTGATGGAATAAATAAGCTTATTAACAAGCTTCATGATCAGCTTAAAGTTACTTCTATTGTCGTTACACATGATATGAAAAGTGCTTTTTCTGTTGCAACAAGAATGGCTATGCTAAAAGATGGTGAAATTGTTTTTAATGGTACTCCTGATGAAATTCGTCAAAATAATGACCCATGGGTTAAAGAGTTTATAAATACCGCGATACTCACCAATGATTGAGAAGAGAGAAAATGAAAAAAGGATTATGGCGAAATGAGTTTGCTGTTGGTATAATGGTAATATGTGGCATTATACTATTAGCTGTTTTATTGATCAGAGCAGCTAATTGGAAAATAGGTGCTAGCGAACAGGAAATCGAAATACGATTTGATTATGTCAGTGGATTATTAAAGAATGCTCCTGTTAGTATGTATGGTCTGGAGATAGGTAAAGTGACTTCAGTGAGTTTAATGGGCGATTGGGTAAAGGTTACAGCCAAGATCGATAAAAAGGCAGTTATAAGGGAAGGTTATACGATACTTATAGATATAAGTGGAGTTGTTGGAGAAAAGCAATTAGAAATTATTAACGGTCCTATGGAAAATCCTCCAGCACAGGATAAATTATTAAAAGGAACAAATCCGACAAGTATAGGTGATATATTGCTGAAAGTTGGCAATATTGCTGATAGGGCTACAAAAATTCTGGACTCAGTCCAAAATATTGTTGATCAAAATTCTGTTGAAATTCAATCTGGCATTTCTAAAATTAAAGACTTTGCCAATGAAACAAAACGAACTCTTGATATAACTGTTGAAAATGTCAATGCACTTTTAGCAAAAATTAATAAACTCGGAGAAGGAAAAGATAAGGACCTGGATCAAATAGTATCTGACCTGAAAACATTTATGAGCGAAGTTAATAAAGATCGTGAAAGGATCGTTCCCAAAGTTGAATCTCTGGCAAGTGAGATAGATAGTCTGTTATCTGATACTTCACCTAATCTAAAAAACTCATTGCAGGATTTTAATGAAGTCTCTAAAGAATTGAGATCATCAACAAAAAAGATTAGTGGTTATATAGAAGATTTAAATATTTCTATAGCGAATTTTGCTAAAGATTTTGGAGTAAATGCTGATAAAGCAAATCAGAAATTACAAAGGAGTTTAGATGATTTAACAAGATCTGGAGCTGAATTAAACCTGGCATTAAATAAATTTAATAAGCTTGTGGATAGAGTTGAAAACGGTGAAGGAACTCTTGGCAGACTTGTGAAAGATGAAACTATATATGATAATCTCGATCAAACATTAGCAGGAAGTAGAAAAGCCATTGAAAATCTCAATACTACCGCTTATAATCTTGATCAAAAGATCAAATCACTTGCTAATCTGGATTCAAATTGGATATATAAAATAGGTTACAGCAGTTTATCTCAAAGCTTGCAGGGGGATCTAGCATTTAAATTTGCAAGCTCAGAGCCTTATTTTTATACAGCAGGATTATCTGTTATAAGAAACAATGTGACTCATAATCTTCAGGTTGGTAGAAATTTTGGCAATTTAAGTGCCAGGATCGGCTCAATGCGGTCGAAAGCTAGCGTAGGTCTTGATTATAGAATTTTTTCTAATCGTGCATCTATCTCACTTGAGGGTATAAATATAACTGATAGTGAACCGAGAATTGATATCAATACTGCTATTAGAGTAAGGTCTTTTAAGGATTGGTATTTTATATTTGGTGCAGAAGACCTTACGGGTCCTGAAATTGGATTCAATTTTGGATTCAAGGGTATATATTAGTTAGGAAATCAAATTGAAACAAAAGATGATATATATATGCCAGGAGTGTGGTTATACACAGCCCAAATGGACTGGTAAGTGTCCGGATTGTGGCAAGTGGAACACTTTTGTTGAGGAGATCGTGCCTTCCAAAACTCCAATATACCATAAAAATATAACTGCAGACCATAGTAAACCACAACCCATTAATAATATACAAACTGTCGAACAAGATCGTTTAAAATCAGGAATTGGAGAATTTGATAGAGTTCTTGGTGGTGGCGCAGTGCCAGGTTCTGTTACCCTTATTGGGGGTGACCCCGGTATAGGAAAATCTACACTACTTCTTCAAGTTATAGATAGGCTAAGCCAAAATTATGGGACAACACTGTATATATCAGGAGAAGAATCTGCTGCTCAAATAAAGATGAGAGCAGATAGACTCTCTATACAATCCAGGTATTTGAATGTATTGTGCGAGACAGAAATTGATGAAATTGAGAGTAATATTGAAAGTTTATCACCTAAAGTTGTAGTGATTGATTCCATACAGACAATGTATAAGTCAGATATTCAATCAACACCGGGGAATGTCACACAAGTGCGCGAAAGCACGATGGCTTTAACTTACATGGCAAAAAGCCGAAATATACCTATTTTTATTGTTGGACACATAACAAAAGAAGGCAATATAGCAGGACCTAAAGTGATGGAACATATAGTTGATACTGTGTTATATATGGAAGGTGATTCATACCATGTATATAGGATTTTACGCGCAGTGAAAAATCGCTTTGGTTCAACAAATGAAATAGGTGTTTTTGAAATGAGAGATTCTGGACTTGTAGAGATCTCAAATCCTTCAGAAATGCTGTTAAGTGAGCGTCAGGAGAATATTTCTGGTTCTGTAGTTATATCAATAATGGAAGGCACGCGACCAATTTTATTAGAGTTACAAGCTTTAGTTGCACCGGCAAATTTCGGAATGCCTCAACGCACATCCAATGGTGTAGACCGAAATCGCCTGGCTTTATTGTTAGCTGTTTTAGATAAAAGAGCCGGATACCGTATTCAAAACTCTGATGTCTTTGTCAATGTCGTCGGAGGGATGCAAGCAAATGAACCCAGTGTAGACCTGGGAACAATTGTTGCTATTGTTTCCAATTATAAAGATAAACCTATAGACCCCAAAACTCTAATTATTGGAGAAGTAGGGTTGGGTGGAGAAGTAAGAGCTGTTTCACAGTCTGAAAAACGTATAAAAGAGGCAGCTAAACTCGGTTTTACAAGAGCAATTGTGTCACAATATGATGTTCGCGGGCTAAGTATAAAGGAATCTTCTGATATAAGGGTCCTGGGTGTTCGAACAATAAATGACGCATTAAATCTTGTCTTATGATCTATAATTCAAAAAATTATTCTTTTATTTATATTTTATACTAAATATTTATAGTCCAGATTTAAATCTGGACTATTATCTTTGGAAAGCTCGATGTTTTATAATTTCTGTTACTGATATATTTTTCATAATTCATTTTATTCTGTATAATTTATAAATCAAACCTAAATTTGATCTAGTATATATGCGATGTGTTTTTTTTGCATAAATTTGTATATAAGAAAGTTTTATGTTCTTTTGGTAATATAATAGAATCATATTACCGGACTTATGCATATTTATAGTTCAAATTGCGGTTTGAGTCGGAGGCGGTGATTGGTGTTAATAATGTGGGTAATTAGAGTTCTATTTGTTATTGTTAGTTCATTAGTTGGATTTTCTTGCGGTTCATATTTACATCTTTCTCAATGGCAAGGATTTATCGCTGGATTGCTTTTTGCAGTAATATTAGTAGTAATAGAAAGATTACTGAGAAATGTCTCTTTAAAGGAAATATTGGCATGTCTATTTGGGTTGGTCGCAGGGCTTGTCGCCGCAAATCTTCTTGTATTTCTTACTTCTGTTATAATTGAAGGTGAAAATAACAAAGGTATACTTCGCATGGTTGCAGCAAGCTCAAGCCTTACTCTGGGATATTTAGGTATGACTATCGCATATAAAAAACGCGATGAATTTTCTTTTCTTTTACCATCTAATGGCAATTATGCAAGGCGTACCCAAAGCAACAATTTAAAGATACTGGATACAAATGTAATAATAGATGGTCGTATACTTGATATAAGTGAAACAGGATTTATAGAAGGAACTTTAATAATACCAAGATTCGTTTTGAATGAGTTACAATATATTGCTGACTCAGTAGATGTTCTGAGGCGAAATAGAGGTAGGCGTGGTTTAGATATACTCCATAGAATGCAGAAAAGCCCTAATATTGATGTTAGAATATGTGAAGATGATTTTCCTGATATAAAGGAAGTAGATGCCAAACTAATCGAACTTGCTAAAGCTATGGGAGCTAAAGTAATAACTAATGATTTTAATTTAAACCAGGTTGCTGAGCTTCAGTCTGTTATAGTGCTTAATATTAATGAGCTGGCTAATGCGGTAAAGCCTGTGATATTGCCTGGTGAAACGATGAATGTTAGGGTCATAAAAGAAGGAAAAGAGCAGGCTCAAGGTATAGCTTATCTTGATGATGGCACAATGGTAGTTGTTGATAACGGTAAGAATCTTATAGGACAATCCCTTGATGTCGTTGTGACGAGTATACTTCAGACTACTGCTGGAAGGATGATTTTCACCAGGAAAAAAGAAAATGGAGAAGTCGCGTATTAAGCAAGCTTCAGGTGACAGAACATGAAAGTATCAGCTATAATTCCATCAGCAGGATACGGTGAGAGAATGGGCGGTTTAAAAAAGCCCTATATTCTGCTCGATGGGAAACCAATACTTTTTCATACACTTAAAGTTTTCCAGAAATGCCCGCTAATTGACGATATAAAAGTTATAGTAGCAGCAGGAGATGAGCAAAAATGTTTGGATGAAGTGATATCTTATTGCAATGAAAAGGTTTCTCAGATCATAACAGGTGGTTCAACCCGTCAGGAGTCTGTCTTTAATGGGCTTAAAAACCTATCACCAGATACAGATCTGGTAATAATCCATGATTGTGTAAGACCTTTTGTTACAAACGATATGATTTCTGCCTCCTTAGATTCTGCAAAAAAATGGGGAGCAGCGATAGTTGCAGTTCCCGTAAAAGATACTATTAAAGAATCTGATGATAATGTATTTGTAGCCAACACCTTAGATAGGCAAAGGCTTTGGTCTATTCAAACTCCGCAAGTTTTTAAGTATGAAATTATTCTTCATGCTCATTTACTTGCCCAACAAAAAAATATACAGGCGACCGATGATGCGGGTTTAGTTGAAATGTTTGGGAATTGTAAGGTAAAATTGGTGATGGGGACTTATGAAAATATAAAGATCACCACACCAATTGACCTTATAGTAGCAGAAGCAATACATAAATCACGGTCTAATGAAAAATAGCCAAATATAAATGATAGTTCATAATATTTGAGTTCTATAGCAAAATAACAAAGGAGGCTGAAATATGCAATTATCTAAATTGTGTTATATTTATGTTAGTTTATTCATTTTTATGAGCTTTTTATACTTAGCTGGATGTGCCAATACTGCGGAAAGAAAAGATAATATAGTATCTGAAAATATAAAGACAGGTTCAGGTGGTCTTAAAAAAGATATTCCAGTTAGCTTTCAATTGCATGATGTTCCACATAATCCGAGAAAACAAAAAGGGACAGATTGCGCACCTGATTCTTTAAGAATGGTCTTAAATTATAGAGGGAAAAATGTAGCTGAACAAGATATACCGAGACTTCTCACAAGCAGAGGTAAAAGTGGTGGAACATCTTTTTATCAAATGCAGGAAATAGCTGTAAAATCCTATAATTTGCCAGCATTTGTTTTGCATAACTGCGATCTTACATCAATTAAAGTGTTAATTGTAAATAAATTTCCGCCTATCATCGGTTATAGATCCTCCGGAAGATATTATCATGCTGTTGTTGCTGTTGGGTATAACGATGAAAGACGTCAAATGCTTGTCCATGATCCAAATATAATTGGAGTCAGGAAAATCCGTTATTCTGATCTTGGCGGTGTATCTAATGATGGAACCCAAAGACTTTCTTGCTTGTTGGTTCTTCCAAATAGCGTAAACCTTGATATTCTAATGAAAACTTTAAGCGATTATATTCCTGAAGAGATGATATCAAAACTGAACATATCTGCAATGTTACCATCACAAAGCCTTAGCACAGATTATGAGAAAAAGTGATATGGAAAATATAAGGGTAGGTATTGGATACGACATACATAGGTTAGAAGAAGGAAGAAAACTAATAATCGGTGGGGTTGATATACCCTTTAGATTAGGTTTGGCAGGACATTCCGATGCAGATGTTTTATTACATAGTATTTGTGATGCTATGCTGGGAGCATTAGCTCTGGGTGATATTGGTCAGCATTTTCCTAATACTGATATGCAATATTATGGTATATCAAGTATCATTTTGCTTGGCAAAGTAAACTCTATGTTAAAAGATAAAGGTTATATTGTTAATAATGTTGATTCTGTTGTAATTGCACAAGAACCAAAGCTTGCGGATTATATTCAGATTATGAGAGAAAATATTGCGCAAACCTTAGAAATACCTATAGAATCTGTTAGTATTAAAGCAACTACAGCAGAGAGACTTGGAAGTATAGGAGAATTAAAAGGGATTTCTGCATTTGCTATCGTTAGTGTTAAAATGATTTAATGCTTAAATATGAGAGGTAATATATGCCATTGAAAATATATAATTCATTAACAAAACGCAAAGAAGAATTCATACCATTAGAAGACAATCATGTCAGGATGTATAATTGTGGACCGACTGTTTATGACTACTTTCATATAGGGAATGCACGCAATTTTATTACCGCTGAGGTTATTCGCAGGTATATGGAGTATAAAGGTTATAAGGTTACATTCGTTCAGAATGTAACTGATATTGAAGATAAAATTATAAAGCGTGCTATTGATACAGGAGTTCAACCTTCTGATGTTGCTAGCAGGTTTACTGAAGAATATTTTAAAGATATGGAGATGCTGGGTATAAAACCGCCAACCTTCAGTCCAAAAGCAACTGAACATATAGATGATATAATAAATTATGTCAATAAGTTGATAGAAAAAGGTATTGCCTATGTGGTTGATGGTGATGTATATTATGACCTGAGCAAATTTGCTGATTATGGTAAGCTTTCTGGTCAAAAGATTGATGATATTATATCAGGTGCCAGGGTTGAAATAGATGAAAAGAAGCGTCATCCTGCAGACTTTAATCTGTGGAAAAGTGCAAAGCCTGGTGAACCGTCATGGGATAGTCCCTGGGGGAAAGGACGTCCAGGATGGCATATCGAATGTTCTGTTATGTCTTCAAAATACTTAGGAGAGACATTTGATATTCACAGTGGTGGTAATGATCTGACATTTCCACATCACGAAAATGAAATAGCTCAAAGTGAAGCATTAACAGGAAAACCACTGGCTAGATATTGGGTGCATAATGGAATGCTTCAAATCACCGGTGGTAAAATGTCAAAATCACTTGGCAATATCAAAACGATACGCGAGTTATTAAAAGATTATGATGCTAATACTATAAGGCTTTATCTACTTTCAGCTCATTATCGGGCTCCTTTAGAGTTAAAAGAAAATAGCCTTGATGAGGCACGTAGTGCAGTTGGACGCATATATAACTGCGTTAAAATGACTGATAGACTTGGAAATAAACAGATGGATATTGCTGTTGATGAACTCGCAAATCCAGCAAAAGAGCTTAATAATAAAATCGACGATACTATACAAAAATTTGAATCTGCTATGGATGATGATTTTAACACACCCGGTGCGTTAGGTGCCATCTTTGATCTAGTCTCTGCTACAAATATATTTTTATCTGAAAATGAATCGTTATCTGAGCATGATAAAGCGATACTAGGCAGGGTGAATTCGGTTTTAATCGAATTATGTGGAGTTTTTGGTATAGATTTTACAAGGTCTAGATTTAGCAAGGAAGATAGCTCATTGATAGATTCTCTTTTAAAGTTGATAATTGAGATCAGAAACGATGCAAGATCAAAGAAAGATTGGGCAACATCCGATAAGATAAGGAATAACTTAGCCGAACTTGGCATCAGGTTAAAAGATACACGCGATGGGACAATATGGGAATTTGAGTAATTTGACTAACAAACTAAAAGGGCATAAGATCCGGGAGGTGATGTATAATTTAAGACTTGTGCTCGTTTAATTTGTTTAATACCTTTTTTCGAATGATTGTATTATTCCAATAATAAAAACCAGTTGTGAATTTGATCTTTATTCATTAGAAAAAGGAGATATACCATGATTCGAAATGCTTCTATCTTTTTCGTTTTATTAACTTGTTTAATAGTTTTAGCATCAGGTTGCGCTTTCTTATCTGAGCCAAAATATGAAAAATATGAAGCTATGTCTGATGTTGAGCAATTTACAGATGGTAGTATGTATACTTCTGCCAAAACACAAATACCTGCTTATGTTAAAGGAAAAGATATGGAAGATAGCAGATTTACAGAAGCTGTTGTTAAGCTTAAAACTCCTCAAGAAGTTAGAAAAATTGCTGTTCGCAGAAGAGCAGAGGATACTGTTCCAGTTGATATTAATGTGCTGGCAAAAGTGGGAGAAGAATGGCAAACATTAAAGCAAATTCGTGGAGAAGTTAAAAGTGATATTAATATCCAATTTTCACCAGTAGTGACAAATGAAATAAAAATAGAGGCACAGAGAGCTACAAGAACTGCTGACGGTAAATCGGCTATTTCTATGGGTGCAGGCAGAGGAGGAACCAGAAGAGGTGCATCAGGCGGTGGTGAAGTTGAACGACTTCTAAGGGAACCTGTTAAAATTGCAGAGATCGAAGTATATGGACTTGCAAAAACTGAAAAGAGCAAATGAGGAATTTAGATGTCATCAGAAGACATCAAGGACTGGATAAAATTACATAAGATACCAGGTGTAGGAAGTATTTCCTTCCTTCGCCTGGTAAAATTTTTTGGATCACCATCCGCTGTTTTAAATGCGGAATTGAAGGAATTGCTCAATGTTAGAGGTATTACACCTGCTATAAGCAAGTCTATAGTAGACTATCGCGATACAATAGACCCCGAACGTGAATTAGATTTAATTGAGCGGAACGGATGTAGAGTAATTAAAATAGAAGACGAAGAATATCCAGCAGGTCTGAAGGCAATATATGATCCGCCACCAATAATTTATATAAAAGGTAGTTTAATTTCTGATGATTATCAATCTATATCCATAGTTGGCTCCAGAAAAGCCTCAGCTTATGGAAAGAGTGTTGCAGAAAATATAAGCAAAGAATTGGCTCTTATGGGCTTTACTATAATAAGTGGGATGGCTCATGGTATTGATACATTTGCACATAATTCTGCCTTAAATGCTGGTGGTCGGACAATAGCTGTTACTGGAAATGGGCTTGATATTATTTATCCACCTGGCAATGAAAGATTGTATGAAAGAATAATTAATTCTGGAGCAGTTATTTCAGAGTTTCCTATGGGAACTGAACCCAAAAAGGAAAACTTTCCCATACGTAATAGAATAATAAGTGGACTATCACTAGGCACACTAGTAGTAGAAGCGTCGGTACACAGTGGAGCATTAATTACTGCCAGCTATGCACTGGAACAAGGAAAAGAAGTATTTGCAATACCAGGACCAATATTTTCTGAAACATCAAAAGGAACAAACAATCTAATAAAACAGGGAGCTAAACTTGTTGAATCAGTAGATGATATACTCAATGAACTATCTCTTAGTATACCAGATAATAAACGTGAATACTTAAGAGATGATGATAAGATCATGGAAACTCAGCTTTCTGAAGAGGAATATAAAATTTGGAAAGCTATTGACTATACACCAATTCATATTGACGATATAACGAGGCAGACAAATTTGCCTACAAGTGTTGTATCTGCTATGCTAGTTATTTTGGAGTTGAAAGGCTTAATACAGCAACAGGCGGGAAAAATGTTTGTTCCTTTTGTTTCATAGTAACTATTTGTTAATTTGGGAGGGAGATATTGTGAATAAAGTAAATGTAGCTGTTATAGGATGTGGAGGAATGGGGGGAACTCATGCACGTCGCTTGGCTAAAATTGATAATGCTTATATTAAATATTTAGTTGATATAAGGGAGGAGGCTGCTTTAAGACTTCAGCAAGAAGTCTCCGCAGAATCTGTAACGACAGACTTTGAAAAAGTAATAAATGATAAGAATATTGATTTAGTTGTGATATGCACTCATCATCATTTGCATACACCCATGAGTCTATCAGCAATAGAAATGGGTAAACATGTATTTTGTGAAAAACCTCTTGCATTGACAATAGAAGAATGCGAAAGTATTGTTTCTGCGGTTGAAAGATCTGGTGTGAAATTTATGATGGGATTTCAGGCTCGTTTTTCACCATTTGTCCTTAAAATAAAGGAAGTTATTCCAGAACCATGGGTAACAATTGCGCAGCTTATTGATCCAAAATGGGATGAAAAGATATGGGCAAACGATCCTGTTGAAGGTGGTGGTAATGTTCTCAGTCAAGGTTGTCATTGCTTTGATGCAACGTGCTTCCTTAACTCCGCTAAACCTGTTTCTATATATGCAGAAGGGGGAAACTTCCATCATCCATCATTACCTATTATTGATACCGTAACATGCAATTTGCGTTTTGAAGATAATAGAATAGCCAGTGTTATTATTGGTGATTTTGGACATCCCGCATTAATGGGAAAATCTGCTTATCAGTTATTTGCCGGGAATATTACAGCCACATTATTCAATTATTATAGTGAGCCAGAAGTGCGCTTCTGGGGTGTAGAACCGAAACAAATAACAATGAATGATTTGCCAGGATGTAATGATAGCCATATAGCTCATGGATATGCACAACAAATGCAGGCTATGATTGATTGGATCAGCAAGGATATTAATCCTGTTAACGCTGCAAAAGTGCATGATGGCTTGCTTGCAACAAAGCTTGCTATCAAAGCTTTTGAATCTATTCGCACTCATCAACCACAGTTCTTATAAGAGATAAGGTAAAGATCGGAGAAACTTTATAATGTCGAAATCATTGGTAGTTGTTGAATCGCCAGCAAAAGTAAAGACAATTAGTAAATTCCTGGGTAAGGATTTCACGGTAAAGGCTTCAATGGGTCACGTTAGAGACTTACCTGAAGATGAACTATCAGTAGATATTGAAAATAATTTTGCTCCAAAATATGTCATAATTAAAGGAAAGAAAAAAGTCATTGACCAGATAAAAGAATCCGCTGAAAAAGTCGATAAAATACTTCTAGCAACAGACCCGGATAGGGAAGGCGAAGCTATATGCTGGCATCTTGCATATTTGCTAAAAGGTTTAAAGAGACCCATTAATCGCATAACCTTTAATGAAATAACAAAAACTGCAGTTTTAAATGCTATAAATAATCCTGGTGAAATAAATAAAAGTCTCGTTGATGCCCAGCAAGCAAGGAGAATTCTTGATCGTCTTGTTGGTTATCAAATAAGCCCTATTTTGGGAAAGACCATAAAATGGGGTCTTTCTGCAGGAAGAGTGCAATCTGTCGCTGTAAGACTTATATGCGAACGCGAAGATGAAATATCCGCATTTGTTCCAGAGGAATATTGGTCAATCGATGCTGTATTAAAAGGTGAGAATACTCCTTCTTTTGAAGCGAGGCTCTTTCAGATCAATGGAGAAAAAGTAAAAATTGAAAATGAATCCCAGGCAAGAGCTATTCTGAAGGATCTTGAAGGTAAAGAATTCATAGTCGAAAAGATTGAACTTAAAGAAAGAAAGAAAAATCCGGAACCTCCATTTACAACAAGTAAACTCCAGCAAGAAGCGGCACGTAAGCTAAGATTTTCAGCGAAAACTACGATGAAAATAGCCCAGGATCTATATGAAGGTGTAGATATTGGTGATGAAGGCAGCGTTGGCTTAATAACATATATGCGCACTGACTCAACAAGAGTTGCAAAAGAAGCAATAGATACAGGAAGAGCTTTTATAAATGATAATTATGGTCCAGAATTTCTTCCAGACAAAGCAGTAAACTACGAAAGCAAAAAAGGTGCTCAAGACGCACATGAAGCTATACGACCCACATCAGTTGAGCTTACACCCGAAAGCATAAGAAAATTTCTGGATAAAGAGCAATATGAACTCTATGATCTTATCTGGAAGCGTTTTGTCGCAAGCCAGATGAAACCAGCGGTCTTTGATGTTACTACGGTTGATATTAAAGCTGGAAAATATACTTTTCGTGCAAATGGCTCAATAATTAAATTTAAAGGTTTCATGTCACTTTACCTTGAAGGAAAAGACGATGACTCAGATGAAGATAAAGAATCCATACTTCCAGAATTAACTGAAGGACAGCTGTTACAATTGTTAAATCTAATACCAGAACAGCATTTTACACAACCTCCGCCAAGATATACCGAAGCCACATTAGTGAAAGCTCTCGAAGAAAAAGGCATAGGCAGACCCAGCACTTATGTAAGCATAATTTCCACTATTCTTGAAAGAGAATATGTTGTAAAAGAACAAGGAAAATTTGTTCCAACAGAGATGGGAAGACTTGTTAACAATGTCTTAATGAAAAGCTTTCCAGAAATAATGGATGTTGAATTTACCGCGAAAATGGAAGCAGAACTGGATGATATTGAAGAAGGAAAAAGAAAATGGGTTGAGGTATTGGAAGATTTTTATGAGCCATTTAGCAAATCTCTTGAAAAAGCTCCAGATACCATTAAGGCAGCAAAAAAAGATATGGAAGAAACTACAGATGAGATATGTGAATTATGCGGGAGAAAAATGGTTATAAAATGGGGAAGATATGGTAGGTTCCTTGCATGTTCTGGTTATCCAGAATGTAAGAATACAAAGCAAATAAATAATAATGTTGAAAATTCTGGTGAGACCGAACCATCTGATGAAATTTGTGAGAAATGTGGCAGTCCAATGGTCATAAAGACCAGCAAATATGGGAAATTCCTTGCTTGTAGCCAATATCCAAAATGTAAAAATGCAAAACCTTTAAGTTTAGGAGTCAAATGCCCCAGAGAAAACTGTAAAGGCAGTATAATTGAAAGGCGTAGCAAACGTGGAAAGGTTTTCTATGGATGCAGTGAATATCCCAATTGTGATTTTGTCATCTGGGATAAGCCTGTTTCTAAAGAATGTCCACAATGCGGTGCCAAATTTCTGGTTGAGAAGGTATCTAAAACAAAAGGTAACTATCTGCTTTGTATAAATGAAGAGTGTAATTATGTTGAGACAAATAGTGCGTAAGTTTTTGTTAATATTAATTTGTCTATTATCATTAAAAGCTTATGCTATTGATAATAGACAATCAAATAGCAAAGAGCTTAGAGTAATATGCTCATTTCATCCTATATATGTATTTGCTCAAAATGTAGTTCCAGGTGTTGATAGTGTAAAATTAGATTGTCTTCTTCCCGCCAATATAGGTCCTCATGATTACACATTAACACCTGGGGACATGAAAAAAATTGCACAAGCCGATCTGTTTCTTATAAATGGCTTAGGTTTAGAGGAATTTATCAGTGACACAATAAAGACAACAAATCCCAGGCTAAAAATTATCGAGACTTCTAAAGATATAAAACCTATTCTCACTCGCGGGGCAGAGGATGAAAAATCAGGAAGTGAACATGATGAACACGAACATCATAAGCATGGTATGTATAATCCGCATACATGGGTCAGCCCAAAATCTGCCATAATTCAAGTAAGAAATATTCAAAGAGCTTTATCAGAAATTGATCCAGTCAATTCGGAGAAATATAAGGCGAATTCAGAAAAATACATAGCAAAATTGCAAAAATTGGTCAACGATTTTACACAACTATCTAAAACAGTTAAGAATCGCAGATTTGTAACTTTCCACGATGCTTTTGATTACTTTGCGAGAGACTTTAACTTTGAAGTTGTAGATGTAATTGAAGTTGTCCCCGGGCAGGAACCTTCGGCTGGTGAATTATCGAAAATGTCGCAGAGAATAAAATCTTTGAGGGCAAAAGCTATATTCTCAGAACCTCAATATCCAGAAAGAGTAGCATTATTACTTTCTAAGGAAACGGGTATACAAGTGTATCAGCTCGATCCTGCCGCTACTGGTGATTCAAAGCCAGATGCTTATGAAAGAATAATGCGTAAAAACTTAGAGACACTCAAGAAAGCTCTTAGCAATTAATGGATAAGTCAGATTGTGCCATCGAAATAAAAAATCTAAACGTCCGTTTAAATGGTGTTCAGATACTTCAAGATGTCAATGCCTGTATAATAGCTAATGAGACCACAGCGATAATTGGTCCAAATGGAGCAGGAAAGACGACACTTTTGCTTGCTATAATGGGTCTGATCCCATATAGTGGGCGGATAGATTTTCCTCAGGGCAAAAAGCGAATCGGATATGTTCCTCAACGATTGGATATTGATCGTAGCACTCCTATAACCGTTCTGGATTTTTTATCACTAGCCGAACAAAGATTACCATTATGGCTTGGACACAGAAAACATATATATCAGAAAGTGTTAACTAATCTGCAGCGTGTTGGGGCACATCATCTTATAAGGCGGTCATTAGGGAAGTTATCCGGTGGTGAAATGCAAAGAGTGATGCTTGCAATGGCAATACAAAATGATCCCGATATTGTCTTACTTGATGAACCAGTATCAGGTGTTGATGTTGCAGGAGAGGAACTTTTCTCAGAACTTATATCAAGTTTACAGAAAGAAGAAAAATTTACTTTAGTTTTGATAAGCCATGATCTTTCAGTCGTAACAAGACATGCAAACCATGTAATATGTATGAATAAAACTGTAAGGTGTGAAGGAAGAACTGTTGAAGTCCTGACTCCAGAAAACCTTACCAGTATCTATGGTATACATAAGGGATTGTATGAACATAAACCCAATAATTCGATGAAAAAAAATGATCCCTGATGTTATATTGAGTATGATAAATTTAGACTGGTTAGAACCAGAATTCATGAGAAGAGCATTTCTGGCTATCATGATTATATCCCCATTATGTGCTATTATGGGGGTACAGATGGTCAATTTCAGGATGGCATTTTTCTCTGATGCAATAAGTCATTCCGCCTTCACAGGTGTTGCATTGGGTATACTGTTTAACTTTAATCCTTATTGGGCTATGATCATTTTTTGCCTTTTTGTTGGCATAGGGATCACTAAAGTAAAACGCGTATCTGAAATTTCGATAGATACAATAATAGGGATTTTTTTCTCAGCTTCTGTTGCTCTGGGTATTGCAATCATCAGTGCAAAAAAGGGGTTAACAAGAAATCTTCAATCATTCCTATATGGAGATATATTATCAATAAGCAATGGTGAAATTTTATGGTTTGTAGGTCTTTTTGTCTTGATTATAGTATTTATGATATTTAGCTATAATAAACTTATATTAATGGGAATAAACGGAGATATAGCTAAAGTGAACGGTATACATGTATCAGTTTATGACTACTTATTTACCATTTTATTATCTCTAACTATAGCTTTTAGTATCAAAGCAATTGGCATACTCTTAATTACAGCAATGCTGATAGTTCCATCTGCATCTGGCAGAAATGTTGCTAGAAATGCTGCTGGTATGTTCTGGTATCCTGTAATTTTTGCAACTTTTTCTGGAGTATTGGGATTATCTATATCCTATTATCTTGATACTGCAACTTCTGCAACTATAATACTATCAGCAGTTGTGTTTTTCATTATAACTTTAATAATCAAAATTTTAAGACGTGCATAATAGAAATGGCTTTCGTTCCATTCGCATTATTTTTACATTAAATAATCAACAGATTTATTTTTAATCACCTAAAAATGGAATAATGAATTCAACAATTTTGTTAATTTTAATTACTTAAGAGCAAGTTTATATATCAACCTATATATAATCGTGTTTATTATGAAATTAAAATATTTATTTATATTTAGCCTATCTTTACTATCAGTGTTGACTAATGTTTATGCGGATGAAAATAACCGCATAAAACAGAACTTTTTTACAGGAGATTTGACCATATCTCCGGTTCCTTTGGTTGGTCAAAAATCAAGTATAAAGCTTGATATAGTTTCTAATATAGATGATTGCAGGAATATTACTATAAAATTCAGAATCCCAGGCGGTATAGATATAATTGGAAAGAGTACATTTTTTGAGGTGTATCTACCAAAAGGATCACATTCCAATCATATTATTGATATTGAAGTTAAGGAAACTGGCAATTATGCCATTCAAGCAACAATATATTTTGATCTGGATAACAAGCTAAAGAATGTCCAACATTTTTTTGTTTATCTCATAGTTGGAGAAAATAGTTCGATCATAACCGATAAACTAGATTCACTAACCATAAGGGATGATCAATTCGAAGGACAGAAAATCAAAAGATATGCCCCAGGTTCCGAAGATACTCTAGAATTTAGTGGATATATAAAATATTATGATGATAATATTGCTGGTGAAAATGGTATAAATGGTATTACTGTTCTGCTTTTGTTTGCCAATAAAAACACAATCTATAATCTGGCAAAGACAAATACTGATGAAAATGGTTTTTACTCATTTAGCATACCAATTAGTTCGTTTCCAGAAGGAACGCTTGAGTATAATTTAATCTTGAGAATATTATTTGAAAATGAATATCTTAAAATTATTAACGAAAAAAATTCTACTTACGAATTTTCTATTTATAATTTTACTGATGGTTTTACTTTAGGAGAAACAAATCAGCATAGAGGTTTGGGTCATATATTTAATTGCATAATGTCTGCTTGTGATTTCCTTAACAAAAATGCAAGCTTTCGCAGAAAACAGATCAGTATAAGATGGCCTTATGATTCGGAAAAGATGCGATATTATTATTTTTATTGGGTAAGCGGGACTATATTTAACGAATACATAAGTATACCTGCAGGTCGAGAATGGGACAGAGCATCTATATTCCATGAATATGGACATTCTGTTATGACTGCATTATATGGTTACAATGTGAACAACCTTCCCAAAGATAATCATCAAGGTGATCATTATGTATATACAATTTCTGATCCTGGTTTAGCTATGAAAGAAGGCTGGGCTGAATTCTTCGAATCACTCATTGATGATAATGCTTTTAATTTGTCCGCTTATATTAATGTAAAAACACCAAACATTGAATATAATAAATGGTGGACAGGCGATCCCGAAGGTAATGGTAATAATAAAAAAGGTGAAATAGTCGAAGGCTCTGTTGCCAGTGTATTTTGGGACATGATTGACACATCTAATAGTATAGATGAAACACCAGGAATAGATGACGATGAAATGGAATTAAGATTAACTGATTTATTTGATTTTATGATGAAATTTAAGCCTTTAAGTATAATTGAATTCTGGAATTACTGGTCAGATAATAGCTATCCTGGTATTTTGCCTTTATATTCTATATATAAAAACCATAATATCAGTGTTTTATCTCCTTATGATGTTAATAAAGACGGCTTAATAGATATTTCTGATATAATACTGACAGGTCTAAATTTTGGCAAAAAGATAACTATTTATAGCTATCTAAATCCTGATGTAAACAGGGATGGTATAGTAAATATACTAGACCTTAGTTTGATCGGAAGGAATGTAAAACAGTAAAATGGAAAAATATAAACATAAATATTGACTTTTTATATTCAAATAATTATAATAGTTATTGTTAGATAAAACATGGCTATACAAACTTTGTGAATGTATGTTTGTTTACCGTTTTTTGTTAAAAAATTCATCGTGTGGCTTTAAAAAATGGAAGTAAAGAGTGATATAGCTAGTAAATTCGTTCTAATTGAAGAATTTGAAATTTTCAGCCAGATAGTTGAAAATATTCCTGCAGTTCTTCTAATGTTCTCTGCTAATTATAAAGAATTAATTTATGCCAGTCCATCTTATGAAAAGATTTATGGAAGGAGTCGCGAAAATCTCTATAAGCATCCCGAATCATGGATGAATAATATACATTCTGAAGATCGTGATCATGTTATCAGGATAGACCAGGATAACCACTCAAAAGGATATGAGATAGAATACAGGATAGTTCGTCCTGATGGATCAATAAAATGGGTTCATGACCGTGTTTCAATAAATCATGATAAAAGTGGTAATATACATTCCATATTCAGATTCATCGAGGATATTGATCATCGCAGACAAATATATGAATCAATGCGTGATGCATTTCAGAGGTCAGTTGAAATAGTTCATTCAATACCATCAGGACTGTTTATTTATCAATATATACCTGAAGACAAGTTAATTCTTATAGATGGCAATCCTTCTGCTGAACGTTTAACAGGTTTAAAAATTGATGAATGGCGCAATGCTGAATTGTCTGACATAATGCCAAATGCGCGTAAATTAGGTGTAATAGAAAAATGTCTTAAAGTTATTAAGACAGGTCAACCGATAGAAATAGATGATCTACATTATAAAGATGAAAGGTTTGAAGGAAATTTTCGCATGCGAATTTTTCGCATGCCTGGGGATCAGCTTGGCATTGCCTTTGAAGATATTACTGAATTAAAGAAGAGCAATGAAAGGGAAGCACAAGCGTATGCACAGGGAAGAATTGAGATTGTTGATACACTGCTTCACAACATAGGTAACGCTATCAATAGTGTGACAACTGGTATAGGCACAATTCAAGAAAATCTATATAATAAAAAGCTTAGCAGGCACATTGTTTCCTTAGCAAATGCTATTAAAAGCCATATCGATGACTTTGCAAATTACATTAAAAATGATCCACAAGGACAAAAGGTCGCAGATTTTATAATCGCTCTAGCAGAAGATTTTGTTAAGCAGGAGGAAAATTTAACTAGAATAGTTAATCGAGTTCGCGAAAGGGCGCAACATATAGCTGATATTATAAGGACAGAGAAGGTATTAAGCAAAAGAAATGTTTATCGCAAAGAAATAAATTTAAGAAAAGCAATTGATGATGCAATAAATGTGTTACTCGATTCAATAAGAAAGAGAGATATTGAAGTTAAAATTGACTGTGAATTAGCACCTAAAGAAATAAATGTTCAGGAGAGTCAATTCCATCAAATGTTAATTAATCTTGTGAAGAACTCAATTGAAGCAATTGATGAATTTAGCAAAAAGGTGGATGATTGGAATTATACTCCTTCTATTACTATAAAAAGCTATATAAAAGATGAGAATTTTGTGATCGAAGTGATCGATAATGGGATCGGTATTGAGCAGGATAATATTGAAATGATATTCAGACCTGGTTATACAACAAAAGAAACAGGAAGTGGATTAGGATTACACTCAGTCGCCAATTTTGTAAATGGGTGTGGAGGACAAATATACGCAATAAGTGAAGGCATTTATAAAGGCGCAACTATGCGGATAGTTTTGCCAGTCTCTTCTATATCCTAGAAATTAAAACTAAGGATGATACTATGAAATTTAAGGATGGTTGGAATAACAGAGTTTTAATCGTTGATGATCATGAAAATATACATCAAGATATTGAAGAAATGCTAAAGCCCAATATATCCAGAACAATTACTGATTCATTGGCAAAAGTGTTTGGGTCTAATATAGATGAGAATTTTCTTCCGGATTTTGAATTACTCCATGCTTTGAACGGCAAGACAGCTTATGAAATGATACAGCAATCGATAGATGATAATAAACCAATAGCAGTTGTCTATGTAGATATGAGAATGCCTCCGGGTTGGGATGGTCTTGAAACAATTCGCAAAATACGTGAGATCGATAAGAATATAGAAATTGTTATAATGACAGCTTATTCAGATAAGCCATTATCTGAGATTATATATGATATGGAGCTTTTGCATAAATTGCTCTATATTAGAAAGCCATTTGCAAGAGAAGAGATCCAGCAGATGACAATTTCCCTTGTAGAAAAATGGAATACAGAAATGGAACTTGAATTAAATAGACAAAGACTTGAATCTGTTATTAATTCCACAAGGGATTCAATTAGCATGTTTGATAAAGCAGGAAATCTTGTGTTTGCTAATAAACGTTATCTTGATATGTTTGAATTAGATGAGGAATGTTTTATACATAAATCAAAAGAAGATTTAATCTCTTCTATTAAGAAATATTTCCATGAACCGGAGAAGTTTGAAAAATCCCATGAATCTTTTTTTGCAAACCCTGAGGGCGTTTATGAAGATATCGTTGAGATAAAAGGGCCGGAACGCAAAATGTTCTATTTATATACTGCACCGGTTTTTGATATTAACGAAAAAATAACAGGTCGCATTATAATCTATAGAGATATAACAAAAGAGATAGAAATAGAAGAATGGAAATCTGAAGTTCTACGCTTACGGTCTATACTTGAACAGGAATATTCTTTTGACAGAATAATAGGTAAAAGCAAAAAGATGCAAGAGATATATGCATTAATTCATCAAGCATCGCAAAGCAATATAAATGTGCTTATACAGGGAGAAAGCGGAACAGGCAAGGAGTTAATAGCAAGAGCTATACATTACAATAGTTCACGCAAAAAAGGTCAATTTATAGCTGTTAATTGTGCAGCTATACCTGAAACTTTAATAGAGAGCGAGTTATTTGGTCATGAGAAAGGTGCTTTTACTGGAGCAGCATCTAGAAAGATCGGGCAATTTGAGTTAGCAAATGGTGGAACCATACTGTTAGATGAGATCGGCGAGATGCATCCAATGTTACAGGCAAAATTATTAAGAGTTCTTCAGGAACGTGAAATTCAGCGTGTTGGTGGAACTACTACTATACCTGTAGATGTCCGTGTAATCTCATCAACAAATAGAGATTTAAGTTTGGCAATAAAGCAGGGTAAATTCAGAGAAGACCTTTTTTATCGTATTGCAGCATTTCCGATAAACATTCCTCCCCTTAGAGAGCGACGTGAAGATATACCTCTGCTTGCTGAGCATTTCCTAAATCAGGCGGTAGAAAAATGTGGCAAAAACATAACTTTAATATCTGCAGAAGCAATGGAAATGCTTATCAATTATGATTGGCCCGGTAATGTTAGGGAGTTAGAAAATGCTATTGAACGTGCAGTCCTTATCGAACAATCAGGTGTCATACAACCTAATAGTTTACCGCCATGGATAGTTTCTGCAAAGAAAAGTTATGTTCCATCAGTATTACAAAGCGAAGATACGGACTCAAATGAGATTATTCCTCTTGATGAGCTTGAAAAACAGGCAATAATTAATGCTCTTAAGATAACTAACAATAATATACAACAAGCAGCCAAAGCTTTAGGGATAAATCGAGCGACTGTATACAGAAAAATGGAAAAATATAATATTATTGTTGATGATTATCGTTAATATAATATTATTAAATCAATCTTTTCATATTGTTGCAGTATATTTCGTGTTGTAATATGCTACATAACACTTAAGTATTTGATATTGTTTATTATTAACGTATTTTAGTGTTCTTTATTTTATTTATATGTTGCATTTTTGTTCATAAATTAGACCGAAATTTATAGTTGATTATTATGATATTGATAAAATATTATTCTTATTCTAAAAAAACCAACCAATTAAAAACCCTTTATCTAAAGTCCTGAACATAGCACATCTCAACCAGATACCCACATTTTTAATAAAAAAATTTAAAATTTAATGTTAAAATAACATAAAAATATTAAATTTGGCATAAGTTCTGCTAACAATTTTATTGTAATTGTTGAAAATAATAATATTTAACGTTTAATTGAGGGTAAATTTCTAGGGAGTTAGAAATATCATAGATCACAGTAATTAGGATGATCATCCGGTCTTTCGTTTTTTACGGTTAATGGTTAGAAGTGCTTTGTTCTATCAATAGTCTTGAATTTTACTAAAATTGCTAACCTATCTTAAATATTATGAACTATCATTCTGAATAGAAATTATCTGGCTAATACTGTGATTAAAAAAAATGATAATTATGTCAGGGCAAAATAACTACTTGTTAAATAATAGCTTTCGTGATATTATACCAATAGGATGTAAAATGTGTAAACTCTTCCCTCTTATACAAAGTGTAGCTCCCACAAATAAAGCAGTTTTAATTGTTGGAGAAATAGGCACCAAAAAGGATGAGATTGCACGAATTATTCATGAAAGCAGTAAAAGGAAATACGGAAGGTTTGTTTCTGTTGATCTTACTTCATTGCAAGGGGATATTCTGGAAATTGAGTTATTTGGTCGTGAACATGGAAGCTTATTCAATCATGCAATACAAAAAATAGGTAAAATCGAGCAAGCAAATAGTGGAAGTATATATTTCAATGAAATCGGTGAAATGCCTTTGCCTATACAAGCTAGATTATTACACCTAATTCAAGATAAAAAAATTCATAGAGTTGGTGGAACAAGCATGGTGCCCGTTGATGTAAGGATAATTGCATCAACCAGTAAAAATCTTGAGTTGCTAGTAAAAGAGAATAAATTTCGTGCTGACTTATTTTATCGTATAGATGCTTTCAGAATATTTGTTCCCCCTCTTAGAAAATGTCGTGAAGATATTCCTTTCCTTGCTTTACATATTTTGAAAAACGTATCAAAGAAAAAAGGAAAACTTATTACAAATATATCTGATAAAGCTTTAGAAATCCTATGCAATTACGATTGGCCAGAAAATATAGATGAATTAAAATCTGTTATTGAAAATGCGGTTACACTTGAAGAAACAAATACTCTACAGGCAATCAGTTTGCCGCTAAAATTATATTCTGATAAAGAAGAGTCTGATAATAGTTCTTCGAAAAATAGATGTGTTAGCAAAGATATAGTTCCGCTTGATGAGATTGAAAAGCAAGCACTTATACATGCTCTTCAGGTAACTGGTAATAATATCCAGCAAACAGCTAAAGCCTTAGGCATTAATCGTGCAACTGTATATAGAAAACTTGAGAAATATAACTTGATTGAAAAAAATGGGGCTTAATGCTATTTTTGAGTAGGCATTATGCTATTTGCGTTTAATGTAACATGCTGTAGGGCAGGTTTTGATTGTTTTCTGGCAATCTATTTCGTGCAAAACTGATTTTTATTTTATATAAAACCCGGCATAAAAGACTAAACCTGCCCCACTGTTAATTTGCACAAATGTAAGAACAATATATAATATATGCTCCGCATATACATAGGCTCGATGCTATTTTTGAGTAAAACATGCTGTCCAGCTTGTTCTCTATATCCAATACAAGATAATTTAATTTTATATGCTTCGCATATACATAAGAAAACAAGCTGTCTAGCTTGTTAGTAACATACAAAAACCACAAGCATAGATTTTTCGTCCACGAGCTTTAAATGACAACTTACACAGAACATAAATATTATGAACTATCATTATAAAGACGAAACACGGAGGCACAGAGACACGGAGATATTTAATCACGAATGTCACGAATAAGGCGAATTACACGAATAATTATTTTTTTATTATATTCGTGCTATTCGTTTTATTCGTGTAATTCGTGATTCTGTGTTCTTTGTGATTAATTTTTCTCCGTGCCTCCGTGACTCTATATTTACTAGAAAACCTTACGACAATAAAACGACTTACTTTGCGAGGAAAACGTTGCGGAACATAACCCATGCAACGCTAGCTAAGAAAACTTACAACAAAAAATATGCTTGATTAGCGAGAAAAACGTTGCAGAACATAATCGTCAAAAGATTTCACTAAAAAATATGGTTAAGTAACTAGAGTTTATGCCTGGAAAAGAAAAGGTTTTATTGCAAGAATCTTTTGTTTTCAATACAATAATATTATGAACTATCATTAATATTATGAACTATCATTCTACTAATTTATACCATCTTAAAAGAATAAAATTTCTTATGACGACAAATAAACAGAAAGTATTTGCCGCAATTAGTGGACAAAAGACTTCACCTATTCCTTATCACTTAGATTTCACCCCTCCTGTGCGTAATATGCTTACGGAATATTATAAAACTGATGATCTGGAAAGATCGGTAGGGAATTATATTTCATGGTTATCATGCAGACCATCCCTTGATTTTAATGGCAAAAAAATCGATGAAACTCTCATACAGGACGAGTTTGGAATAATTTGGTATGGGTTGCCAGAAAATAGGGGATATGTAAAACATCATCCACTTGATAAGCCCGATCTTTCAGGTTATAAATTTCCAGACCCTTACATAAGAGGTCGTTTTGACCATTTACAGGAAAAACTGGAAAAATACAAAGACTTGTTCCTATTAGCCTGGGCTGGTGATTTCTTTGAAAGAGCACACTTTTTAAGAGGCTTGGATGAACTCCTGGTTGATTTATATATAAATCCAGAATTTGTTCATGACCTTTTAGATAATATAATGAAATTCATAATTGGTAATATAATTCAACTAGCAGATTTAGGTATAGATGGTATTTTTTTAAGCGACGATTACGGACATCAACAATCGCTCCTTATGTCACCTGATCATTGGCGCCAATTTATTAAGCCGCGCCTTAAAGATATTTTCACAATCATAAAAAGCAAAGGATTATTGGTATTTCTTCATTCTTGTGGCAATGTTTCAGAAATAATTCCTGATCTTATAGAAATTGGACTGGATGTTCTACATCCTATACAGCCTGAAGCTATGGATATAAAATACTTGAAAAAAGAATACGGAGATAGATTAGCTTTTTACGGAGGAATAAGCACACAGAAAACTTTACTTTCAGGAACGCCTGACGAAGTAAGTCAAGAAGTAAGGGAAACAGTTCAATATATGTCTAATGGAGGAGGTTATTTACTTGCTCCTGGCATAACGCTTCAACATGACATACCACTAGAAAACATTCTTGCATTTATAGAAACTGCCCGCGAAAATTGAGCATTACGGTTTGTAGATCAGGTTGAAAATATCGAATGGGGAAATTTCAAATGGATATTACTCGATCAATTCTTTAACCTCTATCACCGATGAGTTAAACTACTTAATAAAGGAAACCAGTATATGGATAAGAGACCAAATATACTTCATCTTTTCGTAGACCAGCAACGTTTTGATACCATTAATGCTTTGGGGAATCCAATTATTAAAACCCCAAATCTTGATTGGCTTTGTGAAAACGGTGTAGCATTTATAAATGCCTATTCTCCATCACCTGTATGCGTATCAGCACGATGCTCCATGATTTTCGGTCAATATCCTATGAACACAGGATGTTACGAAAATACAATTATGCCAACTGATGAACGGCAAACTTTTATGGATGCTCTAACAAGATCAGGTTATCGCACTCACGGAATTGGAAAATGCCACTTTACACCTGATTCTTATGCCCTTCGCGGTTTTCAAAGCAGAGAAAGGCAGGAAGAAGGCGGAGCGAGTGATCTGGAAAGAAACCCTTATATTAAGGCAATCTATGATGCAGGATATACACATATATGCGAAGCTTATGGAATAAGAGGAGAAATGTATTATGTTCCACAACCTTCACAACTTCCGCCTCATCTTCATCCTACTCAATGGGTAGGAGATCGTTCTATTAATTTTATCAAAGAACAGATAGAGAATCAGCCGTGGTATCTTTTCTGTAGTTTTATACATCCACACCCACCATTTACCCCGCCAAATCCCTGGCATAAATTATATCGATCAGCTCTTATGCCATTACCCAAAGTCCCTGATGATGTAGAATCTCTACAGACTTACGTGAACAGATGCCAGAATCGCTATAAATATAGAGATCAAGGCTTGGATAAAAATCTTTTACGATGTATTAAAGCTTATTATTATGCATGCATATCATTTATTGATTTCCAGATAGGAAGGATTCTCAGTGTTTTAAGGGAAACAGGGCAATTAAATAATACTCTCATACTTTTTACTAGCGATCATGGTGAATATCTTGGAGACTATAACTGTTTCGGAAAAAGAGGAATGCATGATTCAAGTTCAAGGATTCCTTTTATTATTAGTATGCCGGGATTATTTGACGGCGGTAAGACCTTTGAAATACCTGTTAGCTTAGTGGATATTGCGCCAACTTTTTTAAACATTGCAGAAGCAAAAATCGAAAGTCATCAGCTAGATGGAGTCAATCTGGTAGATATAATTTCAGGGAACTCTGATCGCAATGTTGTCTTCAGCCAGCATTCTTATGCAAATGCAAATCCTGTTGGAAATAATAGTGATATACCTCAATGTTATAGAGATGATCCCGAATTATGGCATTCTGCTATGTCTCAATACATGGTCGTTAGTTCGAAATGGAAATATTTTTATAGTGCTCCGGATAATCAGGAATTTCTTTTTGATAAAGTTTCAGATCCCTATGAAACCAGAAACAAAGCTGGTGTTGTATTCTGTCAAAAAGAGCTAATAAAACTAAGGAACATTTTATTTGAATATCTTAGAAAAACTGGAGAGATCGGAGGAATTGATGGCGAAAAATGGAAAAAATTTCTAAAACCTGAATTTCCTGGTGACCCTGATACTGGATTGCTAATTCAGGATGGTTATACTCCATGGACAGATACATTTATCCCTGGATACTCAGAACCAAAAAGTGATTAAATCAGGAATTTTTAAGTAGTAAATTATGTTAAAATCAAATAAAAGTTCTTGATGGATTATTATCAAAAATAAAAAAGGAGGAAAGATTTGATAAAGGGACGGAACATGAAAAATATCATTCTGATTATTGGGGTTTTGTTTTCTTTTATTCAAGTGATGCAGGTTCATTCCGCAGACTGGCATCAATGGAGAGGTATAAACCGTGATGGTATATCTCAAGAGACAGGATTATTAAAATCATGGACAGAAGAGGGACCAAAACTTATCTGGACTGCTACAGGCTTTGGGAAAGGCTTCTCATCGCCATCTATATCCAAAGGAAATATTTATATAACAGGAACAGAGAATGATAGGGAATTCCTTTCTGCACTTGATCTTAACGGCAATCTCAAATGGAAAACGGAATATGGAAAAGCTTTCACTCAATCTTTTCCAGAGGCACGTTCCACTCCCACTGTTGATGGAAATCATATATATGTGATCAGCGGAACAGGCGAAGTTGTTTGCTTTGATGCAGAGACAGGTTCTATAAAATGGTCGGTCCATGCTCTCAAACAATTTGAAGGAAAATATGGAAGTTGGGGCATTGCAGAATCACCGCTTATTGTTGATGATAAGGTTATTTACACGCCATGTGGAAATAAGACAACAGTCGTAGCATTAAATAAAAATAATGGCGAAGTTGTTTGGGCAAGTGAAAGCCTTAACGATCAAAGTGGATATGTCTCTCCAATACTTGCAGAAATAGGTGGAAAAAAACAAATAATAACAGTTACTGGAAATCATGTAATTGGTGTCGATGCAGAAAATGGCAAAATTATATGGAAAGTAACAAATAAAGAAATATCGTCTCCAAAGGATATTAATTGTGTATCACCAATATATTTTGATTCCGCAGTTTTTGTTACCAGTGGTTATAATGATTCAGGCGCACTAATAAAATTGTCAGAAGATGGTATGAAAGCAGTTGTTAAATGGATAAACCCTGATTTAGATACACATCATGGCGGAGTTGTCCTGGTAGATGGTTACATATATGGTTCTAATTGGATCAATAATGATAACGGTAATTGGGTTTGTCTTGATTGGAACACTGGAAAGACAATGTATGAGACTAAATGGAATAGCAAAGGTTCTATCATTTCGACAGATGGGATGCTATATTGCTATGAAGAAAAAAATGGCAATTTAGGTTTAGTAAAGGCATCTCCAGAAGGGTTTGAATTGGTTAGTTCGTTTAAAATTACACTCGGTGATGGACCACATTGGGCGCATCCTGTAATCAGTGATGGGGTGCTCTATATGCGGCATGGTGATGTCCTAATGGCTTATGATATTAAAGCCTATTAATTATAACAGCTGTGGCATAAACTTATTATTTATACCGTTTGAAAAGATAGCTATTCATTAAAATTATCAATTATAATAAAATCTCTCTAAGTCTCCCTTTGGATTGTAGGGTTTGCGGCCGCAAGCCCTACATTTCGCTTTTTTCAAAAGGTTAGGGAATTGTATAAACAGTTTTTTAAAAGGTATAAGGCATTTTAGCCAATATACCGATCCATTCCTGATGATTGTTTGTGTCTAAGATATCAAATTTTTCTTTTATTAAGACAGATTCGATTAAAGATCTTTCTGTTTCCAAGATGCCCGATAGTATCCAATAACCATTAGAATTTAGATGAGATTTAATATCTGACGGCATCGTTAGCAATACCTTTGTAAATATATTGGATACTATAACATCATATCTACCTCTTATAGAGCTGGCTAAATCTCCACATATCACTTTAATTTTATCAGCAACGCCGTTAATTTTTGAATTTTCTTTTGCAATACTAACTGCGATCGGGTCAATATCAATTGCAAGGACGCTTTTAGCGGAGAGTTTTGCAGAAGCTATAGCAAGTATGCCAGACCCTGTTCCAATATCCAGGACTTTTTCTCCTCCTTTTATTGTTTTTTCAAGAAGCTCAAGCGAAAGTATGGTAGTTGAATGTTTACCAGTGCCAAATGCCATTCCAGGATCAATTTGTATTTTAATATCTCTAGAGCTAAACTCGCTAATATCTTCCCATGAAGGATAAACTAATATGCGTTTGCCTATTGGCAAAGGTTTGAAATGATCTTTCCAGGCAGACTGCCAATCAAAGTTATCAAAATTTTTGATTGATATTGATCCTTTCCCGACATCTAAACCTAGACTGCGCATTTCGTCAAGTTTTTGTTTTATTTTATTTATACGTTCTCCAACAATATCATCTGAAGGGAAATACACAATTAATTTAATCTTCTCAGGATCCGACATATCATCTTCAATTTGAACACCACCTGAAGATAATTCTTCTATAAGCAAATAGGAAAGAGCGTCCTCTGCTGATCTGGAAGTTTCAATATTAATTTGTGCCCACTTCATTTTATCCCTCAACTAAAACATTTTCATCATATTCTATTTCCAGTTTTAACTTGTGTTTTGCTTCTTCTTCAGCCATAAACTTAAGAAGTTTTTGAGCTTTTTCATCAATAATCTTTTCAGCAAGGTCATTATAAAGTTTAACTGACTTTTCTTCTCTTTTCATAGCAATTATTAGTGCATCCTGATATCCAATATCAGGCTTAAATGATATATCTACCAGATAATCGCTAATTTTTAAATCAACCGTCTTTTGTGAAGGTGTATCAAGAGGAGTATTTTCGTTTATACTTTCAAGAAGTTTCTTATGCTTAAGTTCTTCGCGTGCAAATTCTTCAAACATTTGCTTTGTATTAGGTCTTTTAGATAACTCGCTTATGGACTTATAAAACTCCGATGCTTCGATTTCCTTTTCTATAGCAAAAGTCAATATTGCCTCAAATGTTGATTCCATAATATATTTCTCCTTATGCTAATGTCCATGATCGACAAGGTTACCAATAATATAAAATACTATTATACCAGCAATTAAAAATATAGTATTAAGGCGTTTTTCGCTTTTATGCGTTTCAGGAATTAAATCTGATGCGGATATATAAATCAGCGATCCAGCAGCTAAAGCAATAAGTATTTTTAGGACATTACTTTCTGCCTCACTAATTAGAAAATAAGAAAAAATAGCTCCAAATGGTGTTGCAATAGCGACCAGTAATGAAAATAAAAATACTTTATTCTTCTTCATCATGTCATGAAGAAGAATACTTGTTGTGATGATGCCCTCAGGCACCTCATGCAAGATCACTGCAATTGTTGTCATTATACCCAATTGGAATCCAGCTTTAAATCCAATAGCTATTACAATACCATCAATCAATGAATGTAGAGTCAAACCTGTTATTGATAGTACACTTAAGACGCCGTGTTTATGAGGGCTTTCATCATCAACATCATGACGTGGATGAATCCTGATGAGGCTTTCTAATATAGAAAAAAAGGCAAAAGCGATGATAATCATCAAAAAAACTATATTGATTTCACTAACATTATGTTCAACAGATTCATTGCCCTGATGATCAATATCCAGATGTTTATGGTTTGACATTTCTAAAGCGGAAGGTATTAGATGTAGAAAAGCAAGTGATAGCATTATACCAGCGGCAAAGCTCATCAGATGAACGGAATTATGCTTAGCCCATTTATAATTATAAAATATAAGTAAAGTGCCTATTATAGTGCTTATCCCTGCTATAAGGCTATAAAATAAAGTATTAATAAACATAATAGGTTCTCTTGTGAATAAGGTCTATATTTTTGAAAAATCTAACAAGCTTGTCAGCATGGTTCTTATATATATGCTCCGCATATAAAATTAAAATATCTTGTATTTGGATATAAGGAACAAGCTAGACAGCTTGTTTTCTTATGTATATGCGAAGCATATAAAATTAAATCATCTTGTATTGGATATAGAGAAAAAGATGGACAGCATGTTTTACTCAAAAATAGCATCGAGCCTACTTAAAAATAGCATCAACATTACAAATTAGAATAAAGCATCTTGTTCTACCTCGCGGCATTCTTCTACTAACTTCAATGCACATTCGAGCTGAGATCTTTCACCTTCCAAGAGAAGCCAGACTGCACCTTCAGCACCAGCAATTCCTCCTGATGCTATCTGTATTGCCTTTACACCTGAAATGATCTCCAGAGCCTCTATTTCTGTTACTATGAATCCAGAAACAGGCATTAACGTTGGTGCACTACCGATATATTCATCATCTTCACGAGACTTTCTACTTAATTCATTTATATCACCATACACACTTTTTTCTAATCCTACAGGCAAGATCAGGTTTATCTTTCGCGAAACTATAGTGCCTATGGTGTTCCCTATTGTTCCACCAGTGCTATGACCTATCAATATTCCGCCAAGCTTCTGTTGATAGTTTAATGCATTACAACCTTTTATAAATACATCGCCCTGTTTCATTTCCGCTACTGATTCAACCGCTGAAATTCCCTCTAAACGTTCGCCTTTTTTCAGAACGACTTCAGACATTGAAGCAGAACCAATTTTGCCCTTCGGACCTTTTGACGGTAATACACGACCTGTGATATATCCACCTCTATCAATCTTTTCACCGAGTATTTCCTCTACTATACGACCATTTGTTGTCCCTTTCGCTATTGCAACAATACCATCCGTTAAGGCTTTCCTGACTATACTCATAGAAGCCACACCTTTGGCTATAAGTCTCTTTGATTCAGGAACGGTTAATACAACATGTGCTTTCATTTTAATTCCTTTCATAATTTATAAACCATACATAACTCAATTACGTTGAAAGTATATCATAGCTTTCTTTTATATGTCAATCCAAGCATAAAGTTTTCGTTCACAAACTCTATAAAGACGAAACACGGAGGCACAGAGACACGGAGATATTTTATTATATTTTTAATCACGAATAGCGAGAATAAGGCGAATTACACGAATAATTTTTTTATTCGTCTGCCAGAATGATTAACCACAAATAGCACAAGTGGCGCTGCACTACGAAAAAGTTACATATAGCATAATCGACAAAAAATTCGGGCTGTTCGTCTTATTCGTGATAGGCTCGGAATAATTTTGCATTATTTTTTCACTTAAAATGGTATAAGTTTTCTGGCATTAGGTCAAATAGTAGGGGTTAGTCTTTTATGTCCAGGTTTTATATAAAATAAAAATCAATTTGCACGAAATAGATTGTCAAATAACATACAAAACCTGCCACTGGTATCATAATATATATGAGGGCAAGAAAGATTGCACCTGCCCCAAAGCTACAAGCTTGTGTTGTAGATAAATCATTCTTGCTCTCTTCATTATTGAAAGAAAACTATAAGATAATGTATACTTTATAACACTGTAATTAAACAGATAAAACATAAGGTTTTCATTCTTGTGGCAATGCTGATGTGAATTATGCCACATCCTTTTATGGCATAATCTCCAACAGACCGTTAATACTGCCCCAAGAGTCATCAAACTCGTGTGTAGACAGGTAAAAATGTCTGGAATGATGAAGAGAATTAAGGGTCTATAGCCCGCATACCAGGTAATTAGCAAACTCCAGACAAGACATAAGGAGATTATACCATGACAAGATTTTGTGTTGGTGTTGACGTTAGCGAAAAAGAACTGGCTATTGCCTACTGGGAACATGATAAATCTGTATTTGTAGGAACCTATCCCAATAATCAAGATGGGTATTCTGCTATAAAGGTAAAGATAGATGAGCTTAACAAAGCAGATGCCATTGTTCACCTGGTGATGGAACCGACAGGAGGATATGAGCAACCCTTTGCCCATTTTGCGGACAAACAAGGATGGAAGGTGAGTATTCCAAATCCACTTAAGCCCAAGCAATTTGCAAGAATGATAGGCAAGAGAACAAAGACAGACCCACAGGATGCCAGGACATTGGCACATTATGCTTTTGTTCAAGAACCGCCTACATGGAAGCCTTTGCCAAAAGAGGTTCAGGAATTGGAGCATCTTTTGAACAGGCAGGAAGACCTTAGCGATATGCTCAGGCAAGAGAAGAATCGTCTTCATTCTGCTGAGTATTCGGTCAATATTCATTCTGCAGTGATACAGGATATAAAGGAGACCATTTGTAGTTTGGAACAGAAGATATCTGCAATACAGTCTGCGATAAAGGAGCATCTTAAAGCAAATTCTCATCTTGATGAACAAAAGAAACTCCTTTTGACAGTTTCTGGAATAGGAGAGAAGAATGTTCTTTATATTCTTGTAGTGCTGCATCGTTGGGGAGTTTTGACAGAAGGGAATGGAGATTCTAAGGGATTGACTGCCTATCTGGGATTGGACCCTGCTATTTGTGAGAGTGGTAGTAGTATCAATAAGAAGGCAAGGATTTCCCGTCAGGGCAATCGTCCATTGAGAAGTCGTTTGTATATAGGAGCTCTTGGTGGAGTTAAAGGAAACAACCCTTTGCGAGCCTTTTACCAGCGTTTGGTAGGACGTGGTAAACCTAAGAAGCTGGCATTGGTGGCAGCAGCTCGCAAGATATTGGTATGGGCTTGGGCCGTGTTTATAAGCAATACACCTTTTGATGCAAACAGATTCCATCATGTTAATTGATTTTTCTCCTTGACATTTATGAGAGAATCTACAGCATGTTACATTAAACGCAAATAGCATAATGCCTACTCTTATGTAT